>WBZO01000545.1_pt1 | contig 76929 bp, 65 predicted proteins | sample 5204261 | NCBI WGS metagenome assembly WBZO01 (sample SAMN12412400, study PRJNA552823) | activated sludge metagenome | isolation source: activated sludge from anammox sidestream of wastewater treatment plant... | place: USA: North Carolina | collected 2017-09 | reverse complement strand
CAGTGCCCACCGTGCTCGGGCACTCCGCGGGTGGCTCAGGTGGTACAACCGGAGACGTCCCCACGGCTCGCTCGGTGGCCTGCCCCCCATCAGCCGTGTCTCACACCTCTGTGGTCAGTACACCTAGAGCGGCGTCACGCCGGGTCGTCGGTCCGCCATCCACCTGGACGGCTAGTTCTCGGAGTCGGCGATGTTCCCGATCCGGGACATGAACCCCACCCGCCACGTGCCGGCCCTCACGTTCGCCCTCATCGCCGCGAACGTGATCGTGTTCTTCTTCTGGCAGCCGTTCGGCGCCGGCCAGGAGGCGGAGCTGGAGTTCCTCTACCGCCGGGCGGCGATCGCGTGCGAGCTGGTGCAGGGACGACCGCTCTCGGTTGGCGAGCTGGCGGGAAACGTGTGCGAGTCGCAGCCGGTGGGAGGGACGTTCTTCCCCGGCAAGAGCGTCTACCTGGCGGTGCTGACCTCGATGTTCCTCCACGCGAACATCGTCCACCTGCTGGGGAACATGTGGTTCCTCTGGATCTTCGGGGACAACGTGGAGGACCACTTCGGGCACCTGCTCTACCCGCTCGTCTACTTCGTGGCGGGGATCGCGGGCACGCTCGGCTTCGTCCTGATCCGCCCGGAGGAGGTGACACCGCTGATCGGCGCGTCCGGCGCGGTCGCGGGGGTGCTCGGGGCCTACCTCGTGCTCTACCCGCTGCGGCCGATACTTGCGTTCGCCGGGTTCTTCCTGCTGCCGGTCCCGGCGCTCCTGTTCATCGGCCTCTGGCTGATCGGCCAGTTCCTGGTCACCGATACCGGGGTGGCATGGGAGGCCCACGTCTTCGGCTTTGGCGCAGGCGCGGCGCTCACGGTCATCCTCGGCCCGCTGGGGCGCAGGGTCCGCTAGCGCCGAGCCGTCGTCGTCGCGTCGTCCTCGCCCAGCACTCGATACAACCGCCAGTCGAGGTACTCGCCGTTGAACTGCTGGACGAGCTCCATCCAGGCGGTGCCCTCGTACAGGTTCGGGTAGCGCGTGTAGATCGCGTCCCGGTTCAGCTCGACGCCCTTGCCGCGCGGGTTCGGCAGCAGGATGTAGTCGACGTTGCCCACGGGCTGGTCGAGCGCCGCCCCGAAGTCACGGTCGGTGTTGATGACGAGCCGGTCGGTGTGGTCGAAGTTCGCGATCAGCGGGTGCGCCTTCTGAAGGTCCACGAGGACGAGCCCCTCGGTCTGGTCGAGGACGGCCTGCACCTCCGCCAGCACGTCCCGGTCGGGGTAGTTCGACCTCAGCCCGGCCGCGTACTCCTCGTCCCCCGCGAGCTCCGCCACGATGAGCTGTTCGTCGGCCCCGACCTCGGTGTGGCCCATCGTCTGGTAGGAGATCAGGTTCGCGAGCACGAGCAGCGCGGGGATGACCCCGGCGCGGACGGCCTGGGCCATCGAGGAGCCTCGGAGCCAGTACGGGTACGTCCGCCCGATCCAGCCGAGGAGGATCACCGTGAACACGGGCAGGTACACCCAGTACCGCAGCCACGGCGCGATGGTGCCGGTGAAGGTCTGGTAGGTCTGCATCAGGAGCGTGCTGACCGCGAGGAAGGCCAGGAGGGTGCCCTCCAGCCGTCGGGTGCGGAGCCCGATCACCGCCGCACCCGCGGCCGCGAAGGGGAAGAGGAACGAGACCTGGAACGCGCGCTCGGCGACGTACCCCAGCGACCCCAGCGGTGAGCGGTAGGCGTACCGCAGGGCGTGGTCGGCCGCGTTCTTCGCCACGTCGGGCGCGGCGTTGATCGAGTACGGGCCGCGGTAGAAGAACAGCGCGTCGCCCTCGGCCGTGTAGTTGAACGAGAGCCACAGCGCGCCGAGGAAGATGCTGGGGAAGACGAGCGTGACGAGCAGCGACTCGAACCTCGAGACGTCGCGCCAGGCGCCCTCCCGCCGGTAGACCCAGGCCATCAGCAGGAAGCCGACGACGGCCATCCCCATGATCGCGAGCGCCTCGTAGCGGACCCAGAGCGCGAGCCCCGTCGCAAGTCCCATGCCGAGCACGGCGCGCTCCGGCGCCTCGCGGATCTGGAGCGCCGATATCACCACCCAGAGGAAGCAGAGCGTGAAGACGCTCTCGGCTGTCCCGTTCACGAAGTGGTACAGGAGGACCGGGTTCGCGAAGGTGATCCCGATCCACAGCCCTCGGGTGTTCCGCGGCACACCGAAGCCGTGCAGGAGGCGGTTCACGAGCACGACGCAGCCGGCCGTGGCGAACACCGAGGTGATCGGACCCGTGAACTCGGTCAGCCCCACGGCCGACGTGAGCGGAAGGATCGCGATGCGCATGACCGTCGGGATCGGCGGCCAGACCAGGCCGATGGCGCCGAGGTGCGGGTCGCGAGAGTAGAGGACGTTATGCGCGTCCACGGTCCGCGAGAGGGCGTCCTGGTTGTAGACGTCCAGCCCGTAGAAGAAGAACACCGCGGCCAGCATCAGGAGGACAAAGGAGACGCCGTAGAGGAGCGCGTCGTCCCGGAACGTGAGCCCCGCGGGCCGAGCGCGTTCGGCGCGGGGGATGTCCGGTCGGTAACGAGGACGGCCCTGGGGCAGGTAGACCATGCGGGTCCTGGCAGTGAAGGAGCGCGCCGCTCGCGCCGCCTCAGTCTCGGGGTCGCAGTGTAGCGATGGCTTTGGCTAGCGGCTGAGAGGGGCCGGCCTCACACCCCCTGGACCCGTCCCAAACGACTAGTCTGGCCGCCACGTGCGGACCGACGGTGACCAGGCACGGACGAGGAGGCAGCATGGGCCGGCTGACGACGCTTGAACTCGACCAGATGACCCCCGAGCAGCGGGCGGTGGCCGACGCCATCGCGTCCGGGCCGCGAGGCGGCATCCGCGGCCCGTTCAACGCCTGGCTGCGGAGCCCGGAGCTCGCGAGCCACGGGCAGCAGCTCGGCGCGTACTGCCGCTACGGAAGCAGCCTGCCGCCGAACCTCTCTGAGCTCGCGATCATCCTCACCGGCAAGCACTGGACCTCTCAGTACGAGTTCCACGCACACGCGCGGCTCGCCCTCGCCGCCGGGGTGCCCGAGGCGGCCGTCGAAGCGATCCGCACCGGCGGCATGCCGAAGTTCGAGGACGACCGCGAGCAGCTGGTGTACGACTTCGTGACGGAATACCTGCGCACGCACCGGGTCTCCGGCGCGATGTACCAGCGCGCGTTGGACCTCATCGGCGAGCGCGGGATCCTGGATGTCGTCGCGATCGTCGGCTACTACGGTCTGGTTTCGATGACGCTCAATGTGTTTGAGGTCGACCTCCCGGACGGCGTCGAGCCCCCGCTTCCGGAGTAGCTCGCCGCGATCCGACCCGAGGTCTGCGCGACGGGCGACACGACTCAGACCGCCCCCCTCGATTCGCCGGTTGGCTCAGGGAGGGGGCGGTCGACGCGTCGCCTAGCGTCAGGGCAGGACGTCCGCCAGCGCCTGCGCCAGCAGGTCGTACCCCACGCCGTTCGGGTGGATGTCCGGGGGCGTCTCGAGCATGTGCGTCGTCGCAGCGGCGGTACCGCGCATCGGCGTCGAGCCGTCCGCCACGATGACGTCGTGCTCCGCGGCCACCTCGGCGGCCACGGCGTTCAGCTGGGCAGTGGCCTCGTCCGAGGCGGCCTCCAGCGACAGACCGCCGAGGCCGAGCGAGAACGGGTTGTACGTCTGCAGGAACAGAATTGGCGTGTCCTCGCCGGCGGCTTCTCGCAGGTCGCTCAGGATGCGGCCGAGGTTCGCACGGTACGCGTCGAGCGCCGGCCCGAGGCGAGCCTGGCAGGCGGCGTTGTCGATGCTGTCCGCGCAGTCCTCGGACCCGAGGTGCCCCAGCAGGTCGTTTGCGCCGATGTCGAGGATGACGTAGGCGACGTCGTTGGCGCGGATGAACTCCAGCGCCTCGTCGAGCTGGCCGGCGCGGATCAGCGTGCCGGAGGTCTCACCGGAGATGCCGAAGTTCCGGAGGCCGACATCGCCGCCCCCGGCCTCGGCGATGACACGGTGGATGCGGGAGGCGTAGCCCTCGCTGGCGGAGGCGACGCCGACGTTCGCCGCGAGCGAATCGCCGAGCACCACGACGTGGGACGAGCCCTCGGCCGTCGTCGCGTTCACGGTCCCGGGGCCGAGCACCTCCGCCGGTGGCGTGACCGCGGAGCCGACCGACGCGGTGTTTTCCGCCAGCGCGTCGAGCAGCGTCGCGGCGGTGAGCACGTCGCCGGTGGCCTGGGTGCCGGTCACGACCACGCGGCCGTTGCCGATCTCGATGGACTGGACGTCAGCCCGGAAGTCGGCGAGGCGGTCGTTCACGTCGAGGACGGTGTCGACGATCTCCTCCATCGCGCCGTTGGCGAGCCCAGGGAGCGAGAAGCTGCCCAGCGAGACGTCTTCGACCTCGATGTTGATCGCGCCCGCGTCGAGCGTGGCACCGACGCGCCCGTGGCCAGTCAGTGACCCGCTCTTGAAGGTGATCTGGAACTCGAGCGAACCGTTGTCGCCGTCCTCGCCGTCGACGACGGTGAGGTCGACGCGCCGGATCGGGTTCTCGTCGGCGCCCGCGAGGGTGTCCTGCATGATCGCGGTGAGCTCCTCCTGGGTGAGCTCGACACGGAAGCCGGCCTGCGTCTCCGCCGCGTCCAGCTTCGCCTGGCCGGAGGAAAGCGCCGCGGCATCAGGGGGATCGGCAGGGCCGTCGAACGAACCGAGCGCCGAGGCGATCTGCAGGGCGCCGTACCCGCCGAAGCCGATGGCGGCCAGCGCCACCACCGCGGTGATGGCCGTCGCGATCTTCAGAAGCGTCCCGCGCAGGTAGAGTGCGATTCCGGCGATCGCGACGACGGCGAGCACGACGGCGATGCCACCGACCGTGCCGATGGTGAACGCGGCGACCGCGCCGCCTGCCAGCGCAGCAAACAGGGCGAGGATGATCAGCAGGATCGTCACACGGACCTCCGGTTCGCGGGGAGTGCAGCAGACCGCGGACGAAGCTCAGGCCGGGCCGCGCGCATGATAGGCATGCGCCGCGTCACCCGAGCACGCGCGGGTCTGACGATTCTGGCGGGCGTGACTGCGGATCTCGCCCTCATCGCCTCCCTCCTTGTCTCCCTCGTCGCCTGCTCCGAGGACCAACTGCGTGTCCGGCTGGAGCCTGCGCTCGGCGGGGCTCGCTTCGATGCGCCGGTCGAGGTGGGCGCGTATGAGGACCGCGTCTTCGTCGCCGAGCGCGGCGGGCGGGTGTGGCTGGCGAGCGATGGGGACGATCCCGCGCTGCTGGGCGATCTCTCGACGCTAGTCGAGGCGGACCGTGGGGAGGGGTTGCTCTCGTTCGCCCTCGATCCGTCGTTCGCCGCGACCGGTTACGCCTGGGCGTACTACTTCGCCGCGGCCGAGCCCTGGCGGACGGTGCTCGCGCGGTTCGAGGTGCAGGACGGGGCGCTGGACCTCGCAAGCGAGCTCGTCGTGCTCGAGCTGCCGCAGCCGGGGTTCAACCAGAATGGCGGTGCCATCCGCTTTGACTCGGAGGGCTACCTCTACCTCTCCGTCGGCGACGGCTCCGCCTCGACCGACCCCTTCCACCAGGGGCAGGACACGACCACCCTGCTCGCGACGGTGCTCCGTCTCGACGTGCGCGAAGTGAGCACCTCGTCGTCGTACCGCATCCCGGAGTCGAACCCGTTCGTCGGCGGGGAGGGCGGGCGTCCCGAGATCTTCGCGTTCGGCTTCCGGAACCCCTGGCGGATGAGCATCGACCTCGAGACCGATGAGATCTGGCTCGGCGACGTCGGGTTCGCGAACGCCGAGGAGATCGACCGCGTCGAGCCTGGCGGGAACTACGGCTGGAGCATCCTCGAAGGATCGGAGTGCCTCGGGGGGCGGGAGTGTTCTGATGAGGGGTTCATGCCGCCGGTGCACGAGTACGCGCACACGGACGGGCGTTGCGCCGCAGTCGGCGGGGTCGTGTATCGCGGCCGGGCGATCGCGGACCTCGACGGACGCTACCTCTTCGGCGACCTCTGCAGCGGGGAGATCTGGGCGCTTCCGAGGGGCGCGGAAGTGGGTGATGGCGCGGAGCCGCTGCTCCTCGCGGACCTCGACGGGATGCTCGTCTCCTTCGGTATCGAGGCTGACGGCGAGGTGCTGGTCGTGGACTACGACGGCGGCGGCGTGTACCGGCTCGTACCCGAGTAGCCGGAGACACGGGTGGGGGAGGGCTTCGCCCTCCCCCACCTACCTCGGACGTGTCTGGGGCGCTCGCTACTCCTCGATGAAGTCGTTCTCGACCAGCCAGTCGTGGGCGATGTCCGCCGGCGTGCGCTGGTCGACCTGGAACTCGGCGTTCATCTCGGCGAGCGATTCGCTCGTCAGCTTCTCCGTGACGGCGTTGAGCGCGTCCACGAGGTCGTCGCCGTGCTCGTCCACCGTGGCCGTACGGATCACCGGGGCGATGTTCTCCGCCGGCTGCAGGCCCTTGTCGTCCTCGAGGACGACCCAGTCGTTGGTGGCGATGACGGCGTCCGTGCTGAACAGGAGGGCGACGTCGATGCCTCCCTCCTCCAGCGCGGTGACGCGCGGGCCGAAGTCGAGCGGGATGAACTCGCCGAACTCGACGCCGTAGAGGTCCTTCAGACCAACGAGGCAGAACTCGCGCTCGGGGCACTCGGGGGGGCCGCCGAACTTGAGGTCGCCGGCGTGGCCGGCCAGGTCGCTGACCTTCGTGATCCCCAGCTCCTCGGAGAGCGCGCGGGTGATCACGAACGCGTTGACGTCCTCGGCCTCCTCGGCCGCCGGGAGCACGGTCACGCCGCCCTGCGCGAACAGCTCCGCGGCTGTGTCGCGGTTCTCGGCCCCGTCCGACGTCGGCTCCCCGCCGAGGAAGGTCACGAGCGTGCCGACGTACTCCGGGACGAGGTCCACCTCGCCGCCCTCGAGAGCGGGCTTGAGGATCTCGCGCGGGGAGCCCGGCTGGAGCTTCGAGCGGTCGACCACGAAGCCCCGGGCCTCGAGCTGCTGGGCGTAGATCTCCGCCAGGATCTGGCTTTCGCCGAAGTCGAACGCGCCGATGGTGATGTCGGAGCCCTCGCGTGCCTCCATCGTCTCGGTGGCGCCCTCGGCGCCGCCACCGTCTCCATCCTCGTCGCCATCCCCGTCATCGCTACACGCGACGACCATGAACGCCGCCGCGAGCAGCAGGGCGAACGGGGCCGCCCACTTCTTCCACCCTGTCTTCCAGCTCGTCACGCTGACTCCCTCCGCCGCGGCGCTATCGGGCGACCGCGGGCTGAACGACCCCTCGAGGGCTCCGCCACCTCGCGAGCGCGGAAAACCCGAGCTCGGTGAGGACAGCGAGGAGCGCGACGAGCAGGGCGCCTCCAAACACACGTACGTTGTCCTGGACGGCGAAGCCGTCCACGATGAACCGCCCCAGTCCGCCCCACCCCACCAGGGCCCCGAGGGTGGCCGTGGCCACGACCTGCACGGCCGCGACCCTGACACCCGCGAGGATGAGCGGGACGGCAAGGGGGATCTCCACCTGCCAGAGCAGCTCACGCTCCCGCATGCCCAGCCCGCGGGCCGCCTCCACGACGCGTGGCTCCACGACCCGGACGGCCGTGACCGCGTTCGTGAAGATCGGCGGGAGCGCAAGCAGGACGAGCGCGAGAAACGTCGGCCAGTAGCCGATGCCGAGTCCCAGCCGGATCGCGAATGGCAGCGCGAGTGCCACCACGGCGAATGACGGGATCGCGCGCGCAATGTTCACCACGCCGGTCGTCAGTCCCGGCCAGCGGTGGCTGTGTCCGACGGCGATCCCGGCCGGCAGCGCGATCAACGCCGCGAGGGCGACCGTCTGCGCCGAGATCGACACGTGCTCGACGAGCCGGTTCCCGATGCCGCGTCCGCCCTCCCAGTTCTCGGGGGACGTGAGCCATGCCGCCACGTCGCCGAGGAAGTCGATCATCGGGATGCCCTCGCGGCGCGGTTCGCCGGGGTGAGGCGCCGCTCGGCGAGCAGGAGCGCCGCGTCGAGGAGGGCGGCGAGGGCAACCGTGAGCACGGTGCCGACCAGGAGCGGGGTGAGGAAGTCACGACGCAGGCCGTCCAGGATGAAGAGCCCGAGCCCGCCGAGACTGATGATCGAGGTGACCGTCACGAGCCCGATGACGGTGACGGTGGCGATCCGCAGTCCGGCGATGATCGACGGCACCGCCAGGGGTAGCTCCACCTCCCAGAACAGGCGCGGCTGACGGTACCCCAGTCCTCGCGCCGACTCGCGCACGGACGCCGGCACGGCGTCCAGGCCGGCGGTGATGTTCCGGACCAGGATCAGCAAGGTGTATGAGACGAGGCCGATCTCCGCGGTGGTCGTCGAGAGTCCCGTGATGGGGACGAAGAACGCGAACAGGGCGAGGCTCGGGATGGTGTAGAGGATCCCGGCGGCCGAGGTGATCGCGGGGTAGAGCCGCCGGAACCGGATGCCGAGCAGCGACAGGCCGAGCGCCAGCGCGAACCCGATGCCGATGGCGATGAGCGTGAGCTGGAGGTGCTCGACGGTCTGCTCCCAGATCTGGCCGCGGTTGTCCGCGATCCACTCCCAGCGCACCCACGGCCGGCCGTTACCCACGGCGATCCTCCAGCTGCCGCGCGATGCGCTCGATCGGGAGCACGCCGAGGTACCGGTCGCCGTCCCGGACGATCGCCACGCGCGTGTGCGAAGTGAGGGCGACCTCCAGCGCCTCGCGCAGCGACTGCCGGGGGGTGACCCAGCGGGAGAGCGGGACGGCGGCAGCGCGCACGTCCGGCACGGCCTCCGCCAGCTGGGCGCGTTCCAGCCAGCCGATGCAGCGGTCGCCGTCGACGACGAGCGCCCACTCCGCGCCGGCCCGGGCCAGCGCCGCGCCAGCCTCCTCGCAGGACGCGGTCGGCGGCAGCTCGGTGCAGCTGTCGAGGGCGACGTCGGACACGGGGATCAGCGACAGCTCGCGCAGGCCCCGCTCGCGGCCGAGGAACTCCTCAACGAAGGCGTTCGCGGGTTCACGCAGCAGCTCCGCCGGAGGCGCGTACTGCGCGAGCGCGCCGCCGAGGTTGAGGACGGCGACGCGGTCGCCGAGCTTCGTTGCCTCCTCGATGTCGTGGGTGACGAAGACAATCGTCTTGTGCAGGCGCTGCTGCAGCCCGAGCAACTCGTCCTGCAGCCGTGCCCTGACGACCGGGTCCACGGCGCCGAATGGCTCGTCCATGAGCAGGATCGGCGGATCGGCGGCCAGTGCCCGCGCGACGCCCGCGCGCTGGCGCTGGCCGCCCGAGAGCTCCGACGGGTAGCGCCCGAGCTGTTCGCGTTCGAGTCCCACGAGCTCGGCCAGCTCGTCCACCCGCTCTCGAATGCGCGCCTTTGGCCAGCCGAGGAGGTGCGGCACCGTCGCGATGTTCTCGGCGATGGTGCGGTGGGGGAACAGCCCGGTCTCCTGGATGACATAACCGATCTGGCGCCTCAGCTCGTGGACGGGCATCGAGGTCTGGTCGCGACCGAAGATCTCGATGCGGCCCGACGTCGGCTCGACGAGCCGGTTGATCATCTTCAGGGTCGTCGTCTTGCCGCAGCCGGAGGGCCCCACGAACACCGTGATCTCGCCCTGGCGCACCTCGAGCGTGAGGTCCTCGACGGCGTCCGAACTCGCGCCCGCGAACCGCTTGGAGACGCGCTCGAGCCGGATCGCGGCGCTCGGCGGCGTCACCGCGGACGTGTCGGAGGAATGGGTCGCCAACGGCTGCCCCTCTTGGTGCTGACGAATAGTAACCGCCAGCTGCACGAACTCGGTGACGGGGCTTACACAGCAGCGTCCGCGTGGTGGCAATTCCGAGACGAGGTTCCTCGCAGGTTCGGCTCCTGCGAAGGAGGAACAGAGTGGATGCGAGTGACTCCGACTTCAAGCGATCTGAGCGCGGTGTTCACGAATTGCACGCTCAGACGCAGCCCAGGAGCGTCGAATACGCAGGGGGCTACTGGACATCGCCGGGGTTGATGGAGTGCCAGGGTGTCTGCACCGAGGCGATCCGTGCCGTCGACTGAGAGATCGCGCCGGGGCCGGGACATGCACGGTCATGGCGCCGCGCGCGACACTCGTGGAACGTGATGCACTTCGCGGAGATGCTGGGGAAGCAGGGGTGCCTGCCTGTGGGAACCTGAGCACCGCCTGGCGAGCTGGCGAGCGGTTCGGGTTGCGCCGGCGTACCCCCACGGAGGGACCTTCGATGAGCGACATGCGTGTCTACACGCGGACTGGCGACGACGGGCAGACCGGGCTGTTCGGTGGGCCGCGCGTCGCCAAGGACGATCCGCGCCTCGAAGCCTACGGGACGGTCGATGAGCTGAACTCGACGATCGGGGTCGCCACGGCGTTCCTCGAACACGACGACCTCCGTGCGTGGCTCCAGATTGTGCAGTCGGACCTCTTCGACGTCGGAGGGGAGCTGGCGACGCCGGAGATCGAGGAGCGCATCCGGAAGGGACAGCCCGTTGGCCCGCGCGTCACGGACGATGACGTCGCCAAGCTCGAGCGCTGGATCGATGCGATGGACGAGGAGCTGCAGCCGCTGACGCGGTTCATCCTCCCCGGTGGCACTCCCGCCTCGGCCCAGCTCCACGTCGCCCGCACGGTCTGCCGTCGCGCTGAGCGGCGGGTGCTTTCACTGTCCCGTGACGCCGAGGTCGCTCCGACAGTGATGCGATACCTGAACCGCCTCTCGGACTGTCTCTTCACGATGGCCCGCATGGTGAACGCCCGCGCCGGCGTGGCCGAGCCGGAGTGGCTGGGCCGCGAGGAGCGTCAGGGCTAGGTCCCCCGTCCTGGCAAGCTGAGGGGGCCGCCGGACGCACCGGCGGCCCCCTCTGCTCTCCGAGCTGCCCCGGTCTGCTAGGCCGCGGCCAGGTCCTCCTCCGCCCCCGCTTCCTCCACCGACGTCCTGCCGGCGGCGTCCGTGGCGGCGAGGCGGAAGCGAGCGATCGCCGCGCGGAGCGCATCCGCCATGTTGCCGAGCTCGACCGTGGATGCGTGGATCTGCTCCACCTGGGCGGACATCGCTTCCGCGGACGCCGAGGTCTCCTCGGCGGAGGCGGAGTTCTCCTCGGCGATCGAGGCGATCGACCCGGCGGCCTCTTCCACCCCCACGCTCAGGCTGCGCATGCCCTCGGCGGCCGCGGAGTTCCGGTCCGCGACGGAGCGGATGGACTCGAGGTGCTCGACCATCTGCGTGCCGCTCGCCTGGAGCTCGGCGGCTCGCTGCGCGATGCCACGGATGCGCTCGTCGACGGCTTCCACGGAGCCGAGGATCTGCACCAGGGCCTCCCCCGCCTCGCTGGCGGAGGCGATGCCGGTCTGCATCTCGGCGGCTCCGGAGTGCATCGCGCTCACCGTCCGGTCGACGCCCTCCTGGACGTCCATGATGAGCTTCGAGATGTCCTTGGTCGCCGCCGTCGCCCGGGCTGCCAGGCTCCGCACCTCGTCCGCGACGACGGCGAAGCCGGCCCCGTGTTCGCCCGCGCGGGCCGCCTCGATCGCCGCGTTCAGCGCGAGGAGGTCCGTCTGGGCGGCGATGTCACGGATGACCCCGACGATCTTCCCGATCTCGGTCGAGCGGGCACCCAGCTCCGCCACGGCTTCGCCGGCCCCATCCATCGAGGCCTTCAGGCGGTGGATGTTGTCGACGGTCTTCCCGACACGCTCGGCACCGCTCTTGGCCACGTCGCTCGCCATCGAGGCCGCGACGGCCACCTCGCGGGCGTCCGAGGACATCCCCGACGCCGAGCCGGCGACCTGCTGGCTCAGGCTCGCGGCCTCCTCGAGCAGCTCGCGCTGCTCCTCGGCACCGGCCGCGACCTGGGAGACGGCGCTCGAGAGCTCCGCCATGTTCTCGGCGACCCGGTCGATGCCCTTCGCCTGCTCCTGCGTCCCGGCGGCCACCTGGTCCGCCGCGCGGGCGACGTCCTGGGTGGTGCGCGCGGAGTCGTCGGAGACGCGTACCAGCTCGTCCTTCGCCTCGGCGAGCGCCTCCGCCGCGCGAGACGCCTCGAGGAGCGTGCGGCTGATCGAGTCTCGCATTTCCACGAGCGCGAACCCGAGCGCGTCGCGTTCGCCCGCGGTCGTGATGTCGACGGTGAGGTTGCCGCGCGCGATCTCTCCGGCCGCGTTGACTCCGCGCTGCAGGTAGTCCTGCATGCGGCCGAACGCATTGCCGAGCACGTCACGGTCGCTGCGCGGCTGGACCACCTGCGAGACGTCGCCCTCCGCGATGCGGTTCGCGGCGACGGCCATCTCGTTCACGTACTCGATCGTGCCCCGCATGGCGCGGCCGAGGTCTCCGATCTCGTCGTTGGAGTCGTGCGTGACCTCCTGCTCGAGGTCGCCCTGGGAGATCGCGATGGCGGCGTCCGTCACTCGCTTCAGCGGGGAGATGGTGCGGATGAGCCAGATCGTGCCGGCGGTCCCGAGGATGAACGCACCCACCGCGGCGGCCATGAGCGCCCTCTGCGCGAGGGAAACGGTCTCCTCCACGGTGCGGATCTGCTCGTCACGCGCGCCGGTCCCGTACCGGGCCAGGGTGGCGCTCGCGGCGGCGATCTCATCCATCGTCGCGTTGATCCGCGACTGCACGCTCTGGACGCCGGCGATGCCGGCCGCGTACGCATCGAAGGCGGCGAGGTAGGCGTCGGTCGCGGCGAGGACCTCGCTCTCGGCGGCGGGGCCGAGGCCCAGCTCAGCGATGCGGGTCTTCAAGACGGCCACGCCGTCCGAAACCTCGGTGGCGTAGGCCGCGTTCTGGCGGAGGATGAAGTCCTTCTCCGCGCTCCGCACCTGCGCCAGCGCGAGCGTCGCCGCTTCCTCGGCACTGGCGTCGAGCAGGACGGTAGTCGCCCCGAGCGACTCGCGGACAGAGCCCACGGTGTACCGGAGAGGGGTCTCTTCCGGGACCCCGGCGATCTCGGCGAGCGCCGCGGCCTGGCTCGCCCGCGTCTCCTGGCGAAGGGCGCTGATAGCGGCCGTGTCGAACTCGAAGTGCTCCGCAAGGGCCGACGCTGCCCGGCGGAGGTCACCCTCGGCGCCCGTGTCCGTGTCACCACGCTTCTTCACGGCTTCGCCCAGCTCGAAGTAGAGCGTGTCCAGGGTGCGGAGTCCGTCCGTGAGCGTCGTGAACGTGGGGCCCAGCGACTCGTCGGTCGTGAGGCTCTGCGCGATGTTCACGTCGCCCCGAAGCCTGACCGCCAGCTGGCCATACGCGCTCGATCCGCTCGAGGCGGCGGTAGCGGCGCCGTTCTCGTAGATGTCGTTCACCATCGACTCGCCGGTGACCGCCATCGCGAGGCGGGTCGCCTCGATCTCCTGCGCGAGGAACTCGAGGCGGGCGCCCTCGTTGATGGCTGTGTTCGCGGCGGCGTTTGACTGCTGGAGCGAAGCCCAGCCCACCAGCGCGACGAGCACGCTGGTGACGACCCCGACGCCCGAGATAGCCCACAGCTTGGAGCGCACGGACAACCGCCACGAGCGGGGGAGGAGCCGGAGGCGCGGGAGGCGGGAGAGGACGGGCGCCGGCCCGAACCGGACGGGAGGCTTCCTGAGTTTCAGGATCCGGATGCTCGGGAAGCGAGGACGTCGTGGCTTCATCGATCCGAGCCCCCGGATCAGGAGTTTCGGCCTGGACATAGGGATCCCTCCTGCATTGCCCCGCCATGAGGCGGTCACAGAGGGACTTTCGACGTGTCGAAATCCTGACATACCTGACCTGGAGCACCCTCGGTGCCTTGCCAGCCAGCAGACAGGTTGCGCGGTTCCGGCGGAGCGAGCGCCTGGTGACTGCCGATCCTGTCCTGTCCATGGGGCAGAGCGCCCCATTCGTCGCGCGTGACGGTCGAGTGCACGCGTGAACGAGGGGACATTCGTACGGATGCTCGATCTGTTATCAAAGCGAGGGCGAATGTCCGAGGCATCAGTGCCCCGCTACCTTCGGACTACTCCCCATTTGTTTCGCGTGCGGTTCGTCCCGGCTTCGACTTAGCGAGCAGCATGACCGCCCGTGATACGAGCGGAGCAGGCGATGGATGTCGGCACGAACATGCACCGATCTCAGATCTCCTAGAAGCTCAGGAATAATCGAAGATCAGGAAAAACCGCTATTTGCGGGTGGCGGCCGTTGGGCGATGTTCTCGGTTGTGGTAGGTAAGTAGCGGGGCGTCACCTGTTGGATGCTCACGAGGGATGGCGACGAATGTCCCACGTGGTTCTCACGCCGACGCTACCTTCGGGCGGTAGAAGTTGGAAATCCTCATGATCGGAGCGATCGAGCCGGAACCCGGTCGATACGACGCGGATACTCGCGCACTGGAGCATGCGAAGGCATACATCGCCGGAGCTGGACTCCCGTCACGCCTGCTGAGGCGCACGCTGCGCCAGGTGGGCGCGACCGTCGAGGTCGGGCGCTACACGACGCCCCCGGAGGCATCCGTGAACGGATACCCGGACGTCGTCTTCGCCACCCAGGATGCTGGCATTGATGCGCTCGAGTGCGTCTCGACGTGGTCCCGCGTCGACGGCATCGCGGTCGTCGCGTTCCAGCACACCGAGATCGCCGACCGGTTGGAGCTGTTCGACGCCGGGGCTGATGACGTCTGGTCGATGGACATCACGCCTGAGGAGGCCGGCGCCCGCCTGCGGGCCCTCCTGCGGCGCATCGGCCGGGACCGCCGGCTTGAGTTGACGGACGGGCGCCGCGTGGTGTCCGTCACCCGCAACGACCTGATGGTCGACGGGGCACCGATCCGCATGACCCGCATCCGTCACCACCTGCTGTTCGTCCTCGCGGAGAACCATCCCCACACCACGGGACACGACGAGCTGATCGAGAAGGTGTGGGGGTACCAGGTAATCGGTGACGAACCGGGCTTCGTCCAGACGCAGATTTCCCGGCTGCGGCGCGAACTCGACCGGGCGAACCTGCCGGAACTGGTGCGGACGGCCCGAGGCGTCGGGTACGGACTCTGCCCTCAGTTCACTCGGAGTCCGCTGGAGCTGTAGGTCGCCCGACCTCTCCCGCTCGTTCCGGCTACCCCGTCTGCGGCCACGCCGTCTGCGGTCACCCGATCCGACCTTCCGCCCGCGCGTGTCGCAGCACGTCGCGGGCGTCGTCGTGCCCGGTCCCCGCAGCGCTCCGCTGGTGACCAGGCGGAAGCCGCCCGACAGCAGGGCGCTCTCTCATCCTCACTCGGCAGGCGCTGCGTCGGGCCTGTTCCGCCCACACGCTACTCAGCCGACAGGAAGGTGACAGGCAGCCGGGGAAGCGGGCGAGGCGCGTATCGGGGCCTCGCCTCGGCGCGATCGGGGAGCGCGTCAGCTCAGAGCAGCGTGCCGGCGCCCGGCACGCCGGGGGATCACCGATGCGTGGGGGAGCCGTCTGCCCGCCCCCCGAGGGATTTCCCCAATCCTCCGCCGGGGCGTGCAGCCGACTCTCCCCACATCAGCACTGGTGCCCACGCGGGCGAACATCTGCTCCGGCAGGGATGTCGGGGAGCCACGGTTAAGGAGGCCATCGGCAATGGCGGTCATCATCAACACGAACGTCGCGGCGCTGAACGCTCAGCGCAACCTCGGCGTCACCAGCTCGAAGACCAGCAAGACGCTGGAGAAGCTGTCCTCGGGCCTGCGCATCAACCGCGCGGCCGACGACGCCGCCGGCCTCGCCATCAGCGAGAAGATGCGGGCCCAGATCCGGGGCATGCAGCAGGGTCAGCGGAACGCCCTCGACGGCGTCTCGATGCTGCAGACCGCTGAAGGCGCGCTGGACGAGGTGCACTCGATCCTGCAGCGGCTTCGTGAGCTCACGGTCCAGGCGGGCAACTCCACGCTCTCGTCTTCCGACCGCACCGCGATCGGCGAGGAGATGGTCGCCCTCCGCTCTGAGATCGACAACATCTCGCAGCGCACCCGCTTCAACGGCCTGAGCCTCCTCAACGGCTCGCTGGCCGTGACGCTGGACTCGGCGACCTCGACGGCGGACACGGCGACGGCGACGGCGAACGGCGCCACCGTCTCGGTCGCCAGCATCGACGTCGGGAACGCCGACGCGAGCTCGACCTACACCCTGTCCGCCGCGGGCGCCGTGCTGACGGCATCGGTCACGGCCGCGGGCTTCACCCAGTCCGAGACCTTCACGGTGCAGGACATGGGCGCGAACGGCACCCAGGACCTGACCTTCGAGGAGCTCGGGATCACCGTCTCCCTCGAGCACGACGCGAACGCCGGCAACGTGACCGGCGCCACGATCGCAGCCGGGCTCGACACGACCACGGTGGTGACCGACGCGTCGTCGTCGGCGTCGTTCCGGGTGGGCTCGGAGGTCGGCGACGACATCAGCCTGTCGTTCACGGACATGCGCTCCTCGGCGCTCGGCAACGCGTCGAAGCTCTCGGTGCTCGTGGCCGACAACACCGCGGTGTCGACGACGGCGAAGGCGGACACGCTGCTCGCCTCCCTCGACACGGCGATCGGGCAGGTGTCGACCTTCCGCGCGGTGCTCGGTGCTCGCCAGAACCAGCTGGAGACGGCGATCAACTCGCTCGGCGTCTCGGCGGAGAACCTGTCGGCGTCCGAGTCCCGCATCCGCGACGCGGACATCGCCGCGGTGTCGTCGCAGATGATGACGAACCAGATCATGCAGCAGGCCGGTGTGTCGGTGCTCGCCCAGGCGAACACGGCCCCGCAGTCGGTGCTATCCCTCCTCCAGGGCTAACCGCGCAGATCGTTCGTCTCCACTTTCGAGGGGCCCCGCGGGAGCGGGGCCCCCCGTGTGCCTCGATCGCGAGTGGCAGCCTGCTGACAGGATCCCGGCTAAGCCGAGCCGCGCGCGGGGCGACGATCAAGCATGGTGATCGTGATCCGCTGTGACGTGTGCCAGGGCACCCTGGAACGAGACGCTGTGGCGCTCTCGTTCACCAAGACCGCGCGCCTCGTGGACAAGTCCGGCGAGGTCCGTGTGATCGACTCCGGCGATGTGGTGGACTACCTGCTCTGCGCGCGTTGTGCGCGCTACGTCGAGCGATGCGTGGCGGCCATCGAGCCGGCCGGGCGGGCGAGGGCGCGATGATCAACGTGCGCGCCTGCGATATCTGCCAGGCCCCGCTGGGCAATCAACTGACGCGCCTCGAGCTCGTCCGCGGGGCAGTCAGCTTCCTCCCGCGCGATCGCTGGTCCGTGGAGCCGTCCCCCGGCGGGATGCGCGTCCGCATGGTCTGCTCCGACTGTGACCAGTACCTCCGCGAGGCGGTGCAGCACCTCGTGTCCATGGTGTCGCCCGAGGCGCGCGATGCAGCGCGGGACGCACGGGCTGCGCAGGATCGCGAGGCCGGGGTGGGACGCTCGGTCGCCTAGCCTCCGGCGGTCAGCCGGAGGCGCGAGTCGGGCGCACCGGCTCCCTCACCTTCCCAGGACGCGACCGGTGCATCGGACACCCCTCCGGACACGCCCGAGCTGGTGCCCGGGCACAGAGCTGGGCACACTGCAGGCACAGCGAGGCCCGGGCACGCCGCCCGGGCCTTGTCACGCGCTCCTGCTCGACGGCTACGCGCTCAGGCGCACTGCCTCCGTGGAGCAGCGATAGAAGTTGCCACCCATCCGGTCGAAGCCGTCGAGGTCGACCCCGAGGAGGGCCTCGGTGGCGCCGATGAAGAGGACGCCGCCCGGACGCAGCGACTGCCGGAAGCGCCTCACGAGGTCCGTCTTCACCGCGCCCTCGAAGTAGATCATCACGTTACGGCAGACGATGAGGTCGAACGCGGTGTCGAAGCGGTCCCGCAGCAGGTTCAGCTCGGCGAAGCGCGTGCTCGCGAGGAGACTCGTCTTCGCGGTGAAGCCCTGCGGCCCCTCGGTGAAGTAGCGGGTGCGGTCCTCGACGGAGATGCCGCCCATTTCGATCGCCGCGTAGGGGCCGCCGGCGCGGGCCTTTGCGAGCGAGGCGTGGTCGAAGTCGGTGGCGAGGATCTTCGACCCGCGGAGGGCTCCGAGCCGGTCGAGTGTGATCGCGAGCGAGATCGGCTCCTGGCCGCGGGAGCAGCCGGCGCTCCAGATCTTCAGGCTGCTCCTGTCCGCGAGCAGGTGAGGCATCACCTGCCGCTGCAGCAGCTCCCACTGCGCCCCGTCACGGAAGAACTCCGTGACGTTGATCGTGAGCATGTCCCGCAGCGCCTGCAGGAGGTCGGGCTCGGCGTCGAGCCGGCGGATCAGATCGTCTGCGTTGGAGATGGCGTGCTTGCCGAGGAATGTCCCGACGCGGCGCCGCATCTGCTGTTGCTTGTACGCCGTGAGGTCCAGCCCGAGCACCCGCTCGAGGTGGGTGGTCAGCCGGGCGAAGGTGATGTCGTCCATGGTGGTCACCGGATCCCGACGCGCGCGGCCGGTCGGGCGGTCGCGTGCCTGACGATGGCGGTGGCGATCCGGTCGCGTGGCAGGATCTCGTCCGCGAGGCCGGCATCCGCGATCGCGCGGGGCATGCCGTACACCACGCAGGTCGACTCGTCCTCGACGATGACCGTCCCGCCGGCGGCGCGAATGAGCTCAGCGCCCCGTCTGCCGTCGCGCCCCATGCCGGTAAGCACGACGGCGATCGGGTTCGCCCCCGGCAGGTGGGCGATCGACTCCATGGTGACGTTCACCGCCGGCCGCACGCCCTCCTCCGGTGGCGTCTCCGTGAGTACGGCGCGCCGTGATGCGTCGAACTGAAGGTGCTGGCCGCCCGGGGCAAGAAGGGCGCGTCCTGGCTCCAGGCGCATGCCAGGCTCGGCCTCGTCCACGCGCAGCGGGCCGAGCGCGTCGAGCCGCTGGGCGAACGAGCGGGTGAAGCCCGCCGGCATGTGCTGGACGATCACGATCGGCAGCCCGAAGTCCGGGGGGAGAGAGGTCATGACTTCCCGGACCGCGGACGGACCTCCCGTGGAGGCGCCGATGAGGAGGATGCGCTGCTGCCAGGCACCCCGGAAGGCGCCCGGCGTGTGGATGGTGGGCGAGATGCGGCGATGCACCCGCGCGTGCGCGGCGTGGCGGATCTTCTCCGCCAGCGTGTCCGCGAGGTGGCCGTCCAGGGCGCCGACGCCCGGCTTCTCGATGAAGTCGACGGCGCCGAGCTCGAGCGCCCGGATCGTCGCGGCGGCGCCCTCGGAGGTCAGGCTGCTGCACATCACCACGGGCACCGGGTGCTGCTTGAACAGCAGCTCCAGCGTCTGGAGCCCGTCCAGGTGGGGCATCTCCACGTCGAGCGTGACGACGTCCGGGTTCAGCCGCGCGATGGCGTCCAGCGCCTGGCGCCCGTCAGCCGCGGAGCCGACGACCTCGATGTCGTCGTTCGCGTCCAGGAGCCGGCGCAGGATCGCGCGGATGGTGGTGGAGTCATCCACCACCAGGACGCGGATCGGTGCTCCGCGGCGAGGGGATCCGTCCCCGGCCGGCATCTAGCTGACCCCGACGAGCTTGATCAGGGTCGACTGCACTCGCTCGGCGTTGAAGGGCTTCACGACGAAGTCCTTCGCCCCCGTCTTGATCGCCTCCATCACGATCTGCTGCTGGCCCATGGCGCTGACCATGGCGACCTTCGCGCCCGGATCGTGCTGGAGGATCTCGCGGAGGGCCTCCATCCCGTCCTTGTTGGGCATCGTGATGTCGAGCAGCACGGCGTCTGGCGACCGCTCCTTGAAGAAGTTGACCGCCTCCACCCCGTCCGAAGCTTCGATGACCTCGTGGCCGAGGGCCTGGACGACCTGTGCGCTCTTCATCCGCATGAACGCGGCGTCGTCTGCAATCAGAATCGTTGCCATCTGTGTTGCCTCTCTCAGCCGGCGTGCCGGCCTCGTTACTCCCGCTGCCCGGCGGTCGACACGTCGACGCGTCCGGTCCCAACCTCGAGGCGGACGGTCCGCCCGCTCGCACCGCCCAGGTGCTCCGCCGCGACGGGGATCCGTAGGGCGGCGACGGCGGCGCGCGCCGCGACGGCGTTGCGCTCGCCGATCTGCATCGTGTTCGCGCGGCCCGGCACCTCCAGCATCGAGGCGCCGCCCACCAGCTGGACCTGCATCCGTGTCCGGCTCGCCCCGGCCCGGACCATCGCCTCGACGAGGAGGGGGACCGCGAGGTCCACGAACTTCGCCGGGCTGGTGCTCGACACGCGGCCCGCGCCGCTCTCCGGCAGCACCATGTGGGCCATCCCACCGACGCCGGCCGCCGGATCGTGGACCACGAGCGCGACGCACGAGCCGAGGCCCAGGCACGTCAGCACCGTGTCACGGTCCGAGGACACCGCCCATTCCCCCAGCCCGAGGGCTCGCTCCGTGGCCGTGGCGGCCATTCAGGCAACCTTCGTGCTGTTGACGATCGTTTCGAAGAGCTCCTGCGTGGGCATCACCATGAAGACACCGTTGATGTCCTGGCCGTGCACGCGGAAGGTCGCTTCGGCGACGTACGTGTCGTCCTGCGTGAGCAGGATGTCCGCGGACACCACGTCCAGCAGCGCGCCGGCCATGTCCGTCATCACGGACGGCGGCGACGGCGACAGGGCGAGGCCCGTGGCATCCGCGATCGCGCCGAGGAAGAACGCGCCGATGATGTTGCCCATCTCGCCCAGCGCGGAGCGGCCCATGCCGTCCAGTGAGTCGGTGGTGGAGACGGGCTGTCCCATCAGTAGGTCCACGAACGCCAGCGCGATGCGTGGTTCGTACATCAGCATCAGGTGGCCGTCGGCGGAGCCGGAGACGCTCAGGTAGATCCCCACGGCGTCCTTGTCGCGGCCCCCGAAGGCGTTCGACACCTCGGTCACCGGGACGCGCTTCAGCGCGAGCCCGTTGACCTCGATCTCCGCCCCGATCATCTCGGAGAGGCCCTGCATCGCCTTCTTGGTGCCCAGCTGGACGAGGTCGGACCACGGCCCAAAGTCTGTCTCGCTCATGAAGCGATCCTTTCCAACACGGTCTCGTCGGCCGCGGCCGGTAGGTCGCTCTGCCGTGATGCCTTGATGAGGGAGGGGACGTCCACGATCAGGACCACCTGGCCGTCCCCCAGCACGCTCGCCCCGGAGATGCCGCGCGCCCGTCCCAGGTACTGGCCCAGCGACTTCACGACGACGTCTTGCTGGCCGACGAGCTGGTCCACCGCCAGGGCGACCGGTCGGTCCGACTCGCTCTCGCTGGCGCGGACCACCACCACGTACGGGCTCTCCTCCGCGGTGCGGCCGCTCCGCCCGCGTGCCTGGAGCACGTCGTCCAGCCGGACCATGGGCATGACGGTGTCCCGGGTGCGGAGGTGCAGCACCGGGCGGCGGTTGATGGTGCTGACGTGCGCCGCCTCCGGGCGCAGCGTCTCCTGCACGTACGTAAGCGGGACCGCGTACGTGGTCTGGCCGCAGCTCACCAGGAGCCCCCGGAACGTCGCGAGGGTGAGCGGGAGCCGGAGGCGGAACACCGTGCCCTCGCCGGGGACCGTGTCCACCTCGATCCGCCCGCCGAGCGACTCGATGTCGCGGCGGACGATGTCCATGCCCACGCCGCGGCCGGAGACCTCGGTGGTGGTGCTGGCGGTGGAGAGGCCGGGCTCGAAGATGAGCTCCACGGCCTCTTTCAGGCTCATGCGCTCCGCCTTCTCGGCGGTGAGGATCCCGCGCTCGACGGCCTTCGCCTTCACGCGTGCCGCGTCGATGCCACGGCCGTCGTCCTGGAGCGAGATCACGATCTGGCCCTGCTCGTGCTTCGCGGACAGGAGGAGGATCGAGAGCTCGGACTTGCCGGCCGCGCCGCGCAGCTCTCGCGGCTCGATGCCGTGGTCGCAGGCGTTGCGGATCAGGTGGACCAGCGGATCCTTGATCTGCTCGATCACCGACCGGTCGATCTCGGTGTCCTCGCCGGACATCTCCAGGCGGATGCTCTTGTCGAGCGAGCGGGAGAGGTCGCGGACGAGGCGCGGGAACTTCGAGAAGAGCAGCCCGACGGGCAGCATGCGGACCTGCATCATCCGCGCGTGGAGCGCATCCACGATCTTCTCGAGGTGGTTCGCGGTCTCGGCGAGGGCGTGCGCCCCCTCGTCACCCTCGAACCGCTCGTTGATCGTGCGGCTGAGCTGCGAGATGCGCGTCCGGTCGATGACCAGCTCGCCGACCATGTTCATCAGCGCGTCGAGCTGCTCGATGTCCACGCGCACCGAGGGCTGCAGCGACTCCACCTTCGGGGTCGCCGCCGCCTGCGGTGCGCCACTACCCGCGGCAGCCCCGGGCGCAGCCTGGGCCGGCGCGGCCTCCTCGGCCTCCTTGGCCACGTACGGCTCGACGCGCACCGTGGCGACATCGTCGATAAGGCCGAGCGTGTTCTCGATCGCCGCGCCGGCGACGCCGGCGTCGCCGGTCGGGGCCACCATGACAATCGCCTGGAACGACGCGCCGACGTTCTCGGACTCGATATCGGCCTGCGTCGGTGCGGAGACGACCACCTCCCCGAGGTGGTCCAGCTCGTTCAGGAGCTGGAAGCAGCGGACCGCGCGCCAGTCGCTCTCCGGGTCGAGCCCCGCGATGACGCTGAGGGCGACGCGACCGGCGGCGACGCCGTCCGCGATGCGGCGGGTCGCCGCGTCGTCCACGGCGAGCGGGGCGGGGCCGCTCACACGGGCGGGAGCGGCAGAGTCGCCCTCCACGTACCGGCGGATGGCCTCGACGAGCGAGCCCACGTCGACGCCGGAGGGGGCGTCCGCGGTGATCGCGTCCTTCAGGGCGCGGATGCCGTCCAGGCACTGGAGCAGGACGTCCACGACGTCCTGGTTGATCCCCATCGTGCCCTTGCGGACGCGGTCGAACAGGTCCTCCATGGCGTGCGTGAGCCGCGCCATGTCCTCCAGCCCCAGCATGCCGCTGGAGCCCTTCAGGGTGTGGGCGACGCGAAAGATCTCGCCGATCAGGTCGTCCGACGCCCCGTCCTGCTCGAGGCGGACGATCTGCTCGTCGAGCGACTCGATGAGGGTCTCCGCTTCCTGCAGGAAGACCTTCAGGTCGTCCGGGCTGATGTCGATGTTGCTCACGCTGGAGCGTCCCTTCTCCGGCGCTGTCGTCTACGCGGCGGCGCTCTCGACGGTCGTGGGCGCGGACGAGCCAGCCCCGACGGCGTGCGCCGGCACCTGGTTGGCGAGGGCGCGCTCGAGGTCCAGCAGGATCAGGAGGTGCTCCTCCTGCTTCGCGATGCCCTCGATGTAGAAGGACTCCTCGGTGGTGGTGGTCGCGCCGGGTGACTCGACGGAGCTGCTGGTGATGCGACGCACCTCCGTCACCGCGTCCACGACGACGCCGATACTTTCGCCGGCGATGTCCACTACCAGGACGCGTGTGTCGGCGGTCACCTCGGCTGCCGGGAGGCGGAACCGGGTGCGCAGGTCAACCACCGGGATCACGCGTCCGCGCAGGTTGATCACGCCGCGGACGTGCTCGGGCGTCCCCGGCATCTGCGTCACGGTGGGCATGCGGATGATCTCGCGTACGGTGCTGATGTCCGTGCCGTACTTCTCGTCGCCCAACTCGAAGACGACGACCTGGCGTTCTTCGATGTCTGTCACTCCGGCCCTCCGGTGAATCAACGGGTAGCCCGGGCGGGAGACCGCGCCGGTGTCCCCAGGAGATTCGGCTGGCCGGGACGGCGCCCGAGCGGGCCGCCCCTCCGGCGGCCGGAGGTTGACAGGATGGTGAGAGGTTCGAGCGGGGGCCGGGCGGCGGGCTACCCCGCGGCCTGCTCGGTGCGCGCGGCGCTGTCGGTGCTGGCGGCCGACGGGTCGGACGAGATGGCGTAGCCCATCCCGTAGACCGTCTCGATGAGGCCCTCGACGCCCACCGTCGAAAGCTTGCGTCGGAGCCGCGAGATGTGCTGCTGGACGAAGTTCGCGTCCGGCACGGTCTCGTAGCCCCAGACCCGCCCGGACAGGTCGGCGGCCGAGTAGGCACGCCCGGGCTGTTCCAGAAGGACCTGCAGGATCCCGGCCTCCGAGCGGGTGAGGCGCGCACGCCGCCCGCCGAACTCCACCTCGCCCACGCCGGGGTGGAGCTTCATGCCGCCGGGCGCCTGGATGGCATCGACCGGCCGAGCGCCGGTGCGGCGCAGCACCGCCTCGATCCGCTTGCGCAGCTCAAAGAGGTGGAACGGCTTTACGACGTAATCATCCGCGCCCGCCTCGAACCCGGCGATCCGATCGCGGAGAGTGTCGGCGCTGGATACCACGATCACGGGGGTCCGCGAGGAGGTTCGGATCTCGTAGCAGAGGTCCAGGCCCGACCCGTCCGGGAGGCGCACGTCCGTGACGACCAGGTCGAAGGCATTCTCGCTGAGCAGCTGGCGCGCGCGGCGGGCATTCGTCGCCCAGTGTGCGTCGTACCCGGCAGCCTGGAGCGCGCCGTGGAGCACCTCGCCCGTCTGGGCCTGGTCTTCGATCACGAGGATGCTGCCGCGGGACCGTTCACCCCACACCGGCGGCGTGGAGTGACCGGTGGAGGAACCGCTCGGTTCGGACATACCAGTTCCTGTCGCTCCCCGCGTGCCGCAGAACCCGACGTTGGGCCTTGATGGAGCGTTCGGCGGCCGGCGCCGGACGCACTCCGCTCGCGTGATCCTCGCGCAATTCTGCGGGCGTGGGGCACGGGGTGCCGCGGAGCTCCTGTCAAAAGTATGACGGTGCGGCGTCGTGGCCTCGGTCCTGACCCTTGACGGGGTGTTCGCTCCCTTCTCACAGCCGACGGTTTGTAAAGGGAACGACAGGTTCCGTGCTTCAGACCGGCAGTTCCCGGGATCCCGGGGGACGAGGAGCGACAGGATGACTGCCATCGACCGTGCGGAGCGCGAGGTCCGCCTGAACTGGGTGCAGATCGCATCTGCCGACGCCGAGCGGATTCGCCGCGCCGCCGAGGTGATCCGCCCCCAGGCGCGCGAGATCGTGAAGCGCTTCTATGACCACTCGTTCCAGTTCCCCCAGTTCACGGAGAAGCTTGGCTTCGCGGGCAGCAGCCGCGAGCGTCTTGAGAGCGCTCAGTACGAGTACCTGCTGAGCATGCTCGAGGCGGCCTTCGACCAGGACTACTTCGACTACCGCCAGAAGATCGGCGAGGTCCACGCGAAGCTGGACGTGAAGCCGCGCTGGAACCTGGGCAACTATGCGACGTACGCGGAGCTGCTGTTCCCGCTGCTCGCGCAGCACTTCTCCGGCGAGGAGCTGAACCGGACGGTGCTGTCGTTCCAGAAGGTATTCACGCTGGACGGCTCGCTGGCCGTGGAGTCCTACGTCGACGGCCTCATGGAACGCCTCGTCGACGTGAACGACCGCCTGGTCCCCGTCTCGAGCGGCCTCGCCGAGGGCGCCGACCAGGTGGAGACCGCGTCAAAGGAGATCGCGGACGCCATCGCGCAGGTCGCACGGGGAGCGGGCGAGCAGACCGAGTCGCTGCTGCGGGTGAACCACGACCTCGAGTCCGTCTTACAGACGATCGTCGGCGTCGCTGAGTCGGCGGCGCGCCAGGCGGGCGAGACCGAGGCCGCCGCGCTCGAGGCCGAGAGCATGCAGACCGGCCTGACCGACATGCTCGGGCGTTCCCGGCTCGCGGCATCCCATGGATCGGAAGCCCTCGCTGCCGCCGAGCAGGGCATGCACTCGGTGTCCGACACCGTGAGAGCGATGGAGACGATCAACGCCGCCGTCGTCTCGACCTCGGCCGAGATCGGTGAGCTGAGCAAGAGCGGCCGCGAAATCGGGACGATCACCGAGACGATCGCGGCGATCGCGGACCAGACCAACCTCCTCGCGCTCAACGCGGCGATCGAGGCGGCCCGGGCCGACGACGCCGGCCGCGGCTTCGCCGTCGTCGCGGACGAGGTGCGGAGCCTGGCCGAGCGGGCCAGCCGCGCGGCGAAGGACATCGCGCGACTGATCGAGACGGTGCAGGACGGCATGAAGCGCTCGGTGGGGGCGATGGCGTCCGTCGAGAAGGACGTCGAGGCGGGCGCGGAGAAGGCGCGCGAGGCCGGTGACTCGCTCCAGGCGATCGTGTCGCTGTCTCGGGACGTGAACGCGGCGGTGGGCGCGATCGAGGAGACGGCGCAGGAGCTCCAGCAGACCTCGGGACGCCTCGCCGCTCGCGTCACGGAGGTCGGAGCGCTGGCGCAGAACACGTCCGTCGCGACGGCCGACGCGCGAGAGCGTGTCGGGGAGCTGCGTGAGCGAGTGTCCGCGATCAGCGCCATCGCCGAGGAGAGCGCAGCCTCGTCCGAGCAGGTCTCGGCAAGCACGCAGGAGGTCTCCGCGCAGATCGGGGAGGTCGCGGGCCAGAGTGTGACGCTCTCCGAGCTGGCGGCGGAGCTCCAGGCGTTCCTCGAATTCGTCGGCGCGGTTGCGCCGGCGTCGAAGGCAGCGACGCCCGCGGCTCGCGCCGGCTACCGCCACGCGGCCTAGCCCTCCGGGGCGGCGGGGTGGCTCGACCGCGACCGTCCTCCCTCTCCCCTCCCATGAGCCCGCGGGGAACCCCCGCGGGCTCATGGGACGTCCGCTCCGCCGGAACCCGTCACAAACCTTGCAGTTGGCCGTCCAACTCCCGGCGGCCGGGCTCCCGTCCGGCCACGACGCTACGGCGCTCCTCCGCCCCGCCGACAGTGGGAGTGGGCAAGTGTTGAGGGGCCGCCAGGACGGTGGCCCGTGGCGACCCGGACGGGTCGGAGCCAGGGAGCAGGCGAATGTCGAGGGATGACCGCGAGGCCAGGTTGCAGTGGATCCAGTTGACGTCGACGGACGTCGACCGCATCCGTCACGCCGCACCGTACCTCCGGCCTCGTGCGGAGGAGATCGTCAGGAAGTTCTACGACCACTCGTTCGAGTTCCCGGAGTTCGCGGCGAAGGTGGAGCGCGCCGGGAGCAACCGACGCCGGCTTGAGTCCACCCAGCTGGACTACTTCCTCGGCATCCTCGACCCCACGTTCGATGAGGCCTACTTCGCCAGGCGGCGCGCCATCGGCGAGGCTCACGCGAGGATCGACGTGCAGCCTCGCTGGAACCTCGGCGCGTATGCCGTCTACTCCGCGATCGTCTACCCGATCCTCGCGGAGCACCTGCAGGGCGAGGAGCTGGCCGCGACGCTCCTCGCGTTTCAGAAGGTCTTCACGCTGGACGCCTCCATCGCGGTGGAGTCCTACATCACCGCCGGCATCCTCGATCGTCTCGTGGACGTGACGGATCGGCTCGGGCCGGTCTCGGACGCCCTGACGCGATCGAGCGAGCAGGTCGAGACCGCCTCGAGGGAGATCGCGGATGCGATCTCGCAGGTGGTACGGGGCGCCTCCGAGCAGACGATCTCGCTCGGCGACGCCAGCCGCGACGTCGAGACCGTGCTTGATGGCATCGGCACCATCGCCGACGCGTCCGCCCGTCAGAGCACCGAGACGGGCGCGGCCCGCGCGGACTCGGAGAGCATGCAGGAGTCCCTGAGCGACGTGCTGGAGCGCTCTCGCGCGGCTGCCGGGCACGGCGCCGAGACGCTCCAGGCCGCCGTCCAGGGCAAGCAGGCCGTCGTCGACACCGTGAAGGCGATGGAGACCATCAGCAGCGCCGTGGTCTCGACCTCCGAGCAGATCGGCGAGCTGAGCAAGAGCGGGCGTGAGATCGGCACCATCACCGAGACGATCAGCGCCATCGCGGACCAGACCAACCTCCTCGCGCTGAACGCGGCGATCGAGGCCGCGCGCGCCGGCGACGCGGGCCGCGGCTTCGCCGTCGTCGCTGACGAGGTGCGCAGCCTGGCCGAGCGCGCGAGCCGCGCTGCGAAGGACATCGCGGACCTCATCGCGAGCGTCCAGGCCGGCATGAAGAAGTCCGTCGAAGCGATGTCGGCCGTGGAGCAGGACGTGACCAGCGGCACCGACAAGGCCCGGGAGGCCGGTTCAGCCCTCGAGGCGATCGTGAATCTCGCGCGTTCCGTGAACGAGGCGGTGACCGCGATCGACGAGAAGGTCAACGGCTCGCTCGAGACCGCCGAGCGGCTCGTTGGCCGGGTGACCAGCGTCGGTACGCTGGCCCTGGAGACGTCCGAGCACTCGACACAGGCCCGCGAGCGGATGACCGAGCTGCGAGACCGCGTCAGTTCACTCAGCGCGATCGCCGAGGAGAGCGCCGCCTCGTCCGAACAGGTATCCGCCGCCACCCAGGAGGTGTCCGCCCAGATGGGAGAGGTGGCCGGACAGAGCGCCGCGCTGCATGAGCTGGTCGGCGAGCTGCAATCGTTCATCGAGCTCATCGGAGCGCAGCGATCGGCCGGAGGGACGGGCGCGCCCGCCGGGGTCGTCGGGCGGCTGCACAGGGTCGCGTAACCCACCGCCGTCAGCGAGCGCCAGATCACGCCCCCGGAGCGGAAGGCTCCGGGGGCGTTCGTCGCATGCGTCTCTGCCACGCGTGCCTCGTGCACCAGCGTGCGCCCACATCGCCGGGGTGGTACGACGGAACGGCAGCGAGGAGCGCCCTGTGAGTGATCCGTCCGGCCAGCAGCGACACCCGTCGCCGGTTATTGGCATCATCGGCGGCTCAGGGCTGTATGAGATCGACGGCCTCGAGGACGCCGAGTGGATCGACGTCTCCTCGCCGTTCGGGGCGCCGTCCGATCAGCTGCGAGCGGGGACGCTCGAGGGGGTACGGGTGGTCTTCCTGCCGAGGCACGGACGGGGGCACCGGCTGTCGCCGACCACGATCGACTACCGCGCCAACATCGACGCGCTGAAGCGCGCCGGCGTCACGGACGTGATGTCGCTCTCGGCCGTGGGTTCGCTGCGCGAGGACCTCGCGCCGGGGACGTTCGTGATCGTCGACCAGTTCGTCGACCGCACGTTCGCCCGCGAGAAGAGCTTCTTCGGCACGGGGATGGTGGCCCACGTCGCCGTGGGCGATCCCGTCTGTGCGCGGCTTGGCGACGCCATCGAGCGTGCCGCTGCCGCGCTCCGGCTCCCCACGCACCGAGGTGGCTCGTACGTGGCGATCGAAGGGCCGCAGTTCTCCACGCGCGCGGAGTCGATGATCTACCGCTCCTGGGGCTGCGCGGTGATCGGCATGACCAACATGCCGGAGGCGAAGCTCGCCCGGGAGGCGGAGCTCTGCTATGCGACGGTGGCCATGGTGACCGACTACGACACCTGGCACACGGAGCATGCCGACGTCGACGCGGCGACCGTGGTGCGGGTGCTGCGTGAGAACGCCGAGCACGCGCGGGCGCTGATCCGGGAGGCGGTTCCCCTGATCGCCGCTTCGCGCCTCGCCCCGTGCCCGTCCGGGTGTGACCGGGCGCTGGATGGCGCGATGATCACCGCGCCGGAGGCGCGCGACCCTGACGTCCTCGCCCGGCTCGATGCGGTCGCCGGGCGTGTGCTCAGAGGGGAGTCGTGATGAGCGGCGGGGACGAGAAGGTCGCGCACAGCTCGATCCGCGCGCTGATCCGCACGATCCCGGACTACCCGAAGCCGGGCATCCTGTTCCGCGACGTGACGACGCTGCTCGCGGACGGCGCGGGGCTGCATGCCGCGATCGACGCGCTCGTCGAGTCGTACTCGGATGCGGAGATCGCGAGGGTCGCGGCGATCGAGGCGCGCGGGTTCATCCTCGGCGGCGCCATCGCCGATCGCATCGGTGCGGGTTTCGTGCCCGTGCGGAAGCGCGGCAAGCTGCCGCACGCCACGGTCGGCGTGGACTACGCGCTCGAGTACGGCGTCGACCGCGTGGAGGTCCACGCCGACGCCATCGTGCCCGGCGATCGCATCCTCGTGGTCGACGACCTCGTCGCCACGGGGGGCACGGCGCTCGCGGCGATTGGACTGATCGAGCAGCTCGGCGGGGTGGTCGTCGGGGTCGCCGCGATCATCGACCTCCCGGACCTGGGTGGCTCGGCTCGCATCCGAGCGCTCGGGCATCGGCTCCACGCGCTCTGCACATTCGAGGGCGACTAGAACTCGATCCCGGGCTGCGCGCGGATGCCCTGGTCCGCGAAGGGGTGCTTGACCGGCGTCATCTCGGTCACGAGGTCGGCGTAGTCGACCAGCGCGTCCGGCGCGTAGCGGCCCGTGATCACCAGGTGCATGTCCTCGGGCTTGTGCTCGCGCAGCCACTCGATGACCTCGGCGGTGTCGAGCCAGCCGTAGTGCAGCGGGTAGGTGAACTCGTCCAGCACGAGGACGTCGAACCGGCGCTCGACGATGTACGTCCGCGCGCGTTCCCATCCTGCGACCGCGAGCGCGGCCGACTCGTCGAGGTCCTTGCTCGTCCATGTCCAGCCGTCGCCGGAGCCCTCGATGTGGATGCCGGCGTCGCGAGCCGCGCGGATTTCGCCGAACCGCGCGGTCCCGGGCTTGATGAACTGCAGGATCCCGACGGCCATCCCCCGCCCTCGCGCGCGAAACGCGATCCCGAACGCCGCCGTCGTCTTCCCCTTGCCGTTCCCCGTGTTGACGATCACGAGCCCCTTGCGACGCTTCGCTCGACGGACCTCCTGCCGGTAGGCCTCGGACTCCGTGTCGTCACGCTGATTCATCGAGGACTCCTCGGGAGGCGGGCGGCGCCGGCGGAGGGTGGGTAGCGGCGCGCCGCGCGGGCTGGTATCTCTGCCGCTGGATCCCACGAGAGTAGAGGACACGATGCCGGGCCACATCCTCGCGCTCGACCAGGGCACGACCTCGTCGCGGGCGCTCATCTTCGACGAGCGGGGCGCGGTGCTGGGCATGGCCCAGCACGAGTTCGCGCAGCACTTCCCTCAGCCCGGGTGGGTGGAGCACGACCCTGAGGAGATCTGGCAGTCGCAGTTGCTGGCCGCGCGCGAGGCGCTGGCTCGGTCAGGCATCCGGGCGGCGGACCTCCGGGCCCTCGGGATCACCAACCAGCGCGAGACGTCCCTGTTCTGGGATCGCGCCACCGGCGCACCGATCTACCCCGCGATCGTGTGGCAGTCGCGGCAGACCGCGGGCATCTGCGACGAGTGGCGGTCACGAGGACTGGCGGAGCGCGTGCGCGCGGTCACGGGACTCGTCATCGACGCCTACTTCTCGGCCTCCAAGATCCGATGGCTTCTCGACGCCGTGCCTGGCGCCCGAGCACGGGCGGAGCGGGGCGAGCTGGCTTTCGGCACCGTGGATTCGTGGCTCATCTGGCGCCTCACGGGCGGCTCACACCTCACGGACGAGACGAATGCCTCCCGGACCATGCTCTACGACATCGCGCGGGGAGAGTGGGCCGCGGAGCTGCTCGAAGCCTTCGACATTCCGGGCTCGCTCCTGCCGGAGGTGCGTCGATCGTCGTCGGACTTCGGGACGGCGCGCCCCGAGTTCCTCGGCGCGGCGGTGCCGATCCGCGGAGTCGCCGGCGACCAGCAGGCGGCGCTGTTCGGGCAGGGCTGCATCCGTCCCGGCGAGGCGAAGAACACGTACGGCACCGGCTGCTTCCTACTATCGAACACGGGGAGCGCACAGCCTGCGTCCGACCATGGCCTGCTCGGCACGGTCGCCGCGTCGTGCGAAGGTCCGGCGTTCGCCCTCGAGGGCTCCGTGTTCGTTGCCGGCGCTGCGGTGCAGTGGCTGCGAGACGGCCTCGGGCTGATCTCGACGGCCGCTGAGAGCGAGGCGGTGGCGCGGTCCGTCCCCGACACCGGCGGCGTGTACCTCGTGCCGGCGTTCGCAGGCCTCGGCGCGCCGTACTGGGACCAGGACGCCCGGGGCGCGCTCGTCGGGCTCACCCGGGGCGTCGAGCGCGCCCACATCGTGCGCGCCACCCTCGAGGCGATCGCCTACCAGTCACGCGACCTGGTCGAGTGCGTCGAGGCGGACGCCGGGCGGCCGCTGGCGACGCTGCGCGTTGACGGCGGTGCGACAGACAACGGCTTCCTCATGCAGTTCCAGGCCGACGTCCTGGGCATTCCCGTGCACCGTCCGAACAACCTCGAGGTGACGGCCCTCGGTGCGGCCGGGCTGGCCGGGATCGCCGCCGGCCTCTGGGGCAGCCCCGACGAGTTCATCGACGCCACCTCGGCTGACTTCGACGTGTTCGAGCCCCGGATGCCCGCGTCCGAGCGGGCCGAACGCTACGAGGGCTGGCGGGACGCCGTCGCCCGCACGCGCTCCCAGTTGCGCTAGCCCTCCCACGTACACTCTCCCCCGGCACACGGCCGGACGTGGGACGGGTGGTTGCGGTGGCGAACAAGGACGGGCTGACGGTCCGCGGGGACCTGCGCGAGGCCTACCCGGAGATCCTCGGTCCTGCCGCGCTCGACGCCCTGCTCGCGCTCGCGCCGCTCGACGCGCGCCGCGAACAGCTCATGGCCGCGCGCCTCGCCCGGCGCGCCGAGCGCATCCGCGCGGGCAGGCCCCCGACGTTCCTCGATCCGGACGCGACCATCGGCGAGACCGGGATCACGGTCGCCGAGGCGCGCGCGGGTCAGTTCGTCGGGAGTGAGATCCCGCGTGACCTGCTCCGCCAGTGGGTCCAGGGCACCGGCCCGGCCGCGCGCCCGAACGAGCCGATGGAGCGATCCATCCGCAACGTCGCCTACGCGCTCCTCTCCGGCGCGGACGGCTGGATGTTCGACGGCGAGGACGCGCTCGGACAGCTCGGCTCGCTGGCCCTCGACAACCAGCGCAACCTGAAGCTCGCCTTCGATCGCGCCCCGGTGTTCCTCGCCGCCGCCGAGCAGGTGGCGCGCGAGGTGAACGAGTGGGCTCGCGGGTTCCTCGGGCGCGAGACGATCGCGGACTGGCGTTCGCAGCTCGACTTCACCACGCGCATCTTCCGCCCGCGAGGCCTGCACCTCGACGACCGCCACGTCCGGCACGCCGACGGCCGCGGCTACTCCGCGTCGATGGTGGACGCCACGCTCTACGTCGTGGCCAATCACGCCCGACTCAGGTCCGACGGCTCCTCGATCGTCCTCTACCTTCCGAAGATCCAGACGGCCGAGGAGGCCGCCCACTGGGACGCGATCCTCGCGGCGCTGGAGCGGTACCTCGGTTTGGCGCCGGGTGAGATCAAGACGTACGTCCTCGTCGAGCAGCTCGAGGCGTCCTTCCAGCTGATGGAGATCCGGGCCGCCCTCCGCGAGCGGTTCGTGGGCTTCAACACGGGGCGCTGGGACTACATCAACAGCGTCGCCGACGCGATGGCGGGCGATCCGGCCTTCATCAACCCGAACATCAGTGACATCACGATGACCTACGGCTACATGCGCAACTACGAAGACCGTGTGCGCCGGTCCGTGAACTCGCCGGACCAGGCCGGTCGCTTCGCGCTCTGGCAGGGTGGCATGGAGCCGAACATCCCCGTGGGCTCCGCGGCCGGTGTCGAGGCGGGCATGGCCCGGGCCATCGCCGGTGCGGAGCGGGAGCAGCGCGAAGGCGCGAGCGGCAAATGGGTGGCCCACTGGAAGATGGTGCACCTCGTCCGACCCGTCTGGGAGCGCGCCGAGGCCGAGAACCAGCTCGGGCGCTCGTTCCCGGCGCTGACGTACACGGATGCCGACGCGGCCGGCCTCGTCGCGCTCGAGCCGGCGCCACGGACGATCACCGGCGCGCGGGACCTCCTCAGCATCGCTCTCCAGTACGCGAACGCCTTCGAGCAGGGGATGCAGGCGGCGGCGCTCAAGCGGGCGGACCTCTTCGGCAACGAGGACATGCTCTACCTGATGGAGGACATGGCGACCGGCGAGATCCGTGCAAGCATCCTCTGGGAGTGGATCCACAAGCGGGCGACGCTCACCGAGGACGACGCGGCCGTCGGGGTCGCTGCCGGCGACGCGTTCACCCCGGAGCTCTTCGCCCGGCTCCTCGACGAGGAGTACGCCAAGCTCGAGCGCGCCGACGACCGTGACGTCTACGACCGCTCGAAGCGGACGACGCTGCCCGTCGCGCGCGAGACCGTGTCGGCGTACGTCCTGTCCGACACAAAGCTGCCGTGGCTGATCGACCTGCTGAACTTGAACCTCGGCAACGACGACCTCGCGCGTGCGAGCGCGCGACTCCGGGACGCCATCGAAGCGTTCGCGACACGCGGCAGCCGGACCACGGCAAACCTCGACTTCGACACGTAAGGCGCAGCAGGGAACCACCGACCGAGGCTCAACGTTCCTCACCGGGGGGTCGGCGCACGCTCGACTCGATGGGAGGAGCGATGACACCGACCCGATTCCTGAGGCGCCTTGCGGTGGTGGCCGGCGGCCTGTTGGTGGCGTCGACGGCGATCAGCTCCGCGCACGCCCAGACCGGCGGCACGCCCTCGCAGCTGCTCGACGTGGACGTGACCGCCGAGGTCGTCGGCTCCGCGCCGTTCTCCGTCTCCGCAACCGACGTCGCCGAAGACGACGATGGCCTGCTCCGGCACGGTGTGGTCGTCACGTGGAACGACCCCCAGGACGCGATCCTGGGCGACGAACGCTTCACGCATCACGTGTCCGCCGAGGACGGTGAGGGCGACCTCGTGATCTCGGGACGCGGCTGTGGCGCCAGCTGGGCCGAGGTGGAGCAGGACGTGCTCTTCCCGTGCACGCTCGACCTCCAGGCCTTCCCTGTCGCGCGCGGTGAGTCCCACGAATACCCCGTGTGGATCCACCCGGAGGTCGGGCCGCTGACGCTGCAGCCCGGCACGTACGTGGTGGAGCAGGTGGTGAGCTGGTACCGGCCAAACGCCGAGGACCAGCAGCAGCAGGCGACGATCCGCGTGACCTACGAGGTCAGCGAAGCGCCGCCGACGTTCGACATCTCCGTCGCCGCCACGATCGTCGAAGCGGGTGCGCCGGTGTCCGTGATCAGCACGCCTGTCACGCTGGCCGATGGACGGTATTCGCACGGCGTCCGTGTGACGTGGCGGGGGACCGGCACCGTCATGCTGGACGACGCGCGCTTCGGGCACCAGGTGACCGCGGTCGACGGTTCGGGCGACCTCGTGACCGCAGGACGCGGGTGCGCGCCGAACTGGAGCGAGGGCGAGGACGAGGTGTTCATCGTCTGCACCGCCGACCTCCAGCTGATCGAGCTCGACCCGGGGGAGACGCATCAGTACCCCGTGACGATCACGCCGAGCATCGGCCCGAAGCAGCTCGAGCCGGGCACCTATGTCGTCGACGAGCCGATCTCCTGGCAGCCGCAGACCGGCACGGGCGGCCAGTTCACCGTGCGTCTGACCTACACGGTCACGGAGGCGGACGAGACGCCTGATGGCGTCCTCAGCCCCGAGCCCTCCGTGAGCGGGATCTCGCTCGCGAGCTGGAGCGGAGGGCCGGCCTCGTCGCTGCCGGCGGCGAAGTCCTACTGGACGACGGTTGATGGCTCGCTCGTGCCGTACATCCCGGGCGCACCCGCCTTCTTGAACGCGCGGTTCCTCGCGGTCTTCCCGCAGCTGATCCCCGCTGGGACTCTGTTCATCGTCATCCGCTAGCAAAGGCTCCCACCTCGACGCGTCGCCTGCGGCGCGTCGAGGTCGGGCCCGGCGGGATGAGCCGCCGCCTACAGTGGACGCATGGCGACTCCAGTGATCGAGGTCGAGGCGGGCGGACGCCTCGTCCGCGTGACGAACCCGGACAAGGTCTACTTCCCGCAGCCCCGTTACACAAAGCGCGACCTCGTTGCGTACTACGTGGCCGTGGGTGAGGCGGCGCTGCGCGGCGTCGCCCGCCGGCCGGTGATCCTCAAGCGCTTCGTGGACGGTATCGACGAGGACCCGTTCTTCCAGAAGCGCGCACCGGCGAACCGTCCGGACTGGATCGCTACCGCGCGCGTGACGTATCCGAGCGGGCGCAGCGCCGACCTCGTGGTGGCCGACGAGATCGCCGACCTCGCGTGGATGGCGAACCTCGGTTGCGTCGACCTCAACCCGTGGCCCGTCCGCGCGGACGACGTCGACCACCCGGACGAGCTCCGCGTCGACCTCGATCCAACGCCGGAGGCGAGCTTCGACGATGTCCGGCGGGTGGCGCTCCTGGTGGGCGAGGTGCTCACCGAGTTTGGATACACGAGCTACCCGAAGACCTCGGGGTCTCGTGGCATCCACATCTACGTCCGTATCGAGCGGAAGTGGGACTTTGGACAGGTGCGCCGCGCCGCCCTCGCGATCGCGCGCGAGGTCGAGCGTCGCGCCCCGGCCCTCGCCACCAGCGCCTGGTGGAAGGAGGAACGGCACGGCGTCTTCATCGACTACAACCAGAACGCGCGCGACCGCACGATGGCGTCCGCGTACTCGGTCCGCGCGACGCCGGACGCCCGGGTCTCATGCCCCATCGAGTGGGCCGAGGTCCCGAAGGTGGACCCGGCGGCGTTCACGCTGCGGACCGTCCCGGCACGCCTCGCCGAGCAGGGCGATCCCCACGCAGGCATCGACAGTGTCGCGTTTTCGCTCGAGCCGCTGATCGAGCTGGTCGCGCGACACGAGGAGGACGGGCTCGGCGACGCGCCGTGGCCGCCGCACTTCCGCAAGCAGCCCGGGGAGCCCACTCGGGCGCAGCCCAGTCGGCGCCGACGCCCGAGTAGCTAGTGACCGATGAGGTCGCGCAGCTCCGCGGGCACGGCGACGTCGAGCTGCGAGTAGGTGCAGTCCTCGGGCGCCTTGTCGGGCCGCCAGCGCCGGAACGTGGTGCCGTGGCGGAACCGGTCGCCCTGGAGATGGTCGAACGTCACCTCGCACACGAGCGTCGGGGCGAGGCGTACCCAGGACGCCTCGGCGCCGGAACTCCACCGGCTCGGCGTCCCGGGCGTTCGTCCGCGGCCGAACCCCGTCGCGTCATGCTCGGTGACATAAGGCGTGAGGAGCGCCACGAGGTCGCGCTTCTCAGCGGCCTTGAAGCTCGAGGTGTGGCCGACGTGGTGCAGGACGCCCTCGTCGTCGTAGAGGCCGAGGAGGAGTGAGCCGACCGCGGAGCCCTCCGCGTTCTTCGCCCACCGGAAGCCACCCACGACGCAGTCGGCGGTGCGGAGGTGCTTCACCTTCACCATGGCGCGGACGCCCGGCTGGTATGGCTCGTCCAGCCGCTTCGCGATTACGCCGTCGAACCCGGCGCCCTCGAACCGTTCGAACCACTCCGCGGCGAGGTCGGCGTCCGACGTCCACGGTGTGTGGAAGACCGGTGGCCGCTCGGGGGCGACGAGCGCCTGCAGCCGCTGATGACGCTCCCGGAAGGGGGCGCTGCGCAGGTCTTCCTCGCCGTCCGCGAGGAGGTCGAACGCTACGAACGCAGCCGGCAGCGCCTCGGCGAGCTTCCGCACGCGCGACTCCGCGGGGTGCAGGCGGTGCTGCAGGAGGCCGAACTCGATGCCGTCCTCCGTGATCACCACCACTTCGCCATCCAGCACCATCGGGCCGGGGAGGGACTCCCGGATCGCCGTCTCCACCTCCGGGAAGTAGCGGCCGAGCGGTCGCGAATCGCGGCTCTGGAGGTAGACCCGGACACCGTCGAAGTAGACGAGGCAGCGGAAGCCGTCCCACTTAGGCTCGTACAGCCAGCCGTCGCCCTGCGGGATCTCGCCGATCGCGGCAAGCATCGGCGCAACCGGCGGCTGGAAGGGTAGGCGCAGGGGCTCGTCGGTCACGGTGGCTCCTCGATGCGCAGCGGGCGTTTCAACCCTAGCGCGGATCGGCGATCCTTCGCGCAGACGCCGGACGCAGGAGGACGACCGATGAGTGACGACCGCCCCGACCGCTCCGGCCTCGAGGCACAGCTTCGCCATGCCCTCGCGGAGATCGAGCGGCTGAGCCGTCCAGACGACCACGGCTCGGGTGAGCGCACCGCGCGGCTCGCCGGACTCGGCGCATGGGAGGCCGAGGCCGAACGCCTGCGTCGTCTGCTGGCAGCGACGCCACCCTCCTAGCGCGCGGGCGGCATGATGCTGGCCGCCCCCCAACACGGGTCTCGAGGGGGCTGTGCGCCGTCCCTCTCGTAGTGAACAATGCGCGAGTCGGCCGCCGGGTGGCGGGACAGGGAGAGCAGGACCAGGTGCGAGCCGTGTTCCGTCGGTTTGGTGCAGCGCTCGAGTTCGTCGAGTTCCGCAATCTGTGGATGGCGACGGCGCTCGCGCAGGCGGCGGCGTGGGGCCTGATCGTCACGCGCGGCTGGCTGATCTATCGCGAGGCGGAGTCCTCGTTCCTCGTGGGCGTCGCGACGTTCGCCGCGATGGGGCCGATGCTCATCGTCCCGCCCATCGTCGGGGTCCTGGCGGACCGGATGGATCGACGTCGCATCCTGCAGGCCTCCTACGCCCTGGAGTTCGTCCAGAGTTCCGCGCTCGTCCTGCTCGCCGCCACGGGGTTCCTCGACGTCTGGATGGTCGTCGTCGCGTCGCTCGTGAGCGGCATTGCGCGCGCGTCTTCTGTGCCTACCGCACAGGCAACGGCCGCGACGCTCGTCCCTGCCGACCGCCTGCTCAACGCGCTGTCGCTCACGGCGTCGACCCAGCACGGCTCGAGGCTGTTCGGACCGGGGCTCGTGACGCCCCTGCTCGCGCTCACCGGCGCGCCGGCGGCATTCGGCGTCTCGGCGGTCCTCTACGGCCTGGCGCTCTACCGGGTGGGGAAGCTCGCCCCGCAGCGCGTCGAACAGACCGGCGAGCGCGAGTCGTTCTTCGCGAACTTCATGGGCGGCCTGGCGTACGTCTATGACCGCCCCGTCCTGCGCTTCATGATCCTCATCCTCGTCGCCCACTGCGGCTTCACGATGGCGTTCGAGTCACTCCTCCCCGGGTTCTCCGCCGAGCATCTCAACGCGGCCGACGGCGGCTTTGGCGTGCTGATGATGGGCGTCGGCTCGGGCGCGCTCGTGGCGAGCATTCTCGTGTCCGGGCTTCAGACGGAGCGCGGGCGCGGAAACGCCCTGATCATCACCGGCGTGCTGAGCGGCCTGGGGCAGGTGCTCCTGGCGCTGACCGGATCGCTCGCGCTGGCCGTGGTGGCCGCCGCGATCATGGGCGGTGCCCAGGCGGCGTTCATGACGATGGGGTCTGCGGTCACCCAGTCGATCGCGACGAACGAGTTCCGCGGCCGCGTCTCGAGCATCAACTCATTCAGCCTCGGCGGCACGATGGCGACCATGAACCTGTTCAATGGCTCGCTGGCGGAGGAGTTCGGATCGCAGCCATTGCTGCTGATTCACGGGGCGATGTTCATCCTCGTGATCGCGGTGACGCTGCTGCCCTACACCGGGCGCCAGGTCTACGGCCGCGCGCCGATCCCGCAGGTGGTGTGAGGTGACCGACACGCGACACGACGGCATGGCCCCACGGCGTCCGCCCACGCGGATGACACGAGGGTTCGTGGCGTTCCTCGCGGCGATGCTGCTCCCGGGCATCTTCGCGCTTGTCGTCTTTTTCGGCGCGTGGGCCGTCTCGGACGAGGTGTACGCGGCCGACCTTCGTGCCGATCGCGCCACCCCGGCCGCAGCTTCGTCCGCCCCGACGGACGAGGGCGACGTGGCGGGCTGGAAGCGGGCACTCGTCGGCGCCTGTCCGATCCACTGATGCCAGTGATGCGGAACGGCGGCCCCGACCGGCCGCCGTCTCACTGCGTCTCCAGACGCTCGTGCCTGGCAGGCGTCCGGGGGCTAGCTGCCGAAGGCCTGTTCGAAGCCGGCCTCGAGCTCCGCGGTGGCCTCGCCGCTGAAGCCGCAGTAGTTCACCTGGCCGTCCGTCGCGGAGATCAGGTACTGCTGGCCTTCGCTGAAGTCGACGCCCCCGGTGAGGGCCTCGAGGCCTGCGGGTGCCTTGAGGATCACCTCGTCCGCATCGCCGCCCTTGAACCAGCGGTCGACCTCCAGCGTGACCTGCTCGCCCTCGACGGACGTCGCCGTGCCCTCGAAGGCGACGGGCATGTCCGCGAGGATCTGCGCGTCGAATGGGAGGCACGAGGCCATGGTGTCACCGCTGCCCGCGCTGAGCTCCATCGGCGCCTTCGCCTCTGAACCCCCGGACGAGCAGGCCGTAACAATCACCGCCAGCGCGGCGGCAAGCGGTGCAACTGCAATCTTCCTCATCGATGTCACTCCACGTGGTGCGTGGCTTGTTGTTGGGTATGAGACGCCGTGCCGTACCCGGCGGTTCCCACGAGCCACGGAACTGCGAGGGGTTCGGATGTGTGGAGCGCGGCCGCGTCCTCGTACGCGACCGGTCGCGGTGGGGTGTCAGTCCTGAAGTGGTTCATGGCACCGCGACCTCGAAGTCCACGAAGAGCGTCCCCGCCTCGGAACGGAGGTCGGCCCGCGTGACGAGCGACACCAACGCGGCGACCTCCCCGCCCCACTGGCGCTCCACCAGCTCGCGCAGACCGATGGTCAGCCTCTGTCCATCGAAAGCGACGTAGGTGGACGCAGGCTGATGGCGCAGTATCCGGGACAGCACGAGGCCATACGCGCGGGCCACCTCCGCGGTGATCGTTGGATGGTCGGGAAGCCCGTCCACCCCGGAGAGCCGGAACTCCGGGGACAGCCGCTTCGACAGCAATGAGGTGCCCACCACGAGGTCGACCCGGAGGACCGTCCCGGGGAGGATGTGGACGCCGGTGATCCGCGCACCGCGCGGCGGCGGCCGTCGCCCGACGAGTTCCCGCAGGAGCGCCTCGGTGACGGGCACGGTCCCCTGCACCACGGTCCCGCGGAAGTTCGCCCAGCCATGCGCCTGTTGCTCGCGGAGGAAGTCGATCAGCGCGGTCGGCACATGCCCTCGACCCTCCCGGCGCCCGTCAGGCAACGGATCATCGCAGATCGATCGGGCTGCAACGCGCTGATGCGCGTTCACCTCGCTCGCCCGCTTGCCCTCAAGCCGCGGCCACCGCACTCCGCCTCCTCCTGGAGACGAAGGCCACGAGGCGGCACTGGGCCGAACACGGTTGGCACGCCCGGCGAGGCCGGACTCCGCCAGCTGCTACGTCGAAGGCCGGGGAGGTACGAGGTGCCGTCCGGAGCCCCGTGGGGTCGCCTGAGTCGTCACCGCTGCGGCCGGGTCCGGAGCATCCTCCCCGCGCACGAGCCTACCGAGCGCGTTCCTCCACCGGAATGTCAGCCCCCGTAGCCGGTACCGATCACCCCGTTCGCCTCCAGCAGATCGATCTCGGTCGCGGCGTATCCGAGCTCAGACAGCACCACGCGGTTGTGCTCGCCCACCAGCGCGCATGGCAGGTCGACGCTGGGTGGATCGGGGTCGACGCGCCACGGGAAGCCCGCCAGCGTCCGGGTTCCCGCGTACCGGTGCTCCACTGACAGGAGCCACGAGCGTGCCGCGAGCTGGGGGCTGGCGAGAAGGCCGGCGTGCGGAACCACGGCCGCCGCCAGGCCGCCTGCTGCGCTCACCGCGTCGGCGAGCTCCTCGGCGATGCTCTCGGCCGCGATCGCCCGGAGGGCGTCGTCGACAGCATCCCGCTGGCGAAGGCGGCCGACCACGGTCGACCACGGATGCGATCGCTCGGCCCACTCGGGACGGCCAAGACCGCGTGCGACGCCCGCCCACTGGGCATCGGTCTCGGCTGCGATCGTGACCCACGACTCGTCGCCCGCGAGGCCACCCGCGGTCCGATAGCACCCGTGGGGTACGACGTGCGGATCGACGTTCCCCATCCGCTTCGGGATGCGGCCGTTCATCGTCCATTCGGCATACAGGCCGGGAAGCTGCCACGCGAACGCCTCGGCCTGTGAGAGGTCGATGAAGCAGCCGGCTCCCATCCGCTCGCGGTGGAGCAGCGCGGTCACGACGGCGAAGACGAGCGTCACGGCTCCCGTCGCATCGGTGTGGTACATCGTCGGGATCTCGTCCGTCGGGCCGTCCGGGTAGCCGCGCACCGCCGCGTGACCGAGCGTCGAGTCGAGCCCGGAGCCGAGTGTCGCGTAGCCGCGGTACGGCCCTTCGACGCCCCAGCCCGGCATCGAGATCATGATGAGGTTCGGGTTGAGCTCGTGGAGTCGGGCCCACGAGAACCCGAGTTCGTCGATCGTGCCCGCCGAGTAGCCTTCGACGACGATGTCGACCTCCCGCAGGAGCCGGTCCAGCACCTCGCGCCCGGCCTCGGTCCGGATGTTGAGCGCGATGCCGCGCTTGTTGCGGTTCGCCATGTGGTGACCGCCGGAGCGCTCGTACGGCGGCCCCTCGCCGGGCGCCGTGCTGCCCTCCCGCAACGGGCGGGTGATCGTCGGTGGCCGCGGGTACGACTCCACCTTCACCACCGACGCGCCGAGGTCGCCCAGGAACGAGGCGCCCATCGGCCCCGCCCACACCTCGGTCATGTCCACCACGCGGACGCCGTCCAGCAGCTGCGTCGTCATCTCACGACCTCACATCGTGACCCCGGCGCGGAACATCGCGATCTGCTCGTGGGGCGAGTACCCGAGCTCGCTCAGGACCTCGCCGCTGTGCTGTCCCAGGTCCGGCGCCGGGCGGAGGCTCCACGCGCCTTCGAGCCTGAACGGGGCGCCGGGGAGCAGGTGCTCCCCGAGGCCCGGCTGTTCGACGGCGACGTACGACCCACGGGCGACGGCCTGGCGATCCCGCAGCGCCTCGCTGACGTCGAGGAGCGGCGCGACCATCACGCCGTGCGCCTGGAGCTCCGTGAACACCTCGTCGCGGGTGCGGGCGGCAAGGTAGGGGCGGAGGTACGACATGAAGTCCTCGTAGTGCTGAGGCTTCTGCGCCGGGTCCGTGAAGCGGGGCTCCGTCGCGAGCTCCGGGTGCCCGATCCCCTTGCACAGCCGGGAGAAGAACGGCTCGACGCCGGCGTAGAAGGAGACGTAGCCGTCGCTGCACGGCAGGTAGCCCACGGGGTACTGGGCCTTTGAGGGGCCTGCCGGCCGTGGGGTCTCCGCGCCGGTAAAGCTCCAGGGGACGAACCAGCTGTCGACGTTCGACGCCAGCGCCTCGACGCCGGCGACTTCGACCACGCGCCGGCGGCCGTCGTGTCGCCGGCCCCAGATCGTGGCGGACGTGACGGCCGCGGCGGTCGAGGCCCACTGCAGCGTGGCCACCTCGGCGCTGTACCGGAGGGGCTCCTTCCCGTCGAAGGAATGGCGCCCCATCCGATTCGACGATGCGAACAGCGTGAGGTCGTTCTCGACGCGCCCGGCGTACGGGCCGTCCAGGCCGTGGGGTGACATGGAGATGGTCGTGGGTGCGGCGTCGCCAAGCGTGCCGAGGAGCTCGATCGCGCGGCGCGCGCGCTCGGGCGGGAGGTCCATGACCACGACGTCGCTGCGGCCGGCCAGGGCGAGGAGGACCTCCTCACCCGTGGGCGTCGTCGTGTCCACCACGATCGAGCGCTTGCCGGTGTCGAGTCCGAGGTGAAACGCGCCTCGGTTGATGTCCGGGAGGTCGTTCGGAAACGGGGGCAGTCGACGCAGTGGGCCGCCGTCCGGCGTCTCCACCTTCACGACGTCGGCGCCGTAGTCCGAGAGCGTCTTCGTCGCGCCACCGACGGCTACGGTTCCGCCGATCTCGACGACTCGAACGCCCTGGAATGGCTGCTGTGGGACGTTGGCGTCCATCGCGACGCAAGCGTAGGTGCAACGTCAAGCACGAATGTTATATCGGTGTCGAGCGGCCGTCAGTCGGTTGTCGGCCGCGAGGGAGCCTGAGGAAGCGGTCGTCGAGGGGTAATGCGCGCTCGCGAGCGTCACGTTTCACGCGGTGTCTTACGGGCGGATCTCGTGCAAGCCGGACCCGCGGACGGCCTCACCCGCGGTCGTGGGGGGGGGGATGGGCACGGTCGAGCCCGCCGACCTCCTCGCCGCGCGTCGCAGCTACCAGTCCTCGCGTGGCGGTCCGGGGCGCGTCAGGCGCGTGGCGGCGGCCACCACGTCGCGGTAGTCGCGCACCCCCCGCGCGAAGTAGTACGCCAGCAGCCCGAACAGCACGATGGCGACCAGGGCGGCTAGAGCCATCGCCCCGTACACGAGCTGGGACGGCACCGGCCAGGGCAGCAGGCCCGGCAGCACTCGCGCCAGGACCGCGAGGGACAGCGCGAGCGCGAACGCGATTCCCCGCCACGCGCCCTGCCTCCCCACGAGACGTTCGTTCGCGAGCTCGGGGACGATGAGGTGCGCCATCCCGGCGATGGTCATCAGCACCACGCCGATCGCGATGATGTGGCGGAGCGCATCCCAATCGCCGCTGCCGATGGAGACGCGGGATGCGCCGGCTTGCAGCGCCATCCCCGCCATCAGGGCGCCGCCGATCGTGAGCCACGCCATGGCGGGCTGGAGCGTGTACCCGAACTGCCGGGAGCCCGGCCGGAGCCGGCTCGGGCGCCGCCACCAGCCGGTCAGCGCGGTGGACGCGATCAACCCCACTCCTGCGAGGACGGCTCCGCCACCGATCAGCCCCCACCCGGTACCTGGGCGGGCGACCTCCACGAGCGATCCGAGGAGGACCAGCGCGATCCCGACCTGCGCCAACGCCCATCGCCACCACATCCGGCCGGGTGTGACGGCGGTCGCGGCGAAGAGGACGGGGAACGAGCGGACGGCCACGCCGAGGATGAACATCAGGTGGAACCCAATGAGCTGGAGGAAGACGAGAGGCGCATCGCGATGCGCGGGCAGGATGGCCTCTCCCGACCGTGCGAGCTCGGTGATCCAGAGTGCGCCGAGCAGCGCCTGCACGAGGAACCAGCTCGCCCCGGCCAGGAAGAACGGCGCGAATGGGCGCCCCGCGGTGCATGCCCGCCAGGAGAGCGGGAGCACGTTCGCGGCAAATGCTGACGCACCCAGGGCTTCGGCCCAGGCGCCGGTCACCATCAGCATCGCGAAGGCGGCATGTTCGGCGGCGGGCTGGCCGATGGCGCGCGCGAGCACGCCGCCCGCCAGCAGCCAGAAGGACGGTCGGACGAGGCGCGGGTGCGTCAACCTCGGTGCGCCCGAGAAGCCGGGAAGGATGTGGTAGGCCATGCCGGCGATGAACAGGCCGACGAAGCCAACGGTCTGCAGGTGTCCGTGAACCTGAGCGTGCGCGACCCATCCGACACCGACGGACCGGGCGAGAGCCTCGATCGGCAGGGCTAGCGCGAGGAGGAAGCCCCCGAGCAGCGCGAAGGCGAACGCGCCGCCCACGAACACCACGTGGATTCGACCCTCGGCTGTGTCCGACGTGGGGCTCACGCGCGCCCCCTCCTCATCCTCGCGCCCTCGGGTGGGCTTCGCCGTGGGCACGAGATCTCACGGGCTGGCTGCCACCACCCTGGCCGTCGCGGCCCTGTCAGGGATCGAGCGCGCGCACGCCCAGACCACTGCCATCCGGGACCGTGACAGGCTGAGATCAGGCGTCCCGGCTCGGCCAGATGCCGGTACGGGGCTGCCAGTCCAGCGCGCGGCGTGCGGCCTCGTTCGAACAGCGGTACGAGGATGGACGCGGGCTTTCGGCGTCGCGCGGTGGAGTGGAGACGCCGATGAGCGCCGCGAGCCGGTCGAGGTACTCCCCGTTCCGGATGGGCTCGTCGGTGATGTTGAACGTGGAGCCCGCCGGCGCCCGGTCCAGGGCAGCCACGGTCGCCTCCGCGATGTCGTCGACGTGGATGAACGAAATCCAGTTGCTTCCATCTCCCGGAACACGGAGGGTCCCCTCGCGCAGCCGCTCGATGACGCGTTCCTGTGCCGTGCCCGGCCCCACGAACGATCCGCCGCGGAGGATGCACCAGCGCACCTGCTGCGGATCCAGCGCGCGAACCATGCGCTCCATCTCGACGACCGGGGCAACCATCGCCGTCCGCTCGGGGCTGGCCTCGAACGTTGCCGACTCGTCGAGCCAGCGCTCCCCACCGTCGGGATACGCCATCACGATGCTCTGCTGGACGTAGACCGGCACGTGAGCCGCCACCACGGCCGCCAGCAGGTGCTGCGTCCCGGTCGTACGGAGCGCGCTGTTGGTGTTGTCGCCGTCCGGCCCGGTCGCGCCGGGCCGGAGCGCCGTCGCGAGGTGCAGCACGGCGTCGCAGCCGGCCATGGCTTCGGCCAGCCGTCCGGGGGAGTCACGAAGCAGGTCGCCCGCGACCAGCGAGACGTTGGGGCCCGCCATCGACGAGGCAGACTCAACGTCACGAGCCAGCGCGACGACCGAGTCTCCGCGGTCGACGAGCAGTGGAACGACCGCTCGACCGTACACGCCGGTCGCCCCGGCTATGAACACCCGCATGGCGATCCCCTCCCTGCCTTTGCCGCGCTGCCGGGGCAGCATGCGACCGTTCCGTGCGCCGAGCTCCGACCACCGCTGCGATCTCTGCTGGCCTCCGCGCCGTCACGCGCCGGCGAGTATCGCGAGTTCCGAGGTCCCGGCCACGGGCGGTGGGGCGGCGTGAGGACGCCGAAGGCACCGAAGCGAGCGGTCGGTCCTCGGGCGCGTGACTGAACGACGGTGCCGGTTCGCGGGTCGCCTGGCTGCGGCGCGTATCGCGCCCCGCCAGCCTGCCGCTACTGCCGTGAGTGCTCGGAGGCTGCCTCCTCCATCTGCCGGTACATGTCCGCCGCGGCCTCGTGCGAGAGCATGCTGTCGATCAGCGGCAGGTAGACGGACTCTTCCTTCTCGAGGTGCAGCTCGATCAACGTGTGGAGGCCGTACGCCAGCCGTGCGACCGACGGGCGATCCGCGGCGTCCACCTCCGCAAGGGCGGCCGCGAGCGTCCTGATGCGCGCGTGGTCCTCCGCCATGGTCGCGGTGGCCCGCGGTGCGCCGAGGAGGCTGGTCACCATCGGGTACAGGACTGCCTCCTCCGCCATCGCGTGGACGAGCAGGTGATGGTGGAGGAACTCCACGGACGCGAGCAGCGACTCCATCACATCCGCGCCGGCCACCGCCTGGTCGCCCAGTTCCCGCAGGCGCTCGATCTGAGGACGCAGCGCGGCATGCTCGGATCGGAGCGGGTCAGTTGGCCGTGTCGTCGTCATGGTCATGGCCCTCCACCCCGTAATCGTATGCTCGGCGACGTATCGGTCCGGGGCTGTGACTTTAGTCGCCGCATCGTGTTTCGCTTCCGGAGTCCCAGGGCGCGGAGAGCGCCTGCGCCGTGCTTCGCACCCCTCCATCGGGTGTGACCAAAGTCACTGCCGGCTCCGGCAGCGAGCGTTCTCGTGGATCGCATCGCGACGAAGGCAGGAGGGACACCGCATGGCCGATACGGGGGTGGCGAGTGCGCTGGAGCGTGAACACCGCGAGATCGATGCCGGGCTCGCGGAGTTTCAGGACGGTCTCGAGACGGGAGAGTCGAAGGAGGCAGCCCTGCGCGCGGCCTCGAGCGCGCTCCGTCGCCACATCTTCATCGAGGAAGAACTGCTCTTCCCGCCGCTGCGTAGTGCCGGACTCTACGGCCCCGTCACCGTGATGCTCATGGAGCATGCGGAGATATGGCGCACCCTGGATGAGCTCGATGCCATGGTCGACTCGGGTGGCGACCGCCGCGCGATGGAGCAGGCGCTCGCCACCCTGTCTCGATTGCTGAACGAGCACAACGAGAAAGAGGAGCTCATCCTGTACCCGCAGGCAGACCTCGCCACCGCGGCAGACGTGAGGCAGAACGTCCTCGACCAGGTCGCCAGCGGCAGCCTGCCCGCCGGCTGGGTGTGCCAGCACCTGCGGCCAGGGCGGGGATGAGGGACACGTCTGCAGCGGCCCGGCCCTGGTGCGAGCCAGTGGCGGCAAAGGTCCCGGCTTTTCGCTCAGGAGTTCCGGCCTGGAAGGGTCGTAGCCCGCGCTGGTGCTAGCTTGAAAGGCCGAACATCGGCCAGCGTTTGGCCCGTGAACACGGGTCTCTAGAACGGGTGTGGGGTGGAAACCAGCGAGCGGCTCGAGGAGATCTACCGGACAGTCATCGGGCGGAATCCGGGAGAGGTGGAGTTCCACCAGGCGGTCCGAGAGGTCCTGGACTCGCTCGGCCCGGTCCTGGCGAAGCACCCTGAACTTGCCGAGCAGCGGGTGATCGAGCGGATCTGTGAACCGGAACGCCAGATCATCTTCGGCGTCCCGTGGGAGGACGACGACGGCGAGATCCACATCAACCGAGGGTTCCGGGTGCAGTTCAACAGCGCCCTGGGGCCGTACAAGGGTGGCCTTCGGTTCCACCCGTCCGTCTACCTGGGAACGATCAAGTTCCTCGGCTTCGAGCAGACCTTCAAGAACGCGCTCACCGGCATGCCGATCGGCGGGGGCAAGGGCGGCTCGGACTTCAATCCTCGAGGCCGGTCGAATGCTGAGATCATGCGCTTCTGCCAGAGCTTCATGCTCGAACTTTCGCGCGATCTCGGCGCGTACCGCGATGTGCCCGCTGGCGACATCGGCGTGGGTACCCGGGAGATCGGCTACCTCTTCGGCATGTACAAGCGGATCACCCGGCAGTATGAGTCCGGCGTCCTGACCGGGAAGGGACTCGGCTGGGGTGGATCCGTGGTTCGCAAGGAGGCCACCGGCTACGGGTCGGTCTACTTCATGCGGGAGATGCTCCGCGAGCGCGGGGATGATATCGAGGGGAAGGTTTGCGTCGTCTCCGGTGCGGGCAACGTCGCCATCCACACCATCGAGAAGCTCCAGCAGCTCGGGGCGCGCGTGGTCGCCTGTTCCGACTCCGACGGCTACGTCTATGACGCCGGCGGCATCGACATCGAACTCCTCAAGGTGGTGAAGGAGCGCGAGCGCGCCCGCATCTCGGTCTATGCGGAGCGCAGTGGTCGGGCGCGCTACCTGGAGAACGGCAACATCTGGGAGGTGCCGTGCCAGCTCGCCTTCCCGTCAGCCACCCAGAACGAGCTGAACGGCCGTGACGCCGAGGTCCTCGTCAAGGGTGGCTGCATCGCCGTGGCCGAGGGCGCGAACATGCCGTCCACGCCCGACGCCGTCCGCGTGTTCCAGGATGCTTCGGTTGCGTTCGGCCTCGGCAAGGCCGCAAATGCCGGAGGCGTCGCGGTGTCAGCCCTGGAGATGCAGCAGAACGCGAGCCGGGACGCCTGGACGTTCGAGTACACCGAGAAGCGCCTCGAACAGATCATGGAGAACATCCATCGCCTCTGCGCGGACACGGCGGAAGCGTACGGAAGCCCGGGCAACTACGTCCGCGGTGCGAACATGGCCAGCTTCATCCGGGTCGCGAACGCGATGCTGTCGCTCGGGATCGCCTAGCAGCACCCACTCCGATCTGCTCGTGCATGGCCTCGATCCGTCCCTTACTCGGACGGATCGAGGCCGATCCGCAGGTCAGCGCCGTGGCGGAGCGTGCGGATCGCCGTGACGCGGGGCCAGGCGAAGCGTCGCAAGAACCCGGGTTCGCCCGGCTGCGGCCCATCCAGCGTCGTGATCATCGCCTTCAGCCCCGCCTGTCCCTCGCGCGTCGGCCCGATCGCCCGCGCCAGCGACCGCATCGGCGCCTCGTCCGCCACCACGAACGCGATGCGCGAGTCTTCCGCAACCCGGAGGAACCGCGCGACGTCCCCGGGTTCGACGCGCAGCGCCGACGCGGGCACGAGCGCGCGGTGGAGGGCGTCGACCACGGGCGCGAGGGCGGACGAGTCGAGCACGATGACGCCATTCCCCGCCAGCAGGGTGGCCGCGAGCCACGCGGGGGCCCGTGGCCCGGTGCAGCGTAGGACTCCGCCGCCGAGGGGATAGTCGTAGCGCATGGTGGTCTGCTGGCCGGCGACGGGGACCGTGGGCGCCGGCTCCCCGAGCTCGAGCCGAGCCGCGGCAGCCGTTGCTCGGAGGTCCGCAGCCTCGGGTGACTCGCCGAGATTCCGGGCGGCCAGCTCGACGGCGGCGATGCGATCCTCGAGGGCTGCATCCCAGGGCCGAACCGGCGTGAACGGCGGCTCGTTGGTGTCGTCGCGCGCGGGATCGGCGTCGGCCGCGATCGCGGGGGCGTCGATGCGGCTCACGAACGCCCAGAGGTAGCCCTCGTGCCCCGCTTTCGGGCCGGTGCCGGAGAAGTGCATGCCGCCGAACGGTTCGACGCCGGGGCGCGCCGCCGTCGTGGCGCGGTTCACATAGAGATGCCCGGCCGCGATCTCCCGCTCGGCGCGCGCCAGCTCCGAGGGGCTGCGCGAGAAGAGTCCGGCCGTGAGGCCGTAGCCGGTGCCATTCGCGATCCGGTACGCCTCGTCGGCGCTGTCGAATGGGACGAGGGCGAGGATCGGGCCGAACAGTTCCTCGGTGGTCGTGCGTGCCGCGAGCGCCTGGTCGGTCGAGAACTCGACGATCAGCGGGCCGGCCAGCAGACGGTCCGCCGGCGAGGCGAACTCGTCGAGGACGACCGTGCCCTCCGTTCGGGCTCGTTCGGCCGCCCCGGCGAGGCGCTCGGCCGCGTCCGCGCTGATCAGCGGGTTGATCGCGGTGGAGGCATCGTCCGCCGGACCCACCCGCCAGGAGCCTGCGGCCTCGACGAGGCGTCCCCGGAAGCGCTCGTAGATCGCCCGCTCGACGAGGACGCGCGAGACCGCCGAGCACTTCTGGTTCGCGTGGCCGAACGCTGACCTGAGTACGCCCTCGACGGCCTCGTCAACGTCGGCGTCGGAGAAGACCAGGGCCGGGTTCTTGCCGCCCATCTCCGCGACCACGCTGCGCGGGCGGCCCGCGGCGTCCGGGGCCCATGTGACTGCCTCGTGCATCCACGTGCCCACCTCGCGCGAGCCGGTGAACGCCACCATCGCGACGCGAGGATCCTCGACCAGGACTCTTCCGGCCGTGCGTCCCTCGCCGGGCACGCACTGGACGGCGTCCGCCGGGACGCCGGCCTCGTGGAGCAGCGCGACGAGGCGGTGGGCGACGAGTGGCGTGTACTCGGCGGGCTTGAGGATCGCCGTGTTGCCGCATGCCAGCGCGGCAACGGTCATCCCACAGGGGATGGCGAGGGAGAAGTTCCAGGGGGGGATGACGGCCACGACGCCGCGCGGCGCGATCGCGTCGCCGTGGCGCGCCCAGAGTTCCTCGGCGGCGTGCGCGTAGAGGCGGAGGAAGTCCACCGCTTCCTCGACCTCCGCCCACGCGCCTTCACGCTCGCGCCCACCCTCGCGCACAACGAGGGCGGCGAACTCGTGCCCGCGCTCGAGCAGCATGTCGGCCGCGCGCCGGAGGACCGCGGCGCGGTCCGCCACCCCGCGATCCGCCCAGGCCTCGCCGGCGGACTCCGCGCGTCCGATGGCGGCCCGCATCCCCTCGAAGCCGGCGTACTCGACCTCGCCCAGCGGCGCCGCCTCCGGGTGCGAGGGATCCTGCACCGGCTCCCAGTGGTCGCCGCTCACGCCCTCGGGCAGCGGCCATCGTTCCAGGGGCGCCGACGTCGCGGCGTCGAGGGCGGCCTGGAACGCCGCCCGGAACTCGCCGTGGAACCACTGTGCGCCCGGTGTCCGCTCAAAGGGTGCCCCGTCGGGGGCGACGACCGGGCGGTCGTCGACCTCCGGAGGCGGGCCGAGGACGTCCGGTGAGAGGCGTCCGGAGCGGCTCATCGTGAGGAAGCCTGCCTGGGAGGAGTTCTCGAGAATCCGCCGCACGAGGTACGCCATGCCGGGGATGAGCTCGCCGACGGGGACGTAGTCGCGGGTGGTCCAGCCCCGGGCGGCGAGGGCCTCGCTCAGTGCCTCGAGGGTGCGGTGGAGGGTCTGGTGCTCGATCGCGCCGGGAGGCAGGCCCCGCGCCTCCGCGAGGGCCTCGGCGAGGGCGTGGGCACGTGGGTTGTGGCTCGCCACGGCCGGTGAGACGACCTCGTTGTTGACGACCAGCCGTTCCAAGAGCCTCTCGTACATCCGGTCGGTCGCGGCCTTGACCTGGAACACGGGCGGTGCCCACCGGTTCGCCGTGGCAACGATCGTCTCGTAGTCCCAGTACGCGCCCTTGACGAGGCGCACCTGGAACGGGACGCCACGGCGCCGCGCTGCCTCGATCACCTCGTCGAGATGCCGGTCCGCGTCGCGCAGGTAGCCCTGCACGACCATGCCCGCGCCGCGCCAGTCCGCGTGCGGGCCGCCAGCGCCAAAGGTGCGCAGCCAGGAGTGCCACACCACGTCGCGGGTCTCGTACTGCTCGGCGTCGACGCAGATTCCCACCCCGGCCTCGCGTGCTGCGTCCGCGATCCGCTCCAGGCGGGGAGCCACGCGGGCGACGGAGCCGTCGAGGTCGGCCGGCGTGAACCGGTAGGTCAGCGAGGAGAGCTTGAGCGACACCTGGAGCGCGGGATCGCCGGCGCGCGTCAGGGCGCCGGCGAGCGGATGCCGTGCGAGGTCGGCGAGCAGCCGGCGGTAGCGCTCCTCGTAGGCGTCGGCTTCGGGCTCGCTGAGGACCGTTTCACCGAGGAGGTCCAGGGAGGGGTAGCGGCCGCCCTCGTGCAGCTCGTCGAGAAGCCGGGCCGTCGACCGCCGGTCGGGGTCGGCGATGAAGCGCCGCGCGAACAGCGTGATCGCACGGCGCGTCGCCTCGAGGAGCGCCGTCGAGGGCACCAGCGGGTCGCGCGCGAGCCGGAGCAGCCACCGGAGGGCACGAGGCACGTTCGGCTGCCCGGGCGGGAAGTACTCCCGCAGCAGCCGGTGGAGCTCCTCGGCGTCTCCCGTCGCCTCGATCGTGGCGAAGACGTCGATGAATCGCAGCATCCGGCCGCGGAACGCCTCGTCCGCGAGGGCATCGGTCAGGAGCCAGTCCTGGAGCCGCTCGGCGGCGCGCGGGCGGTATCGGTCCAGGTCGGCGAGCAGCTCCTCGCCGACCTCGCGAGTGCGGGCCTCGATCGCTGCTTCGGCCACGCCGACCTCCCCCTCGCCCCCGTGTCATCCACGATAGGACGCGGACACGCTGGCGAGTGGGGCGATGCGGGACCTCACTGTCCGCTTCGGGGCAGAGGCTCCGCTACGATGCCGGCGACGGCGGTCGTGCGGATCGCCCTGGCGGGGCGTGGTGAGACGAGCAGGCATGACGGCGAGGGGGCCCCGCACGGCAGGGCCGACACGGCTCACCGAGGCGACGATCCAGCTGCTGCTTCCGTTCGTGGACGAGCAGTCGCTGCGCGTCGCACGGCCGCGCGTGTCCGCACCCTGGTCGTGGCTACCGCGCCTGCTCCGCGTGAGCGCGGTGACCCTGGGGCGCGACATCTGTTTCCGCCCGCGCGCGTTCCGCGAGTCCGATGTCGGCGGTCTCGCGCTGATCGCGCATGAGTGCACTCACGTGCGCCAGTACCGCGAGCTGGGCGCCGCTCGGTTCCTGCTCCGCTACCTGCTCGGGGCGTTCCGGGTGCGCTTCGTCCACGATCTGCATCCGCTCGAGCGGGAACCGGAGGCGGTGCAGGCGCGTGCGCGGAGTGGCCTTCGCCTCTGAGCCACTCCCTCCCACGACGCGCATCTCGTGTCGCGGCCGCGGCGCCTCAGCCCTCCAGCTCGCGCAGGATGATCGGGAACACGTCCTGCGCCGCACGTTGCCCCATGAAGATGTCGAGGTGCCCGTATCCGGGGATCACGTTCAACGACGAGGGAATGCCCTGCTGCTGCAGGTAGTGGTGCGTGCGCGTCTGCGACGTCGGGAGGAAGCACCGGTTTCGCTCGCCGGCGATCAGCGCGAAGCGTGCGTCGGTCCGAGGGCGCTCGGCCACGAACGAGCGGGGCAGGCCGTCCACCGTCCCGGTTGAGATGAGTCCACCGGCCTGAACGCAGGTCAGCATCTGCTCGAAGAAGGTGCGTGGCACGGCGGCGAACTCGTGCGTCACCCAGTCATGGGTGGCCTCGTTCAGGTTCTCGTGCCGCCACAGGGTCGGGAAGCCGACCCCGTACGTGAACGAGGCCCAGCGGCAGACCGGGTTCCGGCACTCTCGGTGTGTCGCCATGATCGCGGCGTGCATTGCCTTCTGCCGGATCCCGGGCTGGCGCAATCCCCACTGCGGGTCGAGGTACTTGAGCCAGTGACGGGTGAGGGGCAGCAGCGTCCGCATCTTCCAGAAGGCGATCGTCGGGAGCACCGGGTGCAGCGAGACGGCGTTGCTCACGATGGTGCGGACCTGCGGGACGAGGCCGGCGACCGCGGACATCATGAACGAGGTCGACCCCTGGCAGTGGATCACGGCCTGCACGGAGTCGGCACCGGTCTCGCGGGTGATGGTCTCGACGGCACTCGGATGGTCGTACCGGGCGGCCTGATCGAGGTTCCAGGGATTCGGAGCGACGTCGATGCTGGCACGCCAGTTCTCCAGCCACACGTCGTAGCCGGTCTCCACCAGCGCGTCGACGAGCGTCCGGCCGTTCGGAGCGCGGAAGATCTCGGCACGGACCCCCGCGCCATGCACGAGCACCACCGGCCCGCGCGTCGGCGCGGCGTCCCCGCGGACGTTGATCAGGGTGTTCTCGAAACCGTCGCTGGCGGTGTACGGGACGACGCGGTCGTGCGTTCTCGGGAGGGTCATCGGCGTCGCGCCACCTTCGCTCGCTCCCGCTCGAGCATGCGACGGGCCTCCTCCGCCAGGCGTCCCATGAGGTTCGCCTCGCGCGGTTTCTCGAGCCTGCACGTAGCCATCCAGCCGAGCGGGTCACGCCAGCGGAGGTCGCGCGGCGAAGCGCTCGCCCAGGGACCCATGACGCCGACACTTCCGAGGAGTCGGGGGCGCGTCGACCCCCAGAAGCCCCTGAACCGCATCCACCACAGGTCCGAGTCCGGTGCGGGCTCCCCGTCGCTTAGCTCCACGAGCTCCGGCTGGATTCGGACGCCGACCTTCTCGCTCGGGGCCGTCGGGTCGAGGGCCGGGTCGGCCGGTGGGTTGTCGCGGTAGAGGCGGACGCCAGGCACGCGCTGCAGCGACCTGATGAGGACGTTGGCGACGCGGCGCGCGTAGATGAGGAAGAAGAACCCGCGAGGCACCTTGCCGGTGCTCAGCTCGCCGATGAGCGGGTGGCCCCCGGACGCGAACTCGAAGTACCCGGCGTGCGAGCCGCGCGCCACGTAGACCAGCGGGCTATCTCCCACCCGGGGGACGTCGGCCCACCTGCGCCGCACGCCTCCGTGGTGGTTTGAGTAGGCCACCTCTACCGGGACGTCATCCGCGTCCAGGGAGAGCGAAACCATCTCCCAGTCGCCCTCGTGGTGGTTGAGGAAGTCGTTGTAGATGTACAGATACCAGTACTGGAGGACCTTGCCCTGCGGCCCTGGTACCTCCCGCGCATACGTGACGCACCGGTACGGAGCGGCCTCCGAGGCGGGTGCGCTGAGGAAGCGCTTGTTCGCCTCCCATGCCAGTGACGGGTTCTGCGACGGGATCTCGCAGACATCGAGCTCCCAGAGCGAGCTCTGATCAGGGTGCGCGACGCCCAGGAATGTGCGCGTCGCCAGGAGACCGTCAGGCCGGAGCCGGCGCGTCGAGTCCCCGCGAAAGCGGCTCAGGACGCCAGCAACGAAGTCGTAGTTCTCCGGGCAGTCGCGCCGGACCGCGCGGTCGACGAAGAACTCAATCGAGCAGGGGTGGTAGTCGCCCCATCCATGGCGAGGACGAAATCCGCCGGGCCGATCACGAGCAGGATCCTGCGGGTAGATGACCAGCGTTGGGCTATATCGGGAGAGAAGGGCAGACATGGTAGAGGAATCCTTGCCGGCCGCCCGGTGAGATTCTACGCGTACTGCGGTCAGGTTTGGCCACCACACTTCTTTGCGAAGATCTGTTGATTCGCGCGCCGTGGATGTGCATGATGCGTGCGGGCGGCACGACCTCGACCTGGACGAGCAGCGCTCGCAGGGAGGAACCTCGATGACCGCCTCTCCCATCGACCCTCCGCCCCCGGCGGCCAACCCTTGCGCGTGCGCGAGCCAGCAATCCGGCGAGGTCGCCCGATGAGCCCCGAGACGCCCAGGGTGGCGCCTCCTCCGCCGCACGGAGACCGCGTCGACTACGACGCCATCGTTATCGGATCCGGATTCGGGGGAGCGGTCGCGGCGTGCCGCCTGGCCGAGCGCGGTTACCGGGTGCTCGTCCTGGAACGTGGCCGTCGATGGCATCCTCGCGACTATCCGCGGCGCCCGGGCGACGCCTGGTTCTGGGATTCGAACCGCCCCGAGCGGCGGAACGGCTGGATCGACCTACGGATCTTTCCACGCATGGTGGTCGCGCAGGGCGCCGGAGTGGGTGGTGGCTCCCTCATCTACGCGAACATCTCGATCGACGCGAAGGAGGAGCTCTTCGAGCACGGATGGCCCCCGGAGATCACGTTCGAGGAGCTGAAGCCGTACTTCGCCGAGGTCGGCCGGATGCTGAACGTCTCGCCCATCCCCGAGAAGCAGCGCACCGAGCGCAGCCGGCTGATGGAAGAAGCCGCGCACGCCATCGAGCAGGGTGCGCGCTTTCGCCCGCTCGACCTCGCAGTGACGTTCGACCCGGAGTGGACGTACGAGCAGGAGCACCCCTTCGACCTCGAACGCTCGAAGACCTTCGTGAACGAGCACGGGCGCGAGCAGGGCACCTGCATCCACCTCGGCAACTGCGACATCGGCTGCGACGTGCTCGCGAAGAACACGCTCGACCTCAACTACCTCGCGCGCGCTGAGAACCTGGGCACGGAGATCCGTCCGCTGCACCTCGTGAGCAAGATCGAGCCGGGCGATCGCTCGTACACCGTGCACTTCGACCGCCTCGAGGGCGGGCGGCGGACGCCAGGGCAGGTCTCCGGCCGCGTGGTGGTGCTCGCCGCGGGGTCGCTCGGTTCGACCGAGCTCCTGCTGCGCTGTCGTGACGAGTACCGCACGATGCCGGACCTGAGCCCGAACCTCGGGCGATCGTGGTGCAGCAACGGCGACTTCCTGACGCCGGCGATCCACGCGGGCCGGAAGGTGAGCCCCACCCAGGGCCCCACGATCTCGTCCGCGATCGACTTCCTGGACGGATCCGAGGGAGGGCTGCACTTCCTGATCGAGGACGGCGGCTTCCCAGCGGTCCTCGAGAATGCGATCCAGGACGGGCTGATCGAGACGAAGGGGTTCCTGAAGGGACGCGCGCTGAACCGGGCAGTCCAGCGTGCCCTCCGCGGGCACGACTCGCTGAGTGGCGTGATGCCCTGGTTCGCGCAGGGCCGCGACATGTCGGACGGGACGTTTCGACTGCGACGACGCTGGTTCGGCCTCTTCGGTCAGCGGCGGCTTCACCTCGACTGGGAGATCGGCCGTTCAGGCCCGGTGATGGATGCCATCGTCAACATGCACCAGCGCCTCGCGAAGGCGACCGGCGGCACGCCCCTGGTGCCGCCCACCTGGACGTTCGCGCGTGCGCTGATCACGCCCCACCCGCTCGGCGGCGCGATCCTCGGGACGTCGCCGGCCGACGGCGTGGTGGATCATCGCGGCGAGGTCTTCGGCTACCCGAACCTGTACGTGGCGGACGGCGCCATCGTGCCGGAAGCGATCGGCGCGAACCCCTCGAAGACGATCGCCGCGCTCGCCGAGCGGATCGCCGGCGAGATCGTGGACGGGCATCGCTGATGTCCCTCCCCGAGCGAGCGAAGCGGCAGGAAGGCACACACGCTGTCGTCGATGGCATCCACTTTCCGATGCCGATCGAGACGAGCGCGTCGCGCGCATTCCTCGCGGCGTTCACCGTCGACGCGGACCGTGCCCAGGCGCTGCTGCCCGGCACGGAGCTCCACGCGCTCCGGCTCTGGCGGAACCGCGGTCTGCTCATGGTGACCGTGGTGGACTACCAGAAGACGGACATCGGGAAGTACATCGAGTTCAGCGTCGGTCTCGCCTGCACGTTCGGCGAGCGGCCCGCTCCGCCGCTGCTCCCGCTGCTGCTGCGGGGGCGCTACAAGTTCGGGCAGTACGTGCTCGATCTGCCGGTGAGCACCGAGGTCTCCGTCAAGGGCGGCAAGGGCATCTGGGGGATGCCCAAGCACCAGGCCAGTCTCGACTTCGTCGTCGACGACAGACGCGTGAGCAGCCAGTACGACCTCGACGGGCAGATGGTGCTGCGGATCGACATCGCCCGCCCGAAGCGCCGGATGCTGCCGCTGGGGTTCAATGCGGCGAACTACTCCCACTTCCGCGGCATGATCATCAAGTCGTACGTGGCGTTCGAGGGCGAGCCGCGGGTCGGTCTCATCCGTCCCTCGGCGACGCTCGAGGTCGGCCCGCACAGCCGTCTCTCAGCGCTGCGTGAGCTGGATGTCAGCCGCCGGCCGATCGCCACGATCTTCTACCCGGAGTTCGGCGGGGTGCTCGATGACTACGTCGAGTCCTGGTTCGCCGTCTGGCCGGAGGTTCCCGGCCCGGTCGAAGGTCTCGAGTCGGTCGTGGGGCTCGGGCAGAGTCAGGAGTGGCCCGAGCCGCCGATCAGGACGCGGCCGTGACGGGTCGCGCATCCGCGCAGCACCGCGGGGTGCTGCCTCGCGTGTGGGCCGCCGTCGACTGGCTCGCGGAGCGTCACCTGCTCACGGTGAACCACAGCCTCCTGTTCCTCTGTGCGTCGGTCTACCTGGGCACCGGCGTGTCGCTGGTGCTGTTCCAGTTCCCATCCTTCGACGACCTCACCGTGGAGAACTACTCGATCATCCTCGTGCCACCCATCGACCGGGCGACGAGGTTCTTCACGTACATGACCCAGGTCATGTACGTGACCGGCGCGGTGATGCTGCTGGCAGAGTGGCGCACGCGGCTGCGCTGGGCGGCGATCCTGATGCTGGTCGCCCTCACCGCGACGACGCTTCTCACGGTGCTGTTCATCTTCGACTACAACGAGGAGCTGAACGCGGGCATCACCGACCCTGACCGGCTGGTCGAGGTTGTCGATCAGTGGATGCGACTCAACTGGATCCGGGTCAGCATCTGGGTGGTGATGTGGCTCACCGTGATGGCCTACTTCGCCTTCCGAGCCGCGCCCTCGATCCGCGAACGTCGATGAGCGGGATCAGCACGGCGCTGCTGCGTCGCCTCAGCTGGGGGATCGCCGCGATCACGGTCGCGAGCGGTGCCGTTCAGATCGTCTTCACCGGGTGGGAGCTCGACCTCCTGGACGCCGACAGCACCGGCACGACCCGGCACCTGTTCGCCATCGTGGGGATGTTCATGGTCCTCTTCGGCGGGCTCGTGCTGCACGCCCTCCGCGCTCCCGAGGTGGCGCGGGTCCCCATGCTGTGGGCGTCGCTCCAGAAGCTCGGGGCCGCGGTCGCCGTCGGGCTCGGCGTGGCCAACGACGTCTTCTCGGCGCTTGCGCTCGGCGTCGCGCTGTTCGATCTCGCGTCGGCTGGCGTGTACGCGCTCTATCGCAGCCGGCTGGCCGGATAGACCCGCGGGCCTGCGTGAGCATGAGCATGCCCGGTCAGCATCGCCCGCCGCTGGTGGGGCCGGCAGACGGCTCACCTTCACGCGCGCTGATCCTCGCCGGTGGCGGAATGCGAGTCGCCTACCAGGCGGGGGTGCTGCGGGCGCTGGAGGAGGCCGGCCTCACCTTCGATCATTTCGACGGCACTTCGGGCGGGATCATCAACCTCGCCATGCTGTTCTCGGGCATACCGCCGGGTGAGATGTGCCGGCGGTGGCGCACGCTCGACGTGCGCAAGTTCGTGTCACTGCCCCCCGCGCGGCAGCTGATGAAGGCCACCCGTCTGCCCGCCGTGGGCGATGCGCGGGGGATCGTCCGCGAGGTCTTCCCGCACCTCGGGATCGACGCATCGAAGATCAACTCCGCGACCGGCAGCAGCGCGACGTTCAACGTGTGCAACTTCGCCGACAAGACGGTCGTGGCGGTGCCGCACCAGGAGGTCACTCGTGACCTCCTGGTGGCCGGGATCTCGCTGCCGGTGCTGATGCCGGCGGTGCGTATCGGCGGTGCCACCTTCACCGACGCGGTGTGGGTCAAGGACGCCAACCTCCTCGAGGCCGTCCGTCGTGGCGTCGAGGAGATCTGGCTGGTCTGGTGCATCGGGAACACACCGACGTTCCTGGACGGCGTGCTCAACCAGTACGTGCACATGATCGAGATGAGCGCGAACGGCGCGCTATTTGGCGAGTTCGCCCAGATTGAGGCGCTGAACGAGGAGATCGAGGCGGGCCCGTCACGATATGGACAGGCGCGGCCGATCCGGCTGCACGTGATCAAGCCAACGCGGCCGCTTCCCCTCGATCCGGATCTCTACCTGGGCCACATCGACAACGCGACGCTGATCGACATGGGCTACGCAGACGCCGCGGCGTACCTGCGCACGCGGTCGGAGTCGGGTGTGGGGTTCACGCGGGAGGCAACGAAGATGACCGAGCCGCAGATCGGGATCACGTTCAGGGAGACGATGTCCGGAGCGTTCGCGCTCGGCGAGACCGATCCGCGCGCGGGAGCGGACGCGGGAAAGCGCGCGGGCACGCGCCTGGCGATGCACGCCACGGTCGCGATCGACTCGGTCCAGGAGTTCGTCGATCACGCGGAGCATCCGGGGCGGCTCGTCGGCCGGATCGACTTCGCGCCATGGGGCGAGGGCATCCCGGCCGCCAGCGGGGTCTTCAACCTCTTCGCCCCGACCGCCGACCGAGACCTCAAGCTGATGGTGTACGAGTTGCAGTTCCGGCACGAGGGCCGGCCATACTACCTGGCCGGGCGCAAGGAAGTGCGCAGCGATGCTTCGGGACTCGATCTGTGGGCGGACACCACGACGCTGCTCACGACGCTGCACGAGGGGGAGGACGCCTCGGGCCCGATCGTGGGTGCCGGCGTGCTCACCCTCGGTCCGGACGACCTCGCGCGGCTCGTTACCACGATGCGTGTCACAGGTGAGGCGTCCGCGGTCGACCGAGCCCGCACGCTCGCGTCGTTCGGCTCGTTCTTCCTCGGCGAACTGTGGGACAGCTACGCGAGGCCGATGCTCGACCCAGTGTCCTGGTGGAAGCGACCGTTTCACTGGCTACGAGGCCTGGGCCGCGAGCGCCGCTGACCCCCGATGCCCCGTTCGCGTGGAGCGCACCCGGCACCGTCGCGCGACGAGCCAGCGGCTCGCGCGACCTCCGAAGGCGTCACGGACGCGGGCGTACCGCTAGTCCACCACGTCCAGCGTCAGCTCCACCGGGAAGTGGTCGGAGCACCCATCCTCGTCGAGCGCCGTCGATGGACGCCCGAAGCGTCGAGGGCGGCCGTGCAGCATCAGGGACGGATCGGTCACGATGCGGAACGAGCGGTGCCGGTAACGCACCGACGCTCCCGCGGCGAGGAGCCCCCGGTTCACGAGCGCCTGGTCGAACAGGTACCACTCGGAGTCGAACCACATCGTGCCCGGGTCGTCCTGGGTGAGCCGGGTCCAGGCGACATTGAGGAGCCGGTGGAGGCGCGCCCGGAGCACCTGGTCCCGGTCGGGCGTGCCGAGCAGGTGCTCTCCCATGGAACGGGCGAACGGCTCGTCGTTGAAGTCGCCGAGCAGCACGATCGCGGGCTCGGGCGCATTCGGATCGTTGTTCTCCTCGCGCCAGTAGATGTTCTCCACCACCGTCGCTGCGGTCTCGGCGGCCAGGATCCGGAAGGGCTCCGTCAGGTACTTGCCGGGGACGCGGGCGGGCCAGTGGTTCCCCACCGTGTAGAACTGCGCCTCGCCGTCCACCGTCTGCCAGTGCACGGAGAAGACGTCGCGCGACGGGTTCCTCCGCACGACCACATACGACCGTTTGGAGAGTGGCGCCACGACCGCGAGGTCGTAGAGGAAGACGACGTCGATACCCCGGGTGTCGGGACTGTCGTGATGGACCACGGCGTAGGACCGACCGGTCAGTGCGGAGAGCAGTCCCGCCAGCAGGGCGGCGACCTCCTCGTCCTCGACCTCCGCGAGGCCAACGACGTCAGCCCCGGCGCCACCGTTCAGAAGCGCGAGGGCAGTCGCGAGCCGCGACGCCTTCCGGTCTCGGATCGACTCGGTCCAGCCGGTGAGTTCAGCTCCGACCAGCGACTGCAGGCGCGGCGGACGGGTCGGCGATGTTTCGCTGTTGTAGAAGTTCTCGCAATTGAGCCAGCCGATGCTGATGCTATTCATCGATGTTTCCTCGCCCGTATCGCGTGGCGTTGTACCATGAGCGTCCTACTCTTGCAGATGACCTGAGAGGCCGCATGCGTGGCGTCGTCCCAGCCCTCGTTCATGGACTGGATGGAGCTGATCGGCCTGCATGGGGTTATCAACGACCTCTTTTCTGGCGAGCTCACCATCGGCGATGCGCGCAGCATGATCGACGAGGCGCGCGACACCTTCCCTGACATCAGCCAGGACTACATCGCTCTCATCGAGCGCACCAACGAGGTGATCAAAGACGTCCAGCTCCTGATAGACGTGCAGGAAGAGGCCGTCGAGGAATTCAACGAGGCCGCCCGCGAGTTCGACCTGGAGTTCGACCACCCCGGCGACCGGCTGCTGACGTCCTTTGAGCTCGTGGAGCTTGACCGTCTTCGCGACGAGATGGAAGACCGGATGCAGGAGGTCGCGGACGAGATCGAGGATCTCGCCGGTGAGATCGAGGACCTCGTCAGCGAGATGGAGGACCTCGCCTCCGACGCCGAGAGCATGGTGGAGGACGCGGCCAGCGAGCTCGAGTACGCCGAGGATGAACTGGAGTCCGCCTACGAGGAGCTGATGTCGCTGAGTGGCGAAGTCGATGGGTGATTCCCCGCTCGTCCAACTGCGCACACTCCAGGCGCGTCGACGCGTCACGCGACTGCGGGAGATCGAGGCAGCTGTCCGGCTCGAGGCGCTCGCCCGGCAGGTGGACGCGGCACTGCTGCGCGCCTCGGCCGGCGCTGCGGCTGTCGAGCAGAATCGCGTCCGCGGACTTCTCGCGCGCCGCGCCGTGCTCGAGCAGCAGCGGTTCACGTTCCGGCAGGACCGACTGGCCCTCGACCGCGAGATCCGAGCGGCGAGCATCGCCGTGCGCCGTCCCCTCCGTGTCGAGATCGAGCGCGACGATGACTGACCGCATCATCCCGCTCCTGGACGCCGATGCGGCGGACCTGCTGTGGGCCGAGGAGATCGCCCCGGCCACTCTCATGGTGATCGAGGAGGCACGCAGCACGCTCGCGATCGGGATGTTCATCCTGGCGGCGGCAGTCGACGACGATCGCGGCGCGCGCGTCCGGGAGCTGGTCGACGCGGTGATCCGGGCGGGGCGCCGAGGGGTAGACGTGCGTGTCCTGGTGGACGAGTTCGAGCCGGACCAGGATCCCTACAACGTGAACCTGGTCGCGGCGCACGCGTTGCTCGATGGCGGGGTGTCCGTCCGTGTCTATCGCCATGGCTACCGGAGCGCCCTCCACAGCAAGGTCGTTGTGAACGAGCGGCGTGCCCTGGTCGCCTCCGGGAACTGGTCAGCCGGCGGCCTCTCCGCGAACGTCGAGGCCGCGATCCTGGTGGAGAGCGAGGCGGTGAGCCACCTGCTCCTCGATGCCCATGCCGAGGCGTGGGAACAGGCCTCCGTCGTGGAGCCGCTGCCGTGAGTGCGCGGACGAGCGTGCGCGACCTCGCGGTCGCGGCATCGCTGATCGCGAGGCTCGCCCCCGGGGCGCCACCCCGGCGCGGTGAGTCGCGCCGCATGCTGCGTCTGCTGCGGCGTGCCGGCGGCGCCCTGGGCCTCGTCGACGAGCACGCGGGTGTGAGCTTCCCGCCCTCATCGATGCGCTACCAGGTAGCCGTGATCGCGGAGGCAATCGATGCGGAGGCGCGTGCCCTCTTCGGGCCGCCCCGAGCGCGGATCCCCGCGGCGTTTGCGGCCCGGGCGGGTGGCGCCGAGCTGGGCTCCCTGCGGCGCGGGGCGCTGCTCCCCGTCCTCGACGTCAATGCCGCGGACGCGGCGTCCCTCGCTTCCTGCCCAGGCCTCGGCGAGGTCAGCGCTCGCCGGGTCGTCGCGCGCCGGGAAGCGCTGGGCCCCTACGTCTACCTCGACGAAGTGCGCGGCGCCGGGCGCGTCCGCGGCTCGCAATGGGAGACCGCCGCGCCCTTCCTCCGGATCGGTGACGGCCGGGGCGGCGAGGTGACGACGCGAGTCCAGGACGAGGTGCGAGCCGAGGGTGCTGCGGCCGCCGTCCGCCTCCTCTTCGCGGGGGATGCCAGCCTCGAGGCCGTCGACACGAGCAGCCTGGTGAGCACCGCGCTCTCGTTCGTCGAGGTCGCCGTCCGCAGCATCGAGCTGAAGCGTGCCTACCCGCCCCACTGGGGGCCGGGCGCGGGACGTCTCCGACGTGGTGCGCAAGCTCTCCACGCGGAGCGCGATCGACGGCGCACCCGCGCCCGCCCGAACGGCGTCGCGATCGTCCGAGGGTCGGACTACCTCGCGATGGCCACGGCCCTCATCGACGCCGCGGCCGAGCGCGTACGGGTGTCCATGTTCTTCTTCAACACGGACGAGGAAGACGGCCCCGCCGCGTCGCTCGTCGCTGCGATGCGGCGCGCGGTCGACCGCGGTGTACGCGTCCAGGTGCTGCTCGACGACGACCTGCCCGACGACTACCACGGAGCGCGAGTCGTGAACGAAGCGGCTCGCGCGCGCCTCGCGACGCTCGGGATCGATACGCGCGCCACGCCGCTGGACCGGACCTACCACGCCAAGGTGCTGCTGGTGGACGGACGTCACATGCTGGCCGGCAGTCACAACTGGACCGCGTCGTCGTTCTACCTCTACGACGACACCTCGCTCTACGTGGACTCGCCGGCCGCAAGTGCTGCAGCGGGTGCGCGGTTCGACCGCTACTGGGACGCTGCCGACCCTGACGCGACCACGCGCACGGTCTCCGTCCTCGACCTCGAGTGGTTCAACCCCTGGGAGCGCCGGGTGCTCGTCGAGCAGGGGGTGCTCACCGCGGCCGATCTCGCCGAGGCGGGCCGGCTGGTCGGTGGGCGGCGCCGCCTCGCCAGCGTCCTGCGTCGCGATGAGGAACACGTCCGGCTCGGGGTGCGGATTGCAGCGCTGCTCGGGAGCTTCCCGATCTCGGAGACCACGGCGGCGGCGCTGGTGGTCGCTGGCCTCGATGTACCCAGCGAGGTCCGACGAGCCGCGGTCGCGACGCTGGAGCAGGCGCTTGGTGACCTCTCGAGGCTCCCCGAACCGTTCTCCCTGCGGACGCTGCCGCCCGGCGTCCCGGCCTGGGTGGCGGGGATGTCCTGATGGATCCGTACGACTTCTACGCCAATGACGGCGACACGCTGTTCTTCTTCGACGAGGTGAATGGCGACTACGCCATCTACGTCAACGACGGCAACGGCTGGGAGATCTTCGGATCGCTCGACCTTCCTGACGGGATGGAGCCGGCAGACGTCGTGGCCAACGGGCCTGACTGGGCGATGGACAGCGGCGCCGACCTCGAGGTGATCTCGGTGGCCTACATCGGGGAGGAGCCCGAGCCGACCGACGAGTCGAGCTTCGGGAGCGGCACCGAGGGTGAAGGCAGCATCGACTGGAGCGATTCGAGTGCCGAGTCCGGAGCCGAAGGCGGCTCATCCGAAGACGGTTCGTCGGCAGGGGGAACGACGGGCGAGGAAGGCACGGGTAGCGGGACCGGCGAAGAGGGTGACGGCACGGGAGATGGGCCCGGTGAAGGCGACATCCCAGGCGATGGCGCCGACGGGCTGTCCGACAGCCAGCGCGAGGCACTGCAGGACGCGGTCGACGCCTACGAGTCTGCCTACGACGCCTACACCGACGCCCGCGACGACTACGAATCCGCCGTCGGCGACGCCGAGTCGATCGCCGGCGAGATCGAAGGTCTGGGCGAGGAGGCCGAGTCTCTCGCCGACGACATCGGGGACCTAGTCGGCGATCTAGAGGACTACCGCGGGGCCTATGAGGAGTCGTTCGACGCCATCGGTAACGTCCTCGGCACCAGCGTGGAGGCGTATAGCTACGGAGAGTCGCTCGGCGGCGCATCGCTCTCGGAGGTCGGGGCGCCCGGAGACGGCGCGAATGTCGACGACGCGGCGAGCTTTCCGGAGACCGCGGCGGAGCCGGTAGCCCTCTTCAGTGGGGCGTACTGGCATCACGCCGTGGATGTACGGATTCCGAGCCTCGGGCTCCCGCTGGAGATCTCGCGGCGGTACTCCAACCAGACGTTCAGCCACGGCTCGTTCGGGATGAAGTGGGACACCTGGCTCGACGCCCACGTGCGTGTGCTCTCGAGCGGTGCGGTCTACGTCTGGACCGGGGATGCGCGGGGCGTCTTCTACATGCCCGATGGTGAGGGCGGCTTCGCCATCCCGGAGTCGGAGCGCGCGCGCCTGGAGAAGTCAGGCAGCCGCTACCGCCTGGTCGACGGGGTCGGGGTCACTCGCACGTTCGATGCCGACGGCCGGCTCGCTCAGGTCAGCGACCGTTTCGGGAACACGATCCGTGTCTCCCGCGACGCCGATGGCCATCCGACCGCTGTGCGTGACGCTGTGGGTCGAACGCTCACGCTCACCATCGACGACGGGCACATCACGGCGATCGCCGACTGGGCCGGCCGCACGTGGACATACGAGTACCGAAACGACGAGCTCCGCGCCGCCACCGCGCCGGCGACGGCGGCTCACCCCTCCGGGTCGCGTACCGAGTACACGTACGACTCCGGCGACGACCCGCGGACACGGCACAACCTGATCGCGATCGAGAACGCGCTTGGCGACACGATCGTCGAGAACACGTATGGCCAGTCCGGCAGCCGCTTGAACCGCGTCACGTTGCAGGAGTTCACCGGCGAGACGTACTCCTTCGACTATGAGGTGGAGGAGGACCTCCCGGCGATCCTCGATCACGTGAACCAGCTCTCGCGACGGACGACTGTGACCGACCCGGGCGGCGTTCGGACCGAGTACGAGTTTGACCCCCTGGGCAACCTGCTCACGCAACGCGTCCTCGCGAGCGACGGCACCTACGAGACCAAGCACACCTACGACGCGATGGGTCACCACCAGGAGGTCCGCGAGCCCTCCGGACACGCGCAGCAGTTCTCCTACGACATCGCGAATGCGGATCCGCTGGCGCGCCACAACCTGCTCGAGGTCCGGTCGGTCTCGTCAGGCAGCGACCCGGACCTGGTCACGACGGTTAAGTACGGCGCGTACAACCAGGTTGCCAGCCTCACTGACCCTTCGGGTGTGACGATCACCTATGAGCTCGATTCGCTGGGACGGGCCACCAGCGTCGTCGGGCCGGACGTGACGCTCGCGGACGGCACGACGCTCGCGACGGTGAGCACGCTTAGCTACCGCAGCGACGGCCAGGTCACGTCGATGGTGACCCCGGAGGGCGTTACCCACGCGTGGACGTACTACACGACCGGGACACGACGCGGGCTCCTTCGCCGCCATGACGTCGACGGGTTGGCGGTGGAGTCGTTCACGCATGACGAACTCTGGCGCCTCACCACCCTCACCGATGCGGCCGGCGAAGCGTGGACCATCGAGTACGACGAGCAGGACCACACCGTCGCCGAACGCGGCCCCACGGATGTCGGTGCGGCGATCGAGTACACGTACGACGTTGCAGGGCGCCTGACCGAGCGTCTTGAACGCATCGTTTCCGCCGATGGCGTGCCGGCGTCCCCCGAGTGGAGTGTCACGTCGTACGTGCTCGATGAGCGCGGTCGGCCGACCGAGATCGCGCAGGACCTGACCGCCACCTCGACCGCGTCGGTCGCCGTCGCGTGGCGGCACGACGACCAGCCCAGCCAGGTCACCGACGCGACCGGGATGGTCACCCGCTACACGTACGAGGACCGCGGGCTCCTCGCGTCGCGCCGGACGGGGCACGGCACGAGCCGGGTTGCGGAGGAGGCCTGGGACTACGGTCCCCACGGCCTGCCCATCAGCTACATGGACCCCCTCGGCAACGAGACCGCGTTCGCGTACGACGGGCATCTGCGTCTGCAGAGCACGACGGACGCGCTGGGCGAGCAGGCGGTCTACTCATGGCGCGCAGCCGGGCCCATCGATGGCTACGAGTGGTACGACGGCGACGGTGTCCTCCGCGCGGAGGAGCAGTTCACGATCGATGAGCTGGGACGAATCTCCCAGATCCGCGAACGGGTCATCGACGCGGACGGTGCGCACGCCGGATGGCTCCGCCAGCGCGCCGTCTTCGACGGCCACGGGCGCACGACTCGCGTCATCGGGTCGTCCGGCGCCGAGATCGCGTTCGAGTACGACGCCTTCGACCGCCCGGTGCGCGTCGAAGACCCGGCGGGAAGCGTGGTGGTCCTCACGCGCGACGACGCGGGCCGGGTGACACACCTCCTCGAACAGGTCGTCGATGGCGCGACCGGTGACGTGCGGAACTTCGAACGCTCGTTCGACTACGACGCGATGGGCCGGCTGCGGCGCACCACTGACGGCCTGGGGAACGTCACCGCTTACGAGCGGGACTCGCGCGGGCTGCTGACGGCGATCATCCAGCCGGGCGGGACACGCCTCGAGTTTGAGTACGACCTCGCCGGGCGCCTCGTCGCACAGTCGCTGCCGTGGACGGACGCCGACGGCGGCACGCTCGGAACCGCGACGACCTCCTACGACTACGACGCCCAGGGCCGTCTGACCGCGCTCACCGATCCGCTCGGCGGGACCGCGCGCATCGTCCGCGACCAGCGTGGCGACGTCACCTCGGTGCAGTTGCAGGACGGCACGGTCCTCGCGTCGTTCACCTACGACGAGGCGTCCAATCCACTGACGCAGGGCGACGCGCGGGGCGTCACGTCCTCCCTGGACTACGACGCGCTCTGGCGGCCGACCCGGCGCACGATCACCCTCGCCGGCGGTGCAACGGGCCCCACCGCCGAGGCGTACACCTACGACGCCCTCGGCTACCTCGCCACCGCGACCAACGACGAGCACACGGTCACGCTTCGCCACGACTCCATCGGGCGCGTGTGGAGCGAGTCGCTCGACGGCCGCGAGGTGAGCCGTGACTGGATGACGAACGGGCTCCTCCGCAGCGAGACGTTCGCCGGGCTCGTCACCGCGCGCACCTCGTGGGACGCGGCGGCGCGGCTCGAGCAGATACGGCTGAGCGGCGTGGCAAGCGGATTCCCGGGTGGCTCCACGACGGGCGTGCTGGCAACGCTCACGCACCAGGGCGGTCACCCGTCGACGATTGCCCTGCGCAACGGCGTCACCTCGACACACACACTGGATGCGGCAGCGCGACTGACCTCGATCGTGAGCGCGCACGGCACGGACGAGGTCGAAGCGCTATACGCGCTCCGCGATGCCGATGGCCACGTCCAGCAACGCCTTCGCGCGGGAGTCGAGTCCCGTGCCCTGAGCTTCGACGCCGCCGGCCGGATCGCTCGCAGCGTCGAGGGTGCTGCGGGACCGGCGCCCGACCTCTCGGACATCGTGCCCGGTACCGGCTCGAGCACCTCCGCCGCCGGGGATCAGGCAGACATCGATGCGCTGGCCACGGCCCTCGCGTCGGCGATGGCGGAGACCACCACCACGTACGAGTACGACCGCGCCGGCAACCGCGCGGCGAAGGTCGAGGACGACGGCACCAGCACGTCGACCACCGCGTACACCTACGACACCGCTCACCGGCTCCGGACCGTCGACGGTGGGGCCGTCGTGTACGACGCCGTGGGGAACGTCACCGCCGACGGCACGCGCACGTACACGTACGACGCCGCGAACCGCCTCCGCTCCGTGACGCGGATCGCGGACGGCGTGGTGATCCTCGAGTTCACCTACGACGCGCTCGGCCGCGTGGCCAGCGTGACCACCGAGTCGGGCCGGCGGGGCCTCCTCTACTCCGGCCTCGACCGCGTCGCTGAGTTCGACTCCAGCGGCGCGTGCGACCGGCTGTGGGTCCCCGGGCCCTGGCTCGACCGTCCCCTCGCGCGCTTCGAGGGTGGCACCGGGCACTACCCGCTCTTCGACCACGTCGGCACGCTGCTGTCATGGACGGACGCGTCCGGCGCGGTCACCGAGCGCCACGTCCGCGATGAGTTCGGCGCCTGGAGGGGGGCCCTCGACGGTTCGTTCGCATCGGTCGCCGACCCGGACATCGATGGCGACGCGGGCTTCCAGGGGCTGCCCGCGTTCAGCACGGCCGGACATCTTCACCACTACCGTGCCCGCGCGTACCAGCCGGAGTGGGGGCTGTTCCACCAGCCCGACCCCATCGGGTTTCGCGCCGGGCACCAGCTCTACCCGCTCGGCTTCGGCAACCCACAGACCTGGATCGACCCAACCGGCGAGATCCCGCCGCTCGTTATCGCCATCGCCGCCGGCGCGCTCATCGGCGCCGCCATCGCTGCGTGGGCGAACTGGGACAAGGAAGGCGCCGACTTCTGGGTGGCCGTGGGCGCCGGCGCGCTGGGCGGCGCGATCATGGGCACCGGCTTCGGCGTCGCCAGCTTCGCTGCCGGTGGCGCTGTTTCCGGGCTGATCGTCGGCGGCTGGGAGGGCTACAAGATCGACGGCTGGCGAGGCGCGGCCATCGGTGGTGGCTTCGGTGCCACCTTCGGCGGTGCGGCCGGCGCTGCGGGCGGATACGTGGGCCAGCGCGTCGGCACCGCGGCCACCGGCTACGCCGTGAGCCGCCTGTCGGCGCGCCTCGGGCCCGGGGCTGCGTACACGGTCGGCTCGTGGTCGGGCGCGGGCCTCGGCGGCGCCTCAGGCGGAAGCCTGGGGGGAGGCATTGGCTCGTTCGGGCTGGGCACCGGCCTCGGCATCGCCCAGGGCTACGACATCGACGACAGCCTCCGAGCTGGCGCCGCCGCCGTACCGCCGGGCATGCTGTACGGCGGGGTCTACGGCATTGCCGGAGGTGTTGGGACGAAGGCGCTGATGCAGGGTGGCTTCTACTACAACACGCGCACGCAGAGCGGTGTCCACGGCGCCGAGGGCGAGTGGTTCGTGAGGAACGCGACCGGGCAGCGCATGAACACGAGCTACCAGACGCCCGAGGGCAAGGTGCCGGATCTCTGGGGCAACGTGAAGGGCGACGTGAAGAACACGCAGCGGATCCCGTCGCTGAACGCGCAGCGGAACCAGCTCCGCAGCTTCCTGAACGACATTCATGGACGCGGGGAGACGATGAGGCTGTACCACCGTCCCGGCGTGACCGCCGGCCCGCGAAGCCAGGTCGGCCGGGCCGTCGGCGCCGGACAGATCGAACTCCGCTCGATTCCGCACTGGGCGCACTTCCCGGCGGTCTGGCAGGACGGGCCCTGCTGACGCCGGTCCTCGCAGCCCCGCGACTTCAGGCTGCAGCGGCGGGGGTGAGGGTTATCCGCACCCGCTGGGACGCGCGTAGGCGAGGTCATCCGACGCGGACCCGTCTCGTTTCGATGAGTCACTGAGCGGGGGCTTTCTCTGCCCCGCGCGGCTTCGGGATCGAGAGGGACACCGCCCGTGAGTACCTCTCGATCCCGGCTTGCCGGCGAGCCCTAAGCGGGCCGGAAGACCGGCACCTTGTAGTCGCTCGAATCCTGCTTCTCGAAATCCACCTTCACGCGCATGCCCACGGAGATGTCCTCCGTGGGGTCGGCCACGCCGACCACGGACGAGAGCATGCGGAAGCCTTCATCGAGGTCGATGTACGCGACGGAGTACGCGCCCATCTCTGCGAACGCCGGCTGGCGGTTCTGACGGATCACTGAGTAGGTGTAGACCGTCCCTTCGCCCTTCGACTCGAGGGTCTGGAGGTCGTTGGAGCCGCAGTTCGTGCAGTGCGAGCGCGGCGTGAACACGACCGAGCCGCACGCGTTGCACTTCTGGTAGATGAGTTTGTCCTGCTTTGTCGCCTCCCAGTACGCCTGGGTGTCGAGCTCGGGGAAGACGGGCATTGGCCGGTCGGGCATGGTGAGTCTCCTGTCCTTCGACTAGTCCGCGGCGAGGATGACGGTGCCGCCGCTGTGCAGCGATCCGAGGAAGCCGCCGTTGCCGTGTGCCACCGCGAGCTTGGCGTCTGGCACCTGGCTCGTGGACTCGCCTCGCAGCTGCCGTGCCGCCTCCATCAGGAGGAAGATGCCGCGCATCCCGGGATGGTTGGAGGACAGCCCGCCGCCGTCCGTGTTCAGCGCGGGGCCCCCCGGGTGGTCGAAGCGCAGCCGCCCGCCCTCGAGGTAGCTCCCGACCTCGCCCTTCTTGCAGAAGCCGAGGTCCTCCAGCATCACGGCCACGGTGATCGAGAACGAGTCGTAGATCATCGCGATGTCGATCTCGTCCGGGGTCACCCCCGCCTGCCCGAACGCCGTCGGGGCGCTCTGCGCCGCCGCGCTCATGGTGATGTCGCCGCCGTTGGTGACGTAGGACATCGCCTCGCCCGTCCCGAGGATCCAGACGGGCTTCTTCTTGGTCCGGGCGGCCACCTCGGGCGAGGCGATGATCACCGCGCCACCGCCGTCCGTGACCAGGCAGCACTCGAGGAGGTGGAGCGGGTCCGCGATCATCCGCGAGGACAGGACGTCCTCGACGGTGATGTCGCTCACGCCCGCGACGCCCAGGTCCTTGAGCGCGTGCACGGCCTGCGGGTTCCGCATGGCGTGGTGCCGCGTGGCGACGGAGATTTCGGCGAGCTGCTCACTCGTCGTCCCGTACTGCGCCATGTGCCGGTGCGCGACCATCGCGTAGTTCGCGATGAGCGTCATCCCGTATGGCGCCTCCATGTTCGTCGCCCACGATCCCCCGGCGCGTCCTCCGCCCGTCCCGATGGGGATGCGCTGCGTCGCAGCCTTCGAGCCGTAGGAGAGGACGGCCACATTGGCCTTGCCCTCTTCGATCGCCCGGACGGCGTGCGCCGCATGGAACTCGTACGACGAGCCGCCCACCTGTGTCGTGTCGACCACGTTGGGCCGGAGGCCGAGGTACTGGACGATGTTCGCCATCCCGGCGCCCTCGCCGTCGCCGGCGTCGTAGACGGCGTCCACGTCCTTCCAGTCGAGCCCGGCGTCATCAAGCGCGCGCCTGATGGATTGCGCCTTGATCTGCATCCCGGAGACGTCCGGGTCCTTGCGCTTGGGCCACTCGTACAAGCCCACGATCGCGGCACTTCGCTTCTGCGTGGCCATTCGCCTACTCCTCGCTGCTATCGCGCGCCCTGCTGCTGAGGGCGCCGCTGGATTCCCTGGATCTCCGGCATCGGGTAGTCCTGCAGCCCGATCGTCTTCGGCCAGAGCTCGAAGACGCTGTCGATGTCCCACAGCGGCTGCTCCGAGTACAGGAACCGCTCGCGGACTGGCTCCTCGTACAGGCCGTCGACGATTGGTCGGCGGAGAGTCGGGCCAGCCGCAGGAACTCGCGCAGGCTGCTCCGGCCCGCGACGAGGACGCGCCGGGGCGCTTCACCCTCGGGCTCCACGCAAAGCAACCGCGGTCCCGGCGATGTCAGCTCGCCGACCCGGGATGACCAGGCCCACGCCTCGGCCCCCGCCGCGGCGATGAGTGCCGACCTCCCGGAGCCGAGCGCGCCCGTGACGTGCGCCGCTTCGGACTGCCCCGCCCGGGCGTGACGCAGCCACGCTGTCAGCCGCGCCGCCTCCGCCGCCGGGAGGCGGGCCTGGGCAACCCCGGCTCCGCCGTATTCGCCTGGTATCGACATCCCTGCGTAGATTACGTATGTCGTCGGAGTTGTCCACCTGCGGCGGCGGAACAAGCGCCGATCCAATCGACTCACGCGCGACAGCGCTCAGGTGCCATTTCCGAGCACTGGCGCACGGGAGCCGGCTGTTCGAGGTCCGCAATGCCTAATGACGCGCTCGACCTGCCTGAGGCGCCGTGGCGGAAGCGCCTCGCCGGGGATCCGCTGCCGTGGCTCCTCGAGACGACGGACCCGGCCGTCCGCGTCGCAACGCTGACGCGACTGCTGGACCGACCGCATGATGACCCTGAGGTGGTGCGCGCGCGCGGCAGGGCCATGCGCGTCGACCCGATCGCGGGGATCCTCGCCGCCCAGCACGCCGAGGGTTGGTGGGAGAAGCCCGGGCCCGGCTATGTCCCGAAGTACACCGGCACGGTCTGGCAGCTCACCTTCCTCGACCAGCTCGGTGCCGACCCAGCGAGTAGCCAGGTGCAGAAGGCGTGCGCCTACGTGCTGCGCTGGACGGCGGCGACCGGCGGCGGCTTCGGCCTGAACGGCAGCGGACGGGAGCGCAATCCGCCCCCGTCATCCGTGCTCCATTGCCTCAACGGCAACCTCCTGCACGCCCTGATCGCGTTCGGATACCTCGATCACCCCGTCGTGCAGTCGGCCATCGAGTGGGCCGCCCAGGCGATTAGCGGTCGCGGCTCCTTCACCTACCACCGCTCGGGCACCAGCGGCCCCGGCTTCGAGTGCGGCGCAAACGACGGCCTCCCCTGCGCGTGGGGCGCGATCAAGGAGTTGAACGGGCTCGCCCTGATCCCTCCCGGGCAGCGTGGTCCGGCGGTGCGGGAGGCGATCGAAACCGGAGTGGAGTTCCTCTTCTCGCGCGACCCGGCGGTCGCCGACTACCCGATGGGCTACGGAAACACCGTGCCGTCCTCGTCGTGGTTCAAGCTCGGCTTCCCCTCGGGATACGTGGCCGACGTGCTGCAGAACCTCGAGGTTCTCGCGCATCTCGGGTATGCGAAGGACCGGCGCCTCGACGCCGCCTACGACTTTGTTCTCCGCCAGGAGGATGGAACCGGTCGGTGGCGGAACCGCTACGCCTACAACCGCAAGACAACAGTCGATATCGAGCACCAGGGCGACCAGTCGAAGTGGGTCACCCTGCGTGCGTGCACCGTGCTCAAGGCCCGCTACGGCTAAAGGAGGCATCTAGAGAGGAGGAGCGCACCGGTGCAGAGCTGGGTCGACGGGAACGAGGCAGATGCCGCGGCGCAGCCGTCGAGCCTCCCCCAGCCGACGGCTGCTCCAGGCTGCTTGTCCACCTGCGCGACGTGTCGCGGGGGCTGACGGGAAGACGAGGACCGGGGAGTCATCCCCTGCCCTCCGGTTCAGGACCTGCGCCCACCGACTCTCATGAATCCGTGATCGTCGAAGGAGTGCTTCCGATCGAGGCCCCGGACCTGATCAGTGGCTTGGTTTAGTCACCACTGTACGAACATCGGACAGATTGTTCGGGGATGCGGAAGCAGGTACCCAACCAGCGATCGCAGCCTCCTCAGGCGTGGCTTTCACGTCCAAGCGCAGCGCATCAGCCAGCAGTTGCATCTCGTCGTGTGCACCTGCGATCCACCGTTCGATTGCCGCGCAGGTCTCTTCCAGATCCTCAACGGTCGGGGGCCTCAATAGCTCCAGTGGTTCCGCCGTCAGGCGGCGCTCCGCAGTCGTCTGCTGCGCTTTGATCGTGGCGAGCTCACGCTCAAGGTACGCGTCGTCGATCTCGCCGAGCTGGTAGAGCCGGAGCAGTCGTTCACGTTGGCCGTTGAGTGCGGCCACCCGACTCCGTTCACGCTCTAGTGGAACCTCATACCGCTGCGCGCCGCGCGCGATCTCCTGAAGTACCAGGTCCGGTTTCGACAGGCGTTCCGCCATCACGTGAAGGACCGTCTTCTCCAGTCGATCAGCGCGCACGTAGCGGGTAGGGCAGCGGTCCGCCTTCGGTCCCGCGAACGCGCGGCGGCAGCGGTAGTAGCGGTACCGGAGCTGTTGCGTCTGGCCGACCATCGCGCTCGTGCACGTCGGGCACTTCACGTGGCCGGAAAGGCCGTAGTCATGCTTCTTCAGCCCCTGGCGTCGCCGCTCGGGATCATCGAGCCTGGCCTGGACGCGCTCGAACAGGTCTGTGTCGATGATCGCCGGCGTTGCATCGGGGACATCGATCCACTCCGACTCGTCCCGCTCGACCACGCGGCGGCGAGACCGACCCGACCGCGGATCGCGGACCTTTACGGCCTGCGTGCGCCGGTAGACGGTCCGGCCGGTGTACGTCTCGTTCCGGAGGATGTGGAAGACTGTCGGGGGACGCCACTGCTTTCCCGAGATCGTCGTGATCCCCTCTTCGTTGAGCGTGTTCACGATCCGGAGCAGTGAGTCTCCCGTGTCGAAGGACCGGAACATGCGGCGCACCACGTCCGCCTGATCGGGGACGACTTCTCGCTGGCCGGTCTCCCGGTCGTAGCGATAGCCGTAGCAACCTCTGCCCGTGCCCTGCGGCAGCCGACCGTTGCGGGCGCGCTCTGCCTTGCCGCGCATGGTCCGTTCGGCGATTTTCTCCCGCTCCACCTCGGCAATGAACGCCCGTGCCGCCAGGATGAAGCGTCCGACGGCGGTGTCCTCGAACCGTTCGGTCACGAACTCGAAGCGCACGCCGGCTTGCTCGAACTCGTCGAAGAGGACGCCGATGTGGTTCTGGCTGCGCGACAGTCGATCGACGGCGTATGAGATGACAACGTCGATCTCGCCGGTCTTGAGGAGCTCGCGGAGGTCCTGCATTCCGGACCGCTCCAGTGACGCACCACTCGCCGCGTCCCTGATCCGGCGGGTGACATGCCATCCGCGTTCGGTCGCGAAGTCGACGCACGCACGCTCCTGGGTGTCGAGCGACGTGCCGTCGCGCTCCTGCACGTCCGTCGAGACGCGCGAATAGACGATCGCGTTCATCGCCTGCCCTCTCGCGATGGTGATCATCCTGCGAGCCAGTTCTCCACGGAGAGGGAGGGTACGCGCTCGAAGTGCCGGATGTTGCCCGTCACGACGGTGAGGTTGTTCGTGAGTGCGATGGCTGCGATCCGCATGTCGGCGTCTCCGATGGGCGTGCCCTGCTGCTCCAGGTGCGCGCGGATCTGACCGTACTCCCGCGCCGCCGGTTCATCGAAGGGCAGGACGGGCAGACTTCTGCTGACCGTCTCCTCGATGCGGTCGATGAGCTCCGCCGTCCGGTCGCCGAGGCGGTGGGCGCCGTAGAGAAGTTCCCCGAGCGTGATGCTTGAGGTCGCTTGCTCCTCTGGAGGGGTGAGGGCGACGCGGCGGAGCAATGCGGGAGACGGCGCGTTCCGCATCAGCCCGCTGAGCGTGTCTGTATCGAACAGGTACTTCACGCGCTGAACTCAACCGTGCGTCCG
>WBZO01000536.1_pt2 | contig 77409 bp, 67 predicted proteins | sample 5204261 | NCBI WGS metagenome assembly WBZO01 (sample SAMN12412400, study PRJNA552823) | activated sludge metagenome | isolation source: activated sludge from anammox sidestream of wastewater treatment plant... | place: USA: North Carolina | collected 2017-09 | reverse complement strand
GCCACTCATCCACCTCACGGGCGAGATCGTCGAAGTCACGCCGGTCGCCCTCAACCGCGGCGAGCGCGACTTCGTCGAGCACCTCGCTGCCTTCCTCAAGGACAACGCGAGCGCCCTCGGAGGCCGCGAGGTCTATCTGCTTCGGAACCAGAGCCGCGGCAAGGGCGTCGGCTTCTTCGAGGCGGGCGGCTTCTACCCGGACTTCATCCTCTGGGTGAAGCAGGACGCCCGCCAGCACATGGCCTTCGTCGATCCAAAGGGCCTCCGCAACCTAGATGGCCCCAACGACCCGAAGATTCGCCTCGCCGAGTCCATCAAGGAACATGAGGCGCGGCTCACCAGGCAGAACCCGAACGTCGCCCTCGACGCCTTCCTGATCTCGGAGACACCGTACCACCAACTCCAGTGGGCCTCGGACGCCGTCACGAAGGAAGCGCTAGAAGCCGGCCATGTCCTCTTCCCGGACGAGGGCGGTGGGGCGGAGCACATCGGTCGGATGTTCGTGCTGATGGGGGAGCTGGCGGAGGCGGGCTGAGGGGCCCCATTGCTTCAAGGCACCAGTAACTGGAGCAGATGGTCGGGAAGCCGCTCATGAAGAGCGAGCGGAGGTGGAAACGCCCCCTGACTACGTTAGGAATGGACGCGCGTCACGCAGCAGCTCAGCTTCGAACGGTGCAAGCTCTTCCTCGTCAATTTCCAACTCTCTGAGGGACTCAAGGAGTTCGTCCAGAGTTGCCCCATCAGGGAGCTCGTCCTGAAGCTTCTGCATGATTTGTATTGGTATCCCGTACTCCTCAAGGTCAGCGTAGAATGGCGGTAGGAACTGCCGCTCCACGAGCGCCGCATAGAACGAGTAGTCTCCAGAACGCCTTCCGAGCCGACCGAAGACCTCCTTCTGGATCCGATCGAGTGCCCGCAGAAGCCGAGGAAATCGGAACCCCGCCCAATTCCTTGTGAACTCGAGCACGTCCTCAACCGCGTCGTCTGGTTCCAAGCCCTCCTCGATACCTGAACGGATTTGTTCTCGCACATATGGCCGAGATCTGAGCTGATTGATTCGGAATGCCAGCTGCCTAGCACTAACTGCCCCGGCGCCCCGAGGGTTGGGACCGGCGAGGCGCCAAATGGCGGCGCAAGTCGCCTCCAACTGCTCCCATCGCGGGTACCCGCTCCAGGCTAGTCTGGCGTACTGGGCTGGGTTGCGTGCTATTGCCCCCGCGAGTTCGATCTGGGCCTGCGGATCCACCCCGGCGTTAGCCCGGATCGTCGCAAGGCTTAGCATCGACTGCTCCAGTGTGCTCGAGATCTGATCCCTGGATTCCGGCGTCAAATCTTCGTCTTCCAGCTGTACCAGGAGGGACTGGGGCGTCCCTTCAGTCTGTGTGATCGCAGGAAGATCGACAATTGGAAGCTCCTCTTGAGGGGCCTCATTAAAGAGATATACTCGCCCCACGAAATGTTGGAACATTCTCCCAGAGCGACCACGGATATTGTTAAATGTGAAGTAATCGTACTTTCGTCTTGCGATAGTATTATCAAATATAATGACGTTCTTTGCCGATGTGTTTACCCCCTCTATGAGGGTCGATGTGCAGACCAAGAATCGGAGCGCGCCTCCGTTGAATGCGCGCACCATGTACTGAGCCAGGGACCGAGGCATCCTGCCGTGATGCAGTCCGATCCCCTCTCGGAGCGCCTGAGCGACTCGCCAGTTGGGATCAAACTCGCTGGCGAGCCAGTCCGCGGCTGCTTCCACAGCGACGGGGTTTCCGTTTACCCCGGCTTCGAGCAGCCAACCGGCGACTTCTCTAACCCTCTGAGGCGAGCGGCAATAGATAAGGCTCGGCTCGTCGAGGGAGAGGCAAAGCTCAACAAGACGTTCGCGGTCTGTACGTCCGCCGGCACGAACCCGACGAACTTCGGATACGACCGTCGTGTCATCGCTCCGTATGAATGTGCATTCGAGTCGTTCCGGTAACCCTGGAGGCAAATCCCTGATGTCGGGACCTAGCATGTAGAACTGGGAGCCCATCTTAAAGAGTCTATAGAAGGCCTGATTAAGAATCGCGCTGCGCTCCGTATCGCCCGAGCCTGGACTCAGCTTGTAGAACTCGTCGATCACGAAGAGATCGATCTGCGGCAGCGCTTCGTAATCAACAACTCTCTCTTGAGTGAAGATGAAGACGTTACGCTCCGCTGGTGGCTGGGATACGTGTGTCACGATCCGGTATTGTCCAGAGAAACGCCCAGTAAGGCGCCGCCGGGTTTCATCGATGAGGGCGATGGTGGGGACGACTATTACAATGTTGTGATAGCGATTGCTAGCTAAGAGTGCGTCAACTATAAGACTTTTTCCGAAGCTAGTTGGTGCGCTGAGGATCACGTTCCTTCCGGATAGTAGCTCCAGATAGACGCGCGTCTGGACCTCGTGGAAGACGATGCCATCATCGAGTCCGACCGGACGATGGAACTCATACGCCACAAGTTCTTTCGCAGTGAGGGTTCCAGCATCCGCGTAGGGGTAGAGACCCAGTTCGGTCGTGAGGGCGCTAAGGAGAGGCTCGAAGCCGGCGAAGCGCTCTCGCTTCTCAAGCGCTCGGAGAACGAGCTCCCGCCCTTCGCCGTAGCGACCATGTGTTTGGACCACTGCGTTGATTCCCTGGAGTAGCTCGAATGGCTCACGCACCACGCGTTCGTCATCCGCGAGCCACTCGCGCAGGGAGTCCGCGTTCCAGACCATCTCAGATCTCCTGGGCTGCTCGGAGCCGACGGTCGAGCTCCTCACTGAGCTTGGCCTTCGTACCTGTCGGGACACAGACGAGATGTACGCGCATCGGTATCGTCGGACACAGCTCGACGAACTTCCTGTGGGCCTCCCGGATCTCAGCCACAAAGGCGGCTACGTAGGCGTCGTCACGCGCCGATGCTCCAAGGACGGCTGGGCTGTCATACGTTACGAGAACCGGTAAGCAGGCGACGTTGAACACGGTATCCAAGGACGTTGCAGGGTCCAACAGTTGCCGAAGTCGTTCGGCATGGGGCCACTCGTCGTCGATCTTGTTCAGGATGGTGGTGAACTCTCCTCGCAGGTAGTCCGTCTGGGAGTGAGTCTGGATGGAATCGATCGCGTCACGCAGGGCGGAGCGCAGGTCGAGGTAGAACTTCGCTTCACCCAACCACAATTCAAGCTGCTCGTCCCGAGCAACCACGTGTACCGCGTCGAATCCTTTCACCGTGTCGTTGGCGGAATCCTTGAAGAAAACCTTGGAGATTGCTGGGAGAGTCCCATAAATCTGCCTGAGGACCACATGGAGGATGAGTTCGCCCCACTCACCTCGTCTGCCGTACTTGTCAGTGTCGTAGACTAGGGCCGCCGCTCGTCGTAGAAACGGCACCATCGTGGCCGGAGACAGCTTCTCGAGTTCTCTTGGGCTCAGCGCCCACTCAGGAAGGGAATTGAGCAGGTACTCGGCGAACTGCGCGGCCCGCCATTCACCGAGCTCATAGCCGACTGAGAGACCGCAGAGTGTCGGGTCGAGGTCCTGATCGTGGATCAAGACCTCGAGGAAGGGCGTCGCTGGACCTACTACCGACATTCGCGAACTTTCCCGCAAGGCGGATTATGCAGGATGAGCAAGATGCGCGCCGACACGATGCTAGACGGACTCGGGGGAGCATGTCTGCCCACGGCTCGCGAGGTCGGTTCAGACCCTCAAGGGCAGCGCCTCGAGCTGATCTCTCCTGACTTGCGATCAAGCCTCCGCGAGTTCGGGCTTCTGCCGTAGCGCAGCCGGCGGGGCTGGCAGATTGGCACGCCCAATCGGGAAGCCCGGTAACGCAGCAGCGGCACCGGATTCCGGTGCCGCTGCCTGTGTGTCGCTGGTAGCAGGGGGATTTGAACCCCCGACCAACAGCTTATGAGTCCGTTTGCGCATCCGGATTCGCGGCCCTCAGGTACCCCTCCCCCGAACGACCCCCTCGACCAGCGCGTACAGCTCCGCCGACGGATCCACATCGAGCGCGAGCCGTAACCGCTCCCGGAAGTCCAAGAAGATGCGCACCGCCTGAGCGCGGTTGCCCTCCCGCAGGTGCAGCTCGATCACCGTCCGGGCCGCGCTTTCTCGGAGCGAATCGACGCCCAGCGCCGAGTACGCTGCATGCAGGCCGAGCGCGAAGTGGCCGTCGCCGGCGAGACGCAGGGCAGACGCCTCCAGCGCGTGCAGAAACAACTCCTGAACCCGCTGCCGCTCCACGTTCACCCAGTCGTGATCCCATTCCGGGAGCAGCGGCGTCGTCAGGGCATCGGTCGGCAACTCAAGTGCGAGGTCGAGGGCATCCCCGCGGATCACCTCGAGCGCGCGCTCCTCGTGTTCAATCAGATCCACCTGCAACTGGGGCGCGAGCGTGATCAGGTCCGGGGTTGTCGTCAGCAGCGCCGGGTGCGCCGCGTGCAAGCGCGAGATTGCGGTCCGGAGGCTGGCCAGCGCGCTAGGCACCGAGAGGTGCGGCCAGATGCGGGTCGCCACCAGCCGCCGCAGGAGTGGGCGCCTCTGCAGCGCCGCCATCGCGACCACCCGTTGGCTCGCGTAGGGGATGCGAACCCGGTCGCCCTCCGGTCCTGTGACCATGAACTCACCGAGCAACTGGAGCCGGGGCAGGCATGGAAGCGCGCCTCGTCGCGTGCCAGGCCGCGACGACTCCCGGTTCCCTCCGGTGATGACCCCCGCCACCGAGCGCGCTCCTCGCTGGCCCGTGACGGTATGCGTGCGAGCAACCTCACGGGCCTGTTAGACAGATCCGTTAGCCGCCCGCACATCAACAATCCACGACAGACGTTATCGGAAGCGTAGCAACTCCCGCAACATTTTCTGATGGGTTTCTGATTCCACGAGCTCGACGCCGGCACCTCGAACACCCCTGCGACGCCCCCTGACTCCGTGATCCCGTTGCGCTCCCTGCAACGCTCCATGCCTAGCGTGCCGTGCATGACACAACGCGCGCGTTCGCTGACCGACTTCCTCGTGCTCCGCGCCTGGGTCGAGCCAGATGGCGAGCGGCCGCTGCGGGTCGTCGTCCGCCGGCGCGGCATGGCGCCGACGGACATCGGAGACGAGCAGGCGTTCGCGGACGCCGAGAGCGCGGCCGCCTGCGTGCGGAGCTGGCTGCTCGGCGTCGTCCGGCGCTGGGAGGGCGGCGAGCGCTCCTGGCCCACGCCCAGGGCCGACGGTGACCGTGTGGATCGCGATGGAAGCGAGAGAGGGCAGTGAGATGGTGAGCCTGGGATCGCGCGCGCGGGACCGTTCGTGGACGCTGCCCCGCATCGACATCCGGCTGCTCGTTGGCCTCGGCCTCGTCGCGGTCGCCATCGCCGGTGGCCTCAACTTCGCGAGCCAGGTGCAGGTCACCGAGCCGGTGGTCGTGGCGGCGCGCACGATCCCGACGGGACACGTAATAGCCAGCTCCGACCTCACCGTGACCCAAGCCCGCATCGAAGGGGCGTCCGGCGCTCTCGTGATCGGCGAGGCCGAGATCGGTTCGGTGGTCGGCCAGACGGCGGGCCAGACGATCCACGAGGGAGCGCTCATCGTCCGCCCTGATCTCGGGGGCGGCCCGGTGATCGCCAGTGACCAGGTCGCCGTGACGGTCGCGGTCGCCGCCGACGCGGTATACGGCCAGCTCCGCCGCGGCGCGGAGGTCGCCGTCATGGCGACGAGCGAACCGGGCCGGCCACAGAGCCAGACGGCGACACTGCTGGACCGCGCCACGGTCTACCACGTGGCGCTCGATGCGAGTCGCGTCACGCTCGGCGGTGGTGGGAGCGACGCCAGCGGGCGCATCACCAACGTCACGCTGCTCGTGCCCCGCACCGAGGCAGAGGCGGTCACCCACGCGCTCGTCAACGGCACGCTGACGCTCCTCCTCGTCGCGCCGCCCACCGCCACGGAGGCTGCGCCATGACCTCCGCTGCGACCGGCGCCCCGATCCGCGTGCTGGTGGCCGTGGGAGACCGGGACCTGGAGCGTCGGCTGCTCCGGGCGCTCCCCGAACACGGGCTGGTGATCGTCGCCCGTTGCCTCGACGCATCCACTCTGGACGAGGAGGCGCGCGCGCCAGGCATCGACGTCGTGCTGGTGTCCGATGACCTCCACGGCTTCTCGGGGCAGACCCTGGCAGCGCTCCACGACAGGCGGCGGCCCGTCCTCATGCTCACCAGCGGTCAGCATCCCGAGCGATTCGTCGAGGGCGCCCTCCGGCTGCCGGCCGCCTCGTCACCCGCCGCGATCGCCGACGCGATCACTGATGCCGAAGCGCGGGGACCGGCCCGCGGGATGGGTTCCGCACCGGCCAGCACCGTACCGGCTCAGAGCGCCTCGGGTACACCCGCTGCGGCCGTAGATGGGCGGGCAAGTCAGGGACGCGTCCTGGTCGTGACCAGCGGCAAGGGGGCTCCCGGGAAGACGACCCTGGCGATCGCCATTGCCGCCGGGCTCGGCGCGAGCGGCGACCGGGTGGTGCTCGTCGACGCCGACCGGCGTGGCGGCAACGTCGCGCCGCTGCTGGACCTCGACCCGCGCCGGGGCCTCGTCGGGCTGCTATCCGGCGAGGGTGCAGGTGGGATCGACCCCAGCGCGGAGTTGCAGGCGGGGCCGCACTGCTCCGTGCTGGCGGGAATCGAGCGGCCGGAGCTCGCCGTCGCCCTGGGCGACAGCACCGTCTCGGCGGCGATCGGCACGCTCCGCCAGCGCTTCGACTGGGTGATCGTCGACACCACGGATCTCGGCGCCCGGCCGGACGACCCGGTCCTGCGCCCCGCCGACGAGGTGCTGCTTGTCCTCGGTCCCGACCTGATCGCGATCTGGAACGCCCGTCTCGTCCAGCCGCTCGTGCGTGCCGCCGTGGGAGGGGCATCGGTGCGCGCCCTCGTGAACCGCCGTGAGGGGCGGGAACACTACGCCCCAGACGAGATCGAAGCGGCGCTCGGCATGGAAGTCATCGGCGTGGTGCGGGAAGACCGGGAGGCCGCACGGCGCGCGATCACCGATCAGATCCCCCTGACGGCCACGGGCGGTCGTGCGGCCCGCGACCTGCGGCAGGTCGTCGCGCAGGTGCGTGCGCTACACACGCCGGCAGGGCCGGAGGCCGCGCGGCCCGGCCGGCAATTGGTACTGGAGGGCTGAGGTGACCACGTCGATGGTGCGGGACGAGCGCGAGCGCGCGATCCAGGCCGAGGTGCAGGCTGAACTCCGCCGCACTATCGATGCCGACGAGTGGATCGCGCCGGGCAGCACCGAGGTCGAGACCGCCCGCCGCCTGATCGCCGAGCGCATCGCGGCCGCGAACCGCAGCGCGACAGTGCTCGGCGAACCGCCGATCGCCGAGCCGGAGGCGCTGGCGCAACGTCTCTACGACGACCTGCTCGGACTCGGACCGTTGCAGTTGCTGCTCGACGACCCCTCAATCGAGGAGATCATCGTGAGCGGACCGCAGCGCGTCTTCGCGATCGCCGACGGGCGCAAGCGTCTCACCGACACCGTGTTCGAGGACGACGACCAGCTGCTGCGCGTGATCCGGCGCGCCGTCGGCCCGCTGGGGCGGCGGCTGGACGAGAGCAGTCCGATGGTCGACGCCCGCCTGCCGGACGGGTCGCGCCTGAACGCCGTGATGCCGCCGCTCACCTCCGGGTCGGTCCACGCGACGATCCGCAAGTTCGTGCTGCGGGCGCGGTCGCTCCACGACCTGGTCGCGATGGGGACCCTGACCACGGACAGCGCCGCCTTCCTCGACGCCGCCGTCGGCGGCGGGCTCAACATCCTGATCTGTGGTGGGACGGGGAGCGGCAAGACCACCGCGCTGAACGCCCTCGGGGCCTCCATCCGGGGGCTCGATGAGCGCGTGATCACGATCGAGGAGACCGCGGAGCTTCAGTTGGAGGCGATGCTCCCGGACTGCGTCGCGCTGCAGGCGCGTATCCCGAACGCCGAGGGCGCGGGCAGCGTCTCGATCAGGGCGCTCGTCCGCAACGCCCTTCGCATGCGCCCGACCCGAATCATCGTCGGCGAGGTGCGGGGCGACGAGGCGCTCGACATGCTCGTGGCGATGAACTCGGGCCACGACGGCTCCATGTGCACCGTGCACGCCAACGGCCCGCGCGAGGCGCTCACGAAACTGCGTACCTACGCCCTGATGGCCGAGGAGGCGCTTCCCGCCCAGGCCATCACCGAAATGATCGCCGAGGCGATCCAGCTCGTCGTGCACCTGACGCTCGATGCCAGCCGCCGGCGGCGCGTCTCCACCATCTACGAGGTGACCGGAATCGAAGGCGACACGGTCGCCGGGAGCGCGCTGTTTGCCCTCGACGGCGGCGAACTGCGCTGGACGGGCATGCGCCCGCGCCGCGAGCGGCAGCTCCTGGCGGTGGGGTACCCGGGCCCGGAACGGGGAGCCGGGACATGAGATTTGCACAGGTATTCAGGTGCGGGGAGCGATCGGGGAGCAAACGGGGAGCGCTGGGAGCTCCCGGGGAGCTGTGCGGGAGCGTCCGGGGACCGTCGCGGCCGAGGATGACCGTCGGAGGAATCCATGCTCATTGCAAGTAGTGCCTGTCTGGCCCTCGGGGTGCTCCTCATCTACCTCTCGCTGACTTCACGGCGGCGAGCGCCCGTGACGGGCCCAGCGGCGGCTGCGTCCCCGGCGGCGCAGACCGTCGAAGACTCGCCGCCAGCAGGCCGCCGGTTCCTGCCGCTGCTGCCAGCGGCCGTCGCGGGCGTGGGCGTCGCTGCCGTCACGCAGTGGTGGTTCGGGTGGCCGGTGCTGAGCCTCGCGGCGGGCGGCGTCGGTGCGGTGATCCCCTCCTGGTACCAGCGGCACCGCGCATCCAGAGTCCGCGACCTCATCGACGACGCGGTCGCCGAGACGGTGGACTCACTGCGCGACGCGGCGCGGGTCGGGATCGGCATGGAGGCGGCGTTGCGCGCCCTCGGCCAGACGGGTCCCGAGCCGCTCCGGCCGGTGTTTCGCGCGTTCGACGCTGACGCCAGGCTCGTGGGGTTCGAGGACGCACTCGTCCGCGCTCGCGAGCGCGTCGGACATCCGGCGTTCGACACCCTCGTGGTGGCCCTGCTGATGTCGTACCGGGTGGGCGGTCGCAACCTCAGCGGCGTGCTCGATGGGCTCAGTCGGTCAGTACGTGGCGCGGCGCGGGCGCGGCGAGAAGTCCGTGCCGCCCAGGCCGAGCACGTGCTCTCGGCGCGCGTGATCGCCGTGCTGCCGCTCGTCCTGGTCGTCGCGATCCGGGCCACGAACCCGGGTTATCTCGATGTCTTTTCCACCCCGACCGGACAGGCCGTGCTGGCGCTCTGCCTGGTGAGCGTCGCCGTGGGGTACGCGGGCATGCTGCGCGCGACGGCGTTGCCCGGTCAGGAACGCGTGCTCCGGTGACCGGCGCATTCCTCCTCAGCGGCGCCCTCGGCGCGGGGCTCTGGCTGATCGTGATGGGCCAGCCACTCGGACGCCCGCGGCCCTCGCTCACGATGCGGCTCCGCCGCTTCTCCGCCCGCGGACGCATGGCGCTCGATGTGACAAATGAACGCCCCGCGGTCTTCGAATCGACCTTCCTGGAGCGCACGCTACGGCCGCTGCTCGACGACGCGGGTCTCCTGATCGGCCGGGTGACGCGTCACCTCGGGATCGAGACGGGCGACCTGGACCGCCGGCTCGCGCTTGCGATGCCGGGGATGACGGCGGCGCAGTTCCACGGTCAGCAGCTCGGGACCGGTGTCGTCGCGGCGAGTGCGTTCCCCCTCCTCAACCTGCTCGGCGTGTCAGCCGCCGGGTCGTGGCCGGTGTGGCTGTGGGTCGGTGCCTTCGCGCTCGGATTCGCTGCGCCGAGCTGGTTGCTGCACGCCCGGCTGCGAGCGAGGCGCACCCGCGTCCTCGTCGAACTGCCGGCAGTGCTCGACCTCCTCACGCTGGGTGCGAGCGCCGGACTCTCACCGGAGCAGGCGCTCGCCGAAGCCGGACGCGGGCATCGGGGCCGCGAGCTATGCCGATGGGCTGCACGCGCTCGCCGAGCGCGAGGAGATTGCTGAACTTCGCTCGCTGGCTGATGCGTGGCGGATGTCGCACGAACAGGGCACGCCGCTCGCACCAGCCATGGCCGCGCTGGCTGAGAGCGCCCGCGACCGCCAGCGTACCCGGCTCCTGGAGGAGGGCGGGAAGGCAGCCGTGCGCATGCTCTTCCCGATCGCGCTCTTCATCTTTCCGACGTTCCTCGTCGTGCTGCTCTACCCAGCCGGCGTGGAATTGCTGGGGTTGGGCCGCTGAACGCGGGGCAGATCAGGTTGAAGTCCCACCAGAAGGAGGTGACGGACATGTGGAAGCAGATCAGGGAACAGGCGCGTGCCTTCCATGAGGACCAGGAGGGAGCCGCGATGACCGAGTATGCGATCGTCGTCGCGGGGATCGCCGTGGTCGCGATCATGGCGGTGCAGGCGGTCGGGACCGCGATCGTCGGTGTCTTCAACGACATCGTTACCGCGATCACCTCGATGTAGTGCGATGCACCTCCTTCGCGACGAGTCTGGTGGGAGTACGGCCGAACTGGCACTGGTGTTGCCGGTGCTCCTCGTCGTGCTGATCGGCACGGTGCAGTTCGCGCTGGTGCACCACGCCCGGACGGTCGCGGAGACGGCCGCCATCGAGGGCGCACGACTCGCGGCTTCGGATGGCTATGGCATCGAGCAGGGAGCGCTCCGGGTACGTGACGTGCTGGAGGCCGGACTCGGTGCGAGTGCCGCCGGGTTTGCCATCAGTGCCGAGACGCAGGGTGACGTCGTGATCGCGCGCGCGAGCGGGGAGTATCTGCTCTTCATCCCCTGGGTGACCTCACTGGCGATCCCGATCGAGGCCTCGGCCGAGGTCTGGCGAGAGGGGTTCCGCGATGGTCCCTGACCGCATGCACCTCATACGCCGAATGCTCGCGGGCGAAAGTGGCGGGGCGCTCATCGAGACCGCGCTGGTGATCCCCGTGCTACTCGTCCTCGTGGCGGGCATCGTGATGACCGGGCGCGTGGCGCACGCGCAGATCGGCGTGCAGTCGGTCGCGCGGGAGGCGGCGAGGACGCTCGCGGTCGCGCCCTCGGCTTCGGAGGGGCTGGTGTCAGCCGAGCAGGGCGCACTTGCCGCGGCGAACGGGCACGGCCTCGCCACCGAGCGTCTCTCACTGTCGATCGACGCCGGGGCCTTCGAGCGCGGCGGCGTGGTGCAGGCCGAGGCGACCTACCCGGTGTCGCTCGGTGACCTGCCGCTTCTGGGCATCCTCGAGGTCACTGTGTCGAGCCGGCACGAAGCACGCGTCGACCTCTACCGCAGCCGGACGGTGGCCACACCATGAACAAGCGGCGACCCCCACGCATCGCAAGTGACGAGAGCGGCCAGGCGCTCGTGCTCGTCGCGATCTTCCTGTTCGGTCTCGTTGCGGTGGCGGGACTCGTCGCCGATGGCGGCCTGGTGCTCGTCCAGCGTCGCGACCTCCAGAACCAGGCGGATGCAGCGGCAGCCGCCGGAGCGATGCAGGTCGACGAGGCCGCCTACCGCGCGTCAGGCGGAACGGTACTCGTGCTGCACCCGAGTGCCGCCCAAGTGGCGGCGATCGCCTACCTCATGGGCGAAGATGGCACGGACTATGCCGTGCATGCGGATGGACAACACGTCGAAGTAGCTGTCGCCCGACAGGCTTCAACGGCCTTCCTGCGAGTGCTCGGCATCGAGCACGTCGAGATCAGCGCACGCTCGGTGGCGGAGCCGCGCTTCGGGGTTCAGGGAGGTCCGTAGTCATGAGCAGGAAGCGCACGGTCGTCGGTGGATTCGCCTGGGTAGCTGCAGGGCTCCTGCTCGCAGCTTGTGGTGGCGGGGGCAATGAACCGCCAACGGCAACGGTGCCGCCCACCACGGCAAGCCCGACTCCGTCGCCGACGCCGACCTCACCCACGCCCACGCCGACCGCAACCCCGTCCATCGAGGAGGAGGTGGCAGCGGCCTACCTGGCCTACTGGGAGACCTACTCGGAGTCGCTTTTCGAGCTGGATGAGTCACGACTTCCGGAAGTAATGACGGGCCCACGCCTGGAACGAGCACTCGAAGAGATCGCGACCCTCCGTTCGGACGGCCGGGCCGTTCAGAGTGTCCTCAGTCTCGATCCGGCGGTTGTCGCGCTCCGCGAAAGCGAGGCGACGGTGCTCGATGAGTATGAGAACGCGAGTTACCTAATCGACCCGGCGACGAAGGAGCCGGTCGCCGGGCTTGGCAGTCCGGTGGTGATTCGTGAGGCCTTCACACTCGTGTACACGGATGGAACTTGGAAGGTCTTCGATTCCGTTCGCCAGGCGGGTCCCGACTGATGCCACGGGTTCGTTGTCTGCTGGTGGCAGTCGCCCTCGGCTCCTGGCTCGTGGCGGTCGTTCCTTCGGTGCGCGCCGATGGCAGCGGGTCGTATGTGCACGATCCCGGTGCCCCATCGACGAATACCGAACTCGAGGTGGTCGCCACGCAATCGGGCGTGACCATCTTCATCGGCACCACCACGACCGACCCCGGTATCCCGGACACACCGGGACCACAGGACATAATCAGTAACCCGAATAGCCCGGAGTGCACCGCGACCCCGATGAACATCGGACACGTCAGCGCTGGCTGGGTGCAGGCCGGCCTGGCCGCCAACCCCGGTACCGTCCCGTGGACCGTGAGTTGTGACAACGGCTACTTCGGGATCGCCTGGGTGCCCACCGATGCTCCGAGCGCGCCGGATGTGGTCGTCGGTACGCCACCAACCCCCGGCGTCGACCCGGTCGCCGTGGCCGAAGCGCTGTACGGGTTCATCCCGCTCCCGCCAATCACGCTCGAAGCCAACCCCGGAACTGGGCTGGTAGCGATGCCATCCTGGTTCTGGGTCGAGGGGTACGGGGGAGAGACCCTCTACGGCGCCGAAACGCTCGGCAGCACCACCGTCGAGGTCGAAGTCGCGCCAGAACACACGGATGGTTCTTTGGCGACGGCACGCACCTCACCACGCACTCGCTCGGCCAACCCTATCCGGCGGAGAGCGACATCCAGCACCGCTACGAGCAATCCTCCCTATCGGCCGGTGGGACATTCGAGCTCCGCCTGGAGATCACCTTCGGTGGCCGGTATCGCGTGATTACCGAAGAGCTCGATGCCGAGGGCGACCTCGTGATCGTCGTGGGCGCCTGGGAGCCGCTCGACCCGATGGTGCGGTCGTTCGTGCGGGCGTACCCGGTGCAGCAGTTGCAGTCCGTGTTGACCGCCGGCCGGTAGCCGGCCAGCAGGAGTAGGGAGAAGAGCGATGGCCACCACGCATCCGGGGAGACGTCCGGGCATGCAGGCGCCGGGCTCCGATCCCTCGCGACGGGCGCTGGTCTTCTCGGTCGCGTTGGGCTTCGCACTGACCGCAGCGCTGTGGGTCATCAGCGGCCCGCCGGCGCTCCCGACGTCGGCCGACTGGGCGCATCTCCGGGGCACCCTGGCAGGATCGGAACTCACCTCGGCGGACGTGGTCACCATCGCCACCGCGATCGCCTGGCTCGCCCTCGGCTACCTGGCGCTCACCGTCGGGCTGCGTGCAATCGTCGTGACCATCGCGCGGGCCACCGGTGGCGCACGGTGGGCTCGCCGTGGCCTCAGCCTTACCAACCTCATCACGATCCCGGCCGTGCGGCGGGTCGTCGACGGTGGCGTCGGTGGCACGCTGCTGGTGATGAGCTGGCTTCCGGACGCCTCGCGGGCCGCTGCCGCTACTCAGCCGGCCGTCGTCATGGTCACCCCGATCGCCGCGCCGACCCAGCTTGAACAGGTGGATGATCGCCTCACGCTCCCTTCGCCGGACGGCGGCCATGAAGCGGCATTCATCGAGTACACGGTCGTCCGCGGGGACCACCTCTGGGACATCGCACGACGCTTCTATGGGGACGGGTCGCGGTACGTCGAGTTGTGGGAGCTCAACCGCGGACGGACGATGGCGGGCGGCGAGCGGTTCACCGACCCGCGTGTCATCCGGCCCGGCTGGGTGCTCCAGGTGCCGCTCCCAGCCGCGAGCGTCGCTCTCGACGGGCAGTCCGTTGTCTACCGCGTCGCGCGCGGCGATGACCTCTGGTCGATCGCGGCTCGCTTCATGGGCGACGGCTTCCGCTGGACGGAGATCTGGGAGCTCAACCGCCACGAGGCGATGGTCGACGGGCGGACGTTCAGCAACCCGAACGTCCTCCATGCCGGCTGGCGGCTGCGACTCCCGATCCCGGCCTCCGCCACACCGGCGCCGGTGGAGACGTTGCCGGTGCCCGAGCCGGAGCCAGCGCTGCCAGCGACACCGGCGGCTGAACCGGACACGGAGATGTCGGTTCCGTTCGAACCGGCCGCTGATCTCGCCCCGACCCCCTCGGTAGGACCTGAACAGGACGGCAGGTCGTGGGATTGGCCCACACCGTCTGCACCGGTGCTCTTCACCGTTGCCGGCTTCGCACTGATCGGCGGGGCCGTGCTCAGTGTCTACCGGCTGCGCCGTTCCGGCGCGCTGCTGGCGGGCTCAGACGAGGCACCTCGCAAGGGCGGAGGCGGCGATGCGGGCCGCATCACGCTCGCGACGGAGGCGGTCGCATCTGCCATTGCGGAGCGTGGGTTCGACGAGGCTCGGGTTGCGCTTGTGTTCGAGCGGGGCGACCGCCTGCGGTTCATCGTCGAGCGCATCCCCTGGACGGACTCCGCGATCGCGAGCCTGCAGGCAGGCATGGCGCGCCGCCTGGCCTGCCGCGTCGAAGCGGCCGCGACGGCCGCGGGCCGCATAGAGATCACGTTGACCGGCGTGAACCGGCTGGCGGCCACGCTCACGCAACGAACACCCGCGCCGTCGACGCTCGTCGTCCCCGTGGGTGCCCAGGACGACGAGATCGTCTACCTGAACCTCGCGGCTGGTGGTCTGCGGCTCAGCGGGGAGGCTGCCCGACACCGCGCCCACCTCCGCTCGTGGGTGACCACCCTCGTTGCCACGCACAGCCCGGCCGATCTAGCGCTGCGCGTCGACGCGCAGACCGCATCGCTCCTGGAGGAGCTTGCGGCCGCTCCACACCTGGCCGGGAGTGAGGCGGGCGATGTGAGCGACCTCCTCGAAGAGCTCGATGAGATCATCCAGGCGCGCCTGGAGGACGGCGGTCGGGGTACCCCGGTGGTCGCGCTGATCGACGGCGCGGAGGCGAGGCGCGGTGCGCTCGCGGCCGTGCTCCGTGACGGGCCCGGCGTTGGCGTCCACCTCATCGTCGCCGGCGCGAGCGATCTGACGGGGACGTTTGACGTCTCACTCACCCCTGGAGGTGAACGGGACGGACTGGATGACCTCGCTGTCCCCGGTGCAAGCGACCCGTCATTGATACCTGGTCCGGGGCAGGTCATCCTCCAGCGGAAGGGTGAGCCCGGCCTCGTCCTCGACCCGGTGCTGGTACGACGGGATGATTCCCCGCGCTGGAAGGCGGGCGCCGAACTCGCCGCGAGCCTCGCGGTACCACCTGATCGGCGCCAACGGCCGGATAGAGATCGCGTCACTCACCGCCCACAGGTCGTGCTTGAGACCGTCGAGGATCTGGAGGTCGCGCAACCCGATGACGCGCGATCGCTGCTGGCCGAAGCCAGTGAACACGGCGATGGCACACCCCGGCTCGAAGCCGCCGGCACGAATCGTCCGGATCCGATGTCTGTCACGACACACGCGCCGATGCCGGCCACTGGCGGCCCGCTGGCAGATCCCCCATCCACAGACTTCGGCGAAGCCGAGCCAGACGGTGACGACGACCTACCCGGAGAGACGGACACGGTGGCCAAAGCGGAACCAGCGGTCCAGGCAGGGAGTGCAGAGCAGCAGGACACCACATCGTGGGAGGACGAAGGCCACATGGCTCCGCTGTTGCCAGTGGCGGCACCGGTGCGCGACGAGGCCGGCGTGCGCCAGGCATCGCTCCTGCTGGGAGACACGGATGTGGACGGGGCACGCTGCGCAGAGGGACGGCCACCATTCACCGTGCGTTGTCTCGGCCCGTTCGAAGTAACCGTCGGCGGTGCCAGGATCGACGACTGGAAGCGGCCGAAGGCGCCTGAGCTGATCGCGTTCCTCGTGGCCCGTGGTTCAACTCCGGTCTCCCGCGAAGCGGTCGCGGCGGCGCTGTGGCCGGAGTTCCCGTGGGATCCCGGCATCGATCACATGCTGGCGAACGCGGCCTCCGCCGCCCGCGCGGCGTGTCGTGCCGCGCTGGGCGAGTCGGGCGTGCAGGTGCTCGACACGCCGCGGCGCGGCATCCTCCAACTCCGGGCGACGCTCTTCACGAGCGACCTCGACGAGTTCGAGGCGGCGCTCCGCCGGGCGGCGCGCCTGGAGCCCGATGCAGCGTTCGTTGATTACGACCGTGCGTTCGAGCTCTACCGGGGTGACTTTCTCGAGGGCGTCCACGCTGAGTGGACGGACGACTACCGGCACGACTACCGCATGCGCTACGTCGAGGCCGCTCGGCGTGCGGCTGGTCTCGCGGTCGCCTGTGGTGATGTGGAACGGGCGATCCGGTACTCGCAACTGATGCTCGGGCAGGAACCGACCGACGAAACGGTGGCTCGCGACCTAATGCGCCTGCTTGCCTCCGTGGGCGACATCAACGGCGCCCGCAAGGTCTACAAGCTGCTGGGAGAAGCGCTGCAGCGCGAGCTCGACGACCCGCGAGCCGCACCGGCGCCCGACACGCGCATGCTGCTCAGCGAACTCGTGGGGGAGGCCGTCGATGCGTGAGGCCCTCAGGCCGAGGCCCCTCACAGAGGCAAGGGCGTGGACCACGGGCGCGGCCGCAGCGTCGACGATCGCGCTGGCGGTACCGGTCGGGGTTCTGATGCTGAGCGACGGCCGCAGTCATCCCGAGGCCGTCGTGGCAGCTGGGTTTGCAGCGGTGCTGGTCATGCTGGCCGCCTTCGACTTCCGCCAGCGGATCGTTCCAAATCGGATCGTCCTCCCAGCCCTGGCCGTGGCAATCGTGCTGTCGCCGGTCTGGCACGACCGCGGACCGCAGGAGGCATTGGTCGCTGCCATAGGCGCGCTATTCGTCGGCGCTGCGTTGCGGGGGCTGAGTGGGGGCGGACTGGGCTGGGGTGACGTGAAGATGATGGCACTCGTCGGTGCAGTGGTCGGTGCGCCTGCGATCCTCCTGGCGGGCGTCGTGACGGCGCTCTCGGGAGGTGTCGCTGGCCTCGTGCTCATCGTGGTTGGACGCGCGACTCGCGGCACCCGCATCCCGTATGGGCCGTTCATCGCCCTGGGTGGGCTGATATCCCTTCTGGCTGGTTAGACGCCTTCGCGGCCTCACTCCGACGGGGCGCGGTTCCGATCACTCATTCCCTTGAGAATGTCCTGTCGCAGTCCGTCGAACAAGGAGATCAGATCCCGGTGGTCGCGATCTGCAGCGTCTGCGATGAATCGCTTGACTTCCCTTGGTTCCGCAGGACGTGAACGTGTCCCTGCCCGAACGTATGGCTTGCCATCGCTGTAATAAACAGGCTCCGGTCCCTTCGCAACCTCGACCGCCGCAATCCACTGACCATTACGCTCAACGAAGGTCGTTGCGATTGCGAGCGGGGGACGAACCTTGTCCGCCGAGGCTTCGAGGACCTCCCGGATCCGTGCCTGCTCGTCGTCGGACTCGGCGGCCGGAACGCCAACAACCGTCCCACCATCCGATACGCCGATCAGCACAAGGCCATCGTTGCTTGTCGCAAACGCTGCGAACTCCTGGGCGAGCTTGCTCCGGTTCTCTGGCAGTGACTCCTTGAACTCGAACTCCTGCGATTCCTTGGTACGGAGGGCGAGTTCAATCCGCTCAAGGAGGGACGGGGGGACACCGGGAGGTGCCTTCACCTGACTCTGTCGAGCCAGGAACAGGGAGAGCGAGACACTGCCGAACTGCTGGACTCGATACTCGCCAGTGGACAAGCGGCGTAGCCATGGGCGCCAGTGTTTCCCGATGTACGTCTTGACCGTTGATGGTGTCCATCCGGTCGCCGCTGCGAGGTCGGCTACGGACACGGTTTTACCGTCGCGCTCCTTGAGGTAGGCGTACGCTTTGCGGGCTCGTTCATCCGACATTTGGGCGGCACTATACGCGTTCGTGATGGTGTACACCCAGTCGAATGGGTGCACCATCACACACCGCGAGGGCCACTAAGGAGGGGCTCGCACGTTACACGTGCAGTCGGATTCCTAGCGGCGGGGGGAACCTAACCAAGGGGGGTGAACAAGTGCGCGCCATTCGCGCCTTGAGGAGCTACGGGGCACTCCGAGTGACCGCAAGTGTCGTTCCGTCATGGTAGTATCGCACTGTAACACACTGCATTGCGTGCTTTCAGGAGACGCTCCGATGCCCCGATCCACGACGAGCCTGCGCCTGAGTGATGACGTCCGCGAGCGCCTCACGGCCGCTGCGCTGGCGGAGGGAGCATCCCTGACGGCGCTCATCGAGCGCTTCATCGTCGAAGGGCTCGCCGTCCTTGACCATCCCGGCATCGTGTTTAAGTCCGGCCCGGCGGGACGGCGCGCCGCGCTCGCTGGTGGCCCCGACGTCTGGGAAGTGGCCTCCGCCCTCCGCCACACCGCCGGCACCGAGTCGGCGCGAGTGTCCGCGCTTGCCGCTGAGTTTGGAATCGACGAGCGTCAGGTCGAAATCGCGCTGCGGTACGCGGCGGCTCACCGTGACGAGGTCGAAGCGCGCATCCAGGCGAATGACCGAGCGCTGGAGGAAGCCGAGCGGATCGCCGCCGAGCGGGTGCGCCTGCTGGCGTGAAGTTCCTCATCGACTCGATGCTCCCGCCGCAGGTTGCGAAGCACCTCCAGGCGGCCGGACACGAGGCGGCCACTCCGGCCGGACTCGGGGCGCATAACCTCCCGGATGACATCCTCATCCAGCTCGCCAGCCGCGAGCGGCTGGTGATCGTCACCGAGAACGCCAGCGACTTCGCGCATGCCACGTCCTGCACGGTCGTCTTCGTGCGCAAGTCCTGGTGGCCGTCGGTGACGCTAGCGGCCTCCCTGGCAGCGGCCCTGGATCGGTGGGCGAGGGCTCATCCCGATCCCGGGCCGTGGCCTCACTGGCTCGACACCCGGGATCCGTAGGGAATTAGTCCCCATCCAGCAGCCTCCTCGCTCGACAGTTCGCCCAGCCTGGTGACGAGCACGTCGACGTCGGAGAGGCGGTGAGTCCGGCTGCCGTGCCGGTGATTCCCGGTCGTGAGCCACCGTCCTCTTCGCTCCCGGGCACCACCTGTTCCCGACACCCCGCCCTGCTCACTCAGACCCTCCTCGATCCCCGGTCGGTGCCGATGCGGGCGATCAGGGAGCTTCGGGCGCAATCCGGGAGCGATCGGGGAGTGCTGGGAGCGCGCCGAGAGCGCTGCGGGAGTGAATGGGGACCATGACCTAGCACGCTTGCCCTCGAGATCGCCGCCGTCACGCCGCCCGGGTGGGCCGCGGACGGGGCGACACGAAAGGGGGTGAACGTGCGAGGGGTGCTGCTCGCCGTCACCGTCGTGTTCGTATGCTGGTTCGGGATTGCCTCGCCCGCCGCCGGCCAGCAGGCGAGTGATCCGCTTCGTGACCTCGTCCTCGCCGGCGCGCCCCTGGTCGCCTCGACGGGGATGCCGTCCGACGGGTCCGCGGCGACGGCAGCAGCCTCTCTCCCGGCCGTGTCCCCGGATGCCGTCGACATTGCCGCAAGCGACGTCCCGGGGCTCACCCCCAGCGCGCCTCCCGAGGTCGGCGTCCCCAACCCCTTCAATCTGCTCGCGAGCCTCGACCCGCGCCACTGGGCGACCGCCATCCTCGACACCGTGATCGAACTGATCGCCGGGGCGCTGCTCGACGCCATCCGCGGCTTCGTCGACTGGGCGCTCGGCTTCGGCGACAGCTCGCTGAACATCATCACGCAGACCCCGGCGGCCGGGACCTACGAGAGCACCACCGTCCGCGCGCTGTGGGAGCTCTCGCGCGGCGTCGCCAACGCCGCGCTCGCGGTGATCGTGATGTGGGGCGGCTTCAACGTCGTGCTCAAGCAGCACACCCGCTCCCCGTACGACGGGGTGATGGAGCTGCTGCCGCGCGTGATCCTCGCCGCCCTCGCCGTGAACCTCACCCTTGAGATCGCCCGCGTCCTGATCGAGCTCAACAACGCCTTTGCAGGCGCCGTCGGCGAGGGGGGCCTTCCCGGGTACGACCAGGCGAACGCCTCGCAGGACGGCATGGCGCTCGTCATGGTCGCGGTGAGCTACGGCATCGTCGCCCTGCTGCTCGCCTTCCAGATGCTGATGCGTCTCGCGCTGATCTGCATGCTGATCGTGCTCGCGCCGGTGATGGTCGTCACCTGGGTGCTGCCGCAGACGCAGAGCTGGGCACGCTGGTGGGCGCACCTGCTCCCGATCACCGTCTTCCAGCAGGCGGTGCAGGTGCTGGTCCTGCGCCTCGGCACCGCGCTGATGGTCGAGCTCACGCCCGGCAGCGCCGCGAACGCCCTGCTCACCCTGCTCCTCGGAATCGCCGTCTGCTACCTGACGCTCCGGGTGCCGTCGCTGCTCTCCAGCCAGACGCGCTTCGCCGGCCTCGCGTCGGTCGTCTCCCTGGTCGTGCTGAGCCGGACGGTGGGTGGGCTCGGCGCGCGCGGCGGTGCGGCTGCGGCGGGAGCGCGCTGAGATGCCGAAGCTCGCACTCCTCGCCGCCTCCGTGTTCGGTGACGTAATCCGCGACGGTCTGCGGCTCGCGGGCATCGTGATCGCCGCCGTCCTCCTCCCGGTGATCTCCGTAGTGGTGATCGTGGCGATGTTCATCGCGGCGCCCTTCGCTGCCTTCGGAGGGGGTACGTCGGAGCCGCCCGTCCCGCCGGTCGAGCACCTCGCCGTGATGGTCGAGGTCTCAGCGGAGACGGGTGTGCCCTGGGCGCTCCTGGCAGCGATCGCCTCCGTGGAGAGCGCGTTCGGCACGAACATGTCGACCTCCTGGGCCGGGGCGATCGGCTACGGGCAGTTCATGCCCGCCAGTTGGGCCCACTGGGGCGCCGGCGACCCGTACGACTACCGCGACGCGATCCCGGCGATGGCGCGCTACCTGCTCGACCACCAGGTCCTCACAGACATCCCGCGCGCCGTCTACGCCTACAACCACTCCTGGGAGTACGTCGCCCTCGTCATCGGACGGATGGGGTACTACACGGCGACCGCTGGTGAGGCCGCCGCCGCGCTCGGAGCGTCGTCGTGACCGGCGGGCGCGGCGCCGGGCTCGCGCTGCTGGCGCTCGCGGGGGTGCTGTTCATGGTGGCAGTCGTGAGCGGTTGGAGCGCCGCGAGCGGCCTCCAGGGACGCGAGGGCACGGCCCGCGCCGTCGAGCAGGCGGCTACGGACTTCGTCGCCGCCCACGGGACGTTCGACTACCGCGACCCGCACGTCTACGCGCAGCGCCTCGTCCCACTCACATCCGGGCTTCTTCACACGGCGCTCGCAGCAGCGGCCGTCGATCCCGCCGCGCTCGGGGCCGAACGTTCCGTCACGACGCGCATTGAGCGCGTCTCGGTGACGGCGCTCTCGGACGACGCGGCGACCGCGGTCGTGACTGCCGTGCAGGTGCGGCGCTGGGTGGACCGGGCCGCTGCCTCATCAGATCACCAGCAACTGCAAGAGACGGTCAGACAGCGGATGACCTGCCGCCTCGTCCGCGAGGACGGCCGGTGGCTGGTGGCCGCGGTGCACCTCGAGTCAGTGGAGCAAGTCGGCGCCACCGGGCGCTGAGAGAGGAACGGAGATGGAACAGATCAACAGTCTCTTCGAGAACCTGCTGAACATCGGCCTCGGCGTCGCCGTGGCGGTGGCAGCGTTCTTCGTGATGTGGGGGGCATTTCTCTACATGTCGGCGGCCGGCAGCCCCCGCCAGATGGAGCAGGGGAAGACGGCGATCGTCAACGCGCTCGCCGGCCTCGCGATCGTGCTGCTGGCGCGGGTGATCGCGGGCATGGTCCAGAGCGCGATGGGCGGGACCGCCTGATGGAGCGCCACGAGATCCCGACCCATCTGGAGGTCGCCGACCGAGCGTTCCTCGGGCTGACGATGCGCCAGCTCCTGTCAGCCGCGATCGGCCTCGCGATCGCGTACGGCGCCCTCGCCGACCTGCCGCTCCCCTTCGGCCTCCGCCTGGTGCTCGTGGTCGTCGTGATCGTCGCCACCGCCGTGCTGGTGCTCTGGCGGCCCGGGGGACGTCCCGCCGAGGAGTGGGCCTTCGTGCTCCTCCGCTACTCGGCCGCGCCCCGTCTGGCCGTCTGGCGTCCGCAGGGGCGCGATGCCACAGGCCCGGCGATCCACGAGGTGGTCGTCCCGGCGGCCCCACACGAGGCAACTGCATGGAAGGAGCGCGTCGATGCGAGCTAGACACGCGAGCGTGCAGGCGACGTTGCCGCTGGAGGCGATCGCGGGCGACATCGTGCGCCTGCGCGGCGGCGACTGCCGCGCCATCCTTGAGGCCGGGTCGGTCAACTTCGCCCTCAAGTCCGAGGCGGAACAGGAGGCGATCCTCGCCGGCTACCGGCGCTTCCTCAACGGCCTCTCCTATCCGCTGCAACTCCTGGTGCGCATCGTCCCGACCGACGTCGAGGGCTATCTGGCGGGCCTGCGCGGTGACCACCGTCGTGACGGCCGTGACGCCACAGACGCGTCGCGGCGGCTCGCCGCCGACCACGAGACGTTCGTGCGGACGGTGGCACGGGAACGCTCGCTCCTCGACCGCCGCTGCTACGTGATCGTGCCGGCCGGAACCGGGGGCACCTTCGAGCGCACCGGCATCGCCTGGCCGTGGCGGCGGCGGAAGCCCGGCCGTGAGGCGGCGACGCAGCTCGCCTCAAGCAGAGCGCTTACCTTCCGCTGCGCCGAGGTGGCACAGGGGCTCGCCGCGATCGGAGTGACGACACGCCGCCTCGAAGGCGCCGACCTGATCGGCCTCTGGCACGCCTCGCTTGCCGGCACCGCCGTGGCTGCCCGCTCGGACGGTTCGCAGCCGCCCGCTCACGCGGCGGCCACGCCGGTGCTCTCCGTGCGTCTCGCTACCCGTGGCGGAACGGAGGACAGGGATGCGTAGGCCGGCATGGAGTCGGAGGCGACGGCGCCAGGTGGACCGTCCAGCGGCCCACGAGACGTTCAGGCTGGGCGAGCGGACCGTCGCCGACCTCACGGCCCCGGCGGCGATGGCGGAGTCGCGCGCCGAGGTCACGATCGACCGCACCGCCAGCCGCGTGCTCGCGCTGACCGACTACCCGCGTCACGTCTCCCCGAACTGGCTCGGGCCGCTGATCGACTTCGACGAACCGATGGACCTGAGCCTGCACCTGGAGCCGCTCGACACGGGCGACGTCGTGCGGATGCTGACACACCGCCTGGTGGAGCTGCAGTCCTCGCGCATGCTGGACGCGAAGGGCGGACGGGTCGCCAGCATCGAGCGCGAGGTCGCCTACGAGGACGTCGAGCGGCTGCGCGATGCACTCGAGCGAGGGGACGAGCGGGTCTTCTCGACCGCCCTCTACCTGCGCCTGCACGGCCAGAACCCCGCCGCACTCGACCAGGCGACCACGCGGATCGAGGGGATCCTGGGCGGCATGATGGCGGGGGTACGTCCGGCGCTCTACGAGATGCTCCCGGGACTGCTCTCCTGCCTGCCCGCCGGCCAGGATCACCTCCGCCGGCGACGGAACCTCGACACCACCAGCGCGGCGACGATGATCCCGTTCGGGTCGAGCCACCTCGCGGTCGAGCGAGGTCTGCTCTACGGCGAGAACGTCCACAACCACTCGCTCGTGATCTACGACCCGTTCGGCCCGGATGCCGACAACGCCAACAAGGTCGTGTTCGCGAAGAGCGGCGCCGGCAAGAGCTACGCCTGCAAGGTCGAGGCGCTGCGCGCGCTGCTGCTCGGCATCGACTACCTCGTGATCGACCCGGAGGACGAATACGGCCGCCTCTGCGAGGCGGTCGGCGGGCAGATGATCCGCCTCTCCGGCACTTCCGCCCAGCACATCAACCCCTTCGACCTTCCGGCAGTCGGAGCGGGCGCTGACGATGAAGACGGACGGTCGATCCTCGCCCAGCGCGTGCTGGCGCTGCAGGGCCTGCTCGGCGTGATGCTCGCTGACCCTGGCCAGGCGCTCGGACAGCGGGAACGCGGCGTGCTCGACCGGGCGCTCTACGAGACCTACCGGCGCGCCGGGATCAGCGACGACCCGGCCACCCACGGACGCCCGGCGCCTCTACTGCGTGACCTGCTCGGCGTCCTCCGCGCGCTGGACGAGCCCCACGGCCTCGCCGACCGGCTGACCCGTTACGTGGACGGCAGCCTCGGGCACGTCTTCTCCGAGCGGACCACCGCGTCGCTCGACCGGCCGTTCGTGGTCTTCAACGTGCGTGACCTCGAAGAGGAACTGCGCCCGGTCGCGATGTACCTGATCGCCGATCACGTCTGGCGCGAGGTCACACGCGATCCGCGGCCCCGCATGCTGCTGATCGACGAGGCCTGGTCGCTGATGCGGTCGACGGAGGGGGCGCAGTTCCTCGCCCAGATGGCGCGCCGGGCGCGCAAGCGCTGGCTGGGCGTGACGACCGTGACGCAGGACGTCGAAGACTTCCTCGCCTCGCCCGAGGGACACACCGTGCTTGCCAACAGCTCGGTGCAGATCCTGATGCGCCAGGACAGCTCCACCATCGGCCTCGTCGAGGAGACCTTCGCGCTCTCCCGGGGTGAACGGGAGTTCCTGCTCGGCTGCCGCCGCGGCCAGGGCCTCTTCCTCGCACGCGGCAACCACATCGCCCTGCAGGTGGAGGCGAGCGCCCTGGAGCACGCTCTCAGCACCTCGAACCCCGCCGAACTCACCGCGCAGCGTGGAGAGGAGGGGTGATGACCATCGATGTCGAACAGGTGAAGCGCGCGCACCCGATCGCCGAGGTGATCGCCGCGCAGGGCGTGGTGCTGCGCCAGACGGGCCGGCGGTTCATGGGCCGCTGCCCGTTCCACGAGGACGACCGCCCGAGCCTCGTCGTCTATACGGACACACAGAGCTTCCACTGCTTCGGATGCGGGGCGTCAGGCGACGTGATCGACTTCGTCCGCCGCACGCACGACCTCAACTTTCGCGAAGCGATCGACCACCTCGGAGGGCTGCCGCGCCTGTCGTCGCCCCCTCACCGGACGGTGGCCACCCGCGAGCGGCCGCGCCCCCTCTCGCTGGACGACCGGCTGATCCTGACGGCGGCGTGTGAGCTCTACCACGAAGCGCTCCTGCGGACGCCGCGGGCGCTCGCCTACCTGGAGGCGCGCGGCGTGCCCCGCTGGCTCGCCCGCCGGGCACGCCTTGGCTTCAGTGACGGGTCCGAACTGGCTCCGTACCTCAAGCGTCGCCGCCTCTCCCTGCGCCGGGCCGGTGAGCTCGGTCTGCTCTATGGCGACGGACGCGAGGCGATGCGCGGGCGCATCGTGATCCCGGACCTGCGCAGCGGCTACTGCGCCTGGATGACCGGGCGTGCGCTCCAGGACGACATCCGCGCGAAGTACCTCGGGCTCGCGCTCCCCCGCCCGTTGCTCGGATACGAAGGGGTACGGGGCCGGCGGCGGATCTTCGTGACGGAGGGGCCCTTTGACTGGCTCACCCTCACCGGCTGGGGACTCCCGGCGTGCGCGCTGCTGGGCACCCAACCGGGACGCGGCGTCGAGCGGTTGCTCGACCGCGCTCACTCGGTCGTCCTGGTGCTGGACGCCGACGACCCCGGCCGCGGGGCGGCCGCGGCACTCGCCGAGTCACTGGGCGATCGGACGTTGATGCTGCGGCTGCCCGGCGATGCGAAGGACGTGAGCGAACTCGGGGCCCGGCCGGGCGGGCGCGAAGCGTTCTTCCGCGCGCTCGCCGCGGTAGAGGCACCGGTGAGATCCGGCGAGCGTAAGGAGGCGCGACATGTGGCGCCGTCGCGTTGAGCCCACGTTCCTGGCAGAAGTCGTCCCTCCGCGCGGGCTGGAGGATGGGATGGGCGCCGCCCGGGCGATGCTCGGTGCGCTCGCCGGCGAAGTGCTCACGCTCGAGGTCGCAGTCACCGCAACGGGCAGGCGCTGGTTCGTGCGCGCGGTGACGGCGGACGGCCTGGAACGGGCCCTCGCCCAGCTGCGCGTCGCCTACCCACAGGCCGTGGTCGAACCGATCGATGGCGGCGAGGGGGCCGATCCGGCGGCGCTGGCCTCTGGCGAGCAGGCGGTCGCGGTGCCGCTGCTGCCGTCGTCCGATGGGGCTCTTCCGCTGCGGCTGGACTGGCGTCGCGAACGCGATCCCCTCTCCGGCGTGCTGGCGGTTGCCGCCCCGATCGGCAATGAGCGGGTGGTCGCGCGGCTGGCGGTCGGGCCCGCGCCGAGAGGGAGCGCGGACCGTATCCGCCGGCGGCAGGAGCAGCGCTTCGGAAGCCGCACCGACTACCCATCCACCGTTGGTCCGAGCCTGATGCCGATCGTCGTTCTGATGGCGCTCGGCGCCGCGGTGCTGCAGGGCTGGCGATGGTACGAGGCCGGTGAGTGGGCACTGCTCGTCGGCACTGGCGCGGGCGCGTTCCTCGCGGTGCCCCTGCTCGCTGCGCTCGCCGTGCGGCTCTTCCGCGCCCCGGAACCACTCGCACCGACCGTCGTGACGGCAAAGCTCGGGGCGCCGCTGGTGGCGGCCGACCTCTCGGTGCTCGCACTGGGGCCAGACGTCGACCGGCTCCGAGCACTCGCCACGCAGGTGGCAACGGCCTACGCAGCCTTCGACGACGCGGCGGGTGGCGGCCTCCGGCCTGGCGCGCCGAACGTGCTTCCGGCTGCGCCGCGGCCACGCTGGCCGCTGCTTCTGAGCACGGCGGAGGCGGCCGCTCTGTGGCACCTGCCGGCCGCCGTCGACGCACCGCTCGGCGTGCGCCGGACGACGGCGCAGCGCCTCGCACCGGCGCCCGGACACGTGGCGCAGGGGATCCGCATCGGTCGCGCTCCGGCAGGCGGCGCGCTCGCGCCCGTCTACCTGCCGGAGCGGCTCGTCCACCGCAACCACTTCATCGTGGCGAAGACCCGGCGCGGCAAGTCGACGCTGCTTCGGCACATCGCGGCAGGCGTGATGGAGCGCGTCGCTTCCGGCGCCGACGGCACGGCCCTCGTCGTGGTCGACCCACACCAGGACCTGGCCGAGGCGGTCCTTGCCTCCGTCCCCGACGAGCTGGTCGACCGGACGGTCTACCTCGACTTCGCCCACCTCGAACGCCCGATCGGGCTCAACCTGCTCGACGTCGCGCTCTTCCCCGACCGCGACCGCACCGTCGAGGGCATCGTCACGATCATGAACCGCCTCTGGCCCGCCAACTGGGGGCCGCGCATGGAAGGCGCGCTGCGCGCGTCGCTGTCAGCGCTGCACGAACTCAATACGCGGCGGTCGCGGGTCGAGCAGTTCACGCTGCTCGACGTGGCGCCGTTCCTCACCGACAAGGATCTGCGGGACGCCTTGCTCGCCAATGTTCGCGACCCCGCGCTAGAGGCGTGGTGGCGAGACAACTACACCTTTGCCGGGCCGACGCTGCAGCAGCAGACCGCCAACCCGGTCACGAGCAAGATCGGTCGCTTCACGGTGACCGAGGCGAGCCGCCTCGTGCTGGGGCAGCCGCGCTCAACCTTCGACCCGCGCGAGGTGATCCGCGACGGCGGGGTGCTAGTGATCAACACCGCCGTCGGCACGCTCGGCGAAGGCGCAGCGTCGCTCGTCGGTGCGACGATGCTGAACCTGCTGGGCCTGCTCGTGGAGGAGCAGGTCGCCTTGCCCGCCGAGCAGCGGCGACGCGTCGTCGAGCTCGTCGACGAGTCGAGCACGCTCGGGGCGGTGGACTATCCGCGCATGCTCAGCGAGCTCGGAAAGTACGGAGCGTCGTTCACGCTTGTCACCCAGTCGCTCGCCAAGCTCGACGCGATCGACCGGGAGCTGGTCCCCACGATCCTCTCGAACTGCGACGGCCTCACCACCTTCCAGTGCAGCGCCGAGGACGCCCGCCGGTTGCTCCCGGAACTCGGAAGCGGGCTTGAGGTCGAGGACCTCGTCTCCCTGGACGACTTCTCCGCGTACGCGCGGTGGTGGGACGGCTTCGCCCGCCCGCCGGCGTTCACGCTGAACGTCGATCCCCCGCCCGCGCACGACCCGGAGCGCGTCGTCGCACTCGCCCAGCGCTCGGCCGAGCGTCACGGCCGGCCACGAGAGGTCGTGTCGGCGGAGGTGCGGCGGGTGATCGCAGAGCGCTCCCGCCAGATCCGCCGCAGCAAGCGCGCGCGCACACGGAAAGGACAGACGCAGAAGCGCAGCAACGCCGGCACAGCGCCGACGGCCAAGGTGAACGAGTCCATCGATTCGGACGAAGGAGGTACGGGATGAGACAGGAAGAAGCGCAGCTGGGGCGGGCCCTTGATTGGGTCGCCTCGCTGCCACTGCTGGGTGAGCGGGAGCTCGCCGGGCTGCTCGGCGTCGACGAACGAGACGCCCGCCGCCTGCGCGAGGAATTGACGCGGCGTGGATGGGTGGAGACCGTCACACCACGGAGCGGGGGAGTGCACGCGCGACCGCTGGCCGTCGTGCGCGAAGGTGCCCTCTCACCGCTCGCCGACCGGTTCGGCGTCGATCAGGTCGAGCTCCGTTCGGCGTGGCCGCTCGGGCGGGCGGCAACTCTCGACCGGATCGCTCGCCACGAGGTCGTGCAGAGCGTGAACCACCTGCTCGCCGGGCTGGCCTCGCAACTGCGCGCGGCGGGTGATGGCCGGCTGGAGACGGCGTGCTCATTGCCGTTGTCTCTCCCGCCGGACGAGCGCTGGTGGCCGCCGGGTGTCGAAGCACACCTGAAGCTCCGCGACGGGCGGGAGTGCGGGACCGCCTTCATCGCCTGGGACCGTGCCGGTGCTCCGGACGTCCACCGCCGGGAGCGGGTCCGCCAGTGGTTCCGGCCAGCCGCGAGAGCGCACGACGCCTGCGAGCTGTACGGGCCAACCATACTTGTCGTGTGCGCGGGCGACCGGGAACGCCATCTCTGGGCGCAGGCGGTCCTGCGGGAGCGCGATCGGGCGGGCGACACCCCTGTGGAGGTGCTTCTCACCACCGCCGCGCACATGCACCGGGACGGCCCCCTGCACGTGGCCTGGCAGACACCAGGATCGGCTGATCCCTGCTACCTCCGGCACTGGCTCGAATGGCGGGCGACGGCCCCCACCCGAGACGACGGATCCGAGCCGCTTCCGATGCTCCCGGCCACGGATCCCCCGCTGCGCGCTCGACTGGCTGCACGGCAATACTCGAGCCGTGAGGGGACATCGCACCGTGAGCGCGTTGCGGGGCTGGCGCTGACGACCGATGCACCGACACGGACTGTGCTCGAATGGACGGCCCGTCACCCATGGCTCACGACCGAGCAGCTCGCGTTGCTCATCAACGACCCACCGCCTGCTATCGAGCGTCGCCTCCGCGGGCTCGTGCGCCGAGGCGTTGTACGCGGGGTGCGAGTCCCGGACGTGGACCGAGACCTCTGGATCGCGACCGACGAGGGTCTCCGCGTGCTGGCCGTGGCCGACCAGGTGCCCGCCTCGCGTTACTTGAAGCTGGGTGCGGTGACGATCCCGCGCGAGGTCGAGGGTCGGCCGGGAGAAGTCGAACTGCCACGCGCCTTCCTGCACGAACTTGGCGTCAACGGCACGTTCACGGCCCTCGCGGGACTGGCGCGCCACCGGGGAGGTCGGCTCACCGTCTGGCGCAACGAGGCCGAGTCCATCCACACCTTCGGCGAACCCCGCGGCTACCGCGTCCGGCCTGATGGTTCTGGCGTGCTCGAACTCGATCGCGGTCGATTCCCCTTCCTGCTCGAATACGACCGGGGGACGCTGAGCCGACCGCAGATCCGGGCGAAGCTCCTGGCCTACGGGCGCTACTACGGCGCTGACGCCTGGTGGGAGCACTTCGATGGGCCACCCGTCACGCTCTGGGTCTGCGCCAACTATCGTGCCGCGCAGCGCGTGGCCCGCGAAGTGAGCATGTTTGGCGGAGCCCTGCCGGCCCTCGTGATCCGCGAGTCGGAACTCCATACCGCGCCTGACCGGTGGGCGGTCGTGCGCCCTGCTGTGCCCCACCGACCGCACGGCGCACCCGGGCGCAGGCGCCGGTGCGGGCACTCACTTCGAAGCCACGTCCCCCTGGGTGAAGCAGGACCAGATGCGTCCTCGACGCGGTATCAGTGACCGGCGACTCCGTCGCGAGCCGCGGCAGGCAGGCGAACAGCCGCCGCGTGGGCGGGAGCGTCGGGCGCGTCACCACGACGAGTGCGCTAGGATGCCCAGTGCCGACGGTGCGGCCGTTGAACTCCTCATCAACGAATGGGCCACCGTCGCGCGCGCCATCATCTTGCGGAGGAGAGCACGGGGACGATGAAGCGGGCTGCCGGCTACATCAGGGTCAGCCTGGCTGAACAGGCGGACGGGCACAGCCTCGACGCACAGCGCCGGGAGATCGAGCGGTACTGCGAGCGCCACGGCTACGAGCTCGCTCGGATCTATGCGGATGAGGGCGTGAGCGCACACGTCGAGGAGATCGGGAAGCGTCCCCAGCTCGCGTCGCTACTCGCCGACGCCGAAGGCGGCGCGTTCGACCTGGTCATCGTCCACACGCTCGACCGCTGGGCACGGAACATCCGCCTCCAGTCGGCGGCGCTCCAGAGGCTGGGGGCAGGGGGCGTCGGCTTCGCGAGCGTGACCGAGAATTTCGACTTCACGACGCCCGCCGGCAAGATGACGCTCACGCTCATCGGTGGAGTCTCCGAGTTCTTCTCGGATCAACTCGCAGTCCACGTGGTGAAGGGGCAGCGGCAGCGGGTCGAGTCTGGCCTGCCCCAGGGACGCCCGCCGTTCGGATACCGGGTTGACGAGCCAGGGGCAGTGCCCCGCGTGCACGAACAGGAAGGGCCCGCGGTGCGTACGGCATTCGCGATGCGCGCAGCGGGGCGAAGCAACGGCGAGATCGCCGAGTGGCTGAACGGGCAGGGTCTCCGTACGCTCACCGGTCGCCTGCACACGGCGCACAGCGTCAAGGACATGCTCAACCGGAAGTTCTACATCGGGATCGTCAGCTACCGCGGAGAGGAATCCCGCGGCAAGCACGAACCGCTCATCGATGAAACGACCTTCGCCCTGGTGCAGGGACGACGAACCCCGCGAGGGCCGCACCACCGGACCACCTCCGGCCCTCGGCCGCTCCTGGCCGGCATTGCCCGCTGTGCACGATGCGGGAGCACACTCCACGCCGACCGAAACATCACTGGGACGCCGATGTATCGGGAGCGCCACGGGCGGCCGTGCCGCACGAACCGCCGCGCCTTCACGGCACCGCCCGTCGACAGTCAGGTCGGAACCGTCTTCGGATCCATCCGCCTGCGTCAGGATTGGCGCGAACGCATCGCAAAGACGGCTGTCCGGCACCGTGACGGGCCGAGCACCAAGCAACTCCTTGAGAAGCGGCGGAGGCTCATCCGGGGGTACACGGACGGCGGCTTCACCCATTCCGAGTATGAGACGCGGCTGGCGCAACTGGACCGCGCGATCCACCTCGCCAAGGAGCAGCCCTCTGTGGAGATGGAGGAGGTCGCGACGCTCCTGGGGGACCTGTCGACACTTTGGCGTGAAGCCCAGCCGGAGGAGCGTCGACGGCTCGTGGCGCCACTCCTGAACGGGGTCTTCATCGACGTGGAGAGCCGCATGATCGCAGGCCTGCTGCCACGCGAGCCCTTCAGGGCGCTCCTCGAATGCGCAGTCGATCAGGTCGAGGGGGCGCCAGTGGTGATACTGCCCCCAGGTGAGACTGAGTCTCCGATTATGGAACTGGTGGAGACGGGGGAGCGTGAATCTCTCCCATCACCAAACGAAATCCGAATCTGGGAGCGGCTCGCGTTCGCAATTGTAGCGACATAAGACGTTGTGTGATCTGGCTCCGACAGGCCGGACGTGGAGGGAACCGACCATGGCATGAGGGCTCGCGCGGTTCAGAGGATCTCGGGAGCGGTTGGGGAGTGAGTCGGGAGCGAATCGTCTCGCATCCATACGTCACAGCTAGCGGCGGCAGCGGCTGACGGATGCCACATGGGTTTCTCCGTGCTCGTGGCGAACACCTGCCGGTCACTCAGGGGTTGGATGCTCGCTCACACATCCGCGTGCCCCGTTGCGGTGTCCTTACGCCCGAGCGGCTGTGCGGATTCGGGCTTCGTCTCTCATGCGATCCGCGACCGCGCGTGACGGCCCGGCGTCGCCGCAAGAGCAGAGAGCTGACCGCCTTCATCGGACTATCGGACTACAGAGCGCGCCAGGCATCTCCAAGTGCCTGCGTTTGCCCGCCCGTGAAATGATCCGCGCCGGGCAGTATCCATGCGGCCGAGAACCCCGCACCAGGATTGCCTTGCGCTTTCAGAAGGGACCCGGACGAGCCCGAACGTAGGCGTTCAGGTATTGGCCAGCCGGGGTCAACATCAGAAGCATCAAGCCCCTGGCCGATTCGCCACTGTGCGTAGTTGGTCGCCCAGTCCCCGTACCAGCCGACTTGGGCCTGGTGAAGATCGCCGAGGCTCATCTCGCGAATCCCGTCGAACGCCCGCGTGATCGCCCGGCTGACGGCAACCGAGGTCACTGCATCCGTGGCGGCGTCGTGCAGGCCTTCTGTTTCACACCCATAGTGGCGGGCGACGTCTCCAAGACGCCGTGATCCCTTGCGGTACTTATCCATTTCCCGGTCACAGACCAGCGGGTCGACGACCATGAGATGGGGCAGTGAACGGCCGATCCGTCGAGCGCGAACATGCATGAAGCCCAGGTCGAAGGGGGCGTTGTAGACGACCAATGGCGTCCCACTCGAAGCGACGGCGTCCAGACGCTCCAGTACCTCGCGGAGCCCGCCGGCGAGGGGTATCCCTTCACGGCGGACGCGATCGTCGGTGATTCCGTGAACCTCGGCCGCTTCTGGCGGGATAGGGCGCCCGGGGTCGATGATCTGTGACCAGCTGCCGGGCATGATCTGGCCTGCAGAGTTCACATAGACAACGGCTGCCTGGACGAGCTCGTCGTCGTCTGGGTCGATCCCCGTCGTTTCGAGATCGAATGCAGCGATGATTCCGTCTGTCCAGCTCATGGGGTCACCTCGGGCGCACAAGGATAGATAGCACGCGGGTGCCGACGTGTGTTCCGGACCGGGGCGCCATTCTTTGCGATCGGATGGCGTGGTCATTCCAGGGCGATCGATTCGCGAGGCTCCGATCAGCCACATCTGTGGTACACAATGCGCACCGATGACACTCGAATCAGCGGCACGGCCGCCTGCAGACTGGTCGGACTGGGTGAGCGCGACAGCGCTCCGCAACCATGTGCTCAGCGATCCGCTGCTCGACTGGCTTGACCTCTACGGCAGTTCACGAGGCTTCACGCCGGACACCCGGGCACCGGGCTACGACCCGCGGACCGACTTTTCAACCTTCGTGCTCGGACAGGGGCGACGCTTCGAGGAGGGCATCGTCGCCCACCTCAAGACCTTCGCCACGGTGATCCACGTCCCGCGCTCGGAGGACGGCGTGCGGGATGTCGAGCGTGTTAGTGACACCCACCAGGCGATGGTTGAGGGATCTCATGTCATCCACGGCGGGGTGCTATGGGATCCGGACCATCGCGCGTACGGCAGCCCCGACCTCCTGATTCGTAGTGACGTGCTGCTCGACCTGTTCCCTGGTGTGCTGACCGAGGCGGACGCGGCGATCACTGCCCCCGACCTTGGCGCGCCGTGGCACTACCGCGTGGTTGACGTGAAGTTCACGACCCTCCACCTGGCCGCAAACGGTGACCTTGCGAACGAAGGATCGGCCCCCGTTTACAAGGCACAATTGTTCGTCTACAACCGGGCACTCGGCATCCTGCAGGGGTATGAGCCACCGTTGTCGTATTTGTTGGGGAGAAGCTGGGAGCAACGCGGAGCGCGGGGGACGGGCGCCGTGGAGCGGCTAGCTCCGGTTCCTCAGAACGGGGCGGTGGCCAACCGCGTGCCGATCGCGGACGTAGTCGAAGCAGCTGCCGACTGGATCCGCCGGCTGCGCAGCCATGGCGGGAACTGGGAGCTCCTCCCGGTGCCGTCGGCGCCAGAGCTCTGGCCACACGTCGGCAACACGGAGGATGCGCCCTGGCATGGTGTGAAGCGGGTGATCGCGGACGAACTACGCGAACTTACCCAGCTCTGGCAGGTCAGCGTTCCCGGCCGGCGGAAGGCACACGCGCACGGACTGCTTCGATGGGACGATCCCGGCGTCACACCCGATCTGGTCGGCGTCACAGGACCAACGTACAGCGCGACTCTCCAGGCGCTGCTCGACGTGAACCGGACGACGGACGGGGCGCCCGTCCGTCCGGAGCGCGTCACGACAGCTGAGGATGAGTGGCGACCGGAGCCAGTCGTCGAATTCTATGTGGACTTCGAGACCGTCTCGGACCTCGCTGACGATCTGACGCGACTACCGCAGCGTGGAGGCCAGCCCCTGGTTTTCATGATCGGTTGCGGCCACCTCGAATCCGAGGAGTGGGTATTCCAGCAGTTCATCGCGAAAGCGCTGACTGAAGATGCGGAATCCGCAATCATCGAGCAGTGGAATGATCACATGGTGCAGGTGCAGCGAACGCTCGCACCGGAGCAAGCTGCACCACTCGTGGTCCACTGGTCCTCGGCCGAGACGAGTACCTACCTGAGTGCCTATAACTCGGCTGTGGCCCGGCACGGTGAGGAAGACTGGCAAGACCTCCGCTGGTTTGACTTCCTCTCGGAGGTGATGCGCAAAGAACCGGTGGTGGTGCGGGGCTCACTTGCCTTTGGGTTGAAGTCAGTCGCGCGAGCGCTACACCGCCACGGGCTGATCGAGACCGTCTGGGGCGACGGGCCGGCGGATGGGCTGGGGGCGATGGTTGGGGCCTGGTGGGCCTACGCAGAAGCACTCCAAGCCGGGCGACCAGTGGTTGAGATTGACCTGATGCAGGAGATCGCTAAGTACAACGAGGTGGACTGTCGGACGATGCAGGAGATCGTGGCCTACCTGCGGGCACATCACTGAGGTCTCGGGGTGCGAATGAGCTCGCCCCGGTTCCCCGGACACCCGACATGAGGCGACGATGTCGCCCAGGAGGAATCCGAGATGCCCTGAGCCTACCCCGAGGAGTTTCGCCGACGAGCCATCGAGCTCGCGCGGCTGCACGAGAAGTCTGTCCACCAGATCGCTGCAGAGATAGGCATCGCACAGTCCGTCCTGCACCGCTCGGTCCGTCAGGCCGACATCGACGAGGGCTAGCGCGTCACGACGGTCTGACGATGGAGGAGCGGGCCGAGCTGGTCCGCCTGCGCCGCTCCAACCGCTAGCTCGATATGTGGAGAACGGTATCCTCAAGAAGGCTGCCGCCATGGGTCAGTCCAAGAGGCCCACGAGCGCGAGACCACGTGCGAGCGCGCCGTACTGACATCCGCGGAATGCATGTCGTCCACGCTCTCGGACAGCGCTGTTGGGTTCGGCCTTATCGAGGACCCGCGCAAGCTTCCACACCTCGGGGAGCGCGCCCATCTCCGTTAGGTCGTCGAGCAAGATGCGGGCTTCGTCACGATCGGAGCGGGAGAGGAAGCCACTCGACGCTCGATCACGCAACGCCATGGCCTGCGCTACCACGAACCCCACCTTCTGATAGCCCGCCCGTGCTGAGGGCATCGCGAACTGGTGGTGCCACTCTGCCTCCAGCGCCACGCCAAGCCGTTCTGCCCAGAAGACGAGCTGCTGTGCGTTGTACCAGTCACCGCGCTTCCGTGACTCGCGCAGAGCCTCCACTATCCAGCGCTTAGTAATCGATCGCATCGGTCGCTGCGCGAACCTGGCGCGGAGCTTGCCAGCCAACCGGTATGGATAGCGCATCAGGAGCGACTGCTTCAGGAGACGCAGCGCACGCACGCGATTGCGCTGCTCCGCGGGCAGCCGCTGCTCACGGCGGCGAGCAATGAGGATCCTGACCACTGAGCGAACAAGGCTGCCGTGAGTTCTCCATGCATCCGAAGCCTCCAGCAGCGCTGCGATTCGCTCGGCCTCGGATGTAGCGTTCCCGGCAATCTCGTCATAGAGGCTGGCAGCGTCGCGATACCGCCCGGCGTGAAATAGCGCGCGAGCCCGCTCAACATGTGAGACCACCGGGCCCGATTCACACTCATGAAGCGCGGCTCGCGCGTAGCTCATCGAGTTGAAGACGCGCGTCCTCCATAGGGAGCGATCGACAGTCGGCACGTGGATGTTCGGGTATGCGAGGTTTGGCGGCACCGTCAGATTGAGAGGGCCGTCGGCCCAGAGACGTGCGATCATCACTTTCATGTCGCCGACGAGGACGGAATCCTGCGGTCGGAGGATTGCCTTCACCGATGGGGACACCTCGTTCCTGGAGAGCGCATTCCACACGACGCGCTCCGGTGATGACGCGAACAGTTCGGGCGTGACCTCGAAATCTAACCCGGAATAGCCGCAGACTAGGACAGTGGCCCCGGCGACGTTGGCGCGAAGCAGGTCCCGCTTCCATTGTGGGAGGAGGGCTTCCTGTCGGAGCTGAAAGATGAGATCGCGCGGGGCAGGATGCGCAGCCGTTCCATGGAGCTTCACGATGAGGGGGCGATCGGGACTTCTATCCGCGTCATCCTCAGACTCGACGACATCGAATCGATTCTCGGCATCGGCGGACTCGAAACACTGGTCGTAGTTCGTTGTGACCACGACATTCAGTGCGCCGCGCGCAAGGGCGTCGATGACCACCCGATGAAGCGCATTTGGTGGGCGCTCAGCGAAGTATGCGTTCAGGTTCTCGGCAGCCCGCTCAGGGTCGGGCACGGCGTCCATGATGACCTCGAAGGGCAGTTGGGCCAATCGCGTACGAAGTGACTGTGACAGTGATAGAGCGTCAGGGAATAGCTGTCCGACTACATCACGAGTGATTGCGATTCCTGTCGCAACGCTAGTGGGTGCCCACACGGAGAATGCCGAACCAGCGAGAAGCACGGATCCACACGGCACGAGTTCCCGGAGGTCTCGGTCTGACAGCGCTTCGATGTCAATGAATCGCACGCTGCCCTCGCGCCACACCGTGTTTCTGAATACCCGACACATGACGACTGCCAGCAGCATCCAGCTTAGCGATCCCGTGTCGCCTTCTTCTGGGCACGGCCTGGCCGGCGATGGCAGAGTTGGTAACGGATGGAGCAGGTGTCGCCGCAACTGCTTCGCTGAAGCGAGCTTGACTGCGGACAGAAGCCGTCGTTTGCCTCGATAGGCTCGACACGGAGTCCGCTGCAGTCAGACCGAACCCACTACGGCGCACCGATGTACCGAGAGCGCAGCAGCAGGTGGTCTTGCCCCCGGATCGAGTCCACTAGCTATGCGACCGTTTCGGGTACTTGGGCGCGTCCGGTGCCAGGGCACTGTCCCGGAAGAGGGGCCGGCTCAGTCGTCGCCATCCCTTGCCTCGGTTGCGTCATCGAGACGCCGCATCAGCAGGCTGGCGAGCGCCAGGTACTCCATCGTCCGTTGCGGGTCAGACTGTTCGACATGACCGTGCGCCTTCGGATTACGAACGCCTGCCATCACCCCCATGAAGATGAACCGGAACCCTTTGCGTTCGTCGTCCCCACTTCGGCCAGGCTCAACAGCGAGATCGATCAACGGATCTTGTTCCTTGAAGACATGGGCCATGAGGTCCACGCCGGTACGATCGATGCCTGTCCGCTCTCGAACGCGGCCTTCGATCGCCTTGAACGCCTCGAAGATGGCAAGCGCGAAGTATCGATCATTGAAGAGGGAGCCGGCGGCGCGCAGGATGTCTGGATGGAGTTGTCCTAGCACACCCAACTCCGCATCACGCATGCCCGCGAAGCGAAGCGCGGCCGTCGAGGGGCCGGGGATACTCATCCCCTGGACTCCCGCAGCATGGCGCTCCCGGAGTCGCTGAGTCGTCGCGAAGTAGGCGTCGACGGTCGACACTCCGTCGAATTCCCAGATGTCGTCCGACAGCCGCATCTCCCACGTGCTGTCGTCCCACTGTCCTCCGCGCCAGAGGTACGGTTCATCCCGAGCGATGAGATGGGCGCGGGACAAGCGCGCCGACGGGAGGCCCAACGTGGCAGCGTCGCTACTGGTGAGTGTTCCCTCTGAATCCTCCCGGTAGCGCGAGACCGCCAGTTGGACGAGCACAACGAGATCGAGCAGTTCCTGGGCATCGGGTCCGGCGATGGCCCGGATTCCACGAGCCGAGAGCCGCAGCTCGCCTGATACGGGATCGTGACTCAGGAGGTGCCGGGGGATCGCCTCGACGAGGTGCTTGAGGGCCGCGCGGTCGCCAGACTGGAACAGCGCATGCTGGAGACGTCGGAGCACGGGCCAGGACGACTCTCGGTGGAAGTGCTCGTAGACCGGCATGAGGTAGGGGAGCGTGTCTGGCGGGAGCTCGGCGATCGGGCCATCTTCACCTAGCACGGTTGCTCCGCTCCCAGCCGCGAGGCGCGATCTTGCGGCACGGAGCTGTTGGTGACGACCGATGGCCCGTGTCGCGACGGAGTCTACCGCCGATCCTCACGCCGTCGTGGCTCCACTCGCCCGACTCCCCCCGGTCCTCGAATCTCGTCCTCACTAGCTCCCGCCCTGCAACATCTCGAAAAAGTCGACCTCCGAGAGAATCTCGATGGGGTGACCTGCTGCGGCCAGTTCCGCTGCGCGGCGTGTCTTCGCCGAGTGCTCGCCACCGACGAACTTCGAGAAGTCCTGTTCCCCGAAGACGAGGTAGTCAGTGCGGGCCGAGACGGAGCCCATTGCGTACCCGCCGACCTCCGTCACACGTTGAGCCGCCTCACGTCGCGACATCGAACTCAGTGTGCCCGTGAATGCCACGCATCGTCCGTAGAGTGGATGTGTAGGGTCCGAGATCGTCCCCGGGCCTGCCGATCCCGCATCGGCGGCGCGTGACGGTCGATGCGGCGGACTCCAGGCTCCGACGCGCACGAATCCCGCCTGGAGATCGAGGCGCTCGGCGAGTCGCTGGAGCTGGTCAACGCCTGCTGCCGTGCAGGCCTTCAGCGCGATCTCCGCACACGCGGTCGCGTCTGCCACCGGATCATGGTGCCGGCTCAGGTGCACGTCGAGGAAGCGGCTCAGCAGAGGCAGGCTGTACGACGTGAGCCCCGGCCACAGGCTTCTGGACATGAGCAGCGTGCAATACGCGTCCACGGTTGGCGGCCGGGTGCCATGGATGTCGAGCGATGCGCGCAACACCGCGAGGTCAAACGCGGCGTTGTGTGCGACCAGCGGGCGGTCGGCGATCAGCGCGCGCGCCTCGTCCCAGACGGCTGGAAACGCCGGCGCTGTCGCCGTGTCTGCCGGACGGATGCCGTGTACACGAATGTTGAACGGAGCATACTCATTGCCTGGTGGGCGGATGAGCCACCGCCGTGTCGTGACGATCTTGCCGTCTTCGACGAGCACCAGTCCGAGGGCGCAGGCCGAGTGCCGCTGGCCCGTCGCCGTCTCGAAGTCCACTGCCGCGAACCGCACACCGCGGAGCGGTGGGACGTCGTCCGCTGCCGGTCGCCTGACTGCGCTGGATGTCGATGCGTGTCCATCGAGGGGCGGGGCAGGGCGCACGGATGTCACGACCTCCGCCGAGTCAGGTACTCGATCTGCGACTACGCCCGCTACCGGCGCACGTTCCGGTACAGAGTCCGTGAGCCGCACGGCGGTCTCCCACGCTCCCGCGGCATCCAGCTGACTGGAGGCGTAGTCCGCTGCGAGCAGCTCGTCGCTCAGGAAGACGTGGTGCTTCTCGGTGTGCTTGTTCTCGACGGCGGCTGCGAGTGTCAGGGCATCTGCCGGTCCAGCACCCGCGATCGCGCGCATGTGCGCGTGCAGTTCATGCGGTGACGTGTCACGGGCCACGAGAGACATCGCCTCATGGGCTACGGCGAGCCCTCGCGCGCGAAGCTGAAGGGCGAGCGTATGCATGATGCGGTCGCCCGCCCACGGGAAGACGATCGCATCCCGTCCGTCCCGCACGAACGGGTGCTCGTGCAGTCTGAGGCGTTGGAAGGCATCGCGCCCTTCTGCAAGCAGATCCCGCGCGGCCGCGTCCAGATAGCGAGGGACTGCGGTGTCGAGATAGACGCGCTTCATCTCGGCGCGAACCCGATCGTGGATCAGCGCCCCTGCGCCCCCGAACTGCGGGGGGACGCCACCTGGCGCGGGTTCGAGGTCGACCTCCCGCCGCTCTTCGTTCACCCCGGTGATCCGCCAGCGCCGTCCCGCGAAGATCAGGTACAAGTCCGGGGCGAGCGGGAACGTGACCGGAAGAGTGCCCAGCGGACGGCCCGAGGTGAGCAGCTTCCACTCGTCCGGCACCGTGAAGGCAGCGTAGAAGTCGAAGTGGTTCACGATTCGCTCACCCTTGAGGTCGAGCACGATCAAGTCATCGTGCGTCTGACGGACGAGCTCGTGAGTTGCGAGGTCGCGCAGGAGCTGCGCGAACGTCCCCTGATCGACGCTCGAGAACGGTCCCGACACGCAGAGGGCCCGGTATGCGTCCGCGGCACGGAACCCGCCATGCTGCGCGGTGAGCGACAGCACCTGCTGCACCAGCGTCGATAGATGCAGCGCCGCCGGAGCAGGGGGCTCGACCCAGCGATCGATGAGGAGTTGGATCATCGCGATCGCCTGCACGAGGCTCGGGCGCAGTTGATCCTGCGGCGGCGAACTCGCAGTAGTCTCGGGTTCCTGCACGTACGCCCGCAATACCGACGGCGCGCCAGGGCGACGCCCCGAGCGTCCCAGGCGCTGTCGCAGCGACGCCACCGATCCCGGCGGCCCGATCTGCGCGATCGAATCGACCGCGCGAATATCGATCCCGAGTTCAAGCGTCGTAGTCGCTATCACCGTCGTCGGACGGGTGCCTTGAAGGCGCTCCTCCGCCTCTTCACGAAGCTCCCGTGAGAGGCTGCCATGGTGCGGGAAGAATTCGTTCGGACGCCCCTCGCGCTCTGCGAGACGGCGCAGCAGGTCGGCGAATCGCTCGACCTCTGTCCGGCGGTTAGCAAAGACGAGGTGCATGCCCCCGCGCAGGGTCGCGTACAGGTGCTGGCCGATGGCGATATCGTCACCCGTTGAAACATCGTCCGGCCGTGCCTCCTCCACCGGCCCGCCGTCGGCGCCGGGGTGGAGCGGCGGAGGCGTCACCCGGTAGCCCCGCACCTGGAGCTGGACTTCTCGACCGAGGGCGCTGGATGTCACGCGTTCAACGCCCTGGTGGGCGCCGGGGCGGAGGAACTCAGCAGCCAGGTCGAGATCGCCGAGTGTCGCGGACAGCGCGATGCGCGGCAGGCGGCGCTTCGCGGCGATCTCCACCCGGTGCAGCAGCGACTGGAGCTGCCGTCCACGTTCGGTACCGATGAAGGCATGCAGCTCATCAATCACGACGTAGTGCAGGTCAGCAGCGATGCGGGGCATCGACGAACCCCTCGTGACGAAGAGTGCTTCGAGGGACTCGGGTGTGATCAGCAGGCCGCCGCGCGGCTGATCGATGAGCCGCCGCTTGATGCTGCTCGAGACGTCGCCATGCCAGGGCGTGACGGGGAGGTCGATGGCTTCGAAGATCGCTTCCAGACGGCGCGCCTGGTCATTAATGAGGGCCTTCAGAGGCGCGACGTAGAGGACGCCCAGCCCATCCGTGACGCCGGCCAGTGCCGTACAGATCGGGAGGAACGCCGCCTCGGTCTTGCCGGAGGCCGTGGCGGAGGAGATCAGGACGTCACGTCCGTCCAGGATCAGCGGGATCGCCTGCTCCTGGATGTCACGTAACTCGTCCCAGCCCTCGCGCCAGATCCATCGCTGCAAGGCCGGGGCGAGGCGATCGAACGCTCGTGACGACGGGTCGGCCATGTGTCCCTCCCTACAGGCGGAACGTCGCCAGTCCGTCGTCCGGTTCGCGATCGCTGTGCAGGTCGTCCGGGCCGAGCAGGTCAGGGTTCGCCTCGGGCGCGAAGTCGACCGTCCCGATGAGCTCCGCCCACGATGCTCCCGGGTTCTGTTCGAGGACTGCCAGGAGTTGCACAAAGGCGCGGATCGTGTCACGCGGCGTCCTGAAGTAGGCATCGCCGATCCGGCGCGAGCAGTGCTCCATGAACGCGTGCAGCGCAGGGTCGGGTAACGCGTAGGACGCAGGATCCCCGCTGGCGTGGATGTGTCGGAGCTTGCCCAAGACGACGAAGAGCTCTTCTGGCGTGAGATTCGGGAGGCGGACGACGGGGCCCGAGAAGTCCTTCAGCGCGCCACGCGCGAACGCGTTCTCGCTGAGGCGGCTCTGGAGTGCTTCGTAGCTGTAGAGACCGCGGCGGGTATCGCTGAGGAACTCTGGTGTCCCGGCCAACAGGAATCCGAGGTGTGCAACGTTGCCCTGTAGACAGTCGTTCAAGATGCGCAGGATCTGCTCGTAGTTGCTGCTCCGCGCCCGCGTGTTCGCCAGCTTGTAGAGATTGACCAGCTCATCGAGGGCCACCACCAGGCCGGTGTAGCCCGCCAGTCGCACGAAACGCGCCAGGAGCTTGAGCTGGTCGTAGATGTTTTCGTCGTCGACGATGGTGCGCACGCCCAGGTCGCGCCTCGCATCGGTGCGAGTGCTGTACTCGCCCCGTAACCACCGGACTGCGGCGGCCTTCAGTGCTACGTCACCCTCATCGTGTCCGCGCCAGTACGCCGCCACCACGTCGGCGAAGTCGTACCCTCCGACCAGTTCCGAGAGTGCGTTGAGGTGCCCGTGGAGCACCGATTCGACCGTCTGATCGCTGGCCCGGGCCTGCTGCTGCGCCTGGCCGATGAACCGTTCCACGACAGACGTCAGGGCGCCTCCTTCGGGGTTGGTACGGGTCGCCAGATTACGGGCGAGCTCGCTGTAGAGGCTCCGCGCCTGGCCCCCGGTGGCGTGGAGGCGTCGGTCCGGCGTGAGGTCGCCGTGCATCGTGACGACCCCCTTCTCGAGCGCGGCGGACCGGATCAGGTGCAGGAAGAAGCTCTTCCCGCTGCCGTACTCTCCGATCACGAAACGGATCGTGGATCCTCCATCCACGATCCGGTCGAGGTCGCCCAGGAGCGCCGCGATCTCGTCGGCACGCCCGACCTGAACGTGATGCAGCCCGCGTCGCGGCACCACACCGGCCGCCAGCGACTGCAGGATGGCGTCCCGATCCCTCTGGCGGATGCGGGATTCAGCGGTCACGGAGCAACTCCCCCAGCGCTATCTCGTTAATCTCCAGCGGGTCATCTCCCTCGATCAACGGTTCGTCACAGACGGCGAACGATGCATCGTTAATCGTCTCGATCGCGCCTGCCGGCATGAGCCCGAGTTCGCCCGCTGTCTGATCGAAGTCAGCGCGCGACCAACGCGGGCGCCGTGCGAGGTAACGCAGCAGCTGTGCGTGGGCCAGGTCCAGCCCGGCGAGTATGTCAGCGGATGCCTCGCTGTCCTCGGCCATCTCTCCGGCAGTGAGGTCGTCGACCGGCTCACCGGCGCCGTCCGCCTCCTCGAAGAGCTCCGTGAGGAGGTGCGTGACTTCACGCGTGGAGGCCAGGACTTCAGCGATGCGGGCTTCGTCAAGAGCCACGCCGCGGTCGGATGGATCCTCCGCCGGAGGAGCAGGGATGCGGTGTCCCGGGGCGGCATCGGCAGGCGCCACCACCACCGGCGCCATGGCCGGGCCGGATGCGAACGCGTGCAGGTCACGATGCAGCTGCTCCGCGTCGAGTTCGAGCAGCGTGTAGACACGGCTCAAGACCTGAACCTCCGCGGGACTCACATGGCCGTCGGCTCCTGCCACGGACAGGACGAAGCGCCCCACGAGGTCCCGGTGTTCCAACTGCAACGCACGGAGCCGTGTCTTCATGCCGGCCAGTCGAGGCGGCTCTACGAGCAGCCAGCGGAGGTGGGCTCGAAGGCGCCGGCGGTCGACATCAGACAGCTGCAGCGCCTGCTCCAGGTGACGCTCCAACTGCTGCTCGTCCTCCTCACTCACTGACCCATCGGCCGCACTGACCGCGGCGCCAAGGTGCAGCAGCACCGTCGCGGCACGATACCCATCACCGGGCGCTTGTGGTCCGTCAACGAGGCGGAAGAGGGCTGCATGTTCATGCTTGCTGAGATTGATCTCGGAGTAGCGGAGGTCCGGCGCGATCCCGACGCCGTGGCGTTCCAGCATCTCGACGAACGCGGTTGCCTCGCGGGCGGTGAAGCTGCCCGGGCGGCGTGCCGGGAAGTCGGCAACGATGTCGGCGACGCGGACGACGCCGACCTCCTCCTGGCCGATCGCTTCCTCCACCCGATCCAGCAGGTGGCGAAGCTCGTCTGTCGGTCGGCGTTCGGCGAGTGCGCGCGGGAGCAGCGCGACCGCGCCATAGCTGTCGCGGTCTCCGTGCCGTCCGACCCAGCGGCTGTATGCGTCCAATTCGTCAGTGACCGCCTGAGCAAGTTCGACGAGCTGCCGGACCGGAGCCGTGAGGCGGCAGACGTCCGGGAGATCACCGGCGTCGAATGCCATCACACCGTGCAAACTCGCGCTGGCTGGGTGGTAGGAGAGCTTCAGCGGTGTCTTGTTCGGACGTAACTTCAGTCCGTCACCAAACCGCTCGCGATACCGCAGTTGGAAGAGCTCGTTGAACTCGTTCGCGCAGCGCTGGGCGGGGGTACGGAGGTGGATCTCGGGATGCGTGCGCACCCATGAGAGGGCCCACGGTGCGGGAATCGGCTCGCCCGCCTTGACGATGGAGCCGAGCGCCAGGCGGAGCTCAATCGGGAACTCCCACCCACTGTGATCCAGCGGCGGCGTGAGTTCATCCACCTTGACGGTGCCGTGCAACAGTGGCGCGAGGGACAGGAAGGCGCCCGCGTACCCGCGGAACGAGCGATTGTCCTGATAGAGGTCGAAGAGGCGCCTCACCTCCTCAACCAGATGTGGGATCTCCGAGCGTGCCTCCTCACGATGCGCCGCTTCAAACAGCGCCCGGCGCTCGATGCCGTAGAAGAATAGGAAGACATATCCGATGTAGGCGCCTGCTGGCCGTCCAGCGGCGAGCCAGTCGAGGTAGGCGGCGCGCGACGCTGGCGAGATCTCGCTATACGACGGCCAGTAGCCCATCTGCGTGCCGGTCTGATCTGGTGATCGGTGAGTGCCGGGCAGCTTCGGATTGATCAGAGCGGGTTCGGCGCCAGCGTATGCGGACACGCCGGGGAGGCCGGTGCCCACGTAGAGCATGCCCCCCGACAGCACCCGGCCCTGGACAGTGACGGACTCACCGGGGGGCACCCACGCACGCTGTCCCGCGTCGGCGTGGTCTACGGGCCGGCTGCTTCCGGACGGGCGGGATCCTGCCTGATGCCGGCTCTCGCGCGCATCCGGGGTGATCGTCCGCCGGGAACTGGCCGTCGGCTGATCGGATGCATTCCTGCGCTGCGTCCACCACCAGATCACGGCCGCGACGATTGCGATGCCGACCAGTGCCTCCATGGCGGCTCCCATCCGTTGCCGCCGTCCGGCTTTGAAGGCGGCCTAGCGGAGATACCGTGTCGCGCCGGTAGTCTGGCGATCGACAGGTCGCAGCAAGTTTGCGTTCGCCAATATCTGCGCTGACAGGTTGTAACAGATCGGGGTGGTCAATCACCACGGTGGGCACGGAATCTAATGGGTGGATCGTTGTGCCTGCGGGATAGTGTTCATCCTTCGTCTCCTGACATCGTCCGGATGGACAGAGCCTCCAAGTGAGTGTTTCGGAGTGCAGCCCGCAGATCAGTCGAGCGGGATGGTGCGGTGGCTGTCGCTGGCAGCGTCGAAGAGGGCGGCGATCCACGGATGGCAGGTGAAGACGACGACCTGCGTGCGCTGCGAGAGGTCGACGAAGGCTTGGACGGCGCGGGCAGCGCGGGTTTCGTCAAAGTTGACGAGCACCTCGTCGACCACGACCGGAAGGCGTTCCTGGTTCGTCGCCGCCTCTTCGATCGCGCCGAGGCGAAGAGCAAGATAGAGCTGCTCCTTCGTGCCGCGGCTCAAGTGCTCCGGGGTCTTTGGCGCGCCGTCGCGATCCTCCACGGTGATAGCCCCGCCGTCGTCAAGGGACTGGTAGAGGCGCGCGTAACGGTCGTTGGTGAGGGTCCGGAAGAAGTCGGATGCACGCTGGATGACCGCGGGCTGACGTTCTCGCTCGTAGCGTTCGCGGGTGCGCTGGAGGAGTGCGCGGGCGAGTACAGCGGCTGACCAGTCGCGGGCGACGGCGAGCAACTCCGGCTCCAAAGCGGCTGCACGGGCGCGGGCCTCGGTCGCGGTCTCGTCGTCGTGAAGTCGTTCGAGATCACCGGCGACCCGGCCGCGCTCATCAACCAGCTCGTCGCGCTGGTCGCGTACGGTGGCGAGATCCGTCTGGATGGCTTCGAGGTCAGTCTCGATGGCCTCGCGCGAGGTTACCCGGAGGCCGGCGTCCAGCGTGTTCATGGCGGCGGGATCCGGGCCGACAATCTGGCGGAGGCGCATGAGAGCCTCCGAGCGTTCGCGCTCCAGCGCGTGGCGCTGCTCGTGCACCTCGGCACGACGGCGGAAATGCTCCGGCGAGGTGACGCCGCCTTCCTGCAGCAGGTGATCGAGGCCCTCACGGACTGCAGCGGCCTGCTCCACCGTTCGCAGGTGGGCGCGCTCACGCTCCTCGGCCGTGGCGCAGGCCTGTTCGCGCTTGACCTGCTCCCTGCTGGCCGCCTCGAAGCGGTGTACGAGAGCATCAGCAGCCTGGACAGCGGCCTGTCCCTCGGGCCATTCGGTGTCCCAATCCAGGGCGCGTGCGACCGGCTCGACCCGGACGCGGTACTGGGAGATGTCCTCCTCGATCGCGTCAACGCGATGCCGCCACTGCTGGACCTCCTCCGCTCGTGTGCGAGCGGCATCAACCGTGGCGAGGAGGGAATCGGCGGTGCGAGGGGAGAGATTCGCGGGGAAGTCTGCGGCGGTGAGCCAGACTTCCCACTCGCGCTGCGCCGCTGCCCCCGAGGTTCGGGCGACTTCCAGCGCCTGTTCGGCGGCGGTGAGGCGTTGCTGCGCCCGTTCAGCGGTGCGGGCTGTGTCCACGATGGCCCGTTCCGCCCGCGTGCGCGCGTCGGCGAGCGGGCGGTCGCGTTCGAGGGCGGCCTCCGCGGCTTCGATGGAAGCGAGGTCAATAGCCGGGGCATCGCTGTCGGCATCGCCGAAGAGATCGGCGGCGACGCGGCGGAGCACCGCCTGAGCGGATTCCAGGGCGGCGGTGGCAGCGGCCTGCGAACCGGATGGACGAGGGGCGCCGGAAATGGTGGCGGTCACCGCGCGGCCGACCAGCAGGAGGGCGAGAGACGCGACGAAGACGCCGCCGCCGACGGCGGCGAGACCGAGGGCGACAGTCTGTACTCCCGCAACAAAGGCGACCAGAGCGACGACGAGGAGCGCCACACCGGTCACGGCGAGACTGAGCAGAACCCCGCGGTTCAGGGATCGTTGCCCGGGAGGACTCGCCTCACTACCAGTACTTTCGAGGTCGGCGGCGCGGATGCGCGCGCGTTCGTGCGTATCGTGCGCGGTTCGGAGTTGGCGGAGGCCATCAGCGCGCGCGCGGATCGCGGCGTGGTCTGGGGCGTCCGCGAGGCGTTCGCGCTCGGCCTCGGCGTCGCGGTGGGCGCTCTGAGCGTCGTCCAGCGCACGGCGCGCCTCTTCCACGTCGCGCGTGCGTCCGGCCTCCTCGGTGCGGGCGGCGTCCAGGCGCTGCTGCCAGCCCTCGATTTCGGCGCGGCGGGGGATGGAGAGGTCAAAGGTGAGGAGGCGCCCTTCGTCCCAGCCGGGGCCGAGTTCTGCGAGACGGCGGGCGAGGTCGTCTTCTCTGCTGCGGAGTTCCGCGCGTCGCTCCGGGAGGTCGCGGAGCGAGTCGCCCACCGCGCCGCGACGTGAGATCAGACCGTTGATCGTCTCCGCGTAGTCGAGGAGGGCGGCGTCCGGGATCTCCTGAGAGGCGGCCTCGCGGGCGGCCTCGAGATCACGCTCGGCCTCGACGCGGGCGACCTCCGCGGCGCGGATCTCGTGTTCGGCCTGTTCGAGGCGGGCGATGGCGTTCGGAGGAAACCCCGCGGTGTCTTCCAGTGCAGCGAGGTCCTGCTCCCTGCCGTGGAGGATGTTCCAGTCCTCCCAGGCACGGTGGTGACGTTCGAGCGCCTGTTGCTGCGCGGAGATCGCGGCGAGGCGTTCTTCGGTAGCCTCGAGTTCGCCGGCGATCTGGATGCGGCGCTCCGAGAAGCGGCGGTAGTCGACAGCCTGCGTGGCGACCTCGCGGAGACGGGCGTCGGTCTCCTCTAGGTTGCGGAGGAGGCCGGCGACGACTTGGTTGCTGCCGCTGGGCTTGAAGAGATCGTCGATACGTGCGTCGAGGCGGCTGAGGGTGCGGGGGAGGCGTTCCGCGCCGATGCTGACGCCGTACAGCAGGCCACCCAGATCGCCGCCGGAGGTGTCGAAGCGCACGAGGTCATCTAGGTCGAAGGTGTAAGCGTCGCGGAACAGCGTCTCAGATGTGTTGCCAATGAGGGCGTGGAACTGTGCCTCGGAGAGTACGCTTCCGTCCTCCGCGCGAGCTTCGAAAGGACCTCTGCGCGTGCCCTGGTGACGCTGGACGGTGAGGCGACGGCCGTCTTCCACCCGGAGGGTGATACGCCCGCCGTGCCTGCCGCCGCGCAGGGGCGGATAGTGCTGCGCGCCGCCACGGGTGGGGAAGCCGAAGAGGACGGCGCGGACGAAGGCAAGAAGGGTGCTCTTGCCGGCCTCGTTGTCGCCGCGGATGAGTGTGAGGCCGTTGTCGAGCGGCCCGAACTCGCGGTCGTGATAGTGGCCGAAGCCATCGATGTGGAGGCGTTCGATGCGCATCGCGGCTTACCGTGCCCCGGCGTCCAGGAACTCATCCAAAAGGATGCGCTCCGCGTCCGTGAGCAAGGCGGCGATGTCCACGGCCTCTAGAGCCCCGTTGCCCAGGTAGCGGCGAGCACGGGTATGCCCATAGAGCGGCGTCAGTTCCCGGCGCAGATCCTCCATAGCCGCGGGGTCCGCCGCGAGTTCGTCGATGAGCCGGAGGAGGTCGCCAAGCAGATCCGGGGTCTGTGCGAGCGCGTCACGGTCGACGGCGGCGGCGGTCTCGACCTCGATCCGTTCGCAGAAGGCGAAGATGGTGCCTGTGCTGAAGCGCTCGTTCAGCGCCTGGCGGATGTCAGGCACGAACTCAGGCCGAGCGAGGGAGGCGTGCGCCGGACCGCGGCCGGTGACATGGAGGCGGTAGATCAGCGGACGGCCCTCGGCGTCGTCGCGGGCGGACTCCACTGCGCTGGTCAGGGCGTCGAGTAATGCGTCGTCCAGGAGCGCGGTCTCGGACTCAGTGATGGTGGCGATATCCACCTCGGCGCGCGCCCACCGGACGGTGTCGAGTGGGCGGAAGTCGAGGGTTACGCCGCCGCGTTCAGCGATCTCAACGAGGTAGACACCGCGGGCGCCGGGCTCGTTGGCGTGACGGCCCTGCGGGTTGCCAGGGTAGACCACGGCTGGGTCGTGTGAGCGTAGAACCTGGCGAGTGTGGACGTGACCGAGCGCCCAGTAGTCGTAGCGGGTGCGTTCGAGATCCTCGAGCGTGCACGGAGCGTACGGATCGTGGCCGGTATCCGTGCCAACGTTGGCGTGGAGGAGGCCGATGGCACGGCGACCGGCTTCCGGCGGTGGGAAGCGTGGGACGAGATTCTCCCGCACCTCCCGCGTGGGGTAGGAGATGCCGTAGACCATCGGGCTCTGCGGATCGTTTGGATCGGCGGGATGGGCCTCGACGTCCGGGCCAAAGCGGACGGTGTTGGGCGGGAACGCGATGCGGGCCTCCCATCCGTCCAGCGGGTCATGGTTGCCGTGGCAGACGAAGGCGCGGATGCCGGCCTCATCCAGGCGGCGAAGGCCCTCGATGAAGCGGAGCTGGGCGCGGAGGCTGCGATCCGCACCATCGTAGATATCGCCCGCGACGAGGAGGGCGTCCACGCGCTCCTCGAGACAGAGGTCGATGATGGCCTCGTACGTCTGGAACGTGCCCTCGCGGAGGACATGCGCGGCGTCAGGGGCGTCCTGCAACATCCCGCGGAAGGGACTGTCCAGGTGGAGATCGGCGGCGTGGACGAAGCGGTACGTTTTCACCGCGTACGCCTGTCGTCCAGCGGTCGTGGTGGAGCCATCGTTGCCTCGGCGAGCTTGAAGGACGGAGAGGCCGAAGGTAGTGCCCGCACTGCAGCGAGCATGCCCGAAGACTTGCCCATCCTGTTCGTAATATCGGGACTCTAACAGCCGATGAGATGATTGTGCAGCAACACGCGGTTAGTCCATCTCATACCTCCTCGGTCTGGGTAGAGGAATGTGGCCAGATTCCGGAGACTCAACCGCGCGCCATCCATTGAGAGCGTCCGAGCCGCCCTACTCGTCTTTCGAACGGACTCCGACCTGTCCGGCACCGCAACATCTAGATCCCGATCGGGAGCTGGCGGCTTCAGTACACTCCCGTCACAAGCCTGACCAGAGCAAGGGGCGGCATGCTGCACATGGAGGTGCTTTCGGACGGCGCGCCTGCACGGCAGGGGTTGCGCGCGCGCATTCGCGCGCTGCAGGCCGACGATCCGCTGCGCTCGGTCACGGTGGCCATCCCGTCCAACTACGCGGGGCTCGCCCTGCGTCGTGCGCTGGCACGGCCGGTGGCGGACGACCGCGGCGGGCTGCTGAACGTCCGGTTCCTAGTCCTTGCTCGTGTCGTAGAGCTCCTCGGCTCGCCGATCCTGGCTGCGCACGGGCAGACGCCGCTGACTCCGGCGTTGCGGGCAGAGTTCATCCGCGATGCATTGGAGCAGGCGCCCGGGGTCTTCTCGGAGGTGGCCCGGCACCCGGCGACCGAGCAGAGCCTGGATGCGACCTTCCGCGACCTGGCCGACCTCCCTCGCGATCGTCTCGTGGCGCTGGCGCGCGCCGGCGGGCAGGTGGCGGACGTGGTGCGGCTCTTCGAAGCGGTGCAGGAGCGGACGCGCGACCGGTACTACGACGATACGGCCCTGGCGCGTGCGGCCTCTGAGGCGGCGCAGTCCGGTCACGCTGTGTTGCGTGACCTGGGCGCGCTGGTGCTGTACGCGCCGGGCCCGCTGCCCCGCGCGCAGCGCGAGTTTATTGATGCACTTTCCGCAGCACAGGATGTCTGGGTGTTGCTGGCGGTGCAGGGCGATCCCCTCGCGGATACGCCGATGGTGGAACAGTGGCAGGGTGCTCCATCCGGGGGCCCTCCCCCCGCCGATCCGCCAGTTCCATCGACGATCGTTTCTGCGCCAGATGCGGAAGAGGAGGTCAGGCAAGCGATCCGCATGGCGCTTTCCGCGGTGCAGGGAGGTACGCCGCTTCATCGCATCGCATTCCTCAGCCGCCACACGTCGCCATACTCATCGCTGCTGGCGGGGCAACTGGACGCGGCGGGAATTCCGTGGAACGGGGCCAACCCCGGCACGCTGGCGCAGACCGTGGCGGGTCGCGCGCTGCTCGGGATGTTGAATCTGCCAGGGCGTCGGTACGCACGCGCCGCTGTCAGCGGCTGGCTGAACAGCGCGCCGATCTTGCTGGGGGATGGCCGCGCGGTGGTACCGGCACATCGATGGGATGCCATCGCTCGCGCCGCCGGCGTCGTGCGCGGGCGCGAGGAGTGGGCGATTCGCATCGACAGGCACATCGAGCGTCTTGGCCGCGAGATTGCGGGGCTGGAGAGGGATGACGAACCGGCGGAGTGGCGCATCGCCCGGCTCGAGTCCGATCGTGCAGAGGCCCTGGCGCTCCGCGAGTTCGTCGGCGGCCTGATCGCGGCCATGGATCGGGAGCCGGCCGGGTCGTGGCGATCGTTCTCCGAGTGGGCGACCGACCTGCTCGATCGATACCTGGGCACCGAGTCGAGTCTGGCCACACGGTCATCGGAGAGCACGGCCGCGGATGCCGAGGTGGAGGCGTACCGCACGATCCGGGAGACGCTGGAGAGCCTGGCGGAGCTGGCCGAGGTCCGGGAGACGGTGGATATCGAGACGTTCCGCCGCGCACTGCAGCGCGAACTCGACCGGCCAGCGCGACGGTTGGGAAGATTCGGCGAGGGCATCTTTGCTGGCAGGCTGATGGATGCGGCCGGCGGGGACTTCGACCACATCTTCCTGCTCGGGATGAACGAGGGGGCCGTCCCGCCGAAGGGATCGGACGACCCGCTGCTCCCGGACGCGACGTGGGATGTGGCGACCGGCGGCGGGGCGATGCGATCACGGCGCGCACGACGACGCTCGGAAGAGCGGCGCGCTTACCTCGCGGCGCTGGCTTCGGCGGGAGAACACACGCTGCTTGCGCCACGGGCGGATCTGCGCGGCCAGCAGGGACGGCTGCGGAGCCGGTGGTTGCTGGAGGCTGCGGGGCGTAAGGCCGGCCGACGGCTGACGAACGAGGACATGGACATCCTCGACGAGCCGTGGCACGTGCTGGTGCCGTCGTTCGACGGGGCGCTGCGGAGTGATGCCGCCGCCTCGTCCGTCCAGGAGCGTGACCTGGCATCCCTGCGAAGTTGGAGCGTCGCTGGTCAACAACTCGAGGTGCACCCGCTTGCGGTCGAGGCGCCTTCGCTGGCGGCCGGGTGGGAGGCGCAGCAGGCGCGCCGGTCGCGGAGGTTTACGCGCTGGGATGGCTACGTTGAGGCACTGCCGGCGGCCTCCGTGGATGCGATAGTCACGCGAGAGCAGTCGCCGACCTCGCTGGAGCGGTGGGCGACGTGCCCGCGGCAGTACCTGTTCGCGACGATACTCGGCGTGGCGGAGAGGGAAGAGCCGGAGCAACTGCTCAGTATCTCTCCGCTCGATCGCGGCACGCTGATCCATGACGCCCTGCAGCGCTTCATCGACGAACGCCGCCCTGCTACGCCAGACACGCCGTGGAGCGACGAGGATCGCGCACGCCTCGTTGCCATCGCAGAGGAGGGGTGCGACCGGTGGGAGCAGGCCGGCTTGACCGGCGCTCGACTGCTGTGGCAAATCGACCGCGCTCGCATCCTGCGGGACGTGGAGGCGTTCGCCGGTGTAGACGAGGCGTACCGCGCAGAGGGGGGCGTTGCGCCTGTCGCGACGGAGCTCGCGATCGGGGGCGCTACACCGGTCACGGTCGAGCTAGACGATGGGCGCACGGTGCGGCTGCGCGGGCGGATCGACCGCGTGGATCGATCGCCCGATGGGACTCGCACGGTGGTGATCGACTACAAGACGGGGTCGGCGTACTCGTACCGGAAATTGGACGAGGATCCGGTGCAGCGAGGCCGGTTGCTGCAGTTGCCGGTCTACGCGCTGGGCGCGCGGGCGCACTACGGCGAAGGCGCCGTTGAGTCACGGTACTGGTTCACGCGGGAGGACACAGAGGAGCGGTATCGGTTCGTCGGATACACGGTGGACGAGCGGGTCGAGGCCCGATTCCGCGAGGTCCTGGGGCTGATCGTGCAGGGGGTGGCCGGGGGCGTGTTTCCGGTGGAACCGGGCGCGCGTCGCAACGGCGGCGGGTACGAGCAATGCGCGTTCTGTCCGTACGACGCCGTCTGCTCCAGCGACCGGGAGCGTGAGCGGGACCGGAAGGTCGATGACCCGGCGCTGATTCCATTCACGGCCCTCGCCGGCGATGCCAGCGTCTCCACCAGCGATGACGAGGAGGAGGCGTCGTGACTGAGACGATCCTCGTTGACCAGACGGCGCGCGACCGGATCCGCGACGACCTCGACCGAACGCTATTCGTAGAGGCGGGGGCGGGTACCGGGAAGACGCGCTCGATGGTGGAACGGGTGGTGCGGCTGCTGGCGACCGGACGGGCCACGGCGAGCAGCATCGTGGCAATTACGTTCACCGAGGCAGCCGCCGCGGAGCTCCGGGACCGGGTCCGCGATGCGCTGGAGCGACTGGTGGCGACGTCGGATGCCAACGCCGCTGAGCGCGAACGCTGCGAAGCAGCACTCGGCGATCTCGATGGCGCGGCGCTGGAGACGATCCACGCATTCTGCCGGCGCTTGCTGGCGGCCCATCCGCTGGAGGCGGGGCTCCCGCCGGCATTCGACGTGATGGACGCGACGGAGGGTGAGGCGCTGTTCGCCGAGCAGTGGGATGGGTGGTTCGATGGGACGCTCACACGGGCCGACCAGGACGAACAGACCGCCATCCCGCTGCTCCGCGCGTTCGCCCTCGGCGCGACGCCGGACGGTCTGCGCATGACCGCTTCCATGCTCCGCCAGGACTGGGACCGGTTGACGACTCCGACGGGGCGCAGAGTGCAGCCACCGCTTGACCTCGCGCCGCTCGCGCAGGCGCTGGAGGAGGTGGGCACGCTGATCGACGGATGCGGGGTGGAGTCAGACCGACTCGCGCAGCATCTTCTCCGGCTGTCGGGGATGGCGAGCCGCCTGCGCCTAGCGCGAGACGAGATGGCTGCTCTGCGTGCACTCGAGCCGCTGGCGATGCGTGGCGACGGCAATCCGTGGGGAGCGTTCGGCCGCACCGGGAACAAGAACAACTGGGACGACATTGATGCCGTGCGCGCCGCAGTCGCTGCCGTGCACGCGGAGGCATTCGAGGCCTTCCAGGCGGTATCGGATGCTGCGACGCGAGCGGTACTGGACGATCTGGCGACGTTTGTGCTCGCGGCAGCGGAGGAGCGACGGCGAGCGGGGCGGGTCGAATTCCAGGACCTGCTGGTGATGACCCGCCACATGCTGGTCGGTCGCGCCGATGTCCGTGAAGCGCTTCGCGCACGCTACAGCCACGTGTTCATCGATGAGTTCCAGGACACGGATCCGTTGCAGGCGGAGATCGCGTTCCTGCTGGGCAGCTCGCCCTCCGATGACGGAGCAGCCGTCGAGGACTGGACGAGCCTGCCCGTCGACGAGGGACGGCTGTTCTTCGTGGGCGACCCGAAGCAGTCGATCTACCGGTTCAGGCGGGCGGACATCGACCTGTACCGGCGCGTCCGAGAGCGTTTCGAAGACTCCCTGGTGCGGCTGACGCAGAACTTCCGCTCCGTGCCGTCGGTGATCGCCTGGGTGAACGCACAGTTCGTCGCGCGCTTCGATGACGCCGCGAGCGAACACCAGGCACCACACGAAGACCTGGTGGCTGCACGCGCCGCGCTTCCACTGCCGGATGCGTCCTCTGTATACGCGATCGGTGGCGGCCGTGCCGGTACGGCCGCGAAGATTCGTCGCGAGGAGGCCGGGGACATCGTGGGGTTGTTGCGCGACATCCGACGCGGCAACTGGCGCGTTCGGGACGGCGATGGAACGCGCGTGGCGCAGCTCCGTGATGTCGCGATCCTCGCGCGGGCGCGGTCCAATCTGCGCGAGATTGTGGAGGCGCTGGAGGATGCCGCGATCCCGCATCGCATCGAGAGCCGTTCGATGGTGTTCGAAGCGCAGGAGATCCGGGACCTGATTTTGATCCTGCGCGCGATCGATGATCCGACGGACGAGGTGGCGTTGCTCGGCACGCTGCGATCCCCTGCGTTTGCGTGCGGCGACGACGACCTTGTCCGGTACCGGCTGGCGGGGGGACGGTGGGACTTCCGTCACGATGCGCCCGAGGAGGTTCAGGGCGGGCCGGTGGCGGCCGCGGTCCGCTGGATCCGGGAGTTGCACGAGCGCCGCTGGTGGACGCCGCTGCCGGCGCTGATCGACGAGGTGCTACTGGGGCGTCGCCTGTTCGAGCTGGGGGTGGTGGATCGCCGACCGCGAGAGCGTTGGCAGCGTCTGCGTTTCGTAGCGGAGCAGGCTCGTGCCCACGCGGAGCGTCCGGAGGCCACGCTGCGCAGCCTCATCGACTGGCTCCAGTGGCAGGCGGACGAGGGCGCGCAGGTACAAGAGCGAGTGGTGCCGGAGCCAGACGACGACGCAGTGCGGATCATGACGATCCACGCCTCGAAGGGTCTGCAGTTCCCCCTCGTGGTGCTCGTGGGCCTTGGATCGAAGCCGCGGGTGCACTCGAACGCTGTGCTGTGGAGCGGACACGGCGTACCGGAAGCACGCCTGACGAAGACGCTGCAGACAGCGGGCTACGAGGCACAGCGGGACGTGGATACAGAGCTCGACGCGCTGGAGGCTGCCCGGCTGCTGTACGTGGCGATGACCCGCGCAGAGGACCACCTGATGCTGAGCGTGTTCCACCAGCAGCGGGCGGCAAACAGCCAGGCAACGCTGACAGTCGCGGAGGAGATCGAATCGTTCGTTGCTAGCCATCCAGAGCTCTGTGCCACCCTCGAGTTCGGGGAGGTGGGAGCGGAGATACCCGCCGCCGCAGCGCCGGCTGAGCCGGGCGAGTCCCCCGATGCACGGCGACGCTGGGTGGAGGAGCGGCAGGCACTGCTCGCATCGCAGACGCGGCGGCATGTGCTCTCCGCGACGGTGCTGGCAAAGGAACTGGCGGAACGAAGCGGACCCGCAAGCCCGGAGGCGGACGCCGGCCTGGAGAAGGATGCTCCGACCGATGACCGCCCGCCCTGGCGTCGAGGTCGCGCTGGCACTGCTATAGGCCGCGCAGTGCACTCCGTATTGCAGACGGTCGACCTCGGCGCTCCGGGAACCCTGCGGGACATCGCAGCGGCACAGGCCACAGCTGAGGGCGTGGCGGACCGTGTCGACGAGGTGGAACGCCTCGCCCGCGCCGCGGCCGAATCGGAACCGGTGCGTCGTGCGGTCGCGGGTGGCCGGTACTGGCGCGAGGTGTACGTGGCGGCGGAGTTCGATGGGGTCGTGGTAGACGGCTTCATCGACCTCCTCTACGAGACGGAGGAGGGGTACGTGGTGGCGGACTACAAGACGGACGCCATCGGCAACCGCGAGCCACCGACCTTGGCGGAGCGGTACCGTCCGCAGGCGCTGGCGTACGCGCTCGTGCTGAGCGAGCAGCTGACGCGGCCGGTCGCGCGCTGCGAGTTCATCTTCGTGGGTGCTCCCGGCGGCGCAGTGGTGGAGACCGTCGAGGTGAGCCGTGAGGCCCTCGATGCTATCCAGGCCTCAGTTGCCGCGGTGGCGCGAGGAGTGAGGGTAGCCGCCCCCTGAGACGGCCCGCCGGCTGAGTCTGTGGTTCGCTGGTGACCCGCCCCCGATCTTGTCCTGACGCTAGGCAGGTCTTCGGGTTGCTCTGGCTTCCGTGATGAGGCAAGGCTCATTCAGGGTGGGATCGGGCGCCCTAGGTCGATGACCTTCGACCAGTTGTTAGGCATGATCTGGCCCGCAACATCCACGTGAACGACGACCGCCTGGACGAGTTCATCGCAGTCAGGGCCGGCCCCGTCGTTTCGATATCGAATGCAGCGATGACTCCGTCTGGCCAACTCACCCGGCGGCCTTCGGAGTTACCTCAGGAAGGGGGGCTCGGAGGCACCGGAGTGGCCGCTGCACGAATCCGGCCGTGGTCCTCAGCAGCGTCGCGACAGGCCTGTCCAATTCACTCTGAGATTCTCACCGGATCGTCGCGAGGGATGCATCGTTGGTCACAAGTCCTTGCCGTAGCGCCACCGAAGCGCACTGCATCGGCACTGAACGGTCTCGGACTGTTCATCGCGCAGCCGGTATACCGGGACCTCACATGATGGGGTTTGGCATCTGAGCGCCGCGATTGCGGATTCGCACGCAGTGATCAGACTCTCTGCCTCAGGGCGGACGACATCGAGTGTGTGCGAGGCGTTGTTGCCCCAGGTAGCCAGGAGTCGACGAGCCAAGTCGAAGGCCTCAACGGCCTCCACGTTCGGTTGGTAGGTGTTGCCCTCCTTCCGCTGGAAGCAACGGCGAGCGGTCGCGACGAAGTGCCTCATGATCTCATCGGGGTTTCGATGGTCGTTTCGCTCGCGATGGCGATACGGCAGCCGGAGCTCAACTTGGTCCGCCACCCACGACATCTCAGTTTGCATGATCGAGCGAGCTGTATTCCCCGCGGCGTGAGGGGCGTTGCTAAGAAGGGCTCGCGCCTCGTCGAACGTACCCTGCCGCTCGGCCCAACGGATGCCAATGCCTGGATCCTTATAGGGAAGGAGCGTCCGGAACTCCCACCGTGACTCATCGAGCTGCCGTCGCAACTCTGCGAACCAGTCTCGATCGTGGGTGAACAGCAGTACTTGCCGCTTACCAAACTCCGCCTCCAGGAGTTCGGCAACTGCGCCTCGATGCTCGCGATCAAGGCTGATGACGACGTCGTCGAGGATGAGGGGCCTTGTCTGGTCCTGGAGTGCCAAGGCAAGGAAGATGCATAGCCCGAGGCTGTTTCGATAGCCTTCGGAGAGTGTAAGACGGGGCGAGTCCTGCTCGCTGTCGTGGAAGCGAAGGTGGATATCGATGGCCTTCGCCGCATCGTCAGGCATCTGTAACCGAACGTTCGCGATAACTTGAGTCGGATGAAGTCGTGACCAGAGCCTCTGTATGTCTGCGGTGAGGCTCTCAATCGTCGCCTTTGTCTGTTCCCCAACCATGCGACGGACGCCGTCTTCAAGATCCTTCACGAAGGCCAGAAGGGCCTCGAGTTGCTCGAGCTTAGCCATCTTGAACTTCGCCCCGACGATGTCGATGAGCAGGATTGTTAGGTCGCGATCTCCGGTGATCTGGCTGACACTCGATGGAACCGCGGCGCTGGCATTGGCGGCTGCATCGATCAGCGGGATAACCAACTTCTCAAGCTTCCCAAGGTCAGCCTCAGAGCATTGCTTCCGAAGTGCTTCCGTATCGATAGCGCTTAGGTACGACACGGTTTCGGACAGGCCTCCGGCCACGAGCTCGGCGCGCCAGGATTGCGCCGCAGGGTGTTCAAGTTGCTCCTTGAGTCGGCGTACCTCATCGCACAACTCCCCCACGGCTCGAGAGCGCTCGTCGAGTGCTTCGAGCAGGGCCCCCAGTCGTTCCTCCTCTGCGGCAACGTGAGATCGGAACGCGTCTGCTGCGATCTTGCTCCCGCAAGCCGGACACTGGATATCGGCGGTCGTTTCCTGTGCGTGCTCGATGGCATCGACGAAGACGCGTGCGGATTGGAGAACGCCGAGTTGTGCCTTGACCAGTCCGCCCGCGTCTTCAGCAATTTGCCCAGTCGCGTCGCGCACTGCCAGGATTCGAGACGGTACAGGGCGCTGGGAGACGTCGGAGATGGCAAGATGCCTCGCCTTATCGGCATCGAGAGCGTCCATACGATTCTTTATGGCACCCTGGACGGACTTGCAGTCGGCCACCCGATTCGCGCTGCGCGGCTTCCCGGGCAGATACCGCTCGTACTGCTGGGTAATTAGTTGCTCGATGTCTTCGTCCGAAACTTCTCCGAGCCGCTCCCCGCGCAACTTGTCCACGTATTTCAGCTCGCTGCGCAGGTCCTCGACCAAGGAACGTTTTCGGAGTTCCGTGCCGAGGCGTCGAAGGTTCTCGGCAGCGTCTTCTAGTCGCTGGAGGCCAAGCAGGGGCAGGAGCACGGAATACTTGTCGCCTTTGGTGCCTGAGATGAAGTCGGCCACCTCGTCTTGGCGAAGCACGACTTGGTGGTAGGGCCAGCTGATCAGTTCTTGCTTTGCGGAGCCGGAAGAAGTGCTTGAGCCGCTCTGTGAAATCTTCGCCGTGTAGTCTGAGTTGTCGAGTTCGATACGGAACCATGTATCGATGGTGTCCGGTGCTTTAGTGTTGCGGGTACCTCGCACCTGAGTCGATCCGCTGTACTCATGTCGTAGGTGGCCAATTCTGCCATCTCTAAGCACGTATTCGATCGCATCCACGAAGGAAGACTTGCCGGCACCGTTCTTTCCGTAGACGACTACGGACTTCTGTAGTGTATCGAGTGGAGCGAGTTCGGCGGCCCCCCGGAACCAGCTCAGGTCAATCCGTTTGATCCGCATCTTCGGCCTCTTCTTCACTCGCCAGAGCGTAGAGTATGGAAGTTGCGACTTCACCGAGGCGCTTCGCCGTCAGCGCACCAGCACTCATCTCGCCGGACAGAAGGTCCGCTACGGTCGAGGTCATCTGCTCAGGGAGCGTAGGGTGTCCTGCCTGAGTGTCGTTGACTAGATGCTCAGCCCAACCTGTCTCCATAGAGCTGACACCCCCTCGGATCCGCATACAACACAAGTCTGGCCACCGCTGGTGAGGACGCTCCACTGAGCGATCCTGCCGTCAGTGATGCTAACAGAACGCACGTTCTCCGTGGTTCGATCGGTCGCCTCGAGGCACGCCTCAGCTCTTCGGAGAGCACCGCAGCCGAAGCGATCAGTCGGCGTCGCTCGCGGCGTCCTTCGAGAACGTCGGCACCGAAGAGGCCAACAAGGACGCCTGCCAAAGACGTGACGGCGCCGATCACTCATCCCTCAGTCAAGTGCGTCCTCGCGAATGCAGAATCTCGGCGGAGGAGATCCCGCCGAAGGTTGAGAAGAGTACCGACTAACGCAGCGTTCGCGGAGGGTATTCGGTGAGCGCGGGACTCACGAGGCAGGAGGCGGTGGGACTGCGCAACGCGGTCCCACCGCCTACGCTCGTCATGCCGCTTCGCAAAGCGGCTCGTGAACGTCGGACGCGCTCGTCCGAAGCAACGGCGGCAGCCAGCCGGTGCCTGTCAGAAGCTCCTCTGCGGCCCTCGCCATCGGCTCCTTCTTCAGAGCACTAATGCGATCGGCGGCCCCGTTAGAGACGCCTTCCTGCACCGCCTGCGCGATGTGAGCCTTCGTGACGCGACCGAGGTAGTTGCCCACGGTCGGTTGCCAGTACGCGGCCATGTTGAGCGCCACCGCTTCGGCGAGCGTGTCCACCAGCGCGAGCGAGCGGCGCTTCGTATCCCACCGCTGCTGCACCGCGTACACCGTGCCTGCGACGCAGTGTGCGAGCAGGTTCATCCGCTCCTCGTCACCGAGCGAGCCCACGAAGTCCCAGAGAGCGTCTGAGTCTCTGGGGACGCGCTCCGCCCACGCCCGGTGGCGCTCCTCGAGTGCCTTCGCCGCCGCCGTCTCGCCGATCCCCTCGGCGTGATGCCCGAGTGGGGAAGCGGTCATGCGGACCTCCAGGCAACTGAGCTCTGCGGCCGAGTGGTAGAAGGTCTGGGCCGCAAGCGCGTGCGTGATCGCGATCAACGCCACCTCCGGTCGCTCGCCCAGCACGAGGCGAAGAGCAAGCGTGCGATGGGCGGTTAGATCGCGGACGAGCGCGTCCGACAGCGGCTTGCCGACGTCGCCGGCGTCGTCCTCGTCATCGTCGGCGCGCTGCTCGTCGTCGTGCACGTCTTCGCCCGTGTCGCCGCTCGCTGCGTCCCCGTCGCGCGAACGGCGATCGGGCTTTACCTGCGGAATGTCCTCCGCGCGCACGAACCCGCGTTCGATCTGCGGGTCACCGTCTCGATCCAGGGAGACGAACGCACCGCTCCGCGCGATGACGTCGGGGTCAAACACGCGCTGACGTTCGGAGAACTGTTCGATCGCCGCCTCGAGTTCGTTGAAGCGGGTCTCCACCTCGTCCGGGACGTCCTCGTCGCCCTCGTACTGCTCGGCGATCTCGTCCCATTCGCGGCGCAGCGCCTCGTAGCGCTTCTGATCCGCCTTGGAGAGCGGCACCTGCCGCGGATACTCGCGCCGCAGGCCGTGGCTGTACGGAAAGTCGAGGTGCGCCTCGACCCACTTCCAGCCCTCCGCGCGCACTTCATTGGCGAGGGCGTTGAGGCGCTCCAGCGCGAGGCGGTCGAGGAGCCCGGCATCCTCGAAGAAGCCGCTCCCGTCCTCACTGAAGAGGTCGCGCACGACCACGCCGCCCGCCTGTTCGTAGGCGTCGATCCCCACGAAGATCGTGCGCGGGTCGCTCGGTGGGACGTGGGTCTCCATCATGCGCGAGCGGATGACTCGCGGTTCCCGGTTCCAGCCAAGGTTCTCGTAGACCTCTTCCTGGCGCGCGTGGTCGTCGCTGATCGCAAACGACATCAGTTGTTCGAGCGTCACCTCGCCGTCCCGGTAGAGCTGCATCAGGCGCGGGCTGACGGCACCCAGCCGGAGCCGCTGACGCACGGTGTTTGGCGAGACGCCGAACCGGGCCCCGATCTCCTCCGCCCCCCATCCGCGTTCCTGGCTCAACACGCGAAACGCCTCGAACTGGTCGGCGGGATGCATCTCCGTGCGGGTGACGTTCTCGTCGAGGCTGATCTCGAGGGCGTCGTGTACCGCGTCGACGATGCAGCGGATCGACTCGGTGCGCTTGATCTCGCGCCGCTTCGCGCGCAGCTCTAGCGCGAGCCGGCGGCCTTCGCCGGCGGTGACGAGGTAGTAGCCCGTGGCGGTGCCATCGGCCTTCACCTCCGGCTGCACCACCAGGTTCTGCAGCAGCCCCTTGTGCGCGATGCTCGCGGCAAGCGCATGGATGGCCGCGTCCCCATGCGCCGTCTTGCGGGCGTTGTGGGGGGACTTCTTCAGCTTGTTCAGCGGGATCAATACCTCGACGCCGTGCGCGGCGACGGGCTCAGTCTTCGTAGTCATGCTGTTTCTCCTACTTGGGATCAGAGTTGGCGGGCGCGCGTCGCGCCCGGTCGTCGAGAGCGCGGGAGCGAGCGGCGCATCGTTCGAGGCGACCGCCGGCTCCGCGTCGTTGGGGCGTCACATGAGACGCATCTGCTCGCCGTCTTCGGAACCGAACCGATCCGAGACGGGGATCCAGTCTTCGCGCGACGGCGGGCGAACGCTGGCGCTCACGAGGACGGGGAGGGCGTCGGGCGCGAAGTCCCGAGCGTCGAGCGCCTCCTGCGCGCCATCGGCGACGAGACGCGCCTCGGCGAACAGCGCTTCGAGTGATTCCTCGTCCACCTCACGACCGCCCGCGAGTGATCGCGCGAGTTCGAGCGTCAGGTTGTCGCCTTCCGCTCCGTGTGCCGCGAGCCCGCCGTCGCCGATCTCGCCCTCGACGATCAGCGACGCCTGGAACTTGTGGGCGACGAGCAAGAGCGCCTGTGCCTGGAGCGTGGCGCGGTACGCGAAGTAGATGACGCGCACCGGACGGCGCTGGCCGATGCGCCACGACCGCCGGCTCGCCTGCCTCATCGTGTAGACGGAGTATTCGACCTCGTACCAGGCGATCGTGGGGAAGTCGATCAAGTCGAGGCCGGTCTGGACGAGACGTGGATGGACGAGCAGCACGTCAATCCCGGCACGGACGCGCCGTGCGACCCACTCCTCGCGCCGGTCAGGCGGCACGGTGTCCGCCTTCAGGGTCGCGACGCGCAGTCCGGCCTCGCGGAGCACCCGTTCCAGTCGGGGCGTGAGGTCGCGCGTCTCCGTGTGCGTGACGTACACGAGGAGGCGCCGGCCCTGTTGCCGTTCCTCCACGGCGAGGTCGACGAGTTGCTGCTCCTTCGGGTAGAGGCGGTCGTCCGGCAGGGCCGGAGCGGAACCGATCACCGCCCCGGTCGAGCGGTCGACGACCTCTTCGCCGAGCGTGCAGGCGTCGGGGTAGGCGAGCAATGCCTGGAGGTACGCGCCAAGTAGACGGCGGGAGCCGCCGGCGAGCGCCGCCATCACCGCCGCATGTAGCGCGTCCGCGAGGTCGCGATAGGCCGACGCCTGCGAGGGGCTGTCGGCGATCCCTCGGTCCATGCTGACCAGCCGGACCTCCTCCCGGTACTCGGGGAGGTCGGTCGCGACGTCCGCGAGCCGGATGAACACCGTGTTGCCGATCAGGTGGAACAGGATCGCGGGGGAGACGCCAGGCTTCTCCACGGTCCGCGTGCGATACCCGCGCCTGCGGCTCGACCGCCCCTCCTCAATCACATCATCGTCGCCCGCCTTGCGGGTGATCCGTTCGACGATGCCGTAGCGAGAGACCCAGCGAGACTCCTCGCCATACGCGAACTCATCGCGCACCTCCGGCGAGAACCGCCAGAGCAGGTGGAAGAGCGTCGATGCGTAGCCCCCCATCAGCGTGCCGGTGAGCGTGAGCGTCCGGCCGCAGGTCTCGGCGAGCGTGCCTGCGGCGATCCCCTGCGCCGAGCCCCGCGCCTTGTATTCGTGGGACTCGTCGGTGATCAGGAGGTCGAACGCGCCGGGCATCTGCCGGTTGATGTAGTCGGCCAGCGGAACCCGGGCCGGCCCGCTGCGGTCGGCCTGCCAGAGCGGCGTCCCGCAGCGGTCGCAGGTGCGTCTCCGCCGTCCGAGTTCGGCGAGGTCGATCGGGATGCCCTCGTCGTCGAGGACCGTCTGCCAGCAGCCTGGACAGCAGTTGCGGCGTGCAACCTCGCCGTCTTCGTCGTAGGCGACGCGTCCGCCATCGGCGTCCGGCCGCGTGAGCACAGCAGGCTTCCAGTGGTACGAGAGCTTGGCCTTCTCGCGGGAGAGGATCACGAACAGCGGCCAGTGGCGGTCGAAGCGGAGCCGTCTGAGGTCGCTGATCGTGCTGACGATGACCGCTTCGGCAAGCGGCACCGTGTCTTCCACCTCGCGTTTCCACTTGCGGGTCAGGTGAGGCGGGCACAACACAAGCACGCGTCGGAACCCGGCGACGTAGGCCGCCGACGCCCCGATCATCGTCTTGCCCGTGCCCATCTCGCCGACCACGTTGGTCCCGCGGTGGAGTTGGAGTGAGACCGCCGCCGCGCGGATGGCGTCGCCCTGGGCGCCCATCGGCCTGCGCTTGAGGTTCGAGAGGTCGAAGCCCCAGTTGTCGCGAGTGCGTGCCGTGTAGACCGGCGGATAAGCGCGCAGCACGGCGCGCGTGATTGCCTCTCCGTGCTCGGAGAGAAGAGTCGTGAGGTCCACTAGATCGCTCTGACGCGTCCCTCATCGCGAATGATGTTCGCGACCCAAGCAGCTAACTCTTGTGTCTCGACGGCCTCTATCTCACGGCGCGACGCACCCACGACACCCGCGCGAGCGATCGCGCGGTTCTGTTCGCGCACCGCGAAGTCGTTGCCAACACGGGATCGGAGGAACTCAGAAACGAGCTTGCCGCCTGCAACCACAGCGCGCGGCTTCAGTAGATCGAGCTGGCGCTTCGTCCAATTCCAGTCGACGGCCGCCATACGTCGCTGCGCAAGCGGCGACGTGTTGCTAATCAGAGGGTTCTTGATGAGGTTCAGAAAGGCTACCTCGTCTGGCGCGAGGCCGGCTCCGCGCAGTACAGGCTCGGTCCAACGAGTCCATACCGGTCCCCACTCCTCCCTGTCTTCTGCCCAAAGGCGCAGTACAGCGTCGTACGTCTCACTGCTAGGGTTCGCGGCCCACGCGGCCATGACCTGATCCCATACTCGGTGAACAGGCTCACGAGTCGCTCGGCCACCCTCACCGGGATGAGGAGCAAGAATCACGACCCCTCGGTATCGCCGGCCTACGAAGCCGGGCTGGGGAGTTCCGACTGCTGGGGGCGCTTCCGGTACGAACCGCCCGTCAGCGCCATAGCGCGCCGGCAAGGCCTCTCGGATGATGCTCGCACCGAGCGCGATAAACTCGTCAATCATTTCAGCCATCGTCGCTTCCCTCACCTGCGCTAGGCGATGTTATCCCGGTGTCGATCACCTCGACGTCGCCGGTGCGAAGGTCGAGCACCGTGACCGACGTCCGCATCACCTCGCGCTCCACCTCGACCTCCGGGTCAGGCGAGTAGACCGGGATGGACTCCTTGTAGGTGCGTCCCTTCACGAGCAGCCGCTGCTGCCCGGAATGGAGCACCACGCTGTCCAGAAACCCCGCGGCGACCATCACGGCGAGGTGCCCGCGCCGCAGCGGCATCAGCGGCCGGACGCGCCGCTCCTCCGGCGGCCAGAGCCGTTCGGTCAGAGCGACGTGCGCCCACACACCGGAGCGGCGCGCCTCAGCGGCGGCCTCGCCCGGATCGAAGTTGAACGACGTGAACAGCACGTCGCCGGCAGGGAGCACCGGCAACGCGCGTTGCTGCTTCATCGCGCCCGCGGCGGGCAACTCGGGCAGCGCACCCGACGCCCACGACTCGACGGTCGCGCGGCCGGAGGCGTCGGAGACCGGTGCTTCCCGCATCGTCCCGAACAGGACGACTTGGTCGAACCGCTCGTGGAGTCCGTCGGGGAAGCGCCAGCAGGCCAGGTCGCGGTAGTGGCCGGCAAGATAGCGTGCCGAGGTCGCGAGCCGTCGCTGCGGCACGATGTAGATCAGCAGTCCGCCGGGGCGGAGCACCTTTGTCATCGCGGTGAGGAACGTGTGTTCCAACCGCCGTGCATCGAGGTCGATGTCATACGGCGGATTGAGAAAGAGGCAGGAGAATCCTGCTTCTTCAATCCGCGCGGTGAACGCGCTCCCCGGGAGTGCGTGGTCGAGGACGCCGGCGGCTTCCTCGTAGCGGTCCGTCTCCAGTTCGATCCCGTATGTCTCGCCGCCGACGGTGGCGGCGAGCTGTTGCAGCGCCGCTCCCGTTCCGGCGCAGGGATCGAGCAGGCGAACAGCGACACGGCCGCCGTGTGTGGCGGGCTGGATCATCGCGCCGATGCGGGCAACCACTTCGGGCGGTGTCGGGAAGTATCCCCCGACGGCAAGCGATTCAAGGCGCGGCATCGCGCACCTCGCGGTCGCGGACGAGCAGCTGCGTTGTCACGCGGCGTTCGCCAGCTCTTCCGCTGGCAGTGGAATCCGGTGTCCCCGGAGGGCACGCCCCAGCGCCGCCTGCAGCGCGTCAAGGTCGGGCACGCAGCGCCAGGCGCGGATGCCGTGCGCGTCGAGCGGGCGAATCTCCCCGCTGTCCAGCCCGCGCTTCCAGAGCCACTCACTCCACGATGGGTGGAGCGGGAGGTCGATCCGGCGGCTCAGGAACCGATAGTGCAGCGCCGGTGCTTCCGCCTCGGCGCGAGCGAGCAGGAGGAAGTCGGGGCCTTCGCCCGCGTAGAGCGCGGCTGACGGCACCAGCATCGCGTGTGTCGCGCCCGTGGCCGGCAACCGTGCCGTGTGGAAGCGGCAGTCGGCGCGCGCCTGCGGCGCGAGCGTGCAGTACCGGCCGCCCATGAGCGCGTCGTCGCTGATCACGGCGGGCTCGCCTTTGAGCAGCCGCGCCCAGAGCGCGCGGATCGACTGCTGGTTCGAGATCATCGAGATGAACCACAGGTCGGCGCCGTCACGCGCGTAGGCGTCAACCGCGCCGGCGAACCCGGCGCAGCGGATGTGCATCGTCTCCATCGAGTCTCCTTTCATGTGAGGCGTTGGAAGCGCCCATGTGCGTCGCGGGTTCCGACCTCGGAGCGGGTAATCGAGCTGGCGTCCGCCCAGCGTCCGTCCTCGAACGCCGCCGCGAGCGCCCGCTCGAACCAGGCGTCCCAGCCCGGGCCGTCCTCTGCGAGGCCGGGCGGGACCGGGAGGTCGAGGACGCCGGCGAGGTGGAGCCGCAGGACGCGGGTGCCCGGCGGGAGTGAGGGCGCCGTCACCGCGGTGCTTCCGCGTCGGCGCGTACCCGGCAGCGGACGCAGCACCGCGCGTCGGTTCGCGGCACGTTCGGCATCCGTCCGAAGGCAACGGTGCGTCCGCACAGCGTGCGGGCGAGGTGCCCGGGCAGGTCGTACCCGGGCACCTCGATCACGTGGCGCAGGCGAGGCATGGCGTTCAGGCGGCCGTGCGCTCGCTGGCACCATCGAACACTCCGCGCACGACGTTGTCGGGCGGGACGGCGGATGGCTCGAGGTCATCGAGCCAGCCTTCCGCCGCGAGGTAGCGTTCGACCGCCTCCGCGACGAGGTGCGTCATCGGCCGGCCCTGTGCCTGGCCGAGCCGGTAGAGCGGAGGGATCAACCGCTCGGGGATCTTGGGGCTATACATCTGCATGCTCCTCTTCGTGGACATCGGTTGCGGTCGGCTGCGGGGTGTAGCCGAGGATGTGGTCGACGGCGCGCTGGGCCTGTCCGGCCGCCGCGACCGCGAGCCGGCGGTCGTCCTCGAGCGCCCGCAGCCATGAGGCGATGTAGGCGGCGGACTGGTCGAGGCGCGAGGCGTCGACCCCCGCCTCCTGGCAGAGGAACGCCGCCGCGAACTCCGCGACCAGCTCCTCGCGTGAATAGACCGGCGAGCCGAACGGGGCCGACTCCTGGTAGCCCTCGCGGTCGAGGCGCGAGCGATGTCCGGTCGAATGGGCGAGCTCGTGGAAGAGCGTCGCGTAGTAGCCGTCGACATCGCGGAACGCGCCGAGCGGCGGGAGGTGCACCTCGTCGCGCGAGGGGATGTAGTAGGCGGACTCACCGTCATGGAAGACGTCAGGCCCGTCCGCATAGCCAGCGACGATCGCCTCGGCCCGTGTGAGCGGGTCGAACTCACCTCCGGACTCCTGGTCCGGGAGCGTGAGCCCCTCGCACTGCGTGACGTTGAAGACGGTGTAGAGCCGCATCAGCGGGAACGCCGGGCCGCGGTCTGCATCCGGAGAGTCGCTGTTGCGGTCCTCGTCGCGTGCGGGCCACTTCCAGAAGACGACCCGTGTCCCGTGCTCGCCGCGGCGGACGTGCCCGCCGAGCTGCTCCGCGTGGCGAAACGTCAGCCAGCGGGGATCCTCGTAGCCCGCCTCCATCGAGGTCAGGCTGAGGACGAGCAGGTTGATGCCGCGGTAGGGGCGGTGCGAGACCGCGTTGCGCAGTCCGCGTGCGCGCCAGGGGTGACGCCACGGGACGGTGCCGCGCTCCAGGGCGGCGATGATGCGGGCGGTGACCTCCGCGTACGGGTCGCGGCGGGCCGCGACTGGCCTACGCCGCGTGCGGGCCGTCATGGAATCCCACGTGAGCGTCGCCGCCGGGCCTCCGGCGCTCGTAGACGGTGAGCCGCACGGTGTGCGTGGAGCCGTCGGTGCGCACCGCCTGCACGGCGGTCGCGTGGAAGCCGGGGATCAGCGAATGCCACAGCGGGATCACCGCCACGGCGTACTGGCCCGAGCGCGTGGTCACCACGCGCCGGGCCGCTGGCTGCAGGAGCATCGTCAGGCGGCCTGCGCGTGTCCATTGCGGCGGTTGAGGCCGCGTGCGAGGCGGGTGACGGCGTCCCGGAGCCGGCGTGCGTCGAGCTCGTCAAGCGGGCAGCCATACTTCTCGGCGACCCACTCGCGCGTGCGCGCTTCATCGGAACCGGCGCGCTCGGCAATCGCGAGCACCTCGCGGCGGAGCGGTTCGGCATTCACCGGGCCGGTCGTATCCGTCCCATCGAGGCGCGCCGACAGCTCGTTTCCGAGCCCGGCTCCGTAGTGGCGCAGTGCGCGCTTGAGGCCGTCGGTCACGGCCGCCTTGTAGGCGGTCGCATGCGCGTCGGCGGTTTGCTCGTCGACGACGCCCGCGCCCACGTCACTGTGTGCGCCACAGCCCTCGACGGTGACGCGGACGGTCGCCGTGTAGATGCCGAGCACCGGCGTGGCATCACGCCGCCCGGTCTGGGGGATCGGACGGTAGGTCACCTCCCCGACCACTTCAGCACCCCAGCGGTCTTCACCGAAGATCGCGTTCGCGAGCTGGATCGCCCGCCACCCTTCCAGGTAGCGGACCGTCCCGTCGTCGCCCTCGCGTTCCGAGATGTGCTCGGGTGCGAGCGGCTGCCGGAGCTTCCGCTTCGTAGCGGTGCTCAGGCGGCGCGGTTGAGGCGCGTTCGTTCGCTCTGCTGCCATGACTCCTCCTGTCGTCTGCGGGCCTCAGCCAACGCCGCCAGGAAGGCGTTACGCCCACCGCGCCGCTGGCCGAGATGGTTGAGGTCGTGCGCTCCGTCCGGGAGCGCGACGGTAAGGGCCCGCGCCCCGAGGGCGGATGCGAGCTGCGCCGAGGCCCGACGGCCGGGGCCGTCGGCATCGAGCGCGAGGTAGACGGTGCGGAAGCCGCGGATGGCGGCCAGCGTCCGCCGCGAGGCGTGCGTCCCGACCAGCGCCACCGCCGGGACCTCCCATTCGCAGGCGGTCAGCCAGTCGAAGGGGCCTTCGACGACCACGACCGCCGCCGCGCCAACCTGCGACGCCTGCGCCACTCCGAGCAGGGGAGACGGCGCGCGCAGGTTCAGGTAGCGGGGACTACGCTTCCCGAGCGCACGTCCCGTGAGCCAGGTCGCGCGTCCATGGACGTCGAGGTCCGGGATCACAATCCGGCCGGTGAACGTGTCCCGCCCATCCGCGATCAACCCGAGCCGCTCCGCCGCTTCGAGACTCAGGTGCGACGAGCGCAGCCGGTCGACGAGCCCGCCGGCCGCGTATCCAAGACGGAGCCGGCGGGCGGTTTCCATGGAGATGCCACGCTGCGAGAGATAGGCGCGCACGTCCCGGTACTGCGGGAGCGTGCGCGCGTAGTGCGCGACCGCCGCGTCCATGACCGCCGCCGCCGCGGGGTCGAGGCGTGGTTCGGATACACGTGGTGCCAGGGGGACGACGTTCGCCGGTAGCTCCGGCAGTCCTCGCGAGAGCAGTGCCGCCGTCTCCCGGAACGGCGTGCCCCGGATCCGGCCGACGAAGTCGATGACGTCGCCGCCCGCATGACAGCCGTAACAGAACCACGACGCCGTCTCCGGGTAGACGACGAAACTCGGGTCGTGGTCGCGGTGGAAGGGACAGCGCCCGATCAGCCGCCGTCCCGACGACCTCAGATCGATCCCCGCGGACGCAACGGCCACGGCAATCGGGTGCGCGGCACGGATCGCCGCGACGTCATGCATCCGGTGCCGCCGCTTCGATCTCGCTGATCCGTCGCCAGAAGCACTCCTCCTGGACGGTCAGCGCGTCGGCGGGGTCGATGCCTGCGGGCAGGTGAGGCTTCAGGACCTCGCCGGGCGGGTCGCCGACCTCCCAGTAGCGGGCGATCAGGTCGCCCTCGCTCTCGGCATTGGCCAGCCACGCGAGCAGGGCGTCGACGCCGGGCTGTACGGCAGCCCGCTGCGCATCGGTCCACTCGCTGTAGACGGCATGGCTGTTTTCCCACACGCCGCGCACGGCGCGCTGGAAACGGTCGTTCTTGGGCACGCTCGGATTCCTTTCATAGAACACGGTTTGGTCAGCTCTCTGGGACGCCCGCCTGCCAGGCGCACGGCCCCCATGTGGACGGGCAGCACGAAATCGGGGCCGCCCGAAGGCGGCCCCGAAGGGTGAGGTGGACGCGGTTGGCGGCGCTCAGGCGAGCGCTGGTGCTCCGATTGGCGCGAGGAGCCGTGCGCCACGCAGCGCCTGGGGCGCAAACTGCTGTCCGCGTTCCCAGCGTCGCGGGCCGATCGACGACACGACTTCCCACTTCCCATCCAACGTGGGCATCAGCACGGCCCCGCTCCCGAACCCCGCGCGGTAGTAGACCGCCCCGAGGAGTCCGATGCGACGGCACGCCTCCAGCCAGAGCCCGCAGAGGTGGCGGACCAGTTCGTCCGGCAGCCCCTGGAAATCGAGCGGCTCGAGCAGGTCGAGCGCGGCGACCGGCTGGTGGCGGTGGCAGCGGCGTGCCTCGCGGAGCGCCGACTGTGCCGCCTCGACCTTGACGGCCTCCACCCGGTTCTGTAGCGTTTCGAACGTCCTACTGAGGTCCGGCACGCTGCTGATCCCTACCACAGAATCCAGCAGTCGCCGGGCCTCTTCATATCTCCTGGCGTTGATGTGCCTCTCGGCCAGCGCCAGCTTCTCCTGCGTCTCCATCCTCAACTCCTGATCCCGCTCCTCGGCGAGGAGCTGCTTGATGTCGTCCCTCGCGGCGAGAACTTCCGCTTTGCGTTGCAGCACCGTGGCGTGCGCCTCGGCCTCCGTCGCCAGGCGTCCCATCTGTGCGGCCATGACCTCCGCCTCGGCCCGAGCCGCCGGGTCGAGGGCGGCTTCGGCGAGGTGGCTCGCCTGACGCACCGCGTCGCGCATCCGCGTCACGACATTCATGGCGCGCACCGCGTCGCAGCGGTACTGGCGATAGAGCGCGAGGTCTTCCTTCGCCCCGTCGCGGCGCAGCCGGTCGGCCTCGAGCAACGCCAGGAACGAGCCGAGTACGTCACGCGCCGTCGCGTCGAGCGTCTCGATCGCCTCCGGGTCGCTCGGGCCGTTCACCACCGGCACCAGCGCCATCGACTCCGGCACGCGGTCATCGACCGGGAAGCGGTCAATGACGTGCGCGAGGTCGCGCAGATCGGTCAGCACTATCTCCTGAGTCATCGTCTCCACTCCTAACGTTCAGCGGCGACGGCGATTGCGCCGCCGTCCATTGGCACCCATGAGTCATCCAGCGGGGGAACGTCCTCGTCGTCGAACGGCGGAGGCTCGGCAACCGGCGCGCGGAACGGGACGACCGACGCCGGCCGCGGCTGTTCCGCCGTCGCGGGCACGGCTCGCATCGGGCCGAGGGCATCGCCGACGACCTCGTAAAGCCGCTGCCGGAGCGTCGCGACGATTTCCCCGTCGCTCATCGACTCCTCCCCGACCAGGAAGGCCAGGTAGAGGACGTGACGCCGCACCCCATCGGGTCCGTCGAAGACCTGCAAGAGCGACGCCTCGGGGCGTTCGCCTCGCACGATGCGTTGCACGACGACGAGGAGGTGCTGAGGCGGAGCCACGCCGAGCGCCCGGAACTGCGTCCGGGTCGTCCGCGTAAGCATCCGCCGCAGGCGCCGCGCCCTGCCGTGTCTCGCATCGACGATCACCACCGGCTTCCACGGCCGCAGCCGCCGGGCGGTCGCCCGCCAGCCGGCCTTGAGCCACGCGGCGCACCAGCGCGCCGCGCTCCTCGTCCGTGCAGCCCACCGCGCCACGAGGCGCGGCCGCCGCTTCCTTGTTCGCCGGTCCATCCGAACCTTCCTTTCCGTCCCGTCGCTGCGGGACTGCTACGCACCGATCGCCTTCGAGGCGATCGCCAGTACGAACATGACTGCGCCCGCGAGGGTGGCGACCTGCGTCGCCCTCTGGCCTCGACGGCGGTCACGCCTGCGGCCGTCGTCGTGCTCCATGTGCTCGTCGTCGAACGATTCCATCGGGCCTCCTGCTGCGCGCACGACGAATCGCCCCGGATGGACTCCATCGGGGGCGGTTCGCGAGTGCTCGGGTGGATTCAAGGCATCCGGGTTCCGGAACGCAGCACGAGGCGTCGCGGCCTCAGTCGCAAGCGACCGAGCTCACCGCGGAGCGTGGAACGCGCCGGGCCGGAAGTTGGCGCGGGGCTAACCAGGTGGCGTGGCGATCGCCGGCAACCTGTTCGGACTCCGCTCGTACTGGGTGGTGCGCTCGGGTGGTCACATCGCAACCTCCGTTCGCGCTCTAGCTGTCCTTCCTACTCCTTTCGATTCCTCTCTCTGCTTGATCTGTGCGGCTCGTTCGACGTGTCTGATGGAGAGCGCAATGCTCGTTTCCCGAGGGTTGATCCGCCCTGCGCGTCACGATGAGCCAACCGTGCCGGTTGTCTTGCTCCTGGGAGCTGGCGATGCCGGCAAAACGCACTTCGTACGCGGCGAGGCTAGCAACCCTCAGTCCAGGGAGAATCCAGACACAATCCAGAACCGCCGCGCACGCACCTATTTCGGTCGTTTCAATCCAGAGCATCGAAATCGCGGAAAGGACGCCGGCGAGGGGCGGGGCGCCTCGAACCGCGTTGCGGCGCAGGGCCGCCGCGCCTGATCGCGAGGTTCACACAGGTTGTGTGGGGGTCTGGACTGAGTCTGGATTGAAGAACCCTCGGATATGTGGGTGTTTCAGTGATCGACTGCCGCGTGCAGCGCACAGCCGGTCTCGTCCGCGAGCGTGCGCGCTGCCTGCTCGCGTGCCGGCGTTGCTCCCCCACAACTCAGCCACTCGCGTCTCAGCCAGTCCGTCCTCGTCACTGGCATGCACTCGCGCACGGTGCCACGCACGTGTGTGGAGGTCAGGCGGATGAGGCCACTCGCGTACGGCCGCTTCCGTCCGCGCGGTGCTCCGTCAGCCTGCCGGGATGAGCGACGCGACCATCGCGCGCATCTCGGCCGATGGTTCGATCCCCAGCACCGTGCGCAGGCGGTCGCGGAACTCGAGGTAGCAGCGGGCCGCTCGCGCGCGGTTCCCCTCGGCGAGGTGGATCGCGAGCAGCGTGCAGGCGGCGCTTTCGCGGAGCGGCTCGGCCGCGATCGCGGCGTGGATCGCCTCGAGCGCCGCCGCATACTCGCCGCCCGCCGTCAGCCGTTCCGCGTGCGCTTCGAGTGCGTGCAGGAAGAGGTCCTGCAGCCGGTCGCGTTCCAGGATGGCCCAGTCGTCGTGACAGTCGGGTAGCAGCGTGAGCGTCAGCCGGTCGAGCGGCTCGCCAGCATCGGCGTCCGGCACGCTCCCGGTGATCAGCCGTTTCGCGAGCGTTTCCACTTCGTGGACATCCACCGTCACCGCGTCCGTGAGGCATACCTGGTCAGGGGCGATCGCGAGGAGCGCCGGTTGCGCCGCGTGCAGGCGGGACAGTGCCGTACGGAGGCTGCCAAGGGCGATGCGGGTGGAGAGGTGTGGCCACAGCCGCTCGGCGGCGAGCGCACGGGGCAGGGGTGCGCGATACACCGCAGCCAGGGCGAGGACGCGCCGGCTCGCGGCCGGCAACTCGATCGCACCGCCGTCATCGGTCGCTGTGAAGCCACCGAGCAGTTGCACCCGGAACAGGTGTGCCGGCGAACGTCCCAGCGGACGGTGAGACCGTCCGGTGGCGTTGCGGTTGCGTACCCCCGCCACGACCAGTCCTCTTCTGGCCGCTTCCGGAACCCATCGGGGTCACGTCGCGACCGTCAGACACTTACCGCGCGTGCCGCCTCGCACCGCCATTATCCATAACGCGCAAGCGCATGTGCGTAGCGGCGGCGTAGCAAATCGCGCTACACGCGATTTGTCAGACTTCGCGTTCACTCCGGGTTGCGGCCATCTCTTACGGGCGGTGTGCGTGACCGCATCCTGCCGCTCGCGCGCGTGTTTCGTTGCGCCCGTTGCTACGGCCCATCGGTTTCCTCCCTCCATGGCACCACGAACGCGATCGATCACCGGACGGCTGTTGCTTCGAGCCTGGATCGAGCCGGCGCATGAGCGGCCGTTGCGGGTGGTGATCTCCCGCCACGACGAGCAGGGCGAGGTCGTGGAGGAGCAGGCGTTTACCGACGTGAGGATGGCGTCCGCCTGCGTGCGGACGTGGCTCGTCGCCTTTGTCCGCCGCTGGGAGCGGGGCGAGCAGCCGGACGGCCACCGGGAGGAGTAGGAGAGCTATGGCGCTGGGTACATCACGCATCCGTACACGCTCATGGCCGCTGCCGCGCATCGACATCAGGCTGCTGGTAGGGCTGCTGCTCGTGGTAGTCGCGCTGGCCGGTGGCGTGGCGTTCGCCACCCAGCTCCGCGAGACGGAGCCGGTGGTCGTCGCCGCGCGCACGCTGCCCCCCGGTCACGTCATCACGCGAGATGACCTCGCCCTCAGCGAGGCACGCCTGGAAGGGCCGCTGGCGAGGCTCGCGGTCGGCGCGGCGGACCTCAGTGCGATCGTCGGACAGACGGCTGGACAGACGATCCACGCGGGGGCGCTGGTGGTCCGCCCTGACCTGGGTGCCGGCCCCGTGCTCGGGGCTGATGAAGTCGCGATCACCGTCGCGGTGGGCGCGGATGCGGTCTTCGCCGAGCTGCGGCGCGGCGACCAGGTGGCGGTGCTGGAGACCACGGAGCCGGGACGCCCGGGGAGTGCGACGAGGCTGCTGCTCAACCGCGCCACGGTCTACCACGTCGCACTCGACGCGACGCGGGTCAGCCTCGGCGGTGGCACCGCGGACGCGTCAGGACGCATCACCAACGTCACGCTCATCGTCCCGCGCGCGGAGGCGGAGCGCGTGACGCACGGCCTCGTCACGGGCCGCCTCACCCTCGTGCTCGTGCCCGCGGTGAACGCGGCGGCGGGCGTGACGGGGACGACGCGATGACCTCCGCGATGCGGGTGACGGACTCCCCGGTGCGGGTGCTGCTGGCGACGGCGGACCGGACGCTCGAGTCGCGGCTGGTGGACGGGCTGCCCGCGGAGGGCGTGCGCGTGGTCGCCCGCGCGCTCGACGGCCCCACCGTGCTCGACCAGGCGCTCGGTCCGGCTGCTCCCGTGGCGGGGAGGGAGGACACGCCGAGCGGGATCGACGTCGTCGTCCTGTCGGCGGCATTGCATGGCCTGGGCGAAGCGACGCTGCTGACGCTCCGCGACCGGGGCGTGCCGGTGCTGCTGCTCGCCGCGGGCGAAGGCGAAGCGCGACGGGTCGCGGGTCTCGCCCCGTCGGTGCTGGCGTCGGCGCCCGTCGCCGTGCTGGCGGAGGCGGTCCGGCGTACGCGCGACGGCACGCCGCCGAGCACGGCGTCCGAACGCCCGCCGGCCGCGCTTGCGCCGGCGTGGGACGAGCCACGCGCGGCGGTGGGTGGGGACGCTCAGGGCCGCGTCATCGCCGTGACGAGCGGGAAGGGCGCACCCGGCAAGAGCACGGTGGCGATCGCGGTGGCGGCGGCGCTGGGCGGCGCGGGCTACACCGTCGCGCTTGTGGACGCCGACCTCCGTGGCGGGAACGTCGCTCCCTACCTCGACCTCGACCCGCGCCGCGGGCTCGTGGGGCTCGCGGCAGCGGGTGGACCGCTCGGCGCGCGCCTCGATGGCGAGCTGCAGGCCGGGCCCGGTTGCGCCGTGCTGGCCGGTGTGGAGCGTCCGGAACTCGCCGGCGCTCTCTCGACCGAGCTCGTGGCCGGCGCGATCGGGCTGCTGCGCGGGCGGTACGAGCGGGTGGTCGTGGACCTCGCGTCCAGTGCGCCGCGCGACCTGTTGCTGGCGGCCGACCAGGTGTTGCTGGTGACGTGCGCCGACATGGTGGCGCTGTGGAACGCGCGTGTCGCGCTGCGGTCGTTCGGGGCCGAGCTGGCAGGGCGCTGCCAGGCGGTCGTGAACCGGCGGGAGGGACGCGAGCACTACGACGGCGAGGAGGTCGAAGAGGCGCTCCGCATCCCGGTGGCGGGCGTCGTGCGCGAGGACCGCGAGGCGGCCCGGCAGGCGATCGAGCGACAGGCGCCGTTCATCGCCACGGGCGGCAAGGCGGCCGCTGACCTGCGGGCGCTCGCGGCGACCGTGGACGCCCTCCTGACCGGCGACGCGATCACCCCGCCCGCGACCGGGCGCTGGGCGCTGGCGGCGGGGGGCTAGCGATGGCGAGCGCGGAGCTGGCCGTGCCGGACGGGCGG
>WBZO01000542.1_pt1 | contig 77434 bp, 74 predicted proteins | sample 5204261 | NCBI WGS metagenome assembly WBZO01 (sample SAMN12412400, study PRJNA552823) | activated sludge metagenome | isolation source: activated sludge from anammox sidestream of wastewater treatment plant... | place: USA: North Carolina | collected 2017-09 | reverse complement strand
AACGGTTATCGAGTCCGCCCTCACGGTACCGCGATCGGGCTCTGGGTGCATCTCGCGCAATACACGGCGACCGCAGCGGTCATCAACAAGACCACCCCGAGCCCCATCAGGCTCGCCGCCGGCCCCAAAGACTCCGCCACCCAGCCGAAGCCCGTCATCCCCGCCATGGCGGAGGCCATCGAGCCGACGCTGAAGGTCGTGAGCACTCGACCGATCAGCGGTTCCGGAGTCACTTCTTGCAACAGAGCCCACACGATCGGATTCAGGACGGCCGTACTTCCGCCGACGATGATCACGACGGCCGCGGCAATCAACGGTTGTTCGAGGAGACTGAGACTGCCCACCGCGATGCCGCCCACCGTCATGCCCCGAACCACGATGCGCAACCGACCCTGCATGTCGTTCTGTTGTTTCCACGCGAGCCACGTCGAAGCCGCCAACATCCCCACGCCCAGCGCGCTCCACAACCAGCCTAATTGCACCGGCCCCACTTGGAGAAACTCCTTGGCATACACCGGCAGGATAAACACAAAGGCGCTGACGCCCAGGTTGTACAGCGAGGAAATGACGACCAGCGTGAAGACCATGGATCGTCGGCCGAACACGAAACGGAATCCCTGCTTCAGGTCACCCCAGAGCGAATGGGCCGACGTCGAAGAGCCCACCGCCTGTGTCACGAAGTGAATGGGCATCAGGCACAACGCTGAGATCAAGAAGGTACCCGAGTTGATGAACAGCGCACGCTCCGATCCGATCAGTGCGATGAGCAGACCGCTGATCGCCGGACCGAATAACATTCCCAAATTGCCGGTACCTTGAATGAGGGCGTTGGCCGCAGTCAGTTCGGACGGGCGGACCAGCAAGGGCACGGCGGACACCAAGGCCGGTCCGAACACGGTCGAGACGATCGAAGTGACGAAAATGAGGAGGTACAGCCGCTCGATCGACAGCGCGTCCACGGCGTACAGTGCCGGAATCAGAAAAGTCAGGCCGGCCCGAATCACGTCCACCCACACCATTACCTGCTTCTTGGGCCACCGGTCGAGATAGACACCGATCACCGGACCGAACAACAACGGAGGGATCGTCTGCAACAATCCCACCATGGTCATCTTCATGGCAGACCCCGTTAACTCATACACGAACCAGAGGAGGGCCACCTTATTCAGGCCCTCGCCGATTTGCGAGGTCACCTGTCCCCACCACAACAATCCGAAGTCTCTGGTTCTGATGAGGCGCCAGCCTCTGTTGTTCGGCTCCGTCGATGAGTCTTGTGCCATGACGATTCCTCCCCGGTCATGACTGTGGGTGCGGGCTGTGTACCCCGCACATACTGCTGTTGTGCCCACCTTAACCAACCGTACGACAAGGAAAAGCTGGGGAAGCCCCTGGAGGTCCGGCATCACGAACCCTCGGCGGAGGCCGAACTCGATGAGGAAGGCCCATGACTAGGGCCTTACCTAGTGCAAGAGAGGCGCCGGGCTGCATAGGGTGATACTCATCAACAGTCGCGGACATCGAGAGTCGCCGATGGGTCGCACGTATTCACTCCGGGCCGCAAGACAAGAAGGAGGTCGAGAGATGTACAACCAGGATTCGTCTAATTGGTCCGCCTTTATCGCAGGAGCCTTCATCGGCGCAGGAATCGCCTTGCTCTTGGCGCCGCAATCGGGACCGGAACTTCGGTCCACCCTTCGGGACTATGCCGCTCGGGCCAAGGATGAACTCGACGAAGCCACGGAACAAGGGCGCGCCGCCTGGGACCGCGCCGTCGAGCGGGGACAAGAATATGTGGAAGGCGGCAAACAGACCTTGCGCAAGGCAGGCCAGGCCGCACGCGAGTTTGTGGACGAGACCGTGCAAAGCGCAGAAAAGACCGTGGAAGAAGCCTCCTCGCGCCGAGGGTAAGCGCTATCTCAAACCGATGCTCGACAACTAGAGAAGGAGAACCATCCCATGATGACCCGCATGACTCACATAATGTTCGGCTTGGCCCTCGTGACGCTCGTCGGCTGCCAATCCACCACCGGCAAGACGGCCGGGCAAACCATCGACGATGCCTCCATCACAGCCGCGGTCCATTCCAAGCTGGCTTCGGACCGTCTGTCGAACTTCACCCGCATCGACGTCGACACAGAACGGGGTGTTGTCACGCTCAACGGGGTCGTGGGGACCGCCGAGCAGAAGATGCGCGTGGCCGAACTGACGCGCGAGGTGAACGGCGTCCGGACAATCAACAACAACCTTCAAATCCAACCCCAGTAACGAGCCCCGTAGACTGTGCGACCGTTCCGACGGAAAGAAGGAGGCATGTCATGAAGCATCGTCGCACCCTCGTGGTTCCAGTCCTCACCGCCGTCTTTCTGACGGGGGTGGCCTGCAGCCATACCATTCCCAAGAGTTCCTCTCAACCGGTGCCGCCGCCCATTACGAGCGCAGTTCCCTCCTTCACTGCGATGGCGAAGGAGGACGCACCGGCCCCGGTGTCGCACGTGCCGGTTCAGGTCAAGACGGATCTGACGCCCATTCAAACGGCAATCCGCCAAGCCGTGCCGGATCGTCTTACGGAGGCAGGGCATCCTTTGGAACAGGAGTTCCGGTGGACGTTCGTTAGGACCGGCGAGCCTCACGTACACATCCAAGACGGCCTAGTTGCGATCCATGCGGAGTACAAGGGCGACATCGAGGCGCGTGGGAGTTCCCGCGCCTGCCGATTGGATCCCGTCTATGCGACGCTGGACGCCACCGGAACACTCCTACTCGTGCAAAGCCGCGAGACGCTCTCCTTTGCGTTCGACCTCACTCATGCGGCAGTCGGTACGAAACCGGAGAGCGATGCACGTTGCAATATGTTCAACCGGTCTATCAATGAGCAGTTGCCGGAGTTGTTCAGCCTGACGCAGGTCAAAACCGCCATGGTGGACGCTGTGCATCCGGAGGCCTTCGGCATTCCGTTCCAACGCATCTGGAACAACCTAGAAGGCCCCTTGTCGATTCCCGTGGCCTCCTTGAACACGCGCGCCTGCCTGTACGGCAATCCGCGGGAAATGCTCGTGAGCCAACAGAAGGGAACCGTACAGGAGACGGTGATTGTCGGCACCGCCAAACAGATGCCGTTGGTCACCTATGAGGCGGCCTGTTCGGAAGCGGCTCCCACCGTGGCGCTCGTGAGCTCCGGTCCGGCCTCCACGGAGAAGAAGCCGTACGTGATCCTCGCCAAGATTCCGCTCTCCTATCAACAGGTATCGCACCAGCTCCAGGGCAAACTGTTCCATCAGACGATCTTCTTGGACTCGGCAACCTCCGATGCCGCCGTCATCGAGCGGGTCTCCGCCGCCGATGCCAACGGACGGGTCCTGCTCACGGTCGAGACGACCGGAGACCTCAAGGGCACCATCTACTACTGGGGCACCCCACGATTGGATGATACCGGGAAGACCCTCACGATCCCCGATTTGCAGATGGCGAATGAATCTCGAACCGCCATCGATTCCATTCGCGTCGGATATTGGCAGGCCGTGGACCGCGAACTGCAGCCCAAACTCCGGCAGGCAATCGCCATAGACCTGTCCAACCAAGTGGATCGGTTGAAGCAGACCGTCACCGGAAGCCACCGGTCCGGGGACCTCACCATGGATATTCTGGTCACCAGGCAGCAGCCGGATCAGGTGTGGTCCTCCACGCAAGGTATCACCGTGTCCATCTTGCTGGAAGGCACGGCCAACGCCACGGGTCAGATGACGCTCGAAGGCCAACCGCCCCGGGCCATGCTGCGGGGTGAGAGTCGCTGACGCTCAGCGGCCGGGTCGAGGGTGTCGAATCCACCCTGGCCCGGCCCGAGCCCTGTCCGTCCGTCCATCAGGGCCCTACCCAGTATGCGCCCCGTCGCTTCCCTGCTACGTTCAGTATCGAGATCCCGCCGGGCTCGAAGGAAGATGAGAGGGAGGCGATCCATGGCGAACGCACAATCCATTTCAAAGGCCCATGAAACGGTCCGCATCTTGCGCAACGACCATCGTCAGATTTTAGCGCTGTTCCACCTGTACCTCGCGGCGCCCGCAGATTCCCGGCAAGCCACCGTGGACCACATTCTCGAACTGATCGAGGAGCACTTCCACAGGGAAGAATCGCTTCTGGCCGACGGATCGCGACCGCGCAACGATCAAGAGCGGAAACTCCTGGGACAGGTGCTCATGGAACACGAAGAACTGCGGGCCATGGTCGACGAACTCCGGCGATCGGAGGCGGACGACGACCAGGCATTGGACGAATTTTTTGAAGACACGATGCGGGCGGCGCGCGCGCACTTCATCACGGAGGAGCGGGATCTCTTCCCACACCTCGAAACGCTGGCCGTCTAGCGCGCACCATGGAGTTCTTCACTTCAACGCCCCTGGTAAAAGGGAGAAGGAGCCTCACCCCATGCGGAGCACCCCCATACGATTCGCAGTGGTCGGCCTTGGACATATTGCCCAGGTTGCGGTCCTGCCCGCATTCGCCCATGCCAAGTCCAACGCACGCCTCGCTGCGCTCGTCTCGGACGACGCGGTCAAACGTCGCGTACTCGGCAAGAGCTACGGCACCCCACACACCTATGCCTATCGCGAGTACGACGCCTGCTTGCGCAGCGGCGAGATCGACGCCGTGTATATCGCCCTGCCCAACAGTCTGCACCGCGACTTCGCCCTAAGGGCCGCAAGGGCCGGCATCCATATCCTTTGTGAAAAGCCCTTGGCAGTGACCGCCGCCGATTGCCGCGCGATGGCGCGGGCCGCCGACCGTCACGGCGTCAAGCTCATGGTGGCCTATCGACTCCACTTCGAGACCTGCAACCTGCGCACGATCGCCCTGGCCCAGTCCGGGCAGCTGGGAGACCTGCGTCTGTTTCACTCGGTCTTTACGCAGCAAGTGCGTCCAGGCGATATCCGCTTGAAGCATCAGCTCGGCGGAGGCCCGCTCTACGACATCGGGATCTATTGCATCAACGCCGCGCGGTATCTGTTCCGCGACGAACCGATCGAGGTGTCGGCCTTTCTGGGCAAGGGCGACCGCCGATTCCAAACGGTGGAAGAATCGGCATCCGTCCTCATGCGTTTTCCGCAAGATCGATTGGCCACCTTCAGCTGCAGCTTCGGCGCGACGGACGAAACCATGTACGAGATCATCGGCACGAAGGGTCGCGTCCGCGTGGAGCCGGCCTACGAATATGTCGGAGGGTTGAACGCCGCCATCACGATCGAGGGGACGACGAAGCGTCAGACCTTCCAAGCCGGGGATCAATTCGCGCCGCAACTGATCCACTTTGCCTCCTGCATTCGGCAGAACCGCGAACCGGAACCGAACGGCCTGGAAGGGCTGATCGACGTGCAGATCATCGAAGCGCTGCACCGATCGGCCCTTCAAAGGCAGCCGATCACACTCCGCCTCCCGACCAAACGGATCAGGCCGGACATTCGGTTGGCCATGCATTATCCGCCGGTGCCGAAACCCAAGGAGGTCCACACGAAGTCCCCTACGCTCTAGCAGAGGCGGGGATGCGGCGGAAACGGACTAGGGCTTTGCCCAGTTCAGCAATCTCGGAGCCGCCGATAGGCTCTGACTGTAGAAACGGCGCGGTGAACCCTCTACTACGGATGAGAAGGAGAGCAGAATGGATCAGGAGACGGACATGGATAAGACGATGCGGCAAGCCGGTGACACGATCGCAGACGTAGCAGAGAAGACGACCGCCGGTGTCGGCGGGGTCGTGCAGGACCTTGAGATCCTCATCCGTCGGTATCCGTGGCAGGCACTATTGCTCGGCCTCGGATGCGGGTATGTCTTGTCCCGCATTCGATCGAACTAGGAAGGATGCGACATGGAGAATCCCCATCCGATATCCGTTGCCGCATTGCTTCAAGGCCTCGTCGAAGACGTGCGGTTGCTGATCCAGCAGACCCTGCGGCTGGCCCGCCATGAAATGCAGCTGGAGTGGCACAAGGTCACTGCCATCATCATTCGTGCCGGTGTCGGCATCACCCTGGCGTTCATGGCGAGCGTCCTCCTTCTCCTCATGGTCGTCCATCTGCTGCACGACCCGCTGGGCCTTCCGTTCTGGGCGAGTTATGGAATCGTAGGACTCCTCTGCGCACTCGTCGCGGGCCTACTCTTGGCCGGCGTCGTTTCACTGGGCGCCACGCTTCGCTTGTGGCCGTTCCGCACTTTTCACTCCATAAAGGAAGATGCCCGATGGATCAAAGAACAGGTGCTCTCGACCAAGATCTAAAAGACATTCTGCACACGCGGATGGCAATCGCAGACAAACTGGATGCGTTGGAGCAACGTGTCCTTCATCACGCGGAGGACGCCACGATGCAGCTGACCCAGGTGCTCGATCGAACAACGAAGAGCGTCAACAAGCTGGTGGATAAGACCAAAGCCGTCATCGACCCGGTGCATCGCATCCATGAACATCCTTGGTTGATGGTGGGCGGAGCCCTGTGCGCCGGGTTTGCCCTCGGCCTGCTCGACCAGGGATCGAGACCGCGTCGGCAAGGCGTCTATCCCTACTATCCGCCTGGAGTGAAGGGATCCAGGGTCATGCCGGGACCGGCAGCGCGTCCCAAGCGGCCCCAAGAGGCCGATGGAGTCTACGAGTTCTATCCCAGCGAGTCCCAGCCTCGTCCCCGGCAAGCCCCCCCGCGAAGCACGACGCTGTGGGACTCGCTTTCCCGAGAGTTTCAGCAGGAAACCGAAGAGGCGAAGCTGATGGTACTGGAAGTCGGACGCGCTCTGTTCACGGAATTGACCCGACGGATGGTGCCGGAAATCGCCCGTTCTCTCGGTGTGACGCTTCCGCCGACCTCCTCGTACAGGTCTCCGCAAGAGAAGCGGCGGTCTCCGGAAAAGGCCGAGGAGGGCCAGGTCACGGCCTCCTGATTCACGATGCACGAGCGCTTGGGAATCGATCAAGATCTGCCGTTTCAATATCGAGCCTGGCGCTATCAGCGCATGGCGTGGGCCGCGCTCGCCCTGACATTGGCCGGTGCGCTGCTCGGACTGTTCGGGCAGGGTCCCCTGGCCGATGCCTCGGTCCGCAGCGCGGACGGGCAGGTCACACTGGACTATGAACGTTTCACCCGCTACGACCGAACGACTTGGCTGATCGTCTCCCTGCCCCGTTCCGATCACAGAACCGACTCGATCCAGATCCTGTTCGACAAGGACTACGCGCAGGCCGTCACGCTGCGTTTCCCCTTGCCCAACCCCGTAGACACGGCTTGGACGGCGGAGGGGTTACGGTATGAGTTCACCCGGCCGGAAGGCGGCGGGATCGTGCGACTGTTGCTTTCGATCCAGGCCGTCGGCCCGGTTACCGGCCGTATCCGGGCAGGACAGGGAGAGTGGCTGCCTTTCACGCAATTCATCTACCCATAGGCGCGACGATGGATGCAGTGCTCCGTGGCGCAACGATGTACCTGTTCCTCTTGGTGGTGTTCCGTCTGGCCGGACGCCGGACGCTGGCGCAAACCACCGTCTTCGATTTGGCCCTCCTGTTGATCATCAGCGAGGCCACGCAAAACGCCATGCTGGGACAGGACTATTCGGTCACACACGGCATCCTGGTCATTCTGACCTTGGTGGGTCTCGACATTCTCTTATCGTTGCTCAAACAGCGGGCGCCCTTTCTGGCCCGCTGGATCGACGGCAAACCCCTCGTGCTGATCGACGAGGGCCGGCCCCTCGGGGATCTGATGCGACGCGCACGCGTCGACCTCGAGGATATCCTCCGCGCCGGGAGGGAACAGGGGGTCGAAGGACTGCACCGCATCCGGTACGCCGTGCTCGAAACCAGCGGAACCATTTCCATCATTCCGCGCAACGCCGACGAAGAGCTGGAGGGACGGCCCATACCTCCGAGTCGGGACTGGAGTTGACACGTGGCCGCTTCACTTACGAGCCCATCGCCCCGTTGGAACCCTTGGAAGCTCGGAGGCCTCCCCTGGAAAACCTTCTTCCTCCAATTGTGGCAAGAAAGCCAGAAGGACGAGATCCTCGGCCGCGCCGCGCAGCTGGCCTATTATTTTCTGCTCGCCCTGTTTCCGGCACTGCTGTTCCTGACGGCCTTCATGGGCCTCTTTCCGCTCACGGAGACCTTGCCGGAATTGATGCAATACCTCCGCACCGTGCTGCCCGCCGACGCGCTCTCCCTGTTGGAGCGATATCTGGAGAACGTGGTCCAGGGCAGCGGCGGCGACATCCTGTCACTCGGACTGTTGGGCACGCTCTGGGCCTCGTCGAGCGGCGTGACCGCCATCATGGAAGCCTTGAACGTCGTCTACGGTGCCGAGGAAACGCGCCCCTATTGGAAGGTTCGCCTCATCGCCATCCTGTTGACCGTCGGACTGGCAGGCTTCATCATTCTATCGATCACCCTGATTCTGTACGGCGCGCGGATCGGCGAATGGATCGCGGACATCGTCGGTTTGGGCTGGTTGTTCCTGCTCACCTGGAACGTGTTGCAGTGGCCCGTGGCCGTTCTCCTGATGTTGTTTGCCCTCGCAATCATCTATTATGTGTGTCCGAACGTGGAGCATGACTGGCGCTGGGTGACTCCGGGGTCCGTTTGCGCGGTGTCCTTGTGGTTACTGGTCTCGCTGGGTTTCAAGGCCTACGTTGAACACTTCGGCAACTACAATGCGGCCTACGGATCGATCGCCGGCGTCATCGTGCTCATGTTGTGGCTGTACCTCACGGGCGTGGTGATGTTGCTGGGGGGAGAAATCAACGAGCAGATCGAACAGGCCGCCGCAGCGCTCCGTCGGGGCAAACAGGTGTCGAGGCCCAATTCGGCCGGAGAACCTGCGCAGTTCCAGAAAGGGGAAGAGACGACCGCATGAAGCCCGACTATCCCGACCTCCTCACGGAACAACGGATTCCCCCGCAACCCGCACAACCTCCTGCCTCCTCACCGGCCGATCGGCACCTTTGGCAGATCACGCCGATACGGGATTTGCTGTGGGGCGGCGGATTTCTCTTTGTGCTCTGGTTCGGGTATTACCTGCGAGGGGTCTTCACGCCGGTCCTAATCGCCCTGTTGCTGGCTTACCTGTTCAACCCGCTGATCCGGCGGGCCGAGGCACAGTGGCATGTCCCCAGACCCGCGACCATCGCCATCATCCTCTTTCTCTCGGCGGTCCTGACCGTGGGTCTGATCACATGGCTGGGTCCGCTGCTGGCGGAACAGGTTCAATCCTTTGCTGAGCGCGTGCCGCGCTACATCCAGAGCATCGCTCAGCGGTACCACGTGCGGCTGGGTGACTTCTCGGAACACTTGTCGACGATCGCCACCAGCCTTCGCGAGGACCCCCTTTCGATCTTGCGACCGGTCTTCTCGGGCACGGGCCAGGCGTTCGGCGTGTTGGGAACAGTGATCGGCACCACCGCCGACGTCGTGATTGCCTTCGTCCTGATTCCCATCTACTTCTTTTTCTTCGCCTGGCGGTTCGACCGCTCCCTGGACCAGCTCAAGCGGTACATTCCGGCCGGCTACCGCGCCCGCGTGCGCCATATCATGATACGGATGGACCATGCCGTGAGCGGGTTCTTTCGCGGCCGCCTGACGATCGCGCTCGGTTCAGCGGTGCTCTATTCTCTCGGCTGGGCGCTCACCGGCATTCGGTATTGGTTTTTGCTGGGTCTGATCACCGGCATCCTGACCATCATCCCCTACGCCTCGTTGATCGGCTGGCCCCTGGCCGTGCTGTTGAAATATCTGGACGTGTTGTCGTCCGAGAGTGCCGTGTTCGACCTGATGACCATCGTGGTGTGGCCGTCCCTGGCCTACCTCCTGGTCCAGTTCATCGAAAGCTGGTTGCTGACGCCCTGGGTGCAAAGCCAGTCGATGGACATGAGCGCCGTCACCGTGCTCATCGTGGTGTTCGTCGGCGGCGCCTTGGGCGGATTCTACGGCCTGCTGCTCGCCATCCCCATCGCGGCCTGCCTCAAGATCCTGGGCGAAGAACTGGTCCTCCCGCACCTGGCCCGTCGGGCTGCGGCATCCCCGTCGCCCGACAGCCGACGAAAGGAGCCGCTATGACGACCGTTGCAGACTTGTTGATCGATCGACTGATCGACTGGGGCGTGGACACGATCTTCAGCCTGCCGGGCGACGGCATCAACGGCATTTACGAAGCCCTGCGCACGCGCCAAGACCGGATCAAACTGGTCTTGGTCCGACACGAAGAATCGGCGGCGCTCGCGGCCTGCGGGTATGCCAAATTCACGCGACGGCTGGGCGTCTGCCTGGCGACCTCCGGTCCCGGCGGCATCCATCTCCTGAACGGCTTGTACGACGCCAAGTGCGATGGCCAGCCGGTCCTGGCGATCACCGGCCATACGTTCCACGACCTCATCGGCACGCATTACCAGCAGGACGTGAATCTCGACAAACTGTTCAGCGATGTCGCCGCCTACAGCGAACGGGTCATGGGACCGGCCCATGTCGGCAACGTGGTCGATGAAGCCATCAAGACGGCCATCTCGCGCCGCACCGTCGCCCACCTGACCATCCCCAAGGACGTACAGGACTGGTCGGCCGACACGCAGGGCTCCAAGGCCAATGTCCCCGGCCATAGCGGCGATCTGTATAGCGATCCCCTCCCCTTGCCCTCTCAAGCACTCTTGGAGAAAGCGGCCGCCTTACTGAACGACGGCACGAAGATCGCGATCCTGGCGGGCCGCGGGTGCCTCGGAGCCAGGGCGGAGATTCTGGAGCTCGCCGACAAGCTGGGCGCGCCCATCGTCAAACCGCTGTTGGGCAAGGGCGTTGTGCCGGACGACCATCCCTTGACCACGGGAGGCATCGGCCTGCTCGGCACCGCACCATCCCAGGAGGTCTTGGAAACCTGCGATGCACTCCTCATCGCTGGGAGTAGTTTCCCCTATCTGGAGTTTTATCCCAAGCCCGGCCAGGCTAGGGCCGTCCAGATTGATCTGGACGCAAGCCGGATCGGCCTGCGGTACCCGATCGAGGTGGGGTTGGTCGGGCAGTGCTGGGATGTCCTACGCGCCCTGCTGCCGCTTATCCGACAGCAGCTCGATCGTCGTTTCTTGGAACAGGCTCAGGCCAGAACGGTCGAATGGAATGATTTGCTGGAAGCACGAGGGACCCGCGCCGACGTTCCGCTGAAGCCTCAGGTGGTCGTGCGGGCCGTGAATGAATTCCTGGCGGACGATGCGATCATCTGCTGCGATACCGGCACCGTGACGACTTGGGTCGCCCGCCACATCCGGGTGAAAGGCAACATGGAGTTTTCCGCCTCCGGTACCCTCGCCACCATGGCGAACGGGCTCCCCTACAGCCTCGGTGCCGGGATCGCCTTTCCGGGCCGACAGGTCGTCTGCATCGCGGGAGACGGCGGTTTCTCCATGTTGATGAGTGAGCTGGCCACGCTCGTCAAATATGCCCTGCCCGTGAAGATCATCGTGTTGAAGAACAACCTGCTCGGCATGATCAAGTGGGAACAGCTGGCCTTCGAGGGCAATCCGCAATACGGCGTCGACCTGCAGCCGATCGACTTCGCCGCCTGCGCTCGCTCCTGCGGCGCGACCGGATTGCACGTGGAGGATCCTGCCGACGTGCGGGATGTCTTACGACAGGCCTTCGCCCTGCCTGGACCGGTCGTGGTCGAAGCCGTGGTCGACCCCTCCGAGGCCCCGCTCCCAGGCAAGATTACGATGGAACAGGCCTGGCAGTTCACGAAAGCCATGGCACGCGGCCAAGACGACCGTTGGGAACTGGTCAAAAACTTGGTCGTAAATAGGATCCGTGAAGTGGTGTAACCAGGCAGCGGAGAATCAAAGCAAGGAGGAACGGCACATGGACGCAATGGGTCGCACGAGATGGGCCATCGCGGAAGGTTATATTCCGCGCGAGAGTCACGGACCGGCACCGCACATGACGAGTCACGAGACCGTCTGCCTGCTCAATACCGGGCAGGAGGACGCCCACGTCCGGATCACGATCTACTTCGCCGATCGCGAACCCGTCGGTCCCTATCGAGTGACCGTGCCCGCCCGCAGAACCGCACATGTGCGCTTCAACGATCTCACCGACCCGGCCCCCATTCCCGTCGACACGGACTATGCGAGCGTCATCGAGTCGACCGTTCCGATCGTGGTGCAGCACACCCGTTTGGATTCACGACAGGCCGAAAACGCGCTCTTCAGCACCATAGCCTTTCCGCTCTCCTAACACCGGCTGCCCCGGTCGGTCGAGGTCAGGCAGCCTGAACGATTTCTTCTTCCAGTTCGACCCTATGCGCCGGCAGACTGCGATTCTGCAAAATGACTTCATCGACGAGATCGCCGCATTGAATGCACCGTTGCGCCCAGAACCAATAACCTCCCAGGCTTTCGCCGATGTCCATGCAACGTTCGTGGACCATCAACCCGCCGCAACGGGTGCAGCTCTGGACGTCATGGCTCCGGCTTCCGCCGCTGCTCCGTGGAACGCTGGTGATCGTGGCTTGCATGGCCTGCTCCTTTCGGATTTCTCGGTCGAGTGAGTTCGACCGGTCATGCTCACTGATACCAGGACCACTTTCGTCGGAATACTAGCGCAGCCCCCAGGGGCCGGAGAAATGCACCCTAGGATTGGCAGGCCGCGTTCTACCGTCTCAGTTTGGCGAGCATCGAGCGGGTGATCGTCTGTCGCTGGGAAAAGTACTCACGCCACGGATCCTCGGCGAGTTGCCGGAGCCGTTGCGGCAAGTCGACCACCGTAAAATGGTCGGAACGGAGGCCTGGCGACAATTCGTCCCAGGCCAATGGCACGGAGACCGGCGCGCCGCGCCGGGCGCGGGTCGAATAGGCCGCCACCGCCGTGGCGCCCTCCGCATTACGCAGGTAGTCGATGAAAATTTTCCCCCCGCGCTTCTGTTTCGACATCGTGGCGATGAACCGTTCGGGAATCGTGCCCACCAGGTGCTCGGCCACGGCCTTGGAAAACGCCTTCACCTCGTCCCAGCCCTGCGTGCGGCGGATCGGCACCACGACGTGAAGCCCCTTGCCGCCGGTGGTCTTGACGAACGAGCGCAGGTCCAGCTCCTGGAGCAACGTTCGGAGCAGTTGCGCCGCTTCCACCACCATCGGCCAGGGCACATCCGGAGCGGGATCGAGATCGAGCACGAAACGATCAGGCCTCTCCAGCCGGTCACGCCTCGCGCCCCACGTGTGCAATTCCAACACGCCGAGTTGCACGAGGCCGATCAAGGCCGGCAGCGAATCTGCCACCATGTAGGAGGCCGATGACTCCTTGGTCGGAATCTCCACGCGGCCGATCACGTCCGGAATCCGGTCCGTCGCATGTTTCTGATAAAAACATTCCTGTTCATACCCCTCCGGACAACGGACCAAGCTCAGGGGCCGCCCCTGAAGATGCGGCAAGATCCACTCGCTCACCGTCTCGTAATATCGCGCAAGGGCTTCCTTGGTGAGTTGCTGTTCGGGATAGAGCATTCGCTGCGGGTGGCTGAGGGTCACGCCCTCGATCACCAGATTCTCGGACGAGTCGGTCTCCAGGCCACGAGCCTTGCGTCCTGACTTGGTCGCCGATGGGTACTTGCTTGCCTGGTTCGCAGGCACCTGTTCCCGCCGCACGGTGGAAGCCGGCTTGTCATCGCGCAGCCCTTGAAAGGATGCCTGACGGAGCTGTCCGTCCTTCGTCCATTCCGCGAAGGCCACCTCCGCCACCAGGCTGGGCTCGACCCAATGGATCTTGGCTCGATCCGCAGTCGCCGGTACCGCCTTGAATGGTGAGGACCGGCGCTGTATGGCGCGCAGCCGCCGATGAAGTTCCTGCAGCGACCGAGCCGAGAAGCCGGTGCCCGTTCGACCGGCATACCGGAGCTGCCCCCGGTCGTCGTACCATCCCAGCAACAGTGCTCCGAAGCCTGCTCGCATCCCGGAGGGCTCGGTGAAACCACCGATGACGAACTCCTGGCGTTGCTGACACTTGACCTTCACCCAGGCGTGCGACCTGCCCTCCAGGTAGGGCGCGTCAGCCCGCTTGGCCATGACGCCCTCCAAACCCAGACGGCAGGCCTCCGCAAAGACCTTGTCGCCTCGCCCGGGAATATGGTCGCTGTACCGGATAAGCCCTGCGCCGTCCTCCCCTTCGAGCAACGCAGCCAGACAACGCTTTCGCTCTACCAATGCGGCCGGACGAAGGTCGTACCCATCGAGGTACAGCAGATCGAAGAGGTAGTAGGCGAGATTGGCGGCACCGCCCGACTCAAAGGCATTCTGAAGCGCTTGAAAACTCACTCGGCCGTCCGGCAGCAGCGCCACCACTTCGCCGTCCAACCAGGCGCTCTCCACAGGCAAGGCTGCGAGGGTCTCGGCCATCGGGCGCAATTTGGCCGTCCATTCGATGCCGTTCCTCGTCCACAGCGTGGCCTTTCCGTCGCGGATTCGACAGAGGATGCGGTAGCCGTCGTATTTCAGTTCATGAATCCACGCATCCCCCTCCGGCACGCGGTCCACGAGGGTGGCCAATTGAGGAGCCATCCGGGACTCCTGCCGAGCCTTGCGCGCGTCCTTCGGCGGCGTGGTTCCCGACAACCGGGCCGGACGCGCGCGGACCGATTTTCGACTGGACCTCCCTGCCTGCCACACGTTGCGGCGCCCGGCGGCGATCTCCTCCAGAGTCCGTCCGCTCGCCACACTTTTCGTCAGGATGCGCGTCACCTCAGCCTCTGCGCCCTTGCGTGCGGCTTCATCACGCTCCTTGATGAGAAGCCAGTTTTCTTTCCCGGCTTCCTGCTTCCCGCCCATGCGGACGAGCGTCCAAACCCCGGATAACTTGTCGCCCTGCAGGGTAAACTTCAGTCGCCCGCGCCGGAGGCCTTCACGTGCATCTTCCAGGGGAACCCAGTGGCCCCAATCCCAGAGCAAGACCGTTCCTCCGCCATACTGTCCGGCAGGGATGAGGCCCTCGAACTGGGCATAGTCGAGCGGATGGTCTTCAACGTGGACGGCCAGGCGCTTCTGCGTCGGATCCAGGCTTGGTCCCTTGGGGATCGCCCAACTTTTTAAAGTCCCATCCAACTCCAGGCGAAAGTCGTAGTGCAGACGGCTCGCCGCATGCTGCTGGATAACGTACAGTCCCGCACCCTCGCCGGAACCAGGCCGACCGCGAGGCTCCGGTGTGTTGTTGAAATTGCGCTTGCGCCAATAGGGTTTGAGGCTCATGACCTCCTCGTCACCTGCCTAACGGAGCCGTCGTCGAGCCACGGCGGCCTTCAAGGCACGGGCATTTTGCACGGCATAGGCGGCCTGATCATTGTCGAAATAACAGTAGACCGCGAGACCGGCCTTGCTCCACTGCCTGATCCTGCCGGCCCAAGCGGCCAGCGCCGCCGGTGCATAGGAGCCCTGATACTTTTCTCCCGGTCCATGCAGCCGCAGGTAAACGTGGTCGGCCGTGACGGGAGCTGGAGAACGCAGCCCGCCCAACTCAAAAATACAGAACGACACCCGATGCCGCTCCAGCAGACCGTAGACTTCCGACGTGTGCCAACTCGGATCGCGACATTCGATGCTGTACCGGCGGCCTCGGGGAAGCACGGCGAGAAACTGCCGCAAGCGCTCCACGTTGCAGTGCCAGCGAGGCGGCAGCTGAAAGAGAATCGGACCGAGTTTCCGGCCTAAGCCGCCGGCGGCCTCCAGCAACCGCTCGACCGCTTCGGCGGGCTCCTGCAGTTTCTTCCAATGGGTCAGGTAGCGGCTGGCCTTCACGGCAAAACAAAATCCCGGGGGACTTTGCCGCTTCCAGGCTTCGAACGTCGCCCGTGCCGGCAGCCGATAAAAACTGTTGTTGATCTCTACGCTGTCGAACTCACGGGCGTAATACTCCAGCAGGTCGGACGAGGGAAGCTGCGGCGGATAGTAGGGGCCGCGCCAGTGGTCATAATGCCATCCCGAGGTGCCGATCCGGACTTGCACAGGCTGACCCATCACACAACGGCCTTGCCTCGTCATGAACGGGACGCCGGCGTCCCGCGTGTCTTCTGCCATACTCGCAGCACTTCGGCCACGCTCCAGGCCTGGGCGATACAACCTCGTGGATGGTAGGGTGGCTCGGCATCGAAAATCTCGCTGATCGTGCCGATTCCGGCTTCAGACAGGTGCGCCTGAAAGCCCTCCAGCAACGACCGCGTCTTGGCGGGATCGGGCGAGACCTTCAGCCAGGCGTCGATGAACGGCCCGATCAGCCAGGCCCAGACCGTTCCTTGGTGGTAGGCGGCGTCCCGCGCGCGCAGGTCGCCGAAGTACTTCGATTTGTAGTCGGGATGTTCCCGCGAGAGACTCCGCAAGCCCACCGGCGTGAGAAGTTTCTGGGCAACCTGCTCCACCACTCCACGCCAACGCGTTTCGCCCAGCACCGGATGGGGCAAGGCGATCGACAGCAGTTGATTGGGGCGAAAGGCCGGATCGTCGCCCTGTTCGCCGTCGACCACATCGTACAGGTAGCCGCCCGCTCCATACCAAAATCGCTCGTTGAACGATTGCTGCGCCTGTTCCGCCAGCTCGGCCCACTCGGAAGGCGGCCGGCCGGTGAGCGGTTCCCACTCGGCCATACAGCGGAGCGCGTTGTACCAGAGGGCTTGGATCTCGACCGGTTTTCCCCGTCGAGGCGTCACGACCCAGCCGTCCACCTTCGCATCCATCCATGTCAGTTGGTAGCCGTCGGCGGAAGCTCGAAGCAGACCGTCGCGCCGATCTACGCCGATCCCGAAGCGGGTCCCTCTGACGTGGTGGTTGAGAATCGATCGCAGAACCGGCTGCAAAGATATGAGCGTGTCATGGTCGCCCGTCACGCGGTAGTACCGATCGACGGCATGGAAGTACCACAGCGTCGCATCCGCCGTATGGTAAAGCCCCTCCCGCTCCCCCTCGGGGAACAGATTGGGCAGCAACCCATCCTTCACATAGGTCGCGAAGGTCCTGAGAATCGACCGCGCTTCCCGGTGGCGCCCCGTGCAGAGCGTGAGGCCTTCCAGGCTGATCATCGTATCGCGTCCCCAGTCGGTAAACCAATGATACCCGGCAATGACGGTGCGAGCCTCGTCGCCCGAGGCCCTGGCCAGCGCCTGCTCCTCCACCCGTGAACCGGGCTCGACGATGAATTGATCCGCCGCCAGCGCCAGACGCTCCTCCATCTCATCGGCTCTGGCCTCACGAAGCGGGGCCAGCAAGGTGTTCAAGCGCTGGGCCTCCGCATCGACGATGGTTTCCGGGCCGAAGTGGAGGAACTCCCACGGTTCCGTACTGGCGACGAACGCGATGGATCGTTCCGTCGTCAGGTCGGCGAAAAAATAGCCGGGGCTGGCCACATCTTCAAGATGTTCGGAGCCGCGATCCCGGTCGACCCGGTAACAGACGGAATGGCTGATTCGCGCGTCCGCGACGAAGAGGCCGCAGCCAGGCCGTAGGCACAGTTTCAAGGTCGGGGCTCCATCGCAAAGCTCGATCTCGTAACGTCCCTCCACCACGGTCAGAGGAAAGGGCGGTTGTTTGGCTTCCTTGAGCGGGGCATCCAACATGCGGAAAGTCACAAACGGCCGTACCTGCATCCGAATGGGGTCCCCTTCCAGCAGGCGATATTCCACGTAGAGCGAATTGTGTCCGTGGGGCATAAGGACGCGTTTTTCCAAGCGGCGCCCGGCAAACGCACAACGCCACAATGGCGTCTGCCCTTCACGCACGAATGTTTCGAGCACCGTCGGGAGGTCGCTGTCCGCCCGCCCGTCTTCGAACTCCACCCCGCTGAGATAATAGGTTTCGCCGGCGACGACCGCCTCTTCGTCCAGCCGCGGAATCATGACCGTGCGGCCCCAGGGCGAGGGCAGGTCCGGCACGAAGAGGCCATGGTAGCGCCTCGTCGGAGCACAGAGCAGTGTCGACGAAGCATAGCCACCGAGCCCGTTCGTCACCAGCCATTCCCGCGTGAGGAGCCCCTCTTCATCGTGCAATCGATTACGCGGGATGATCATGGTCACAGGCTGTTTGGGAGCCGTCACGGCCATGGGTCGTCATCCCTCTCTCGAATCAGGCGACGATTGAACCGGTTCGGCCGCATACAGCACGGCCGATTCGGCTGGGAGCCGCCACCCCTCTTCGCTCAAGGGGCCGACGACACCAGGCCCTCCATATCGGGGCTCATCGCTGGACCAGCGCAGGTACCATGAGCGTCCCACCGGCGGGGCCAGCAGGGGCTCGGGGGCCGGTCGATAGTCGTAATCGGCTCCAAGATTCAGGAGCAAGAGCCTGTCATCCCCCGCCGGCCCGAAGTACCTTACGATGAAGGCATCAGGTCCGATGACTGCTCCATCGATCAGCTCGCGCGCCTGCTGGGTGATGACGGGATCCTCGCGCCGCAGCCGCAGAAGATCACGATGCAAGTCGTACCAGATCCGGTGGCGCTCCCGCTCCGACAGATCCAGCTTCGACCGCTCGAACACACGCGGATCGCAGGGATCGGGAATGGTCGCTTGGGCCCCGCTCGACGCCGCGCTCCGAAACTGCGCCAAGAACGCCTTCCTGCCTCGATGAATGGCTTGCGCCAACTCGCCGGGCGGAAAATCGGCGAAGAAGAGAAAGGGCGAGGAGGCGCCGAACTCCTGCCCCATGAACAGGAGCGGCGTCTGCGGCGAGAGGAGCAACAATGCCGTCAAGACGCGGACGAGGCCGGGACTCGTTTTCTCATGGAGTCGGTCCCCGTGCAGCTGATTGGCCACCTGGTCATGGTTTTGGAGGAAAAATACGAATCCGGCTGCCGGTTCGTTTCCCACGACCGTGCCCCGAGGCTTGCCCTGCCAGTGGTACCGCTGCCCTTGGAAGAGAAACGACCGTTTCATGCAGGAGAGCAATTCCTGCGCGGTGCCCCGGTAGTCGGCGTAATACCCTTCGCGGCGGCCGGTCGCCGCGACTCGCGCCGTATGGTGGAAGTCCTCGCACCACACACCGTCCAGTCCCCACCCGCCCTGCTCGATCGGCTGGATGGTATGGACCCACTGCGCCTCGCACTCGGCGACCAAGATGACCGACCTGGCTCCCGCCGCCTGCCTTGCGGCCTTGGACAGGTCGGCCAACACATGCCGTGGACTGGCATCGTGCAGCGCATGCACGGCATCCAGCCGCAACCCGTCGAGATGAAATTCGTCCACCCAATAACAGGCGTTCTGGATGAAGAAGTCGCGCACGCCGGACGACCCCGGCCCATCGAAGTTGATGGCTTGGCCCCATTCGTTCGGATAGCGATCGGTGAAGTATCGGTCGGTGAACGCCGACAAGTAGTTCCCGTCAGGGCCCAGATGGTTGTAGACCACGTCCAGGATGACGCCGAGCCCCAGCCGATGCGCCGCGTCCACGAACCGCTTGAGCGCCTCCGCATCCCCGTAGACGTGAGCAGGGGCATAGAGTCCGACGCCGTCATACCCCCAGTTCCATCGGCCCGGAAATTCGCCCACTGGCATCACTTCGACGACGGTGATGCCGAGGTCCTTCAAGACGTTGAGTTGCGCGACGGCGGCATCGAAGGTGCCTTCCGGCGTAAAGGTGCCCACATGGAGTTCGTAGATCACCTGCCCTCGCATGGTCACGCCCTGCCAGCCCTCGTCCTGCCAGCGGTAGGCCCCTGGATCGACGATCAGCGATGGACCATGGGGACCGGTCGGTTGGAAGCGGGAACAGGGATCGGGATAGGCCTCGCCACCATCGAGGCGATACCGGTAGGTCATACCGGCCCTCGCCCCCTGGACCCTCCCGGACCAATAACCCTGTTGATCACGTTTCAACGGATAGCCACTCCGCCCCTCCTCCAACAGGACTTCGACCAGGGTCCGTTCAGGCGCCCAACAACGAAACCGCACGGCATCGCGCTCCACGGTGGCCCCGAGCGTTACTCCTCGCTGACGCTGCGCCGCGGCGGTTCCCGCCCCCCCTGTTTCCGTCATGATATCCATGCGACCTCCGCCTCTCGGCTCAGTTCCCGCCCTGTCCCTATCCATCGTTTATGCGCTTTTTCGACGGAGCTGTCGATCCTGGGAGGCAGAAGCCCGCTTCGTTTTCCCGGCGTGCCGGACGCTTTGTTTCAGGAGCGCCATGAGATCGACAACCTTGCCCTTGCTCGACTTGGAAGCCAGGCCCCCAGCGGACGGCCTCGTCACCACTGCGGTGCGGCCCGCCTTGATGCGCTTGTTGATCAGGCGCATGAGGTCGTCGTGATAGGTGTCTTTGTAGCGCTCCGGCCTCCACGACTCCGACATGTCCTCGACAAGCCTGGTCGCCATATCCACCTCGCGGGCCGTCACGCCCCCGCCCTTCACCCTCTTGGCGGGAAGATCCAGATCCTTGACCGGCCTGATTTCATGCGCATAGCGCAACGTATTCAACAGCAGCACCCCCTCCCAGGGGATCAGCGCGGCAAGAGACTGTCTAGTCCGGATCACCACCGTCGCGATCGCAACCTTGCCGGTCTTCTTCAGCGTTTCCCGCAGCAAGGCATAACCTTTCTCGCCGCGCTTGTCCGGCACCAGGTAATAGGGCGTCTCGAAGGAAGCGGGCGCGATGTCCCCTGCCTTGATGAAACTCACAATGTCGACCGTCTGCGTGGCCTCGACATTCGCCCGACGAAAGTCCTCGTCGGTCAGGACCACATACCGATCCTTGTCATACTCGTAGCCCTTGACGATCTGGTCCCACCCCACCTCCTTCCCGGTGGTCTTGTTGTACCGCTTGAATCCCACCGGTTTCATATCGCGCCGATCCAAGAGGGTGAGGTCAAACCTGTTGTGGTCTTCCGCCGAGTACAGCAGGACGGGGATGTTGACCAGGCCGAAGCTGATCGATCCTCGCCAGAGAGGCCGTTCCATGGCTCATTCTCCTCCTGAGAAGTACCGTCACCTTAGCACGCGACCAGACACTCACAACTCGGACAATCCCTAGCTGGCAACAACGCCGGCCCACGTTACCCTCACATTCTCAACCACCCTCAGCTCACGACAGAAGGAGCCTCCTATGGACATGGACAAGGGGTCAAGCGCAAGCCGTTCCCTATGGATGTCGACGCCCATGCCGACCTGGCCGCCTCTCGGCACCGGCCTGCATACCGACGTGTGCATCGTCGGAGCCGGCATCGCGGGCTTAACCACGGCCTACTGCCTCCTGCGCGAAAGACGGCGAGTGGTCGTCCTGGATGACGGCCCCCCCGGTGGCGGCATGACCGAACGAACGACAGCACACCTGTCGAACATGCCCGAGAAGGGGTTTGTCGAACTCGAGCGCCTGCACGGACGCTCGGGTGCGCGCCGCGCCGTCGAGAGTCATCGGGCGGCGATCGATCGTATTGAGGCGATTTGCCGGCAAGAACAGATCGCTTGCGATTTTTTGCGACTACACGGGTACCTCTTCGCGGGGAAGGGACAGGGCCTGGAGGTCTTGGACGAGGAACGGGAGGCTGCTCGGCGCGCAGGACTCATGGCGGTCGAGCGGCTTCCCCAGGCGCCGAAGGCCGCGGCTTCGTTGGGGCCCTGCCTCCGTATTCCCAACCAAGCCCAATTCCACCCTATGAAGTACCTGGCGGGCTTGGTCGAGGCGGTCCGACGAGACGGAGGACGGCTGGTCAAGGGGCATGTCACCCGAGTGACGGACGGAGTCCAGCCCCAGATCGAAACCCGCGAGGGCTGCTTCGTGACGGCGGATGCGGTGGTTGTCGCCACCAACACACCGATCAACAACCTGGTGAGCATCCATACGAAACAGGCACCCTACACCAGCTATGTCGTCGGGGCCCGAATTCCGGCCGAGGCCGTCGAGGCCGCGCTGTACTGGGATACCCTCGATCCCTACCATTACGTGCGGCTGCACCGCTCGTCGAACGACGGCGCTCCCCTCCTCATCGTCGGCGGAGAAGACCACAAGACCGGGCAAGCCGACGACAGCGAACAGCGGTATGCCAGGCTGGAGGCCTGGGGGCGCGAACATTTCCCCATGATGGGAACGGTCGAGTATCGGTGGTCCGGTCAGGTGATGGAATCGATCGATGGGCTGGGCTTTATCGGCCGGAATCCGAGCGATTCCGGAAGCGTGTACATCGCCACGGGTGATTGCGGCATGGGCATGACGCATGGCACGATCGCCGGCATGCTGATCACCGACCTCGTGGTGGGCCGCCCCTCCCCTTGGGCCTCGCTGTACAATCCGGCTCGTCGAACGGCAGTGGCTGTCGGCGAATACGTCCAGGAATCGCTGAACATGGCCGCCCAATATGCAGATTGGGTGACCGGCGGCGACGTCCCCCATGAAAAAGAGATTCCGCCGGAGAGCGGCGCGGTGCTGCGAAGGGGATTGTCCAAGCTCGCCGTCTATCGAGACGCACAAGGCGCCCTGCACCGTTGTTCCGCCGTCTGCCCGCATCTCAGTTGCATCGTGGCCTGGAACCACAGCGAAAAGACCTGGGATTGCCCTTGCCACGGATCGCGCTTCGATCGATTCGGCACCGTCATCAATGGTCCCGCACACGAGAATTTGGAACCGGTCAAAGAGGAGTAAGTCGACAAGGCCCGCTAACCTTGCGCAGCCGACGCAGAACGCCGATTACCTCCGCCACTCGCAGGGCATCGGCACTGAATTGCTGCTCGGCCAGCCTGGTCGGCATTTGCGCCTGCCGAATCTGCGTCGTGGCTATCTGACGCCCTCGCTGCGTCATCGGCGGAATGCAACGATGGCCGGAATCTTTCTCGGCTCATTCGGAACCTCGAATCTTCACGGCCCGATCACGGAGGACGACCATGAAGCAACGGCGCTCGATTTCCATCTGCTGCGTCTGCAATGCAGTGTGGGAAGACCGATCGGCGCAAGGCACCCCGTTTGAATCGTGGAACACTTTGACTGGGTATCTCCAGGCTCACCGGCTTAGCAGCGGCGACTACCACCTGACGGACAGCTACTGCCCAACCTGCTCGGCGCAGGTCTCGAAACTGAGCCGCCGGCGCTTACCCGTCACCGCGTCGATCAGCTCGTCGCTGTAACGGGCGAGCGACGTGCCTCCTGGGAGGCTCCCGTCCATCGGTCCGCCCGCAGCCGAAGCTCAGCCTTCACGGGTAAGTGGTCGGAGGCGACACGACTCGCCTCGCTCCGGTGGGCTTCCACGCCGAGTAGGGCCGTCGGAGGCGCAACCCAAATTCGATCCAGCGCCAGCAGAGGCCAGCGCGCCGGAAAGGTCGGGGGCGCAGGGGGCACGCCGAACACGGCATAGAGGGCTCGTAGCACCCGCCCCCACATGTGCCACTCGTTCAAGTCGCCCATCAGCACTGTCAGTTCTCGCCGATCCACCGCCAGCAGTTCCAGCAGACGCTTGGCCTGCAGGGGGCGTTCGTGAGGCCACAACCCCAGGTGCGTACTCACGACATGGATCGAACGGCCGCGGTATCGCACATCCACATCCAATGCTCCGCGCGGTTCGTGCCATCCGACGGAGAGGTCCCAATGGCGGACCTGCTCGACCGGAAAACGAGAGAGCAGCGCATTGCCATATTCCCGCCCGTCGCGCAACCAAACCGGCCCCTCCACCCCCGCCATGTTCAGTTTCCCGGCCAGCCAGGGCAGAATCGTAGCGGTCTCGGTTCCCGGCAGATCGACCTCCTGCAGGGCCACGATGTCCGCCGCCATCTCCTCGAGCACGCGGAGAATCCGTTCCGGCTCATACCGCCCGTCCCTGCCGATTCCCCGATGGATGTTGTACGAGGCCACGCGCAGGCACAGGTCCTTCTTGTCGGTTGGCCTCACGAGTCCATCACCCCTCTCGATGCCTGGAAAGGAGCCTTCGGCAGAGGTACCAGGCGCCGACCCAGGCCGTGCACAGAATCCCGGCCAACAGCGCGAAGGCCAGGGGGCTCGGGTCGCGCAGAGCGTCCGCCAGTCGGTCCACGAAGACGGAGGTCATGACAAGCCCGGGTCCCATGCCTACGGCTGTCCCCAGGAGGAAGTCTCGCAACGAGAGACTTGTCGAACCGGCAACCAGGTTCACCATGGAAAAGGGAGCCACCGGCAGGATACGGACCATGAGCACTGCCCAAAATCCATACCGCGCAAGCCGGCGGCTCAGGTGCGCCACATGTCGACCGGCCAAGCGCTGCACCTGATAGCGCCCCAGGACTCGACCGACCGTAAATAACGTCGTCGCGCTCACCAAGGCTCCCGCCAAGGCCGAGGGAACTCCGAGCCAAGGTCCGAAAGCCAACATGGTGACCACGATCATCACCGTGATGGGAACCGCCAACAACCCACCCAACAGATACCCGCTCATCAGGGTCAGAAACCCGGTCGGCCCATGGCCGAGGGTCTGCAACTGCGCGACACCGGCTTCGACATCGATCCACTCACCCAGCGGTGTCCATCGCCAGAGGAGCGCCAAGAGCGCCACCAGAGCCAGCAGGGAATAACCCGCAATCAGGCGACGGCCGAGTTGCCTCCGACCGCCTTGATGCACGACGGTGTCCAACAGGTCATCGGCAGCGATCGGGCGCTCCGGATCGACCAGCAACGGCTCGGGAATCGAGGAGGACGACGCGCCCTTCTCGAACCCGACCTCCTCCAAGCTGCGCTCCCCACCACGCAGGGCATCGATGGCCTGCACGAGAGAACCTCGCCGGCGCGCCTCTTCCGCCACCCGCTCCGGTTCCACGCCCAGATGTTCACCCAAGAGGCGATGGCGCAATCCTGCAATGGCATCCCGCACATGCGCCTGCCCCTGCGCCTCGAGTCCCAGGTTGCATTCGGTGTCCAACCCCATCGACCGGTTCGACAAATTCGCGGACCCCAGACACAACACCTCGTCATCGGCAATCAACAGCTTGCTGTGGACGGCCACACATTCGACTCCCTGCGTGCCGGGCACCGTCGGCGCATAGACACGAAACCGGCCATAGTGATCCGCCAGCACGAGGTCATGGAGGAGCCTGGCCCGCAGAGTGTCCATCGTCTGTTGCTCCAGCCACCCGTCGCTATTGTGCCGCAGCACCAACACCACGTCGGGTCCGTCCTGTTCCGCAAGCCGAGCGGCCAAGGCGCGCCCGATGGCATTGGCGGTGAAATATTGCGACTCGATGTACAGCGAGCGATGCGCGCCCCTGATCGCCTCCAGAAAGGCCCGCTCGACTTCCCGCACCTCCGCTTGCCCGGCGAAGGCCGGTTGCGTCCGCATGATGCCCACCTGACAGTCCACCACGTCCGCCGGCACGTCCGCCGGCCACACATCGCGCAGGGGTCTTGGCGCAGGCCGAGGGAGACGACGCCCTGTCGCGTTCCACCAACGCTGCCGGGCCAGGTCGCCGAGCGCCGCGGCGACCTGGCCGGACACCAGCATCTGCACATCGTGAAAGGGGGCATAGGGCCGGCCGTCGGCATCGACCCGGCGCGCATCCTGCTTGGCGTGAGCCGACGTGTCCCAGCGGGACTTGCTCAAATCCAGCCCGCCGGCGAACGCCACCGTGTCGTCGACCACCACGATCTTTTGGTGGTGCGATGCGCCCAGAGGATGCTGTCCATCCACCTGATACGAGAGTCTGCGGTGCCTGCGCCACCCCGTATGGGCCGTAGGCATCCACTCCCGCTCCAAGGCGTAGATCATGGCGAAATCCCAATTCAGCACATACACACGCAGGCGCCGCTTACGCCGCAAGAGCGCCGTGAGAAATTCACCGAGTTTCGTCGGAAGTCCCTGGGCCGCTCCCGCTCCCCGCACCAGCTCAATCTGGGTGTCGAGGTCCCAGCCCACGATGAGGATGGAATGGGTGGCTTGCAGCGCCGCGTCACGGAAGGCCTTGAAGTACGCTTCCCCATCGATGAGGAAGGCCGCCTGCTCCGCTGGTTCGATACGCCAACAGGTGCGTCCGCAGGTCAGGATGCGGGAGGACGAGGCGGTGGATTCAGAAGCCATCAATTCCATTGGTCGCCACCTTACACGAGCGCTGGGTCCGGCCTGAGCTAGTCATCCCCCTAGTCGAGGCCTGTAACGACGAGCGGTTTTCCTAGTAGGCGCTCAAGGCAAGGGCGGGTAGAGTGATCTCATTCATGTTCACAGACTCAGCGAAGGAGGCGATCATGGCGTCCGTCACCCATTCACTTGAGCAACACACCATCGACTGCATCCATGCCTGTACGGAGTGCGCCCGCCTATGTAATACATGCGCGGACGACATGGTCGGCATGCCGCATGAAGGCACGGACGACCTGATGGTTCGCTGTATCAGGCTCTGTCGCGACTGTGCGGACATCTGCCTCTTGTCCGCCCAATGGATGGGACGGAAGTCCGCATTCGCCCTCCGAATCTGCGCGCTCTGCGCGGAGATCTGCGAACTCTGCGCCGGGCTGTGCGAACAACATGCTCCGCACCATGCTCTGTGCGGGGACTGTGCGAAGGAATGTCGTCGCTGCGCCGCGCTCTGCCACCAGATGGTGGCGGAGACAGTGCCGCCGGCGTCGACAGGCAATGCGTGAGTGACGGATGGAGGAGCCCACACCATGCCACACCCCTACATCGGGACATTCATGATGGTCTGGTTGCTGCTCAGCGGAATGCCGGCCGCCGGTGCTGACGTACCGACACCGGTGCCTCAGCCTGGACCAGGTCCCACGGTCCCGCCAAGGCCTTCGGATCCCATCCCCATTCCCCCCACGACACCACCTGCACCACAGGTGAGTTTCTCCTCGTAGGTCCTGGGCTAGGGGTTTCACTAGTGGGGGTTGGATCGGCTATGATGGTACAACTCTCGCCGTCCTCACGATCCGCCGACCTGGGAGCCGAGCTCTGCGTCACCAGCCCGCATTGGCCATCAGACACCCGTGGGCCACCCGATGAATTCACACGACCTGCTGCGCTGGTTGGCCGGAAGCGAGATGGGCGGACGCATTCGAACCCTTGACTGGGCGAAGACCCCCCTCGGCCCCATCGAACAGTGGCCTGCGGCCCTGGTGTCTACACTGGGCGTCTGTGTCACAGCGCGCTTCCCCATGGCCATTTATTGGGGGCGCGATCGCTGGCTGCTTTATAACGATGCCTGGCGGCCTATTCTTGGAGACAAGCATCCCTGGGCATTGGGCCGTCCCGCCCACCAAGTATGGCCGGAGCTTTGGGAAACTATTCATCCCCTCTTTGAAGCCGTGCAGACGCAGGCACAAGGCACCTGGCGCAGCGATGAATTGTTACCGATGCAACGGTTCGGATATACCGAAGAATGTTATTTCGATTACAGCTTCAATCCGATACGAGGTCAGGACGGCACCGTCGAAGGCATCTTGAACATCGTGCAAGAAACTACCTATCGCGTCTTGAACGAGCGCCGGACGCACCTGCTCCGTGAACTGGCCTCTCAGTCGGGATCCGCTCAAGACGACGATCATGCCTGCGCCCTGACCCTCCGAGTCCTTGCCACAGATCCGGCCGACATTCCTTTTGCCTTGCTGTACCGCCTCGATCGGAATCGCAAGCAGGCCGTATTAGCAGGCAGCGTCGGCCTGGAAGAAAGCAGCCCGGCCAGACAACAAGCCCTGTCCCTCTCCCAGGAGGGGCTTGCCGGCGGGTGGCCGCTCGACGCCGCGGTCCGCCAGGGACGCGCACTGATCGTGGACGATCTGGCCGACCGGTTCGGCCGACTTCCCGGCGGCACATGGCCTGAACCGACGCGGCAGGCGCTCATCCTTCCCATCACACAATCAGGCGATGAAACAGGTGATGTATGGTTGGTCGCGGGCGTCAGCCCACGCCGACCGTTGGATGCGGACTATCAGCATTTCATCGGTATGGTGGCCTCTCAGATCGGCCTCACCCTCGCCCACGCCTGCGCTTATGGCGAGGAGCGGCGGCGAGCCGAGGCGTTGGCTGAACTCGACCGCGCCAAGACCGCCTTCTTCAGCAATGTCAGCCACGAGTTTCGCACCCCGCTCACCCTCATGCTCGGTCCCCTCGAAGAGGAACTTCGTGAACGGCCACAGACCACCCGCCTGGAGGTCGCCCATCGAAACAGCCTGCGCCTCCTGAAGCTCGTCAATACGCTCCTGGACTTCTCGCGCATCGAGGCCGGGCGTACGGAGGCGCAGTACCAACCGACCGACCTTGCCGCATTCAGCGCAGACCTGGCCAGCGGATTTCGTTCCGCCATCGAACGAGCCGGCCTGCGCTTCATCATCGACTGTCCTCCCCTGCCCCAACCGGTCTCTGTCGATCGCAGCATGTGGGAAAAGATCGTGCTCAACCTCTTGAGTAACGCCTTCAAACATACATTCCACGGCGAGATCGAGCTGTCCATGCGGCACGGCGCGGAAGGCGCGACACTCGTAGTCCGTGATACTGGAGTGGGCATTCCGGCAGACGCGCTGCCACGCCTATTCGAGCGGTTCTATCGCGTGCACAACCGGCAGAGCCGAACCCATGAGGGCAGCGGGATCGGGTTGGCGCTGGTCCGGGAGGTCGTGCAACTGCACGGCGGGACGGTGCGGGTTGAGAGCCGCCTCGACGAAGGCAGCACCTTCTGTGTCACGCTGCCTTGGGGTAAGGACCATCTCCAGCCCGAACAAATCGGACCGGGCCTCCCTGCCGTCTCCCCGACAACGGCGGCGGCTCCCTACCTCGAAGAGGCGCTGCGCTGGCTACCCGACTCTCAGGAAGATCAAGACCTTCCGCAGGCGCAGGACGCACCCGCCGATCCCACAGCCGCCCGTGCCCGTGTGCTGGTCGCCGACGATAACGCGGACATGCGCCATTACATCCTGCGATTGTTGCGTGAGCGGTATGACGTCGTGGCGGTCGCGGATGGCCTCGCGGCCCTGGCCGAAATTCGCCGCCGCCCCCCGGATCTGGTCCTGAGCGACATCATGATGCCACAGCTTGACGGCGCAGGTTTGGTCAGAACCCTGCGTGCAGATCCTGCGCTCCAAACCATTCCGATCATTTTGCTCTCCGCTCGCGCGGGCGAAGAATCTCGCGTGGAGGGACTGGAGCAGGGCGCGGATGACTACCTCGTCAAACCGTTCGGTGCGCGCGACTTGCTTGCGCGCGTCGCCACCCACCTCAACCTGGCCCGCATCCGGCGGGATGCAGAAGCGGCGATGCTCCGCACCAAGACGTTCTTGGAACGGATCACCGCCTCCACGCCGGACGTGCTGTTCGTCTTCGACCTGCAGGAGGGGAGCCCCGTTTACGTCAACCGCAGCCTGGACACCGTCCTCGGCTACAGCCTGGCCCAACTCCATGCCATGCCCGGTGATCCCTTGTCCTGCTTGGTCCATCCGGAAGACCTGCCCGCGGTCAGAGAGTGGTTGGACGGATTTCAGTCCGCGCCGGACGATGAGGTACGGGAGCATGTTCACCAAGTCCGGCACTCCGACGGCACCTATCGCCGCTTCTTGGTGCGAGCCACGGTGTTCGAACGAACCGGCGACGGGCGTGCCAAGCAGATCATCGGCAGCGCCAGGGATGTGACGGATCAACAGCGGGCCGAGGAGGCTCTCCGCCGAAGCGAAGCGCGCTTTCGGGCGATCGTGAGCCAAGCGACCGCCGCCGTGGCCCAGACCGATCTGACGGGGCGATTCCTGTTCGTCAACCGGCGCTTCTGCAACCTGCTGGGCTACAGCGAATCCGAGCTGCTCGGCATGAGGATGCAGGAGGTCACCGATCCAGAAGATCTCCCTCACAACCTCGAACTGTTCCATCGGCTCGTGAACGGCGGACCGGATTTCATCCTCGAAAAGCGCTACCGCCGCAAGGACGGCACCGCGGTGTGGGCGAGCGTGAGCGTCGGCGGGGTTCGGGAGGGCAACGCACTCCGTTATATTTTGGCCGTCGGATTCGACATCAGCGTCCGCAAGCGGCAAGAGACACAACTCCTCGCCATCAATCGACGGCAACAGTGGCTCTATGAGTTGGCCGACGCTCTCAACCGCGCAGAGCCGCCGGCGCGACTCTACGAGCGGGCGTTGCAGGCGATGGTCGACGCGGTCCAAGCCGACCGGGCCGCGATCCTGCTCTTCGATGACGACGGCACCATGCGTTTCAAAGCCTCCCAAGGGTTATCCGATGAGTACCGGCGGGCCGTTGAAGGCCATTCTCCTTGGACGAGGGACCATCGGGATCCGCCGCCCCTGTTCATCGATGATCTCGAGACCTCCGACCTCGAACCCGAATTGCGAGCGACCATCCGGCGTGAGGGCGTCCGGGCTTTAGCCTTCATCCCCCTGACCTACAGCGAACAATTACTCGGAAAATTCATGCTCTACTTCGACCGTCCGCATCGGATGACCGACGAGGACATCGCCTGGAGCCAGGCCCTAGCCACCACGCTGGCGCTGGGCATCGCGCGGGCCAAGGCCGATGAGATCCTGCGCGCCCGGGAGGAACGACTCCGATTGGCCATGGAGGCGGGAAGGATGGGTGCGTGGGATCTCAACCTCCACACCGGCGAGACCACCTGGGACGCCAAACAATATGAACTCTTCGGGAGGCCGGTGGACCGCCCGCTACGCCGCGCGGAGGAGTTCTACGATGCCCTCCACCCGGACGACCGGGCCCAGGTACAAGAGGCGGCACAGCGCGCGCATCGGTCCGGCCTGTTCTCCGCGGAATTTCGTATCGTGACTCCGGACGGCGGCATACGTTGGTTGTCCGGGCAGGGTGCGACGGTCACCGATGAGCAGGGCCGCCCGGTGCGTATGGTCGGCATCAACTACGACATCACCGAGCGCAAGCGGGTGGAGGAAGATCTTCAGCGCTCAGCCGCCGAACTTGAGTGCCGCGTGGCGGAGCGGACGATCGAACTGACCGAGTCGCGCGAACAGCTGCGCGCCTTGGCCAGAGAACTCAACCTTGCAGGGCAACGGGAGCGCCAACACCTCGCGGCGGAATTACACGACTACCTGGCACAACTCCTGGCGTTGAGCCGCATCCGGCTGGCTCAAGCCATGCAGCATTCGGTGTCTCCCGTCCTGGGCCGAACCTTGAGCGAGTTGCAGGAGGTCATCGATCAGGCCTTGACCTATACCAGAACCTTGGTGGCGCAGCTCAGCCCGCCGATCCTGAAGGAATTCGGACTGCCGATGGCCTTGCGCTGGCTGGCCGAACAGATGGTTCAACGTGATCTCCGAGTGTCGCTGGACCTGGGGCCGGAGCATCTCCCCCTGCCGGAAGATCAGGCCATGCTGCTGTTCCAGTCGGTCCGTGAACTCCTCATGAACGTGGTCAAACATGCCGCCGCGAAGGAGGCCGCCATCACCGTGCGGGTGAACCAGGGATGGCTCTCCATTACGGTGACGGATCGTGGCGTCGGCTTCGCCCATGTGGACAAGGCTGCGCTGCGCGAAGAGGGACACGTGCCGGGGTTCGGCCTGTTCAGCATCCGGGAACGAATGCTCGCCCTGGGAGGGCGGTTCGAATTGCGTTCGGTCCTAGGCCACGGCACCGAAGCGACGTTGATCGCTCCGCTGGCGTCCTCAACCGACCAGGGGAGCAGCCGACCGGCCGCTGCCGGCCTGCGCACGATCCCGGCGTCCACCGATGCGTCCGCAAATCAGCCACTCGAGGGCAGCCATCCGCTCGAAAAAACGCCGAAGACCCGCGTGCTGATCGCGGATGACCATGCGATGGTCCGGCAAGGGCTCTGCGGGCTCCTCGCAGGCTACGCGGACATCGAGGTGGTGGCTGAAGCAGCGACCGGCAAGGAAGCGGTGACGCTGGCGCAGCAGTGGCTGCCCGACGTCGTCTTGATGGACGTGAACATGCCGAGCATGGACGGCATCGAAGCCACCAGGCAGATCAAGAAATCCCAGCCCGCTACGATCGTGATCGGCCTCTCCGTCCAAGACGCCGCCCATGTGGGCGCGGTCATGCGCGAAGCCGGCGCCGTCGCCTTCCTCAACAAGGAAGCTGCCGTCGAAGACCTCTATCAAACCATTCAAACCGCCCGAAACGGATTATTGAGCGCCCGATGACACGATTCCATCAAAAGCCGAACCCGATCCTTTCCATCGCCCTCGTCCTATCCATCGCGGCGGTGTTTGTATCCGAGTTCTACACGAAGCTCGGCATCACCGTCTGGGTGGTGTATCTCATTCCCTTGGTCCTGTCGTATCTCACCTGGAACCCGCTCGTCCCCGTCGCCGTGGGTAGCATCGCCTCGCTTCTCATCCTAATCGGCCTGGTGATCAGCCCGGTCGGCATCGATCCCTCCCTGTCCTTGATCAACCGAGGCATGGGGGCCGGCACGGCCCTGGCGTTGGCGGCCTTCGGCCACCAATTCATCCGTGGTCGACTGGCCGTGCGCAAGGAGGAATGGGTACGGATGGGGCAGACCAAACTCAGCGAACGCATGATGGGAGATCAGAGCCTCCGGACCCTCGGCGAAAACATCCTGCAGGGCCTGGCCGAGTATGTAGGGGCACAGGGCGGGGCGATCTTCATCGACGACGGGTTCGGATTCCACCGCACGGCCACCTTCGGCGTGCCGGAAGGCGCCGCTCTGCCGGAACGATTCCAAGTCGGAGACGGGTTGTTGGGCCACGCCCTTCAACAGAAGCAGACGATCGTCGTACAGGACCTGCCGGACGGATATTTCACGATCGGCTCCGCCCTCGGACGCAGCGCTCCGCGGCACTTGCTCATCACGCCGCTCGGGGCGGACGGCGTGATCAACACGGTGTTGGAACTGGGGTTTTTCCATCGCGTACACGACTCGGATAAGGAATTGCTCGGCCGCTTGGCAGAGTCGATCGCCACGGCGGTCCGGGGGGCTCGCTACCGCAACCGCCTGCAGGAGCTCCTCGAAGAGACGCAACGTCAAGCGGAAGAGCTGCAGGTTCAGAGCGAAGAACTGCGGGTGGCGAACGAGGAACTCGAGGAACAAAGCCGAGCCCTGAAGGAATCCCATGGCCGACTCGAACAACAGCAGGCCGAATTGGAACAGACGAATTCCCAATTGGAGGAGCAGGCTCAGCTGCTGGAGGGGCAAAAAGACGAATTAAGCAACGCCGCGGCGATTTCGGAAGCGCAAAAGCGGCAGTTGGAACGGGTGAGTCGGTACAAGTCCGAATTCCTCGCCAACATGTCCCACGAGATGCGGACGCCGCTGAACTCGACCCTCATCTTGGCCAAGCTCCTCGCCGACAACCCGCAGGGCAATCTGACGCCGGAACAAGTCAAATCGGCCGCCACGATCGAATCGGCCGGCCATGATCTGCTGACGTTGATCGACGATGTGCTGGACTTGGCCAAGGTGGAGGCAGGCCGCATCGACCTGACTCCCGGCCAGGTGTCGCTGCAACGCTTGATCGACAGCCTGCACGCCCTCTTTCAGCCCTTGGCGACCCAAAAGGGATTGCAGCTCCAGATGCGGCGCGCGCCCGGAACTCCGGAGTCCATCGAAACCGACTGGCAGCGGCTCGAACAGGTGTTGAAAAATTTGCTATCCAACGCCATCAAGTTCACCGAAGCCGGCCGGGTCTCGCTCGACATTGCCCACCTGCCGGACGGACGTCTGGCCTTCGCCGTGGAGGACACGGGCATCGGTATCTCGCCCGATCAGCACGACCTCATCTTCGAGCCGTTCTGTCAAGGCGACGGCACCACCAACCGCAAATACGGTGGCACCGGTCTGGGCCTGTCGATTTCACGCGAGTTCGTTCGCCTCTTGGGCGGCGACATTCATCTTGCCAGCACGCCGGGACAGGGCAGTACGTTCACGATCCACCTCCCGCAAAGGATTCCCTCGTCCCCTCCGTTGCGGTCGGCCCCCATGGCTTCGTCCCCGCTCCCTTGCGAGCCCCCCGCCCCCATGCTCGCGTCTCCTTCGGGCGCTCCGCGCGTGAACGGCAACGCCCTGCGGACCGACGACGATCGGGAACGGCTCGACGACCATCGCCGCGTGATCCTGATCGTAGAGGACGACGAGGCCTTCTCTCGCATCCTTGCGGACCTGGCCCACGAGATGAACTTCAATGTGCTCATCGGTAACACAGCCGGCGAGGCCCTGGCGTTGGCCAGACAGTACCTTCCGAGCGCGGTGGTCCTCGACATCGGACTGCCTGACCACTCCGGCCTCTCCGTCATCGACCGCCTGAAGACCGACGTGCGCACCAGACATATCCCCGTTCACGTGATCTCCGGCCACGACCATGCCAAAACCGCCCTCTCGCTGGGTGCCGTCGGCTATATGCTCAAGCCGGTGAAACGCGAGCAGCTCGTGGAAGCCTTCCGCCAGTTCGAAACGCGCCTCACGGATAAACCCCGGCGGGTGCTCATCGTAGAGGACGATCCTGCGCAGCGCGACAGTCTCCATCTGTTGATCGGGTCGGACGACGTCGAGACCGTCGGAGCGGCAAGCGCCGCCGAGTGTCTGTCGCAACTTGCCGAACGCACCTTCGACTGCATGGTGCTCGACCTCACGCTGCCGGATGCCTCCGGCTTTTCTTTGCTGGAAACCATCAGCCGCGAGGAACACCTCGCCTTCCCGCCGGTCATTGTCTACACGGGCCGCGACCTCTCGGCCGATGAGGAACAACGGCTTCGCAAATATTCGCATTCCGTGATCATCAAGGGCGCCAAATCTCCCGAGCGCCTGCTCGACGAAGTCACCCTGTTTCTCCACCAGGTCGTCACCGCCCTGCCGCCTGAACAGCAGCGCATGTTGGAAAAGGCCCGCAACCGCAATGCCGTCCTGGAGGGCCGCCGCATCCTGATCGTGGAGGACGACGTGCGGAATATCTTCGCCTTGAGTGCGGTCTTGGAACCCCATGGAGCCAAGATCGACATCGCGCGGAATGGCCGCGAATGTTTGGCACTGTTGGAGTCTTCCATGCAGAGCGAGGATCGACGCATCGATGTGGTGCTGATGGACATCATGATGCCCGAGATGGACGGGCTGGCGGCCATGCGCGCCATCCGCGAGAGGCCAGAATGGCGGAAGTTACCCATCATCGCCCTCACCGCCAAGGCGATGAAGGACGATCAGGAACAGGCCCTCTCGGCCGGGGCCAACGACTATATGGCCAAGCCGCTCGATGTCGATCAATTGCTTTCGCTGGTGCGCGTATGGATGCCGCGATGACGCCCGACGCGCCGACGAAAACCGAAGACATCGAACTGCGGTTATTCCTGGATGCGATGTATTCGCAATATCACTACGACTTTCGCGGATACTCCAAGGCGTCGCTCAAGCGCCGGCTGCTGCTCGCCTGCCAACGGATGGGCTGCTCGACCCTCTCCGCGCTCCAAGAGCGGCTGCTCCACGACCGGGCGGTGCTTCCGCAACTTCTCAATTACCTGACCGTGCAGGTGAGCGACATGTTCCGCGACCCGGCCTATTTCCGCGCCATCCGCGAACAGGTCATTCCCCACCTCAGGACCTATCCCTCTCTCAAGGTCTGGGTGGCCGGCTGCAGCACCGGCGAAGAATTGTATTCCTTCGCCATCCTGTTCCGGGAGGAAGGACTGGAAGGCAAGACCATGTTCTACGCCACCGACATCAACGGCGCGGCCCTCGCCAAGGCGGAAGCCGGCGTGTACGACCTGCAGCGCCTCGCCCTCTTTACCAAGAACCATCGTCTGTCCGGCGGGAACGGCTCCCTATCCGCCCATTACAGCGCGGCGTACGGAGCCGCTCGGTTCGACAAGAGCCTGCGCCGGCGGACGGTCTTTTCCGACCATAGTTTGGCGTCGGATTCCGTCTTCGCCGAAGTACACTTGATCTCCTGCCGCAACGTGCTGATCTATTTCGATCGTCCGCTGCAGGACCGCGCGGTGGGGCTGTTCAAGGATGCGCTGGTGCGCAAGGGGTTCCTCGGGGTGGGCGCCAGGGAAAGCCTGCGCTTCAATGCGCACGCGAAACATTTCAGCGAATTTCTCCCCGCCGAGCGGGTCTACCAAAAACAGGGCGACACATGAACGCGCTCAGCGTCGATCTGTCCCTGCACCATATCGAAGCCGTGGTGATCGGCGCGTCGGCGGGCGCCATTGCGTCGCTCTCGCAACTGCTTCCACCCTTGGGGCCCGATTATCCCCTGGCGATTTTAGTGACGGTGCATGTGCCCCCTGATCAGCCCAACACGATTCCGGCCCTGTTGCAGACCAAATGCCGCCTCACCGTCAAGGAAGCGGAAGACAAGGAACCCATCCTGCCCGGCACCGTGTACTTCGCTCCACCGGACTACCATCTGCTGGTCGAGACGGATCGGCGCCTCTCGCTGTCGAACGAAGAACCGGTGAACTTTTCGCGCCCCTCGATCGATGTGTTGTTCGAATCGGCAGCGGACGTCTACGGGAGGACTCTTTTGGCCCTCATCTTGACCGGGGCCAACCACGACGGAGCGCAAGGGGCCTGCGCGGTCAGCGAAGCGGGCGGCACCGTCCTCGTGCAGACGCCGGATTCGGCCACGGCACGCATGATGCCGGCATCCACCCTGGCCGCCTGCCGAAATGCCAGGGCCTTGAGCCTCGAGGACCTCACCGAAGTATTGGCCTCGCGCGGCCGAAGGGAGTCGTGATGCCGTCCGGTCACGCGAAATTCCTCCTCGTCGACGACCACGAGGCCAACCTCGTGGCGCTCAGCGCAGTATTGTCCCACGACGGCGTAGAGATGTTGCGGGCCCGGTCCGGCCGCGAAGCCTTGGAGCTACTGCTCCGCCACGACATCGCGCTCGCCATCATCGACGTGCAGATGCCGATCATGGACGGATTCGAGCTGGCGGAGCTGATGCGGGGCTCGCGACGGACGCAGCATGTCCCCATCATTTTCCTGACGGCGGGACCACAGGACAATCTACACCGGTTCCGGGGCTACCAAGCCGGGGGCGTCGATTTTCTTTACAAACCGATCGAGCCGAATGTGCTGCGCAGCAAGGCTGCCATTTTCCTCGACCTCTATCAGCAGCGGGAGGAACTGGCCCGGCAACGGGACAAATTCCTGACCCTCGCCGAGGAAAAGGCGCGGCTGTTGCGGGAACGCGACGAGGCCGACCGTCGTCTGCGCGAAAGCGAATCGCGCTTCCGAACCTTGGCCGACAGCGCGCCGGTCATCATTTGGATGAACGGACCGGAGGGCTGTGAATTCGTCAATCAATCCTGTTTGGACTTCCTAGGCATCAACCGCCTGGAGGACGTCAATCGGTGCGACTGGACCGAGTACGTCCACCCCGACGACCAGGCCCACGCCGCCGCACGCTACCGCCAGGCCGTCGCCGATCACACGCGCTTCGAAGCCTCCTTCCGCTGCCGACGACGGGACGGCACCTATCGATGGTTGCGCAGCGTCGGGATGCCTATGCTGTCCGAGGCCGGCGACCTGCATGGCTATCTGGGCGCGAGCTTCGACGTGACCGAGAACAAGGAAGCGGAGGAACGTCTTCAGCGATGGAGCGTGGACTTGGAGCGGGCCGTCAACCAGAAGACCGGCGAGCTGCGCCGATCGCAAGAGCAGTTGCGTGCGCTCGCGAACGAACTGAACCTGACCGAGCAACGCGAACGCAAACGCCTCGCCACGGAGTTGCACGATTACCTCGCCCAACTCCTGGTCGTCGTGCGCATGAAGTTGCGCCAGACCGTGCCGCTGATCACCGGAGCGCGTGTCTCGGACCTCTTGAAAGAAGCCGACCAGGCCCTCACCCAATCCCTCGAATACACCCGCTCCTTGGTGGCCGAACTCACGCCGCCGACCTTGAAGGAATTCGGCCTGCTGGATGCCATGACCTGGCTGGCCGCCCAGATGCAGCGCCATGGCCTCACCGTCACGGTCCAGCAAGATACCGACGAGCCGGCGATTCCCGAAGATCAAGCCGTGCTGCTGTTCCAGTCCGTGCGCGAGCTGTTGTTCAACGTGCTCAAACACGCCAGGGCGAAGGAGGCGACCATTACCGTCGCCCTGACGGACGACGACAAGCTGCAGGTGGTGGTATCGGACAACGGCTGCGGGTTTGTCCCACATCCTCAAGACCGAGGAGCCGCCCCCGCTCAGTTCGGCCTCTTCAGCATTCAGGAACGGATGGCGGCGATGGGTGGACGGCTGGACATCGAGTCCGCCTTAGGAGGCGGCACCCGCGCCATCTTGACCACCCCCTATTGGCCGATCCCGGCCAAGACGGATGAGGAAGCTGCGATAACCAGGCCGGCGGTTGTCGATCCCGTGGCGCCGCAGGCTGCGGCGACGGACCAGGCTTCTGCTCCGCGCGGGCGCTCGACCATCGGCATTCTGCTGGTGGATGATCACGCCATGGTCCGGCAGGGACTCCGCAGCATGTTGGAAAACTACAGCGACGTGGCGGTCGTGGGCGAGGCCTCGGACGGCAACGAGGCCATCCTATCGGTCGAACGGCTCCGGCCGACCGTCGTGGTGATGGACATCAACATGCCGAACACCAACGGGATTGATGCCACGGCGGAAATCAAGTCACGCCACCCTCACATCACGGTGATCGGCCTCTCCGTGCAGAATACGGGAGAGGCGCGCGAGGCCATGCTCCATGCGGGAGCCACGGCGCTGCTGTCGAAGGAAGCCGCGGTGGACGAGCTGTACGAGGCGATCCGACAGGCCCTGACGGACGAGCAGCCCCGTTGCGGCGCCACGCCGTGATCGGGGGTCGGCGTTCAGCCCCCTATCGTTATCCCTAGTTGGCGAATACGACCCAAACCGATTAGGATCTCCTCCGCACATGCAGACCAACGACGATCCATCGGGCGTCCTACCATCCGCTCTTCCGCCGGCGACCGACTTCATGTTGGCGCGCCTGGCCGCGATCGTGGAGTCGTCCGAGGACGCGATCATTTCCAAAGATCTGAACGGCGTCATCACGAGTTGGAACCAAGGCGCGCAACGACTATTCGGCTACACCGACCAGGAAATGATCGGGCAGCCGGTGCAGCGCCTGATCCCGGAGGATCGGTTCGACGAAGAACCCCGGATTCTCCAGCGGATCCGCATGGGCCAACGTATCGATCACTATGAAACGCTCCGGCGACGGAAAGACGGATCGCTCGTCCATATCTCGCTGACGGTCTCCCCGATCAAGGATCGCACCGGGCGCATCGTGGGAGCCTCGAAGATCGCCCGAGACATCACCCGCCTGAAACAGGCGGAGCAACAGCTGCAGGAGTCGGCCGTCGAGCTGGAACGGCGCATCGCCGAACGGACACAGGAACTGCTCGCGTCCCGAGAGCGATTGCGGGCCCTGGCTTCCGAACTGACCCTGACCGAGCAACGTGAGCGACGACGGCTGGCTACCGAACTGCATGACTATCTGGCCCAGCTGGTGGTCGCGAGCCGATTGCGGCTGTCGCAGATCATTCCTCGCATCGCAGATCCGGAGGTGTCGGCCAGCGTCTCCCAAGTGGACAGCATGCTGGACCAGGCCCTCACCTATACCCGATCCCTCGTTGCCGAGCTCAGCCCGCACACGCTCTATCAATTCGGTTTGGCCAAATCCCTCCAATGGCTTGGAGAACAGATGCAGCAGCATGGCCTGCTGGTCTCGGTCAAAATCGGCCCGACCCCCTTCACCTTGGCCGACGACCAAGCCGTGTTGCTGTTCCAGTCGGTGCGCGAGCTCCTCTTCAATATCATCAAGCATGCCAAGACCGATCGGGCCACCCTCACGGTCAACGTGGATGAGGACCAGGAGTTGCGGATCTGCGTGGAGGACGAGGGCGTCGGCTTCGACATGGCAGCGATCACCCGCTCGACCGACACTCGCGGAAAATTCGGGCTGCTCAGCATTCGCGAACGAATGGGACTCTTGGGAGGCGAATGCGAAGTCTCGTCGACGATCGGCGGGGGAACCCTGGCGATCCTACGTCTTCCGCTTTCCCACAGACCGCAGGACGAACCCCTGGGTCCACAACCGGCCGTCGCTGTCCCCTCCGGGATGCCGGCCAAGGACCCGGCGAAGACCGTCAAGGTCCTGCTCGTCGACGACCATGCCATGGTCCGCCAGGGGCTCCGCAGCATCTTGGACAGTTATGCCGACCTGACGGTGGTGGGGGAAGCCGCCGATGGGCAGGATGCCGTCGTCATGGCGCGTTCCCTCAACCCTGACGTGGTGGTCATGGATGTGAACCTTCCCCTCATCGACGGCATCGAGGCCACCCGGCTGTTGCACCGAGACCACCGTTCCATCGCCGTCATCGGCATTTCGGTCCGCAACGACCCTCAGGTCAAGCTGGCGATGACCGAAGCCGGAGCCGTGGACTTTCTCCCGAAGGAATCCGCCGCCGTTCAACTCTACGACATCATTCTGCGACATTGCCCTATTAAGTTGTGATCTCAGTCAACTCTGAGAAACTAGGGGAATCCCCAGTGTGCATTCAGCGCGCGCGTCGTTATCATATTCTGTGCACGTATCGCCTATAGCCGGTCGACGCCTCCCCCCGAAACTACGTTCCAGCCCTGAGCGCCTGGCAGTCCCGAGCGGCGCGGGCTGTCTTCGGCGGGGCTTGTCTCTCCGCAAGAATTCGCATCGTCCCTGCGAGAGGGTGATCGGTCGTTCATGATCCCGGCACATCTCACATTGCAGCGGGTCGCGGGTTTTGCCGCACTGGCGGCCATTGCCGTTCCCTTGCTCATTCTCCTGTCGTGGGCCTACGAGGCCTCCTGGCTCACGGCGGTACATCCCTCCTTCGGCACCATCAAACCGATCACCCTGCTGTCAATCCTCTTGTGCGGCTTCTCCCTGTGGCTCTTGTCGGACGAGGGAGCCGTGACCGTCACCGGTCGTCGAGCGGCCCAGGCCGGCGCCGGCCTGGCTTGCCTGCTGGCCGGCCTCACCTTGGCCGAGTATCTGTTTGCGGTGGATGTGGGCATCGATCTCTGGTTCCTGGAAGGCCGGGACATCGACTCCTCCGCGCATCCCGGGCGCATGGCCCCTTCGACCGCGATTGTCTCCCTCTTGCTCGGCCTCGCGCTCCTGAGCCTGGATCATCCCTTGAGCAACGGTCACTATCCCTCCCAATATGCCGCCCTGCTCGGAGGGACCATCGGCGGGATCGCGCTTGTTGGATACCTCTACGGGGTCCGGTCGCTCTACAAGGTGGGAAGCTTCGCCACGATCTCGATGTATAGTGCGACGCTGATGTTCCTGATTGGCCTCGGCATTCTGGCATCACGGCCGATGCGGGGGTTCATGGCCACTTTGATGAGCGAGGATTTGGGCGGTGTGATGTTGCGGCAGGTCTTGCCGTTCGCTGTCTTCCTGCCGATCCTCGCCGGATGGATTCGTATCACCGCTCAACGATCCGGGTATTACGAGTTCAACTTCGGTGTCGCCTTGGCCGTCGCGGCGGTGATGCTCATTATGCTCACGCTGCTCTGGTTCCTCGCCGCTCACCTGAACCGCACGGACGGTCAGAAAAAACACATCCTGCAGATCCTCCAACAACGGGAAGCACGCCATCGATTGGCCTTGAAGGCCGGCCGCATGGGCACCTTTCATCAGGATCTCGATCAGCAGACCCTGATGTTCTCTCCCGAGCTGGAAGCAATGTTCGGCCTGTTACCCATGAGTTTCGGCAGCACCTTCGCCGCCTTTCTCGCGCTGGTTCACTCCGAGGACAAACAGCGCGTGGAACGTACCGTCGAGGAGGCTATCCGCAACCGGAGTGCCTATGAGTTCGAATGCCGTGTCCATCGCGCGTTGCCGCCGAGCGAGGCCTGGATCGCAGTCGTTGCGCAAGTGCTTCCCGATACGAGCGGCTCCCCTCGACAGATCACCGGCGTCATGTTCGACGTCACGGAGCGCAAGCGATCCGAAACTGCACTGCGGGAAAGCGAAGAACGGTTCCGCCACCTCTTCGAGCAGGCGTCCGACGGGATCGTGATGGCCGACATGACCGGACAGTATCTGGACGTGAACAGCCGCGCCTGCCACATGCTCGGCTATTCCCGAGACGAGCTTCTCTCAATGAAGATCGCCGACCTCTTCGCCCCGCACGAGCAGTCTCGATTGAGCGAGATCCTGATGGAACTGCTGGAGGGACAGCGGCACTCCGGTGAATGGCGTTTGCAACGGAAGGACGGTACGGCCATATCCGTCGAAATGAGCGCCAAGCTCCAACCGGATGGACGGTGGCACGCCATCCTTCGGGACATTACGGAGCGGAAGCGTGCGGAAGCCGGATTACGGGAAAGTGAAGCCCACTTTCGCATGCTGGCCGACGCCACGCCCGTGCTGGTCTGGATGGCGGGCGCCGACCGCCTGCGCACCTGGCTGAATCGATCGTGGATCGAGTATACGGGGCGCGATCTGGAGGACGAACTGGGCGACGGCTGGGCCGAGGGCATTCACCCCGACGATCGAGCGACGGCCCTGGCCCGTTATCGAAGTCACTTCGGCCGACTGGAGCCGTTCGAACTCGAGTATCGCCTGCGTCGCCATGACGGTCGTTACGGTTGGATTCTGGATCGAGCCGTGCCCTTGACCACCGCAGACGGATCGATCACCGGCTACCTGGGGGCAGCCCTCGATATCACGGACCGGAAACATGCCGAGGAGCAGCTCCAACAGTGGACGGGGGAACTGGAGCAGCGCGTGCATGAGCGTACCGAAGCCCTCGTGAGGTCGCAGGCCCGGCTGCGCGCGCTCGCCTTGGACTTGAGCGCCACGGAGCAACAGGAACGACGCCGGCTGGCCACGGAGTTGCACGACTACCTGGCCCAACTGCTCGTCGTCGCCCGCATGAAGTTGGGCCAAGCCAAACCGCAGGCCCGTGAACCGAAACTGCAGCAGCTCTTGAACGATGCGGACGACGTGCTCACGCAATCCCTGAACTACACGCGCTCTCTCGTGGCGGAGTTGAGCCCGCAAGTGCTGTACCAATTCGGGTTGCCCGCGGCGCTCAAGTGGCTCGCCGGGCAGATGAAAACCCATGGTCTCGCGGTGACCGTGACCACCGCGCTCGACCGATTACCTCTCGAAGAAGACCATGCGGTCATCATGTATCAAAGCGTGCGCGAGTTGCTGTTCAACGTCGTCAAACATGCCGGCACGGATGAAGCGTCCATCGTGCTGTCGCGTAGCGTGGACGATCTGATCGTCGTCACCGTATCGGATCGAGGCCGCGGATTCGATCCGGCCTCCATGACGGAAGCCGACCGCACCAGCCCGGGCCGCTTCGGTCTCTTCAACGTTCAGGAACGAATCGAGGCCGTAGGGGGACGGCTCGCCCTGGATTCTCACGAGGGCCGGGGAACGAGCATTACCTTGATGGTTCCCTTGAGCCACGCCCAGGACTCCGCCCGGGAGATGGGTTCGTCCCGTCCCACACAGCCGGATTCCCTGCCGAACCCGCCTTCGCAACGCCTGCGCGTACTACTCGTCGACGACCATGCGATGGTGCGGCAGGGGCTTCGGAGCGTGTTAGAAAATTATCAGGACTTGGAAGTCGTCGGAGAAGCCGGTGATGGCGAAACCGCCGTCAGCCTGGCCGCCTCGCTGAAACCGGACGTCGTGGTGATGGACATCAACATGCCTCGCGTGGACGGCATCGAAGCCACGAGGCGCATCCTGTCTTCCGATCACACCGTCGTCGTGATCGGCCTCTCGGTCCAAAACGAGCACCATGTGGAAGAAGCCATGCTCGCCGCGGGGGCGGCGGTCTTTGTCACCAAAGAACGCGCCGCCGTGCAGTTATACGAAGCCATCGTAAGTACGGTTCGCGCCAGGACCTGACGGATTCCACCTAAGCGACAGGCGGTCGCCGCCCCATGACCATGCCGACCACGGCCAGAATCAGGAAAATCACAAAGAGCACGTAGGCGATATGGGTGGCGGTTCCAGCCACTCCGGAGACGCCCAACACACCGGCAATCAGTCCGATAACGAGGAAGGTCACTGCCCAGCTCAACATGATGGCACCTCATTCAAAAGGGTGAAGGATCCCGCTGCACTCGCGCTTCATGTCCTGACAATCCCGAACAGCCACAGGAGAAACACGATTCCCGCAGGCACGCCCAGCAACCACAACCCGATCAATCTCCACATGGTGACCTCCTGCGTGTCGCTCCAGACTTAGAACCACAGATGGACGCCCATCCCGATCCACTCCACTCGCTTCGTGAACAGCTGCCCGTCCGGGGTGGGGCCTGCGTAGTACTCCGCCAGCACCTGCAGTTTTCGATCACCAATCCTGGCATTCTCGAACTGTAGCCCCCCCATCAGGGATTGGCCGACCTCCCAGTTGGTTCGCGCGTTGGTTTGGAAGTCGGCATAGGCGACAGGTCGCACCTTGCCTCCCCAGAACAACCAGGGGCTTTTTATCTCCACTCCGCCCTGGGTCGTTGCTCGGCCCAACGTGCTCGGTTCCTTTCGTACGATCACACCGGCACCGCCGTAGAGGCGGAGCCACGCCGTCAGGTCGTAAGAGAGCTTCAGATCCAACTCTTCGTAACTCAGATTGATGCGCTCGACCTGCGGGTTGTTCAACAAAAACTCATCCCCCAGATGAGAACTTTGATGCCGAATGCGGACGAACCCCGAGAATCGATCCGCGCGATAGCTCGTCACCAGACCGACGGTGTAATCGGCATTGATCAGGTCGATGGAGCGGCGCTCCATATCAAAGACTCCAAACACACCGGCTTGAATGCCCAGTTCCCACTGCCCCCCAAAGGGAGCGGCATTCCGATACACAGCGAACGATTCCCCGAACGCGCTGGCAAATTTGTTGCCGGATGACAGCCAGTGGTATGCGGCGCCGAAGTGGGGCCATCGCTGGTCCGCATGCAGCGGCTCCACCAGGAGGCCGCGGGGCAAGAACTTCGAGTGTGAATCCGGTGTCGCAGCCCGTACCACCCCGGGCGCGACGCCTGCCGCCGGTTCAGGGACGGTGACAATATCGGCTTGGATCACGCCGGGAATGGCCTTGAGCGAGGTCACGATTTTCTCAGGGTCTTCTGCCCCCAAGCGAGTGGCGTAGACCACCACCCTTCCCTCTTCGACATGCACGACCGCGCCGGATAGATGAAATTCATGCTCGAGCATGGCGGCGGCGTAGCCCGCGATGTACTCATCCGAGCCTACAGCCGCCCCCGCGGGGCTCGCGGCAGACAGCCCCCACATCAGCAGGGCTGCGGCCCACCACGTCCATAGTCGACACCCCGAGCCTCCCATGCAGGATCTGCCAATTTCTCGTTCCACATCCCTCCACCTCACCGATCGGTCCGATCGAGTTAAAAGTGGAAGTTGAGACCGACCGTGACCATGTGGCCATTGTCCTGGAACTTCTTGTCGACGATGTTCCGGTCTCGTGACTCGATTTTCTCAAGCCAGATATACCGATAGGTGCTGTCGATGGAGACATGCTTGCTGAGGAAGAACTGCAAGCCGCCGCCGGCGTGGGCGCCGAAGCGGTTCTGGGTATCGTCAAAGCCGCCCGGTCCCTTGACGGTGGTGTAATACCACCCGCCGCCTCCCAGCAGAAACGGCGCCAATCTGGTCGTGCCAAGCGGGTAAATCAAGGCCGACACCTGCACGGGATACGTGTGGACGCGGGTGTCACCGATGTCGTTGCGGCGATAATCGACGGAACCCTCGAAGGCAAAATACCGCGAAGGATGCAGGCGGACTTGCCCGCCACCGAACCACCGGCTCGACCCGTCCTTGGGATCGACATAGGTCGCGCGACCACCGATCGACAGCAAGCCGATCTCCACCTGTTCGAACAAACCCTTATCTTCAGCCGCCGCCACGGTCGAAGGCGCCGACAGGCCCCATACCGTCAAGGCGGTTCCCACTACTGCCGTCAACACCGGAACGGGCCATCGTTTCATCGCAGAACTCCTCTTGTGATCGTCGGTGGACTCACCCCATTGCTTCTTCAATTTACCCTTACACTACTTTCACTTGCCCGTTGCCTGGCGTGCCGACCCATCACGAGTCGGCACGCCCAGTTTCTTTAGCGGTCGATCTTGGTCTGTCCGCTCTGCGCGTCGACATAGACCTTCTGCGTCTTGTTGTTGACGTCGACGATCTCGACCTCGTAGACGGTCCGGCCGTCTTCCTTGCCGATTTCCGCCTCCACAGCCTTGCCCGGCACGGCAGTCAAGGCATGACGGACCGCCTCCTCCAAGGTCACGGTCGCCGTGGCCGCCAGCTGTTTGTTCGTTTCGAACAGAGCCCAGGCGGGGCTTGCAATCACACCCGACAACAATGCAATGGCGAGTAACTTCTTCATCGGTGAAACCTCCTTCTCTTCACAAGATGTGACGCGTACGGGTGTTCTGGTCAGCGTGCGCGCTGGGCTTGAGCCTGCTCCGTTCCCGGACGCCCTTGCCGGGCATACCAGTCGTCGGCCCACCGCACGACTTCGTCCTTTTTATCGCCGTACCGCTCCTGCACGCGGCCCACGAACTTGTCGTAGTTGCCTTCGATTTGCATAAGATCGTCGTCTGTGAGCTTGCCCCACTGCTTTTTGACTTCGCCCTTGAACTGCACCCACTTGCCTTTGAATTGATCGGAATTCATTGCGGTCCTCCTTGATGGTGTAATGATGCGGCGGCGGAGGCCGGCGAGCTTGCCGCCGATCCCCCGGCCCGCCGCTGTTGGGCGGTTTGGTTCAGCACCCGATGGGCCGGAGTGCGAAAGGCGAGCCCGTTCTTGCCGCCGCGATAGAGGATGACCGTCTGCTCGCCTCGCTCATCAGCGACGGTGACGATCACGCGGCCTTTGACCCCAGGTGCCCGCTTCATCTCTCCTACCTCCCATCCGTGTTACAGGTTTCTTATACCCCCTTCCCCGCCGCTCCAGGACTGGATATACCCCTAGTCCTGTTCGGAGAGCCCCCGGTGGTACTTACCTTGGCATACGTACGTACGAATCGGTTTCACCGATCGGATGCAAGAGCCTCACAGAGAGGTGAGACCTTGAGCGAAAGAAGGGGATGGGCGGATCTGAATGATACTACTTATGCCGAGCCGGTCGGCTCATGGCACAGGATGGCCAATGTTCTGGCCTCGATCGTATAGGGTTCGCCGCCTTTGTAGGAGGCCTGTTTGCGGCGCGGCTGCGCGGTGTCCAACACAAGGTCCCAATGGGCTCCCTCTGCATAGGCAGGCAGGAGAAATGGAACCGACTCATGGTGCGCATTGAGCAAGAGGAGAAAGGTGCCGTCGACGATCGGATTGCCTCGAGTATCCTTTTCTTCGATGGCGTCGCCGGCCAAGACGATGCCGATGGAGCGGAGATGGCCTTGGTCCCAATCCGCTTCATCCATCTCCTGACCGTCCGTGCGCAGCCAGGCGATGTCTTTGATGCCGGAACCGTGGATTTCCCGTCCTTGAAAGAACCGGCGGCGACGAAACACCGGATGCTCCTGCCGCAACGCGATGAGCCGTTTGACGAATGCCAGCAAGGCCTTGTCGCCCTTACCGAGTTCCCAATCGTGCCAGCTCAATTCATTGTCTTGGCAGTAGGCATTGTTGTTCCCCGACTGGGTGCGGCCGATTTCATCACCGCCGCACAACATGGGCACCCCTTGCGAGAGCAGGAGGGTCGCCAGCATGTTCCGCTTCTGCCGCTGCCGCAGCTCGTTGACGGCGCGATCGTCGGTAGGTCCCTCCGCGCCGCAGTTCCAGCTCAGGTTGTCGTTGTGTCCGTCCTGGTTGTTTTCGCCGTTGGCTTCGTTGTGTTTCTCGTTGTAGGACACCAAATCGTGGAGACTAAAGCCGTCATGGGCGGTAATGAAATTGATGCTGGCGAACGGCCGCCGCCCGCTCATGGCATACAAATCGCTGCTGCCGGACAGGCGATAGGCCAATTCGGCGACCTGCCCGCCGTCGCCCTTCCAATAACGGCGGATCGTGTCGCGATACTTGCCGTTCCATTCGGCCCAGCCGACCGGAAAGTTGCCGACTTGATAACCCCCTGCGCCGAGGTCCCAAGGCTCCGCGATGAGCTTGACCTGCGAGAGGACCGGATCTTGATGGATGATGTCGAAGAAGGCGCTCAGTCGGTCCACCTCATGCAGTTCCCTCGCGAGCGTGGAGGCGAGATCGAAGCGGAACCCGTCCACATGCATATCCAACACCCAGTAACGCAGGCTGTCCATGATGAGCTGCAAGGCTCGCGGATGGCGGACGTTCAGGCTGTTGCCGCAACCGGTGTAGTCCATATAGTAACGCGGATCGTCTCCGACCAGCCGGTAATAGGCGGCGTTGTCGATGCCTCGGAACGACAGCGTCGGACCGAGGTGGTTGCCCTCCGCCGTATGGTTGTAGACCACGTCGAGAATGACCTCGATGCCGGCGCTGTGCAGGGTCTTAACCATGGTCTTGAATTCCCGCACGTGCCGTCCCCGTACCGGCGACGAGGCATACCGCATATCGGGCGCAAAGAAGCCGATCGTGTTGTACCCCCAGTAGTTCGTCAGGCCTTGATCCGTGAGGTGTTTGTCCTGCACGGCATGGTGCACCGGCAACAGTTCGACCGCCGTCACGCCCAGGCCTTGCAGGTATTCGATGACCGCCGGCGTGGAGAGTCCCGCATAGGTTCCCCGTAGGTGCTCCGGCACGTCCGGATGGCGCGCCGTGAAGCCCTTCACATGCACTTCATAGATGATTGTTTTCGACCAGGGCGTCCGGAGCAGATGGTCCCCGCCCCAACTGAACGCCTGATCCACCACCACGCACTTCGGCATCTCGTCGGCGTTGTCACGATCATCCCGCACTAAATCACCGCCCGGGTCACCGAGGCAGTACCCGAACATGCGATCGGAGAGCCGAATGGTATCGGCGATGGACTTCGCGTAGGGATCGAGTAGGAGTTTGGCCTTGTTGAACCGATGGCCGGCCTGTGGTTCATAGGGTCCATCGACCCGGAACCCATAATGGAGGCCGGGGCGCCCCTCCGGCAGGTAGACGTGCCATGTCTGATTGGTCTGCTCCTCCAGTCGAATCCGATGGGATTCCTTCGAGGCATCAGGCCCATCGAACAGGCAAAGATCCACCGACGTGGCATTTTCGGAGAAGAGGGCGAAATTCACCCCTTCGCCGTCCCACGTGGCTCCCAGCGGATAGGGTCGGCCCGGCCATACCTTCATCGTACTTCCTTTCGGTTACGTCTTGCTGCAGTCCATCGCCGACCGATCGTCTGTGCCTATTTCAGCAGGCTGACCAAGTCCTCGGCATGTTCCTCCTCCTTGGCGAGGATCTCCTCCATCAACCGCCGCGTCGTGGGGTCGTCGTTGCCGACGAAGGCGATCATGTCGCGGTAACTTTCAATGGCAATCCGCTCGGCCACCAAATCTTCCTTGATCATGTCCTCGAGTCCGTTCCCCTCCACATATTCGGAATGGCTGCGATCCGCCAGACCCGTGGGCGAGAGGTCCGGCTCTCCTCCCAATTGGACGATCCGCTCCGCCAACTGATCGGCATGCGCCTGTTCTTCTCCGGCGTGGGTAAGGAATTCCGCCTTCACGCTTTCCGCATTCATCCCTTCCGCCATGAAGTAATGACGCCGATATCGCAAGACGCAGACGATCTCCGTCGCCAAGGCCTCGTTCAATAACTTGATCACGGTCTCCCGGTCTGCCTTGTAGTCGGCCGTGTAGGCCCCATCCTCGATATGTTGACGAGCACGCTCTCTGATGGCTTGCACATCTTTGACGAATGACGACTGGCCCTGTGCGGTTTTCATCATGATTCCTTTCCAGACAGGTGAGTGGTTCGCCGTCCTGGGAGGCGACAGTTTACGCCCGGCAATCCGATCGGAGATGGGGCCAAGCAGATATCCAATTCCACCCCTTTCGCTTTTGGTCACCGGTTGTGTTGGCTTCACCTTAGGCGAGGGGGTGCTGAGAACGCACTAGGTAGGCCCCTAGGCCGGCTGCACAAGCTCCCTAGTAGAATGGATTATGGCGAGGCTGCATAAATGGAAAGCACGCCCACGAGGCGGTGGCGCCGATCCTGGACCGGCAGCCAATCCAGATGCGAGGCGCGCATCAGCGCGATGGCCTCCGCGAGCAGATCGTCTTGGTAGCAGGACGGGATAGGGCTCCTCATGAACCGTTCGATCGCCGTTTCCGGCGGGGCTTCCCTGATGCGATGGCTCAGCCCCATGTCCCGCTCCGTGAGCATCCCGGACAATCGCGCTCCGTCGTAGACGACCAGCACCGGCACGTCGAGCTTGTTCATCAAGCCGGCGGCGTCTTTCAGGCTGGTGCCGGGCGAGGCGATCGTCACCCTCGTGCTCATCGCCTCCCTGACTTGCTTCGCCTCGCCCGGCAACAACCCCAATTCTTCCTCTTTGGTCGATTCGAGATAGAGGCCTGCCACGCGCCGTGGTGTCGCGGTCCGAGGAGGGATGTCCGCACCCTGTTGCTTCCGGTGATCGCTCATGCTGTTTCCTCCGCAAATGTCACACCACCTGCGGCCGGTTTTCATGCACGACGAGACGGAGACGGCCGTACTGCAGGGGACGCTCCGGATTCCGCGTGTAGTGGCCCTTATCTTCTCCGATGGAGATCATGCTCAAGGGCAACGTCAGCTGCTGCTTATAGTGGGGAAACGCCGTCTCCAGCAGAACGGTGACCGTCTGGCCGTCACATTCGATGACCTCTGCGTTGAGCCCCCGCTCGTCTCGAAAATCAACCGTCACACGTTCTTCCGGATCGATCCACGGGCGAATGCGCGCAGCCTTATTGGGAACGTCCATAGAAGCCTCCTCACCGTCGACGAATCATGGATGTCTTCATAGACACCCGCGTCTTTGTCTTCATCATGCCACCGGATCGTCCCGTCGCCCACCGGCGATCCCCCTCATGGCCCGATCGACGCCTCCTCCCGGCGTCAGCGATACGCCAACAGGGAGGACGACCCGACCTGCAGCCGCTCCTCCACGGAATTCCATGCCACATTGCCGAAGAAGGCCTCGATGTAGTCCTTTCGTTCGTTGGGTTTGTAATCCAACAGATAGGCATGTTCCCACACGTCCATGACCAGCACCGGCAGGAACCCGGCTACGTTGCCATGTTCATGCAGACTCACCCAGTGGTTGGACACCATCCCGCTTGATGGATCGACATTGCAGATCGCCCAGCCCACGCCTCGCATCATTCCGACGCTGCTGAAATCGGCCTTCCAACGTTCAAAGTTTCCGAACGTCCGCTCGATGGCTTGGCCGAATGACGATCCCGCAGCCGGCCGCTCCCCGCCATTGCGCGAAAGATTGCCGAAATAATATTCATGCAGCACCATGCCGTTGTACTCGAACCCCAGCCGCCTGGTGAGTTCGGAATAGGCCGGCATCTCTTCTTGATCCACCTTGCCGTCCCGCCTCAGCTCCGTCAATTGCGCGCGCAGCGAATTGGCCGCCTTCACATACCCTTCATACAGGCCAAAATGCAGGCGGAGACTCTCATCGGAAATGCCGGATAATCCGAACAGGTCGTATGACTTCACGCGAAATACGTCGGGCGATTTCATGGCTCCTCCTTCCTCGATCTTGGTCGCATCCTCGACCTGGTCAAACGCTATCACGCCCTTTCCTCAGACCCAACTAGGTGATGCCCTGGCGAGGCTCTCAGGGAGTTTCCTAGGCACGCAGAGGCGGCGACCATGTTATGCAGAAGGAAGAAGACGGTTTCTGCCGGGGGATACGGATGTATTGGATGGGCGGAACTGGTATGCTGATATGACTGCTGCTCACAGAGGAGGAATGCGTACGTGGCTAAGGCGCGCCTGGTCCTTGCCGACGATCACAGTATCGTCCTGGAAGCCTATAAACAGTTGTTGGAACCGGAATATGACGTGGTGGGCACAGCCTCCAACGGCCAAGAATTGTTGGAGATCGCGCCGGCCCTGTCGCCTGACGTGATCCTGCTCGACATTTCCATGCCGACCATGAACGGATTGGACGTGACGCGGCAACTCCGAACCGCGGTCCCCCATGCCAAGCTCATCTTCGTCACGATGATGAGCGAGCCGTTCTACATCTCCCAGGCGTTCGACATGGGGGCGTCGGGGTATGTGCTCAAGCAGTCCGCCTCGACCGAGCTGCTGTCGGCGCTCGCCGCTGCCTTGAAGAATCAACGCTACATCTCGCCGCAGCTGTCGTTGGAAGTGCAGGATGCGATTGAGACACCGTGGGTAAAACCGGAAGGATTCTCCTCTAAGCTCACGCCGCGCCAGCAGGAGGTGTTACAGCTCCTGACGAAGGGGTGCTCGACGAAGGAGATCGCCTCGACGCTCAACGTCTCGACGAAGGCCGTGGAATTTCACAAGGGCAACATCACCCGCCGCTTAGGCATTCGCACGACGGCCGAACTGACCCGGTTCGCCCTCTCCCAAGGCCTCACGACTCTCGACGAACAACACCCGTGAGGGTCACACCTGCGGCCCCGGCACGGTCGGTTGCTGCGGCATGGCAATCAGGCCGAGCGCGATGGCGTGTTTGGTGAGTTCAGCGGTGCTGTGCACGCCCAGTTGTTTCATGATGCGGGTTTTGTGAAATTCGACCGTTTTGATCGACACGTTCAGGGTCGACGCAATCTCCTTAGTCGACTGGCCTTCGGCGATCAGCTGCAGCACTTCCCGCTGGCGCGCGCTCAAACGATCGTCTCCTCTCATGGATCGAGACGCTCCCGCCTCGGACGGATTGAGCGCCTGCTCGACCAGATTTTCCGCCACGCTGGGAGAGACGTACAACCGCCCCTTCAACACTTCTTTGATGGCGAAGACCAGCTCTTCCGCCACCGATTGCTTCAGAATGTACCCGGAGACTCCCGCCCGGAACGCCTCCGTGACGAAATGCTGTTCGCCGTGCATGGTCAGGATGAGCAGTTTGACCTGCGGCATGGATTTCTTGATCTGACGGCAGGCGTCGAGACCGTTGAGCAGCGGCAGCGCGATATCCACCAACGCGATATCGGGTTGTTCCTTTTCGACAGCTCGAACGAGGGCGCGCCCGTCCGCCACCCGACCGCACAGCTGAAACTCCGGCTCGAGCAGCTTTTGGACACCCTCGGCGACAAGCGTATGGTCATCGGCGATGAGAACTCGTGGTTTCATGGCTGTGCTCCGGGCTAAGGGGAGAGGCTCAGTAGGAAATCGATACGAAATCCTACCACTGTCCTTGTACGATAGCGAGGGGACGTCTCCCGTTACAGTTCTTTGGACCAAAAAAAGATAAGGCCATGTCCGCCTTTGGTCGGCGGCGCCCCGCCTGGGTCTCGGTAGATACCGAAGTTATACGTGTAGTTCAACTCGATCTGGGATTTCCACGGCGCCCCGGTGATGAGGCCGCCGCCCAGAGCCGGCAGCGAATCCGTCACATATTTGATGGCTCCCTCGGTGGTGAAGCGCGGACGTTCCACCAATCCCCACGTCGCTTCCAGGTAGGGGTAGAGAAAAAACAGGGCCTCGTAGCGATATTGCAGATTGGCCACGGCGTACCGGCGAGGAAACAGCTCGTTGAAGGCGACGCCATGGATCATGGGCATCGACACGGCCTCCCATTCATACCCGGTCGGGCGTCCGGGCAATCGGAAGGCGGAGAAGCGGTCCAGATCCTTGCCGATCCCTCCATGCAGGCTGCTGATGAGGCGATGTTTGTCGCTCTCGATAAACGGCAGACCGCTCGCCACCAGCGCATAGGCCGTCGCTTGCAGGTAGGTTCGCTCCTTGGTCGCATCCTGTCGATCGAACGGGGCGCCTCCCCACTGGTCCCATTTGGCGCGGTGCCCGTGGAGGAAATCGCCTCCCAGCGTGAACCCTTCATGCGGCAGTTCCATCAAGTTGCGTTTCAAGGCATCCGCCCGCACGCGAAGATGGATCCGGCCTTCATAGGTATCTTTGGGAACGATATAACCCGGCGCGGTCGAACCGGTGCCCTTGAACCAGCGGTACCCCGGTTCGTAGGTGAGAAACACGTTGACCGCGCTGTCTTGCTTGAACGGATGCACCGGCAGCCGGTACCCGACGCCGGCCCCGGCGAAGGCGTAACTCCACTCCAGTTCCGATTCTTTGATCCGTTGCCCCTGAACGTATTCCGAGCGCCCCATGGGGAGGATGAAATTGTCCCACGTGAAGATCAGCGACCAATTGGGGTAGTCGCGCAGGCCAATGGTGTAGTCGACGTCGTTCACCACGCCCGAAAAGGTCCCGCGCAAGCGGCGGTTATCGTCGTCCCAATTCCGCCACACATAGAGCGCCCCGAAGGGCAACACTTCCATTTGACTGGGCCCATTAGGAATCGCCTGGATGCCGAAACTCATGGCCGTGACATTGCGCCGATCGCGCGGCGGCACGTTGACTTCTTCGCCCAAAATCGTCGTGTGGTGAGGCTCTCCCGCCAGAGGCGTCGGCTCTTCCGCCCGCGCCAGGGGCGTCGGGCCGGAGCACCATCCCACAAACACACCCACCAGCACCCATGACCAGAGCCCCCATCTGCCGTGACGCCACCCGTTCCCTCCGTCGCAGTCGATCATGACGGCTTCACAATCCCTTCTCCCTCGTTGATTGCTGTATCTGTGCCTTAGGGTGTCCTCTTATAAGACAGGCCTGGCCGGTCAACCTCCTAGGCAAACCCCTAGACGAGGGTCCAGAGTTCACGAGTGGTCACGAGTGGTGGCGTGGGCGAAAGGACGTACGGCTATCTCAGAGATGATGCAGGAGACGGGTCAGGGGATAGGAGACGGGAGTCGATCCAATGAGGGCTCCAGCGGAACCAATCGAGCCGCGTCATACCCCATCGCGACCGCTTCGAGGGCCCGACCATACCTGTTCTCCGTCCCATTCCCGCGGACGGCGAGGCGTTGCCCCTCTCGGAAGGAATTGCGCAGGGTGGGGCTTGCATCGGGAGGCAGACGAACCTGCGTGCCATCGGACAACAGCAGGCCCTGAACGATCCCTTTGAGAGGATGGAACAGCAGAACCCGGACCGAACCGTTCGCCGTGAGTTCTCGAACGGACAGTTCCTGCTCCTGCGGGCGCATCGGCAGGTCGAGCCGCAGAGGTACGGCAAACGTCGTGCCGCGGGACAGGTTTTCGATCAGGTCCGGTTGCACCACCGGCGGCGCCTGGTGGCGCCGTCCCCGGACTCGCACGCGGTCCCCCGGTCGGAGCGCATGCAGAAGTTGCGCGGCCGCCCGCGACGTCACGGGCAACTGAGTGCCGTCGACTAAGAGAAGTCCTTCCACTTCCCCGCGCGGGTCGAGCAGATACCGCTCAATCACTCCTTCGACCAGCGGATCCTGCGCGAGAATCTCGAAGGATGCTCCGGCCTCCGGTCGGACGAGTGGCTCAAGGGCCTCCGCAACCGCCGGTTCCCAGGGTCCGGCCCACAGGCTACCGAAGCAGACAGCGAGGCCAATCCATCGCGTGATCTCCATCCTATCCACCTCCGTCGCAGGCCCTCCTCAGACGCTTCGATTTACTGTACTCGGCGGATCGACACAACACAACCGCATCCGCCTCGCCGGATCGCACCTTGTCTCATCCACGCAAGCCTTGTATGCTCACCCCATACGCAGATTCACTTGTCGCATGAAGGGAGATCCCATGAAGAAGACGCCCCGCGCGACCGCTTCCACAGGCAAACCGGCCCGCAAGCCCTCCAAGAGCGGCGCCAAGGTGGGCTCGACGGTCCACGTCATCAAGCGCAAACAACGGGCTGCCGCCGCACCTTCGGAAAAGCAGACGAAGGCAGGAAAGACCAAGGGGCGCCGGACGGGAAAGAACAGCCAGGCAAAGAGAGTCGGCGAAGCCGTGGGCACCATTCTCGGGAAGGTGATCGGAACAGTCGAACAAGCGGTCGCGACCGTGGTGCCGTCGAAGAATTTAAAAGGCCACCGCTAGGGAGAGGCCTAGTCCACACAGCGGAATGCGAGGGGTATGGTGAATCATGAGCGATTGAACCTTCAACAGGGGGAATCATGTCATGGTGACCAGGTCCTGCATCACCCTCGTGGCGACGGTGTTATGGTGCGTGTCACCCGCTACGCTCACGACCGCCGAAACCGGGACGCCTGCGCCGCCGAACGAATCAACGCCGCCCCAGCAGCAGCCAGGCCTGTTGCCCCCTGCGCCCCCGCCGAAGCTCGACCCCGGCATTCTCAAACAGCCGGACCACTTGCCGCCTCCCAACCCTGAGGCGGTGGTGCCGCCCCCCGTGGTGGATCCTGAAATGGCCGTCGATCCGGAGAAGTCTCTGCGTGGCGGCTCCCCCCCTCCTACGCCACCCCCACCCCCTCCACTTTCACCTCGGTAGGAATAGCGCAGACTCGTAAAAACCGCATGACAAGACTCGTAGGACTTTCTAGAATGGCATTCGGTAAGCACCGATCGCCATGGGGAACAATGAGCGTTCGTAGCCGACTCATTTCCGGGCTCGCCCGGCCCTTCAAGTTCACCGCGCGCAAAGTCCTGGGCGACACCCTTTACCAGCAAGTCCGAGTGTCACTCCTCGGAGAACTCAACGGCCTGGGGTTGGATTGGCGCTGGGGTCATTCGTTACGGCGCGTCCACCCCGTTCGACGTGACTTCGGTTGGCAAGCCGGCCAACCGATCGACCGATACTATACGGAAGAACACTTCTTCCCCGCCCACCGCGCCGACATCCGCGGGAGCGTGTTAGAGATCGGCGACAATCGCTACACGATGCAATTCGGCGACGACCGCGTCACCCGCTCCGAAGTCCTCCATCTCCACGCCGGCTCGCCCGGCTCGACGATCCACGGCGACCTGACGCAGGCGCCGCACATTCCATCCGATAGCTTCGACTGCCTCATTCTCACCTTCACGCTGCAGTTCATTTACGACGTGCGGGCGGCGCTCCGCACGGTGGCGCGTATCCTGAAACCCGACGGAGTGGCGCTGGTAGTGGTCCCGGGCATCAGCCAAATTGCACGTTATGACATGGACACCTGGGGCGAGTATTGGCGCTTCACGTCGCTGTCCGCCCGCCTCCTGTTCGAAGAAGTGTTTCGCCCTGAAGACGTCACCGTGTCCACATATGGCAATGTGTTATCCGCCACCGCGAGTCTGCAAGGGTTGATCAGCACGGAACTCCGCCGCGAAGAACTCGACTCTTACGATCGAGACTATCAGGTCCTGATCGGTATCCGAGCCGTCAAGCGATAGTCGCTTCCTCGATACCCCGCTCCCACCTTCAGGGATCGCAAAAGGGCCTGCTAGGGAGTCGCCTAGTACGGCAACCGCCCCTCGGCCATTTAAGATCGCACTGCCCGACACTGCATCATCTACAGCAGAAGGGCCATACATACTCTCAATATCCATCATTTCATCCATCGTACGGTCGTAACAAAGGAGTCATCATGAGGATTGCGCAAATCGCACCACTCTGGGAGGCGGTTCCTCCGACCCTCTATGGGGGAACCGAGCGGGTCGTTTCGTTCATCACCGAAGAACTCGTTCGGCAGGGTCATGACGTCACGCTGTTCGCGAGCGGCGATTCGGCCACCTCCGCCCGCTTGATCTCGACCTGTCCCGAAGCCCTGCGGCTCACTCGCGGTATTGCCAACTACGACGCGCCGCTGGTCACGATGCTGGAACGAGCATTCGCTGCGACGGAGGAATTCGATCTCATCCATTCCCATCTGGAATTCCTGCCCTTCCCGCTCGCGCGCCGCTGTCGTCTGCCCGTGCTCACCACCCTCCATGCGAGGCTGGATCAGCCGGAATTGCTGCCCGTGTTCCGCAAATTCGCGGACCTGCCGTTGGTCTCCGTTTCCGACGCCCAGCGAGAACCGATGCTCTGGGCCAATTGGCACAAGACCATTCACCCCGGATTGCCAGCCACGCTGTATCGGCCCCACTTCGAACCCGGAAAGTACTTGGTCTTTCTCGGTCGTATTGCCCCTGAAAAGGGGTTGGAGCAGGCCATTGCCGTCGCGCAACGAGTGGGCATGCCGCTCCGAATCGGCGCCCGTATCGATCCGGCCCCTATGGACTATTATCGAGCGGTGATCGAACCGCTGCTCGATAACCCCTTGATCGAATTCGTGGGCGAAGTGACGGATGCGGAAAAAGACGACTTTCTCGGCGACGCCTATGCACTCATCGCGCCGTATGAACGGCCTGAGCCGTTCGGGCTGGTGTTCATCGAATCGCTTGCTTGCGGCACGCCGATTATCGCCTATCGACGCGGATCAGTACCGGAGGTGGTCGAACAGGGAACAACCGGGTTCTTGTGCCACAGTCTGGACCAGATGGCCCAAGCGATCGATTTGATTCCGCTGCTTGATCGCACGGATTGCCGCCGATCCTTTGAGCGGCGCTTCACGGTCGAACGGATGGTGCAAGAATATGTAGGACTCTATCGGCAACTCACGGGGCAGACGGACGAGCCCCCTCTCCTCCGACCGCAGCCTTCTGTAGATGCGTCAGCCCTCAGTTCTGCCAGCGTCCCCATGGGCTAAAAGGAACAGGGCAGGCGCCCCATCGGACGCCTGCCCTCTCGTTACCGAACCGCTCCTCGCTTAGCGCTTACTGCTTGGCTGTCCCCCTTCGAAGCCAGGCGCTTGTCCGGACGGCAGACCGCTCGTGCCACTAGGGCCTCCCCCTCCGACACTCTCCTCACCCATCGAGCCGGTCGCTCCTCCGCTGTGCTGTCCCGGCACGCCAGGGTTACCGGGAGCCGTGGGGGCGGAACGCACCTGGTTGATCCGGTCCATATACTCCTGCAGATCAGGTGATTGATCCTTGCTGCTATTCATGCGCACTGCGTTTTGATACTCCTCCTTCTTCAAAGTTAGCTGCAGCTTGTCGTTCTTGGTCTGGAATTGGCTCCAGCGAAGCGGAATCGGCCGTTTAGATTCATCCGGCACGAAGACGGCATATTCGATCTCACCGGTCTTCGTATCCTTCAGCAGTTCCTTGATCTTGCCGATCGCTTCACCTTGACTGCTGTGCACCGTGGCATTTTTATACTTATGGTCTCTGGCCTCTACCAACTTTCCCTGTCGAACTGGGGTGTCGGCATAATTCTCAGGCACCCCTTCCTGGCCGCCGGTCAGGTCTGTCCGGTTATCGGCCTTGGTGCTCTCTTTCGGAGTGCTGGTGCCGGCCCCCTTACCCATCGTCGAATCCGGCGTACCTCCTTCCATGGATCCCTGGCTGAAGGCCGGAGAGCCGGCCGCGAGCAAGAAAGCGATGGTTCCTGCGTAGATGGCGATATTCCGTTTCATATCGACGCTCCTTTTCTTTGGTCGGATGAGATGACGTGCCTTGCGCAGCCGTGCTCACCAATAGGGTTTGTAGCCGTAATAGGTATGCAGCCGTTCTCCCCAGGACGTGTCGGCCATGTCCGGCCAATGGTCCTTGTCGAACCCTTCGGCCTGTTCGAGACGCTCGCGAGGCACATTGAGAATGAAAAAATCTCCGCCGGCCGAAATCGTAAGGGCTTCCCAGGGCAAGGCAAACAACTTGTCGCCCAACCCAAGAAATCCCCCGAAAGACAAGACCGCATAAGCAATCCGTCCCCGCTCAAGATCGATCATGAGAGAATGGATTTCTCCGAGATCCTCACCGGCCTGATTCTGTACCGGTGTCCCTTCGATGGTGGAAGCGGAGAGTAGTCGTCGACCTGTATGCAGCGCCATTGCAAACCTCCTCTGGTGTGAATGGGACAAAGCCCTGTCGGTTTGGCTCTCTCTTCGAGGCGTTGTTCACGACCTCGTAGATTATTCTTATCGCCGCTTCCTCATGAGCGACAGCTAGGAATGCCCCTAGAAACGTTGGGGGGAGAATTCAGCGAAGGCGGGATGCCGAGCGCATCACGATTCGCGCATCAGCAGAGCTGCCGGACAAGGGCTCAGCAACGGCCCGACAGGCAAGGCCTGTCGCTCACCCTGCGTCACCGTTTCAAATTGTTCGCCGGTAAAGAGATGGCGATAACGTGACCGCTCGCGCCAGGAGGGCACGGTGACCCAGGTGTCGGTCCAGAGGTGTCGGTCGGCCAATTCCTGCTCGCGCTCCGCAGTGAGCGTGGCCATGAGCCGCGGAACGATCGCCACCACGGCCTCATCGTGGTGCAGTCGGGCGAAGGCACAGAGATGCGCGTGGGCTCGCCCTTCCCCGGTCAGCGGCACATAGTCTCCATCCAAGTAGAGGGCGGCATGGGCGCGGCGGTGGCGCAAGGCCTCCTGCAGCACATAAAACTTGATCCGGCCATCCGGCCAGGCGGCCATGAGTCGATGCACCAGGTCGAGGCGGCCTCCATCGGCCCGACGGACCTCCCGATCGAGGTCTGCAGCGAGTCGGCTCCTGAGATCATAGTCCACCGGTCGCCGATTATCGGGATCCACCAGATTGAGATCCCATAACTCGGTGCCCTGGTAACAGTCTGCCACGCCGGGAGCCGCAACCCGCAACAACACCTGGGCCAACCCGTTCACCATGCCATACCGCGCGACGACGGCCTGCAGAGGAAGGAAGTCATCGAGAAACTGGTTGGGCCCCTTGCGTGCCAAGATGCCTCGGATAAAGCCACGCAGGGCCTGTTCGTAACCTTCCTGGGGATTGATCCAACTGCTGTGGACCTTGGCTTCCCGAACGGCCTTGACCATGTACGCTTCGATTCGCTCTTGAAAGGACCGGTGCTGCGCCTCCTCCATCGGACCGAGCGGCCACGCCCCCACCAGCGTCTGATAGAGGAGATACTCATCGTTGCGATCCGGCGCTGGTACTCCCTCGATGGCGGTGCGATGCCGTTTATTCAATTTGGCCCAGCGTAGCGTCGCCGATCGCCAACGGTCCGGCAGCTCCGAGAGCACGTTGATTCTGGCCCGCACATCCTCCCCGCGCTTCGTATCGTGGGTAGAGGTGGTCAGCATGGAATGGGGCCAGCCCGCTTGCCGTTCCCGCACCGCTTTGTGAAACCCCTCCACCGAGGTGCCGAACCGGGTCGGTTCCCCTCCCACCTCGTTCAAGGAGACCAGCCGGTTATAGAGGTAGCACGCGGTGTCTTCCATCCCCTTCGCCATGACCGGGCCGGTGGTCTGTTGAAATTTTGTGACAAACCGGATTTGCTCCTCCCTCGCCATGCCGGCCGAATGGTCCAGCGTTCCCCATAAGAGATCGCGGACGAAATCAAACACATGACTGCTCAACGCCGGGTTGCGCCGTTTCGCGCGCGCCACCGCCATTCCGATGTACGCATGATCACGATCCGACAGCGTGTCTCGGTCCGCCGTCACATAGGTCCGATACACCGGGAAACAGGCGATGATTTCCCGGATGGCGTGGGTCAAACTATTGAGCGTGAAGTCCCGGTAGTGCCGATCGCGCTCGGAGAGCCCGTTCAGTTGATGGCCGAGCACATTGAGTTCGCTCGACATCGACACTCGCATAATGAGCTTCTTGCATTGATATACCAGCTCCTCGAAGGGCAGATGCGGCCCCGCAAACCTGGTGTAGAGCGCCTCCATCGCCCGCTCCTGGTCGCTGCGCACAAAGAGCCCGTTGACCATGTTCAAGAAGTCATACCCGGTCGTTCCTGCCACCGACCAGGTGTGGGGTAACTGCTCGCCCTTGCCGAGAATCTTCTCCACGACGATGAACAAGGACGCCGCATCCTGGCCGTCGCGCGATAGATTCCGAGCCGCCCACACCTGTAATTGGCGCAGGTAATGTTCGGGATCGTAGAGCCCGTCCACATGGTCGATCCGCAGGCCTGTTACCACCCCTGCCTTGAGCAACCGAAACACGAGTCGATGGGATTCGTCGAAGACGGCTGGTAGCTCCGTCCGTATCGCAGCCAGCTCGTTGACATCGAAGAAGCGCCGGTAATTGATCTCTTCGGATGCCACGCGCCACGAGGCCAGGCGATAGCTCTGCTGGTTCAACAGCCCGTCGAGGCGATCGAAACTCGCCGACTCGCCCTTCATGCCGTTGTAGGCTTCCACATTGGCCATGACCTGCTCGCGCACATCGCTGCTGTCTTTCATCAACGACGCCAAGCGCCGCCGAATGATGGCTTGTTCACGGTACCGTTCAGCGACCACTTCCGGTACACGTTCATGGCGAGGAGGCACATTGCGCAATGCGGTGAGGATGCTCCGGAGTTCCTGTATGGCGCCATGCTCTTCGCCCAAGCGCGCTGCCAGTTCCGAAAGTCCAAGGGACAGAATACCGACCCACGACGTGGCCGCCACCGGCAGGCGGTGGTGATAGTAGGTCAGCACGAACCCCTGGTTCTCATAGACCAGGCGGATGTCCTGATTCTCCAACACCGTCCCATATTGCTCGCCGAGGATCGGGAGCAGCACCTTATCTTCCAGCTCCCGCTTCAGCGGATGCCAATCGATGTCGAAGAACGGGGCGTATCGCGCGCCAGGACCCTGTTCCAAGACATCCCACCACCAGCGATTGTCGGCGGCGGCGATGCCCATATGGTTGGGAACCACGTCGAGCACGAGTCCCATCCCATGTTCCCGCAGAGCCGCCGTGAAGGCTTCGAAATCCTCTTCGGACCCGAGTTCCGGATTGAGGACCGTCGGATCGATCACGTCGTACCCGTGCAGGCTCCCGGGGACCGCCTTGAGGAACGAGGAAGCATAACAGTCCGTGATCCCCACCCCATGCAGATACGGCACGATGCGCGCCGCATCCCGAAAGGTGAACGCATGATTGAACTGGAGTCGATAGGTGGAGAGCGGAATCCGCGGCATGGTCATCAACCTCGACGCTCCTCAGTGGGAGATCCGAGGGGCCGACGGCTCGTTGCGCGAGGAGCGTTTGGGGAACACCGTGATCCCTGAGGCGGTCCAAGGCACTGTGCTGTCCATACCGCTGTCTTGGTGGCCCCAGTCTGCGCCGGCGGGAATTTCGTTCTCTCGGTCGATGATGACGCGGCGCAGTCGTGTCTTCGCGCCAATGTGGGCGTGGTCGAAGATGACGGAGTCCTCGATCTGAGCCCCGGCGTCGATGCGGACATGGCGGCCGATGATACTGCGCCGGACGTCCGCCTCGATGATCCGGCTGCCCTCGCCGATGACGGCATGGTCCAGGTATGAGTTGACGACGCCGGCCGGCGGACCGCTCGAATGGGCCGTGCGGATCGGCCAATGGGGATTGCGCAGGTCGTTCACCGGCATGTCACCGAGCAAATCCATATTCGCCTGCCAGTAAGCCGGAATGGTCCCCACATCGCGCCAGTAGCCCGGCTCTTCGTAATAGGCGAGGCCCGGGATCTCGTTGTCTTGAAAATTGTAAGCCATTACGCGCTCACGATGAAGCAGGCGAGGAAGGATATCCTTCCCAAAATCATGCGCTCGTTCTTCGCTCGCATTTTCCTCCAACGCTCTGAGCAGGACGTCGGTGTTGAACAGATAGTTGCCCATGGACGACAGGGCTCGGTCCGGTCGGCCCGGCATGGGCTTCGGGAAGGCAGGCTTCTCGTCGAACCCCACGATGCGGCTGTTGCGGTCGACGTCGACGATGCCGAAGCCCCGCGCCTCCGGGAGCGGGACGGGCAGCGTCGCGACGGAGAGATCCGCCTCGCGTTCCAGATGGAAGCGGATCATTTGACGGATATCCATGCGATAAATGTGGTCCGCGCCGAACACCGCCACGAGGTCCGGCGCGAAATCCCGGATCAAATTCATGTTCTGATACACCGCATCGGCCGTGCCCTGGTACCAGCCGTCGCGCAGGTTCATCTGGGGCGGAACCACGGTGACGAACTGTCGGTCGCCGTCGCCGATCCGCCAGGCTCGGCGCAGGTGCTCGATCAACGACTGCGAGCGGTATTGCACCATCACATGCATGGCGGTAATGCCCGAGTTGTAGAAATTGCTGAGCACGAAGTCGACGATTCGATAGGTCCCTCCGAACGGGACCGCCGGTTTACTGCGGACCTCGGTCAAGGGCATCAATCGTTCCCCCTTTCCTCCCGCCAGAATCAACGCCAACACCTTCGGCTCGCTGGCTCGCCCCTCTCGACTCATGCCACGCTCCGCTTCTCCTTGCCGGACTGCGCTACAAGGCTCGCATGAAGGCCGCCAAGGCCGCCTTCTCCTCCGCATTCAACTTGAGGCCTCCGACGACGTTGAAAAACTCCACGGTATCTTCTAAGGTGGGCAATCTCCCGTCATGGAGGTAAGGCGGCGAATCCTTGATGCCCCGCAGGACAAACGTCTTGATGGGCCCGTCCGCCTTTGCGCCGAAGCGCTCCAGAAACAGGTCGTGCATCATGTGGTCCGTATAAGCCGGCGGCTGATGACAGACGGCGCAACGCGCCTTGCCGAAGAAAAGATCCTCTCCGGCGATTTCCTGTTTGTCGGCGCGGGACCGATCCAGTCGTCCCGTCATCGGGTCCAATTTGGGTGCCGGCGGGAAGTCGATCATGTTTTGTATCTGCGCCATGTGCGTCACTTGAAGACGATCGATGATGTTCATGCCCTTCTTGGCCGCGCGGATATGGTCGCCGTTAAAGTAGGCCGTGCGTTGCTCGAACTCCGTGAAATCTTCCACGGACCGCAGGCTCCGCTTCGACCCATGAATCTGCTGGTTGAACAGGCCCCTCAGACTCACCGTGTCGAGGCGCAACCGATCACGTTGCGGCCGCGTGTCCGGATTCAGATGAAACTGCCCGGTCGTATGGAAATTGACATGACAATCCAGGCAAGCCACGCCCAGGCTCGGTTTCGCCGACTTACGGTCCGGCGTCAAGTTGAACTCTTCCTGCGGGAACTGCGTCACCAGCATCCGCAACCCATCCAACTGCACCGGCGTAACCAATCCACGGAACAGCCGGTCGAAATTTTCCGCGCTCAGGACTTCGCCTTGTGAGACATCGCCCAATTCGGGATGCGTGGTGAGGAAAATGGGAGGCGGGAATTCCGGCAGGAAACACTCCGGCAGATCGAAGTCCACGTCAAATCGTTCGAGACGAGGAAACTGCTCGATCTGTTGCTTGGGAAACACCATGCCCCCCACCTCATGCTTCACATGGGGCAATCGCGTGAATCCTTGAGGAAAGGCCTGCTGTGTGCGAATTTCTTCTGCGTTCATCTGCGCCAACTTTTCCCACGTCAAACCATCCTTCAACAGTACGGTTGGCCCGATGGGTTGTGGTTTGCCTTTGGTCATCGTCACGGATGAATTGCCTTTGCAATCCAACTTGTATCGCTCTTTGAGCAGCGCAGCCTGCTTGGCCATCACTCCCGGCTTGTCCTTTACGTCTTTGGCCTTCGCTTCCTCTGCCAACTGGGTGGCCGATTGCCCCGGAGGACCGCCGAACAAGTCATACGAGAAGTCCACACCGTCAAATCCTTTTTTTTGGGTTTCTTCGATGGCAGCGCTACCCGTGCGCTCTTTGTCATGTCCCGGCTTGGCCTGCACCACTTGGTGCCCACCGCCGAATAAGAGGGCGGCTACGTACGCCCCGCCGATTCCACTGAGCAGGATCCATACCTGTCTGGGTCTGTTCACGGAGCACCTCGCTGTGAATCATTACATGGGGAAGCGTCTCGACCTCTTCCCTGTAGGGGTACGCTACAGAGTTGACAAAAGGCTGCCCACTAGGCATATCCCTGGCAAATTCATTCACGGGAGGCAGTCACATGACCGAGTTCAGCGATCGGGATCTAACAGAGCGCACGGTGCAGTATCCCAGCGAGGGGGTGACGGTGAAGGCCTATGTCGTGATGCCTCGCTCGGAGACGCCGCGACCGGCAATCATCGTCATACAGGAATGGTGGGGGTTGAGCGAGCAGATCAAGGCTGTGGCTCGGCGCTATGCGCGTGAAGGGTATGTCGCCGTCGCCCCCGACCTCTATTCCCGCCTGGGGCACAAGCTGACAGCGGATCCCAACGAAGCCAGCAAGCTGATGAACCTGTTGAAGCAAGAGGACGGTTTAAAAGATTTGAACGCCACCGTCGCGTACCTGAAGACCATGCCGGAAGTGGAGGCGACCCGCATCGGCGTCACCGGCTTCTGCATGGGCGGGTCCTATGCGCTGATGCTGCCCTGTGTGAATCCCTCGATCAAAGCGGCGGTCCCCTTTTACGGATGGATCCCCGACCCGGATACCCCGTTGCAAAGGCTGGCCTGTCCCGTCCTCTATTTTTACGGCGAGAACGATGCCTTCATTCCCAAATCGGAGCCCCACCGGTTGGCCCAAGCCCTGAAGAAATACAACAAGCCCGGCGAGGTGAAAACCTATCCTGGTGCCGGACATGCGTTTTTCAGGGATGGCGACCCCAGCACCTACAGACCGGCGGAGGCGCAGGATGCGTGGAACCGGACGCTGGTGTTCCTCCGGCAGCATCTCTCGTAGGTGGAGCGAGGCTCCCACGGAGAAAAACGGAACCCCGGCTATCGAGTGCGACAGCCGTTAGAACGAGAGGGCGGCCCGCTCGTCTTGATCCTTCATCGCCGCCGCAAAACGTTTCATGCGTTCGACCAACGCCTTTTCTTCCGGGTCCAGCTTGTCTTCGCTCTTGAGGGGGAGCAGGACCGCATAGGGGGCCGATTTGACCACAGCGGCAAAAATCTTGTGCGCCGCGTCGGCGCTGATCCCGCCTTCCTTCGTTTCCAACATTTCCAGGAAACGGTTCATTCCCTTTCGTTTCCCGTTGTACTCTCCCTTCACGGCCGCCTCACTGACCGTCTCCAATTGCTTGAAGTAGGGCTCAAAGTTCCCGCTCTTAGACAGGTTTTTTTGTTCCATCACAACCAACGCGATTTTGTCGATCCAAGGCGGCGCGACCCAGGCGCTCACGTCGAGGGGGGCAAGACAAAGAGCCGTCAATGCCGGGATGAGCATCATCAACGCCACATGTTTGAGGGGTTGTGTCATGATGAACTCCTTTCAGTTTGAAGGTTTGCCGCGCCGGTTGACTGCTGTCTGGTGGCACTCATGCAGGAGCAACAGGGGTGCCAGCGGAAGACTGCGCCGGAATCCATAAAAAAGTCCTCCGTGTCGGAGAAGAAAGCCGAATGTTGCATTGAATCGCACCGAGTGCTGTGTGCGGGACCGCTCGGTTCTACCTAGGTAGACTGCACGGAATCGCTGCGTCTGATGCTCAACCGGCAGGTGACCGGACGGCCGTGATGATTTCTCACGGTCAGCGGCATTCGGCGCTTGGGGAATCGGGGCAGGCGTGGACGGCACCGACGATCTCGCAGCACTATCAGGATGAACCCAGGCTAATGGGGCCCTCCAACGGCATCGTTTGCGCGGCATGGTCCCAGAATCGTCATCAGCACCACGGCGCGGCGCGCCTCGCGAAGGGTCAGCGGTCGAAAGCTGCGTGACGGCGCCGTCGGCACAGAGAGTACCGGCGCATGCCGTAGGCCTTGCGGAACTGGCGTCGCCTTCTCGACAGGGATGATCCGCCGCCGAACCTCCACGGTCGGACTCCTCGTCTCAGGCCGCTCGCGCTCTTGTTCCTGCAGCATGCGTCTCAGCACGGGCACCACGAAGTTGATCAGCAGCACCAGCAGGACCAGCAATGCGATTAGAGCCTGTTCGATGGTCATGGCCGTTCCTCCCTCTTCGGACCAGCTGACGGCGGCTCCTCAGTCCCGGCGATCGCCTCCCGCATCGTCGTATCCGCCTGCACGTTCTTCATCCGGTAGTAGTCCATGATGCCCAGGTTCCCTTGCCGGAACGCCTCGGCCATGGCCTTCGGTACCTCCGCTTCGGCCTCCACCACCCTGGCACGCATCTCCTGCTCCAGCGCCACGGCCATGGCGCGGCGCTGCTCCGCTCTGGCTTGCGCAATCTGCTTGTCGGCGTTGGCCTGATCGATCTGGAGTTTCGCCCCGATGTTCTCGCCGACGTCCACGTCTGCGATATCGATCGACAAGATTTCGAACGCGGTACCCGCGTCGAGGCCTTTGCTGAGCACGTGCTTGGAAATGTGATCAGGGTTTTCCAGCACATCTTTGTGCGTCACGGCCGAGCCGATTGTGCTCACGATGCCTTCCCCCACCCGCGCGAGCACGGTTTCTTCGCCCGCCCCACCGACGAGCCGATCGAGATTCGTGCGCACGGTCACCCGGCAGATCGCATGGAGCTGAATGCCGTCCTTGGCCACCGCCGCAATGCGCGGCGTTTCAATCACCTTGGGGAGCACCGACATCTTCACCGCCCCGAGCACGTCGCGCCCCGCCAAATCGATCGCGGCCGCACGCTTGAAGGGCATCGGAATGTTCGCCTTGTCGGCGGAGATCATCGCATTGACGACGTTCACGACGTTGCCGCCGGCCAGGTAGTGGGCTTCCAAGTCGTTTAATGGAATGTTCAGCCCGGCCTTCACGGCGCTGATCTGCGCGGTGACGACGGTGCCGGGCGGGACGCGCCGCAGTCGCATGCCGATCAGGGTCAGGAGCCCGACGTAGGCGCCGGAGGCCCACGCAGCCACCCACAGGCGGAGCGGAATCAGATACAGCAACAGGGCGCTCCCGGCAAACACGAGGATCAGGGTTGCCAGGATTCCCACGAGACCGGTTTCCACTCCGTTCATGACTCGCTCCTTTCGCGGTCCTGCTCAATGCGCCGGACGACGATGCGGTTGCCCTCCACCCGCAGCACCTCGATCGGGTCTCCGGGTTCGATGTATTCGCCGTCGGCGACCACATCCACGCGTTCGTGGTCGAAATGGGCGATTCCGGCTGGTCGCAACGTCGAGGCGGCCACTCCCCGTTTCCCGAGCCAACGCCGGTCCGCTTCGGGCGCAGAGGCATATCCCGCTTCAGCCTGCAGCCCGGTCTCCAGCACCAGCCTTCGGCCGAACGGCAGGCGCGGCACGGCTCGCAGCAGAGCGAGCGCCGCCACAATGGCCAGGAGCAGGGCCCCCAACACCTGCCCGAGCGCAGCCAGCACGACCTCCCACGTCGCACCGGTTCCTACCAAGCTCAATCCCAGCCCTCCGAGCAGGGCAGCAATCCCGAGGGCCCCGAGGATCCCGAACCCGGGTGTGACAAACATCTCGATTGCCAGGAGCAGGAGCCCCCCGGCGATCAGCAACAGTTCTTCCCAGCCCGCAAGCTGAACCAGCCAGTGCCCCCACAGAAACAGCGCCAGACAGACCACGCCGAAACCGCCGGGCACGCCAAAGCCGGGCGTTTGGATCTCCACGATCAGTCCCAGCACGCCCAGCGCCATGAGGAGCGAACTCACGATCGGATGCGTCAGGACGCGCACGAGTGATTCGGCCCAGGTCTCCGACATCCGACGGACTTCGACGTCCGGAAGATTCAAGGCCGTCAGCAGCGCATCCAGCGTCTCGGCGCGCACATCCGCCAGCTTGTGCTGCAACGCTTCGTCGGTCGTCAGCGTCAGGAGTTTCCCTTTCTCGATCACGCCAGGGATCTCCACATCCGCATCCACCATCGCTTCCGCCAGCAACGGCGGGCGCTTGCGGCTCTCGGCCGTCGCGCGGAACTCTTTCCGCATGTACGAGACCGTCTTTTCCTCGACCGGTTGCGCCGGCCCGCCCGGCAGGCCGATCTGGACCGGCGTGGCCGCGCCGATCGTCCCGCCACCGGCCATGACAATCGTCTCGGCCGCCAGACAGATCAGCGCGCCGGCCGAAATCGCCCGCCGATTGACAAACGCGACGGTCTTGACCTTGGCCCGTAGCAGGGCGTCGCGGATCAGCACCGCCGCATCCACACGCCCGCCGAACGTATCGATGTCAAGAACGACCGCTGCCGCATGAGCCTGCGTCGCTTCCGTCAGCACTCGTTCGATAAAGGGGGCAAGCCCCAGATCGATGACGCCTTCGACCGGGATCACATAGACCACGGGCCGCGCGGTCTCGGCAGAAGATACCCCCGCGAGAAATAGAACGAGGAATACCAGGATGCCACCCGTGATTCCCAGGAGAGCTCTGTCTTCTCTCGCGATCATAAATAAGGCGTGGACGGCGAGTGAGCCGGATTATTCGGCACACACCTCGCTGAAGGAACGCCGATGGAGTTTATCGATCATGCGCTTGGTCGCGACTCGCAAGCGGTCAAAGGTGTTGCCACCGCTTGTCTTGCTCGAGTTTCCCGAACAAGTCGTTGAGGGCCGCGCGGACCGCTCGGTTGATTGGCTCCCGATCATCTTCCTGACCGCCCCGGCTCACCGCGCCGACCGCTTGCCCTGTGCCGACATAGTCGAGCAGGACCCTGCCGGAGTGAGGGTCCCGCAGCGCACCATCGACCTTCGCCACATAGATATGATTGAACGTAAAGGACGTGCTGGGGTCAACGTAGATGAATACCCGCAGCGTCATTGACAGATCGGCGGGCCCCTCCTTTACGACCTGCCGAAACGTGCGGCGCCCGAGAACGTACTCCCGGATGGCCTCTTCCCATTGAGGCTGTGCTCGCTCGGCAGAGGGAACCTTTGCGATGACATGGTTCTGCAGGCTGGGGTCCGCGATCATGGTCGCGCCAGATTGAACCAGATACGCTCCCACATCGGCGAGCTGGACTCGCGCTGAATAGGGAACCGGCTGGTTCGTCGGCACGACGAGAATCGGCTCCAGCACGAGATGATTGCACCCACTCAGTGCCCACCCAACGACGAGGGTGAGAAGTCGGCATCCGAGGGGGCGACGCGTAGGCCCATGCGTTCGACACATGCGTTCCATCTTGCACCTCCGCGACAACAGATGTCTCTTCACGCCCGTTTCCGATCAGCGCGATAGCGATTCCTATCTCGGGTGATCGGGACCAGGACTGACAAGCAGTGGAACATTGAGCGTTTCGGGCACAATGATCATTTTCGCATTGGGGCTTTCATATAACTTGAACCGCAGATAGTCCGGAGTCAGCGTCTTGGTGATGATTTCCTGCGCTTGAGACTGTCCCGTGGCCCGAATCCTGAGGCTGTCGGCTTCGCCGTCCGCGCGGATCTTCAACGAATCGCCCTCACCTTTCGCTTGAATCCGCGCAATCTCGGCATTCCGCTGTGCGATGACCACCTCGAACTCCTTCTGTTCCTTCTCCTGCTCCTTCGCCTGCTTCTGTTCGATGGCCTTCAACACCATTTGGGAAAATTCCATTTCCGAGAGCGCCACGCTATAGACGTCCAGATGGCGCCCCTTCAGCGCTTCGACCACGACGGCCTCGATCTTGTTCCCGATTTCGCTGCTGCGTTCCGGGAGGGTGACCATCGTGTAGTTGGCCACGACGCCGCGCACGGCCGACAAAAATTGCGGGCGCACCAACTGCTTGTACCAGTCCGGCCCTACTTCCTGGGCCAGAAAATAGATTTCGTCCGCGATCGGGCGCATCGTGATCGCGGCGTACACCGTGACCGGCAGGTCGTCCGCAGTCAGTGCGTCTACCTTTTCCGTAAAACTCTGCCATCTCGCCTCGTACACGAGGACATCGTTCCACGGCGCCCGCCAGTAGAACCCATCCTTGAGCGATTCCTTCATCAGCCCGGCGGTGAGGGGACGCCAGCGCAGTCCCCGCTTCCCCGGATCAACTGCCCGGCCACAGCTCTGAAGAACCATCAGTAACGGGATCAGTAAGAGAAGTGCGCGAACTGGCAGAGAGTGTGTCATAACATCCTCCTGTCTGTATCGCGTGCGCAACGCTGAGGCTCTGAAGCTCAATGAGCTACTGGGCGCGTGGGCCGTTACCTGGTTCCGGCCACGGCCGCATGATCCTCGGCCACGCGATCGAGTTCCAGCGCGGTCTGTTCATAGTAACGTGCCAACAGCCGTGCCCCTGAAACCAAGTCCGAGTCAGGCCCGAAGAGCTCCTCGTAGCGAACGGCTGCGGTGGCTTGTGCAGCAGCTTTCTCGCGCATCGCGAAGGCCCGATGCCGGTAGTAGTCGGCAATAGCCCGCTGATCGTGCGACGGATCATACGACCCCATATCGATCGGTGCGTGTGAAGCGCAACCGACGATCTCCAGCAGGCACACCAGGAGCAGGCTCCGGGCCACCTGCCCCCGGACGCGTTTCCGGCGACGGTCTCGCGATGCCTTCAACGACGCGTCGCGGAATGTCACGATTTCGCCTCCCTCCCTAGCCCACTCGCCGGTTCCCACGCCTGGTCCTCCTCCACTGCTATGACGAGCCGTCTGAAGATATCGGGAGACGCATGCGCCACCCGGCTCCAATTCGAAATCATGGGGACGCCGAGCGGATCGACAAGGAACGTGTCAGTGGCCAGTTTGATGCCCGTCAGGAACGCTTCAACCGCCTTCCGCTCCTGGTGCCGGTCGAAATGCAGGCTGTTGATGGCGGCATCATCCTCATAGCGGCGAATGGCTTCTTGGGCAGACTGCAGATAGGTGGCACGCAACGTCTTTAAGACCGCCTCCGACAACACCACCCCTTGGCTGGCCAGGTTCCGGAAGAGGGATTTCGCGATATCCACGGTCATTTTCAACAGACCGGCCTCGGGGTTGTCGGCGGACAGCGCCTGATGCTTGTGCTCGTAAGCATCGGCGAGATCGACCTGGCAAATTCGCCGCAGTGCACAGTTGCGAAAGACTTCGGCCAACACCCCGATTTCCAACCCCCAGTCTCCCGGGATCCGATTGATCCACGCCAACTCGCATACCATGGCAAACTCTCCAGCCAGGGGATACCGGAAGCTGTCCAAGAACGTCAGGAGCGGCTGAGGGCCCACCAGTTCCCCAAGGCTGCGGATCAGCGGCGTCATGAACAGCCTGGTCACACGCCCGTGAAGACGATCCGTCACGCGGCTATAGTAGCCCTTGCTGAACTCATAGCCGAGATTGGGGTTGGCGACGGGATAACAGAGCCGTGCGAGATACTCGCGCTGGTAGCTCACGATATCGGCATCGTGTAGCGCGATGACGTTGCTGCGCCCGCGCGCCAGAACGTACCCGAAGGCCAGCCAACAGGACTGGCCTTTCCCGGGAAGCCCCACATCGATACCCAGGCTCGTGAGGTCTCGCAAAGTCTCCTGCATGCGCGGGCCATCCACCCACACGAGCCGCACATGTTGAGGCAGGCATTTGAAATAGTCCTTCGCCCGGCGAAACTCGAGCGCCGAGGCCCGGCCAAGCGCCACCACGATCTCGTTGAGGTAGCCGATCCGCCCAAGCTGCTGGACGATTCCGCCAAGGGCTGGCCCCTCTAACTCGGAATAGAGCGCCGGCAGCACCAACGCGATGGGGTTGATCTGAGCATGACGCGTCAACTCAGCTTCAAGTTGGTCGACGTTCGGCCGGCCGAGCCGATGGAGCACCGTCACGACGCCGTTTTGCAGAAAATCCGACAACGCGAACCTCCTTCCTCTTTGCCAACTGGTGGACCGGGTCGCCGCCGCGCCTCCCTCTTCCTCCATCCGACCTGTCGCCAACACGACGATCCCGTCGGCCCGCTCGATCACGTGTTCCGCAACTTCGAAACGGCTTTGCGTGCCACAATCCCCCTCCACAACTTTCGAATGACCTAGAGACAACCACCGGTCTCAGCTAGGAGTCGAGAAGACCCTCACCGGCACACCAGAACCGAGTGTGTTGTGCCGATTCCTCGGTTGCCTCAAACGGCATTGGCGGCACCACACCTACAGCCGTAACACGGACCTCGCGCGGCAGGGGCAAACGCAGCAGACACTCAACGGCCGCCCGCGCCATAGGCGACCCGTCGATCCCGACCATCACGCGAGCCGACACATCGATCGAGTTCTTCACGGCAAGGACCGAACAGGGCGCGTGCATCGCCACCCGGCGCGACACGCTGCCTGTCAGGAAATGCACAACGTCCGGCACCCCATGCGCGCCGCGCGAAGGATGATGTCTCCCACCGGACGGCCACGGAGGACGTCGTAGCGGACCTGCTTCCAGCCGGATGAGACAACCTTCCGTTTCAGGCGGTCGAAGAGCGCCTCGCTCCGCTCTTCTCCGAGTTCCAGCGCCTCGATCCCCTTGGTCGGAAACGGGATGCCGTACGCGACAACCTTCAGAAGGATGAGACGGGACTCGCGAAGCGAACAAAAACCTTGGAGAGCTGTCACCGCCCATTGCGCATGCGGCGAGTCGTCAACGGCACAGAGAACGTCCATGCAAGCGCTCACAAATGATGAAGATCATGCGATACTCCACACAGTTGCATTGCAAGTGCCAGCAGGCGATTACGCTCACAACCCTGGTAAGGATGCAGAAGAACAGCCAGTTCGAGTCGAGGAACTCGGGAGCGGAATGATGGGCCATTTCAAGCGGTGGGGAATTATGGACTTCGAACAGGCTTCTGCTGTGGCCTAATGCCCCTGAGGACGTTTCTGCAGTGGCATTGTCAAAGAGACGCGCGAGTATCTCTCGCGGGTGCTTGACGGGAGTTTTCGACACTCGCTCATAGTGCAGCCCGTGAGGCCGCCTCTTCTTGCCGACGGTTCGAGACATCTACTGTCCGGCCCCCCTGATGCCCCGCGTGGAACATCGAGCGCAGCCGCATGGCGGAGGGATGGTCGGCAAACACCAAGAGCGAATCCCCCGCCTCCAGCACGGTGCCGCCGTCCGGAACGAAGGAGCGGCCCTGTCTGGCGATCAGCAACACATACCCCGATTTGGGCAAGCCGAGATCCACGAGGCGCTTGCCGATCGCTGTCGACGAGGCCGGCACACTGACTTCCATAAGGCCGCTCTTCAGGCTCGTCGGCGCATCCCACACCGGTGACGCCTCCAGACGAGGCTGCCAGGGCTCATCCACCCCCAGCCACCGCGCCACCAACGGAATCGAGGTGCCCTGCAGCAGGACTGAGGTCAGGACGATGAAGAACACCAGATTGAAGATGAAGCCGGCCTGCGGCACCCCGGCGAGCAACGGGAACGTGGCAAGAATGATCGGCACGGCGCCCCGCAGGCCGACCCAGGCCACCATCGTCTTTTCCTGGAAGGTCAGCTTCGTGAACACCAGCGTCACGAAGACGGCAACGGGCCGGGCGACGACCATGAGGAACAGCGCCAGCAACAGGCCCGACCCCGCGATCGGCACGAGCTGCGTCGGGAACACTTGCAAGCCGAGCGTGAGGAACATGGCAATTTGCATCAGCCAGGCCAAGCCGTCGTGGAACCGCACGAGGCTCCGCTTATGGATGAATTCGCTGTTGCCCATCATGAGACCGGCCACATACACGGCGAGAAATCCGTTGCCGCCCAGCCATGCGCTTCCGCTGTAGGTGAGGAGCACCAGCGACAGGGTCAGTACCGAATAGAGTCCGTCGTATTCGAGGCGCAGGCGGTTGACCGACAACACCATCAGCTTCCCCGCGCCGTACCCGATGACTGCCCCGAGAGTCATCTGCCGCACGAACATCGGGATCAGCTCCAGAGGCGAATGGGAGGCGCCCGTGATCAGCGTGATCAGTCCCAGCGTCAGGAACACTGCCATCGGATCGTTGCTACCGGACTCCAGCTCGAGCAGCGGCTTCAGGGGGCTGCGCAGGCTGACGTAGCGCGACCGCATCACGGCAAAGACTGCCGCGGCATCCGTGGAGGAAACGATGGCGCCGATCAGCGGCCCTTCCACCCAGGACATGTCTAGCACCGCAATGGCGAACCAGCCGACGAGCGCGGCGGTCAAGGCGACGCCGAGCGTGGACAGCGCGATGCCGGGCCCCAGCACGGGCTTCACCTGCGACCAGATCGTGTCCATCCCGCCCGCGAACAAAATAAACGTCAGCGCCACGACGCCCAGCGATTGCGCCAGCCAGGGGTTGTCGAAATGGATGCCCCCGGGCCCGTCGGATCCTGCGAGCATCCCAATGACCAGAAACAGCAGCAGCGCGGGCACCCCAATACGACCGGACGCTTTGCTGGCGATGACGCTGAGCAGCAAAAGGCCGGAGGCACCGAGCAATAGATATTCGATCGTTACGGCCATGCGTGCTTGTCCTGGCGACTCCTGGGTGAGAGTGTGAGGACCGACCAGCCAGCCCGGCTCAGCAGGTCCTCCGCCACGCTGCCGAGCGCGCTTCTCCGCCCCCGTGTACTGTCAACCGGTCCGCAGCCTCAGCGGACATTTTTTTTCCTGCCTTTCATCAGCACGATCACACCCACGATGCCGATGATCACGGCAAGCACGCCCAGTATGGCCAGAGAATCCATCATCGTTCTCCTTCGGCGAGGGCGTCACCGCCCGTTCATCCACGGAAGCTCCGCCTCTGCTCCGAATGCAGCCCGTCCCTCTCGCATCAGGCCGTGATCCGCACTGCACTCATGAGTCGCCCTCACTGCGCGCCCAGGCCCAGGGCGACCGTGGTCGGGATCAGTCGGTCCTGCCGAGGTAGCAAGAGGCTCCGAACGGTCCACACAGGACAGGACGCGCGACGCAAGACCGCCTCCGCGACGCTGCCCGTCATCAGGTGAGGCAGGCCTCGTCTGCCGTGCGTCCCCATCACAATCACATCACAGGGACCTGCTTGCGCATCCGCGAGGATCGAATCGGCGAGGAGCCCTCCGCTGACTGTGGTCCGCACCGCCAGCCCTTGCTGAGCGAGCGCGTTATGCACATCGGCCAGCCGGGACTCCGCATCCGCCCGTGCCCGCTCGTACTCCGGCGCTGCACCGAGTCCCAATTCCAAATCAAAGAAGACCGCTGCGTTGATCTGCTGGCTGGGGATGCCAAACCTCTGGCGCAACGTCGCCACCGCGCCAGCCGAGGCGAGGCGCCGGACCAACCGCTCCATTGGCTCTTCCGCCTCTTTCCGGCGCTGCTCGAAGAATCGACCGGCCGCGGCTTCCTCCGAATCCATGTCCGGCGGGATCTCCACGGCGTGCAGGATGTCAAGCGGCGCGGAGCAGGCTTCGGCAAGGAAGGCGGCGTACTCCAGCGCCCGGTCCGCGCAGACGGAAAAGTCCGTCGCGGCAAGGATGTGGGTGATTGGCTTCGGCTTCATCGGTTCTCCTGTGGCGCCGGCTTGCCCGGCATGCGTTCGATGTTGCCCACTCCCTCCGGCCGGCCGCCGGCCTCGGTGGTCGTAGGCGGTACCGTCAGCCGGTCTACCTCGACCTTGACTGCATCAGCAATGAAGATACCGTGAGAGCCTACAAGTCAACCCCCAATGTTGCAGCGCCTTGCGTGAAGATTAAGGCCCCGCGCAGCTTAGTGAGAGGGGAATTGGGACACAGAGGGGGCCTTAGCGGTGTCCGTTCTCTCCTCTGCTCTGCTCGCCTCGCTCCTCGAACAGGTGATGGCCTTGATCTTCGGCCTGCCGGCGGTTTACTCGGAATCGCTGGCTGCGAGACGACGAGGAACGATGGCTGCTGGCGACCTGTCCGACTTGGCTCCGCGACTTCGTTGGGTGAAACCCTGCCCCCCAGTGGCCGCACGTCGATCTGAATCAGGCATGATCTGCGGCACACGTTCGCAACGCGGCCGTGCCAGGAGGGCGTTGCTCCCTACACGGTCCAACGCTGCATGCACCATTGCACGGAGTCGCTGCGGTGGGGCATCGCGGCGCTCAATCGGCACGGGACCTGGCG
>WBZO01000541.1_pt1 | contig 77568 bp, 67 predicted proteins | sample 5204261 | NCBI WGS metagenome assembly WBZO01 (sample SAMN12412400, study PRJNA552823) | activated sludge metagenome | isolation source: activated sludge from anammox sidestream of wastewater treatment plant... | place: USA: North Carolina | collected 2017-09 | reverse complement strand
ACGCCAATAGAAAGGTTCTGAAATTGGCTTTACCTGTCAAAAAGAGACAGTGGATGGATGGACTATTTTCAAAAATAGATACAACACCGGATGTTTTTTATTTTTCTAATGCATAATCCGGGTTAAAATCATTTTATTATGAAAAGATTTATTTTTCCTATTATCTTTCACCTATTCGCAAGTATAGGTATATCTCAAACCGGCAAAGCTCTATTTCTCGATGGTGCAGGTGACTATATGACTGTGGCTGATCATACCGATCTAAATATCAAAAAAGGTGAAAGTTTCACACTAACATGCTGGGTAAAGACTTCTACCAGCATAGATTATCACCGAATTGTAAGTAAGAGAGGAGGTAGTGCCGCCTCAAATTCTGGTTTCGAGATGATAATCCAATCAGGTACAGGCAATTTGGGTATTAACCTTCGTAGTACATCCGGAACCAATGCAGGCCCACCTTTTGGCACGACCACTATTTCGGATGGTAAATGGCATCACGTGGCTATGGTCGTAAATGCTGCTGCGCATACTTCTAAAATCTATGTGGACGGAAAACTGGATCAAACCAATAACTCAAATGCTATCGGTGCTGAAAGCTTCCAAAATGCTACCAGCTTAAATATTGGAGCATCAGCAGAACCTAGTTTTTATTGGAATGGGTGGTTAGATGAAATTCGAATTTGGAAAAAGGCTTTAAGCGATAACGAAATCCTTAAAGATTTAACGCAGACAGTTACCGAAACTGAACCTGATATTGTCGCTGCTTGGAATTTTGAAAACGTAGAAGATCAGAAAGTGTATGACTTATCAGGAATCCATCCAGGGACTCTGCACGGTAATGCCCAAATCTTAGACCCTTATGTGGACAATATGGCTTTGATAGAGGCTGCCACTTATCAACCCGACCTACCGACTGGGCAAGGTGAAGTTAATGAAAGGTTAGTTTCTATCAATTTCAAAACTATCGGCACTAGTAATCCACTAATTCTTAGTCATTTTAAATTTAAACTCAATAAGCAAACAGATCCTGAGGCAATACAGACTGTCCGACTTTTTTACAATGGTCATTTCAATAGGTTTAAACTTGCTGATGCTCAATTATTAGGCACTGCACAAGTTGTCGGAGATGAAATTTACTTTCCTATGTCTAGAACATTGGAGGAAGGAGACAATTATTTTTGGCTTTGCGCCGACATCAGCGATGTAGCACGTGAAGGAACTGAAATTGGAGCTTGGCTCCACACCTATTCTAAAAATGGCATTGAAACAACATTAGATGATCCAGTCAATCAAGTCCTACGTCCTGTCTTGCTTAAACACAAGTTATTATTTTCAGGAGGTGATTACGGTTCACAGCATTATAGAATTCCTGCCATAGCATCACGTGGTCAGCGAATTGTTGTAGTAGCAGATGCGCGTATTTCAAATAACGGTGATCTACCTGGCAATATTGATCTAATCTCCAGATTCAGTGAAGATGGTGGACAAACCTGGTCTTCCCCTGTCATAGTTGCTGATTTCGGAAACAATGGAGCCAGTGATCCTGCCCTTGTGTACGATAAAGTAACTGGCGACTTACTTTGTCTTTTTGCTTCACATAATGGACTTTTTGCCTCAACGCCTTCAAATAAGATACGATTTCAAGTAGCGCGTAGTTCAGATTTCGGAGAGACTTGGAGTACCCCAAAAGAGTTTTCATCTCAAATTTATCGTACAGGCTGGTACGCTGCCTGGGTAGCATCGGGTAGCGCACACCAATTGCCAGATGGACGTATTGTTGCAGCTATAGGTGTGCGGAAGAACTCCAGTAGCACTATTAGTAATTTTATGATCTACAGTGATGATGGCGGCCTATCGTGGCAAACCGCCCCTGGTCAAGCTTCTCCTACTGGTGACGAAGCAAAGATAGTTTCTCTAGATGATGGCAGATTACTTATGGCTATCAGATCTCCAGGACAACGTAAGGTAACTTATTCAAGTGACAACGGTAATACGTGGTCTTCTCCTATATCTAAGCCTGAACTCGTAGAACCAGGTGTAAATGGCGATTTGATTCGATATACTTCTGTTAACTCCGGATATGATAAAAGTCGCTTGCTTTTTTCCATTGCTTCTCATCCGAAGCAACGACGAAACCTGACTGTTTTTGTCAGTTATGACGAAGGCGAAACTTGGGCTACAAGGAGAGTTATAGTACCAGGCCTTGCCGCTTATTCTGCAATGACGGCTTTTGAAGACGGGACAATTGGCCTCTTCTATGAAAATGGAGAATATGAAAATTACCAATTAAATTTTGCCCGCTTCAGTCTTGATTGGCTAACCAATGGTGCTGATACTTGGTCACCTTCAGTAGCTACATCTGATCCAAAAGTGGAGGAAATAGACTTATCTGTTGCGCCCAATCCATCCAGTTCTATTGTCGAAATTAAATTCAACTCATCCGGTGAACAAAATGTTGCATTGGAAATTTTTGATGTAAACGGACAATTGATTAAGACACTCATGCCATCAGGGAGGTATATTGGCAACCAGAGGGTCATATGGGACACAAAAGGGATTAACAAAGGTTTGTTTTTCGTTAGACTGAGCTATGGCACACGCTCTGTAATGCATAAACAAGTAATTTTGAAGTAAGTCATTCAACCTTAGAATTTAAACAGTTAATGATATCTTACATTATTTGTCACCTTTTATAAAAGATATCGAGAAATTGATTATAAATCAGTTAGTATTTAAGCTGAGCTTATGGATCATTTACAATAATAAATCAATGAGATATCTATGTGGATACTGAAATGAATCTAAGACTTCTATCATTTCGTCGAAAATAGGAAATAAATTAGGATTTTTAATCGTACATTTGCGCCGAATTTTACAAAATAGAGAATGAAACGGAACGAGGTTATAGGTATTTTACTCATCATGCTTACATTTTTCTTGTGGACACTAACCACCAAACCCAGTAAAGAAGAGCTGGAAAAGTCCAAAAGAATGCGCGACTCAATCGCACTAGCTGAGCAAAATATACTCCCCGAAAATCAATCGAAAACAGTTTTGGTTGATACGCTCCCAAAAAGCAATGACACTACCGCATCTGAGGCAGCCCATCTCCAATTTGGTGCTTTCAGTACTGCAGCAAGTGGCAAGGAAGAATTTCCAGTACTTGAAAATGATAAAATACGTGTGACTTTCTCAAGTAAAGGAGGTCGAATTGTGGATGTCCTGCTCAAACAACATTATAAAACTGTCACTGATAGTAATAATAATGATTCTAAGGAGCTCATTCATATGCTCAACAGTCCTGAAAATCGCTTCGACTATACCCTATCTGTACCATCAGCCTTGAATAAAGAAGTCAATACAAAAGATTTATATTTTCAGGTAGATCAGCAAGGCAATACTATTTCATTTAAGGCACCAGCATCCGGTGGTGGATATTTTGAACAAAGATTTACATTACAACCAGATCAGTATATTCTAGATTATTCACTACGCGCCAATGGCCTTGCGGGTAGTGTCTCACAAGATAAGCCTATGCATCTCAACTGGATCAATCACTTGAGTAAGTATGAAAAGGCTGCAAATTACGAGCAAAGCCTCTCTACGGTTTATTTTAGAGAAAAGGACCAAAAAACAGATTACTGTAGATGTATTTCCGATGCCACAGAAGAGCTTCCTAACAAGCCAATACAATGGGTGGCCCACGCCAATCAGTTTTTCAACTCAGCATTGATGACAAAAAATCAGCCATTTGTAGATGGAGTTATGACTACTAAAATGACTGATGTTCAGAAAAGCGATTATGTAAAGATTGTTACATCTGAAGTCGGTGTGCCCATTACAGACTGGAATAATAGCTCATTTGACATGACCATGTATATTGGCCCCAATGAGTTTAAAACGCTCCGTTCTTTTAATAATAAGTTGGAGGAAATCATTCCATTTGGTTCGAGTATTTTTGGTAGTATCAATAGATGGGTTATTCGTCCATTTTTTGATTTCTTATCTGGCTTCATTTCAAGTAAGGGAATCGTGATTCTCGTGTTAATCTTTATCATCAAGATGGCACTCTATCCTCTGATGTATAAGATGTTGCACTCTCAGGCTAAGATGGCCGCACTGAAGCCGGAGCTAGCGCAGCTCAAGGAAAAATATAAAGATGACATGCAAAAACAGCAGATGGAGACGATGAAAATCTATCGCGAATTTGGTGTGAGTCCTTTTGGTGGCTGTCTGCCTATGGTACTACAAATGCCTATATGGTATGCGTTGTTCAGATTTTTCCCTGCGTCTATTACCTTCCGTCAGGAACCGTTTTTGTGGGCTCCGGATTTATCTACCTATGATGTGTTTTTCCACTTAGGTTTCAATATTCCATACTTTGGAGATCATGTCAGTTTATTCACACTCTTATGGACACTTTCGACGATTGCATATACTTACTACAATTCACAAAGTATGGATATGTCAGCCAATCCGGCTATGAAGTATGTCCAGTATTTTATGCCGTTACTCTTCCTAGGCTTCTTCAATAATTATGCATCAGGCTTGACAGCTTATATGTTTTTTAGTAATTTGATCAATGTCTTGCAGACAATTATTACCAAAAATTATGTTTTTGATGAGGAAAAAATCCGTCAAGAACTTCTGGCTGAAAAAGCCAAGCCTAAGAAAAAGTCGTCTTTTCAGAGTCGCCTTGAAGAGGCCATGAAGCAACAACAAGCCATACAGGATCAAAAACGAAAGAAAAAGTAATTTTTCTCGTACGTAAATTCGTATAAAATATGAAAACCGTAGGTGTCATTGGTGCTGGAAGTTTCGGTATAACCGTCGCTACCATTTTAAGCCACAATGTAAATGTACTAGTTTACAGTAGGCAACAATCGGTAGTAAATGCCATCAACGACCACCACTTCCATTTGCGCACTCAACTGAGTGAAAATATAAGAGCTACCAGTGACATCGAATGCATGGCCTCCTCTTGCGAGTTGCTCTTTGCAGTAGTACCATCATCGGCATTCAGGCAGATGATGAAAGCATTCAGTCCCTATCTTAAGCCATCTCACATCATCATCCAGGGTACAAAAGGCCTTGATGTAAGCCGCATCAGTGAAGAAGACTGGAAGTCACTCAATTTCTGTAAGAAAGACATTTGTACTATGACAGAAGTGATCAGGCAAGAAAGTAATGTAGTGCGAGTGGGTTGTTTGTCAGGACCTAATTTAGCAAGAGAGATCTTATCAGGGCAACCGGCAGCGACGGTTATAGCATCTGAGTTTGACGAAGTCATAAAACTAGGACAAACAGTTTTAGCATCAAATAAATTCTTTGCTTTTGGCTCGCATGATTTGAAGGCTGCAGAAATTGCTGGATCTTTCAAAAACATCATTGCACTGGCTTCGGGCATACTTGCAGGTCTAGGTATGGGCAAAAATATGCAGTCATTGCTGATAACCAGAGGACTAAGAGAAATGATTTACTTTGGCACTGCGATGGGTACAAGCGGTGCTGCCTATCTCGGTGTTGCAGGAATCGGAGATTTAATTGCTACAGCTACTAGTGAAGATAGTAGAAATTATACATTCGGTAAGCGTTTAGGCAGTGGTGAGGATTTCGACCATATTATGGCCACCTCCACAGAAGTGGTTGAAGGTGTACGGACATTAAAGATTATCTATCAACTGTCACGCAATGAAAATCTGGATTTGCCCATTGTAATTGTTTTGCATAAAGTCATTTTTGAAGGATTAGATATACGACGTGGCTTAAAATTCTTGATGACTGACACTTATGCTGTAGATGTTGATTATATTTGACGCATAAAAAAATAGAGTTTATGAAGACCGTATTTATCACAGGTGTATCTACCGGTATAGGGTTTGATGCGCTTCAAAGACTTGTAGCTGATGGTTATTTTGTTTTAGGCTCGGTCAGAAAAAAGGATGATGCAGCAAGAATCGAAAGAGAGTTTGGCGACAAGGTAAAAATACTGATCTTTGACGTTACAGATCCAGAAAATACACAACAACAAATCGCCTCAGTGATTCCACTACTTAAAGATCACGGCCTCCATTGTCTGATCAATAACGCAGGTCAGGCAGTACCTGGTCCATTACAATTAATTGAACCTGAGGCCTTTGAATATCAAATGAATGTTAATGTACTTTCTATTCATCGGATTACAAATCTACTATTGCCTTATTTGGGAACGGACAAACACTATCCGCCAGGATACATCATTAATATATCATCCGTATCCGGATTATTCAATTCTCCATATTTAGGTTCTTATTGTATCTCCAAACATGCACTAGAAAGCATGACAGATATTTACAGAAGAGAGTTGCAGATGTTTGGCATCAAGGTATCAGCGATTGAGCCTGGTCCTATCAAAACCCAAATATGGAAGAAAAACAAAGGCAAAATGGATAAATTCCTTGATTCGCCTTATGGTAGTATCCTCGCATCAGCGGATAAAGTGATTGATAACAATGAAAAGAATGGGCTGGAAGTCAGTATAATAAGTGATACTATTCTGAAAATACTTCGATCCGCCGATCCTAAAACTAGGTATCTCATCCATAAAAAGCCATTCAAGTTTAAACTCCTCAAGTGGATTCCTGACAAAACGCTTGATAAATTGATTCAAAAGACGCTTGCTAAAAAGGATAATTTCCGACCAGTTTAAGTAACTTTTCTCGCGAAAAAAGTGAGTTGTTGTTCATTTTCGAATTATTTTAACTATCATTTATTATCACTTTAACATTGTAGAGATACTTTTACCGTCATCTTTGTAATGATTAACCTCTTAAAGTGACCTATTATGAGAATTTTTCTGACCATAGTTGTTTGGATCATTTTGACTCCATTCTTTACCGCTCAGAGCCGTAGTGTCTGTATGGGAGACTGGTATAACGGCTACCTAGAACAAGCAGTGCACATAGATAGATTTGGCAACAAGATTGAGATTCTAGGCCTTCACTCTGCTAATAGTAGTACTGTTTTCAGAAGGCGAACCTCGCGCACTTATTATGATGCAATGGGTAATTACATTAAATTATCTCAAAATAAAATTACCTATTATGGTCGTCGTGGCAAGGTGAGGCTAACCTTTATTGCTTCAAACATCATTAGGGCAGAAAAAAATAATAGAAGACGAGAATACCCGTTGGACCACCATCATTCTTATTTTGCCCCGTTACATCAAGACATTGAAGCTGTTGATATATCTTCACATCAAAACAATAATAAATATCAGACTGCACATGCTATTCCATCTACCATTGACAATTCAAAAATTGAAGGTACATGGGTACTTAATGACAAGGATATTAAAGTTTTTATCCTTGATACACGTGATGGTATTAAAGCCAGAATAAGTACAGAATCAGAATGGTTTATTTATAAAAATGGGATCAAACCCAACACTTTTACAGCTACAACTGGCCAAACTTTCGTCCACTCAAATGGTAAATTGACCTGGATTGGACAAGATGGCATCAAGCATTTTGAATTGACAAAATGGTCAGATGATATAGAATTTTGACTTTTATTTTCTAAGTCCTTCTAATAACCAGTTGGCAAGAGCTTGGCGATTCGTATTAATTAATAACCTATTTTGATCATATTTATTTCTGATGTTAGCCAGTTCCACAAAGACCATCGTGGGAATCACGTTTCTCACCATATAGATACCTCTATCTTCTACGTGTCCATCATAGCCCCTATCCTTTTGATGTTCACCATATTTTTCACCAAAAACCTGGTGGATATTTTCTGCTAGCACCTTGCTGGCAGGGTTATTTTTATTGTAATAAAAGAAAACATCTTGCCTTTTATTTTTAGCTCTTGAGTCAACGTGAATCTCAATGGCTTTCTGTATTTTATAACCTCGTTTTTTGTATTTGTAATACAATTTATTGATTGTAGCGACTCGATCTCTCAGCCTTTTAACTTGACTTAATGGAATAGGATATTTACCAAGTGTCAACTCATCATTATCACATGGCAGAATTTTATCATCGCGAATTCCATCATTGAGATCTTGAACAATGATTTCTACCGTTGCTCCATGTTGCATAAGATTTCGAGCTAGTCTAAGTGAAACATCATATGCATATTCATCTTCACACATTTGAATATCTCCGTTGATATACATTGCCCCTGGGTCAGGTCCACCATGTCCACAAATGATATAATATACCTGGCCTGCCAGGCTAAAATCTTCAATATGTACAATATCGTACCCTGGCCCCATCAATGGAACATTGATGGTCTTGATCCCTTTTCTCTTCAATTCAGTACCTGTGGGAATATACTTACCATCTGTTCCCTTTGTTGATGTAACTGTATCATCATCTACTTCAGAATCTTTAACTCCTATTTCAAAATCAGAATTCGTTTCGCAATTAAATTCATCAGTAGGCACCCATATTTTCTTACTTGTTTTAAAATATTGGTCTCTGATACCTACATTTAACAAATCCAAATTTAACTTTTCAATCTTTTTTGCCAGCTCGTAATCACTGATACCTATAGAACTCCGTATATTAACCCCATTATATGGTTTTATCAGCAATGGCATTTTATAAATTCTACCGACATAAATCAAGTCCTTGGATTTAAGGTCATTGAGCTTGACAAAAGCTTCAATATTACAAGTATGAGGTGTTAGTAGAAATCTCTGCAATAAGGTCTCAACGTTCTCACCATTTCTCACTTTTGCAATTACATAATCGTCAGCTGATTTTAAAGATGCAAATGGACTCCAAAGTACCACAAATAGCAAAATTATTCTTGATGACATTTTATCGGAATTTGGTTCGGTTGCAAATATACATATTATTATTAATTATAATATATTTTCGGCTGATTTTTTAATGGAAAATGCAAATTCCACTAACTTTTAGCTAAAATTCCACGATGAAAACGTAACTTTCTGGTAATTACAATTGAAGAAGCCCCTCAGGTAATTCCATATAAATTGTCCTTTTCTCGTCATCAATGGAGACAACAAACGCTTCAACAAGCGGTATTAGAATAGACAATTTCCCTGTGTCAACTGTAGCCATAATTTGTTGTGGAAAAATTTCAATAGCTGTAATGATTCCAATTTTTTTCCCATCAGCAATAATGGTAAAACCTGACAAATCTCCTGAGGTAACCCTATGTTTGCCTTTCGAAGACCGAATATCTGTCTTGCGCAGATAAATATCTTTCAATGTAAAAGATGCTCCAGCCGATGGATCGTCAATTTCTTCCATTTTCACAATCAAAGGGTGGCTTTCATTTATATATTCAATAAAATAAGGTACATAATTACCTCTAATCATAACAAACAAGTGCGGAGTAGACATAAAATCAGCCTTGAAGTGTTCATCTACTGATGCTTTGATTTCACCTTCAGTGCCTATTGGTTTTTGGAATTGGCCGACTCTTAAATATGTGTATTTATCCACTAAAATTTATTTGTATTCCAATAATTGAAGCGTATGAATAAATCCTTTAAGAATCTTATTTTCCCATGGCGTGTCCGGCTTCGAACTATCTGTATCCACCAGTATCATCTCTTTTCTTACAAGGCCTATACCTTTACCATAAAATTCATACACACGTCGCCTATCCACTATAGTAGTATCATCCACCAGATGAATCATCATACACGCTAAATCAGTATCATGAAATCGAATAAGGGTATCAATATCTTCAATCCGTGTTTTCCACACTTTATAAGGTTCAAGGGCTTCTCCTTGTACTTCAATCCTAATTTCAGGGTCTATATAAAGATTGCCATCAAAATTTAGATTCTCTTTGATAGGAAAAACCATTTTGATAAACTTTAGATTTTCCTCCGTTCTAAGTGCTTTATTATCTCTTAGGCTGGTGGTCCAGGTATGTATTGGTGTCCATGGATCTGATTCATTTCTTTTAAAATAACGCTTTACTTTATGAATTTCTGTCCCATCAATATCCTTTATTATGTCACCTATTTCTTCTTTTAAATAAGATCTAAATGTATCTACTTCCTGTCCACTATTGTAAAAAACAATACTATCAGACTGATAAATCCAGGATCTACCTTTTTCTATCGGGAAATATTCATAACCGTAATCAGAAGTATCTGGAATTTCAACTTCAGATATACATCCAGGCATCAGGATGATTGTTATAAAAATCAATACATTATATATAAAAAAACTAATCCTGTCCACATTATAATACATAGGCATTCAACATGATTAACGATGTAAAGCTAAGATTATTATAAGTTTTTTTCAGTATAATTATAATAAAAACGTAATGAAACTTTACCTAACAAAAAACAAAGGAAAAAATCTAAACCTGATTCAGATATCGGACAATGTTCGTTTCGATACGTTGTAAGATGTCAGTAGTGTCTTCTTTTATAAAGTTTTGTCCTGTCAAAAGCTCAAAAAGGTGGATATATCTGTCAGATATTTCAGCTATAAACTCATCCGATAATTCCGGTATATGCTGACCTTCCTTTCCTTGAAAACCATTGGCAATCAACCACTCTCGTACAAACTCTTTTGAAAGTTGAATCTGCTGTTCTCCATTAGCAAGTCGCTTTTCATACCCTTCAAGATAAAAATATCTAGAGCTGTCAGGAGTGTGTATTTCATCAATCAAAATGATGTCATTGCCTACCTTACCGAACTCATACTTCGTATCTACGAGTATCAATCCTCTATCAGCTGCCATCTCCGTCCCCTTCTCAAATAACAACCGAGTGTATCGTTCTATTGTTGCCCAGTCTTCTGCAGAAACAATATTATTCTTGATGATTTCATCAGGTGTGATATCTACATCATGGCCTTCACTTGCTTTAGTTGTTGGTGTGATAATCGGTATCGGAAACTTCTGATTTTCTTGCATTCCATTAGGCATCGTTGCACCGCAAAGGGTTCTTTTACCCGATTTATACTCTCGCCATGCATGACCTGTCAAGTATCCTCTTATAACCATTTCAACTCTGAGAGGTACCGCTTTTTTTCCTACTGCTACATTAGGATCAGGAGTGCTTTCGAGCCAGTTAGGCACAATGTGATTGGTTCTTTCCAGAAAATATGCAGCTATTTGGTTCAACACTTGCCCCTTATGCGGAATCGTACGCGGCAAAATATGGTCAAAAGCAGAAATACGATCAGTCGCTATCATCAACAATTTATCACCCAGATCATAAACATCTCTCACTTTACCATGATAAACTGCTTGCTGACCGGGAAATGAAAATTCAGTACTTCCAACGGTATTTGATATCATAGCCTCAAATAAGGGTTAAATATTTGTGATAGTATTCCTGTCAAGAAGTATATCTTTCAACTCCTTAAGGGCATTGTACTCCTGTGGCAGAACCTTTTTAAATGCTTCTTTGATCGCAAAGTAAGCGCCCTTCTCACTACCAGGCAGATTTTCTTTAACAATGGACTTTACAAGCCTAATATCGTGCTTGATCATACCCCGAATAGAAGGTATATCATGCCAGTCACCTTCAATAGCCAGCGTTTTAATTGTGTTGCCATTCTCATCCTCGATGGTATCAAGATCAATGCAATTCAGCTTACCTTCATTATTCAATTGTTCAGCCATACCTTTTGGCAACTTCCAAATGTCAGCATCTTTATCCATCTCATTGTTGATGAGAAAAATTTCAAGTCCTTTTTCGTGGAATCGGTATATAATAACTCTTGCGAGATTCAATACACTCATGATCATTCATCTTTAAGATATCACAAAGATAATTCTAAATACCTATTAAATGCAATCATCATACAAAATATTGTAAAATTAACAGTAATAAACTGCTATGGATAGGGAAAGAAATCCCGCTCTGTTATAAATATGATGTGTCTTAATTTTCAACATAGTGGTCTATAATAAATATCAGAGAAAGACAAATGAGAATTTCTCTTTCCTCATCTGTGATATCTCTGAGGAGAGAATAAAATCTAGGAAGTGCCTTATCTTCATGTTTAGGATTAGTAACAAATCCTATTAGTTTATCATAGATATATACTGAAAATGTTGGAGCATTAGTTGAAGTATCAATATAACCGAGGATCTTATTATTTAATCCTATCATTTTACCTTGACTGTCAATAATGCCTACTTCTTTTAGATTGATATAGACATGCAACCGATTGCCCTTATCAAGATACACATAATCATTTTTCGAATTGCAAACTAACGTAATGGGTTGGTTGCTGTAAAGCCATTTTCTGCTGTAAGCAAAAAGAGGTTCATAATATATCGTATCTAAAGCTCCAGTAGCCATTTTGGTAAAGCCTCTCTTTTTGGACTGAAAAGATTGATTGACTGAGAGTAAATCCATTTCTTCTTTACTAAATGGAATCAATCTGGCTCTCAATGGTGCCAGGTCTTTTCTCATCTGATCCACATCCTTATTGAGCTTTGACCCTGACAAGGTCATCCTAAATAAAAATCTAAAAAAGTCTTCTACATCCATTCGCTACAATATCCTCTTTTTTCTTATTCTAAAATAGTTCTTAATGTAGTTCTTGTTATAGATTTCCTCATCCGCCTTATTGCTCTATCTCTAATTTGTCGTACTCTTTCCTTGGACAGGTCGTACATATCTGATATTTCATCTAGGCTCATAGGTTTATTTCCATCCAGTCCATAGTAAGCTGTGATTACATTAATTTCGCGGGGCGATAAAATTTCAAGGCCATAGACCACCTCTTTTCTCACAGACTCTTCCATCATTTTGAGGTCAGGACTATCCTCATCTCCCAGCGTCATGAGATCCAACATGGATTGAGCACCTTCTTCATCAGACAATGGAGCGTCAACAGAGACATGTTTATTTGCACCTTTCAAAAGATTTGCAATATCTTTTGGTTCTACATCCAATATTTCTGCAAGCTCCTCATGTGTCGGTTCTCTCTCATTGAGCTGGACAAATTCATTCCATGCAGCATTGACTTTATTGTATGCTGTCATTTTATTAAGTGGAAGTCTAACCATCCTCGAATATTCTACGATAGCTTGTAGGATGGATTGTCTGATCCACCACACCGCATAGGAAATAAACTTGAATCCCTTTGTTTCGTCAAATCGTCGAGCAGCTTTCATTAAGCCTACATTTCCTTCATTGATGAGATCGGGCAATGATAAACCTTGATTCTGGTATTGTTTAGCAACTGATACAACAAATCTCAAATTGGCCTTGGTCAGTTTTTTCAAAGCTTCATCATCGCCATTGCGTATTCGCCTAGCAAGCTCAGCCTCTTCTTCGGTAGTCAACAAATCAATCCTACCGATATCCACCAGATACTTATCCAAAGCGAGGCTCTCTCTGGATGTGATATTATTAGTAATTTTTAATTGGCGCATTTTATAAGAGATGTTGTAAAACTAGATCGAATTTAACTGATTTATATATATAAAACGAAGTTAGCAAAGGATTCACTACTCTACTCTATCAATATATCAACACTTTTTATTTGAAATCCGTTCTGAATCTATCATTTTTTTAATAATAATAAATTGTTAAAATCATGAATCATCCTATTCTCACTGATGTCATACTCAAAGATCCTGCAAGCAATTTGTCATTAAATAAAGTTGTTTGTTCTCCAGTTGACCTCAGGCCGATAGTATATACCAGTGGAAGAAAATGGTCAGGAGTGGGAGCTGCCAGCTGCAATGCTTTTCCTTGTCGTAAATAATCTACTATTGGCTCATCATCGCCATTGAGTAACCAGTTATTGATTTTCTCACGTGATTCTACTGCCCAATCATATCCATACCCTACTTTATCGATATTGCGCCAATCCACCAGACCCAGATTGTGAATTATGTTTCCTGAGCCAATGATAAGAATGCCTTTGTCTCTCAATTTCATTAATTTTGTTGCGAGTTCATAATGATATTGAGCGATTTTTGTATAATCAATGCTCATTTGAATTACTGGAATACTTGCATCCGGATACAAATGCTTTATCACGCTCCATGCTCCATGATCCAATCCCCAGCTATGGTCTTGTTCTACAATAATCGGAGACAATAGTTCAGCAGTCTCCTTAGCGAGTGCAGGATTCCCCTTGGCTGGATACTGCACTTCATATAATTCCTTGGGAAAACCACCAAAATCATGAATCGTTCTCGGCATTTCCATCGCAGTTACTTTAGTACCGCGCGTGAACCAATGGGCAGAAAAACATAGGATGGCCACTGGCTTAGGCAGTGTTTTTGCCATACTTCTGAATCCTTGTACAAATTCATTTTCTTCAATAGCATTCATTGGGCTTCCATGGCCTAAAAACAATACAGGCATACGTTGAGTATGTGGCAATGAAGCAGACAAATTATCTAATTGGGTCAGCGAATGAACGCCCAGTGCCAAAGAAGAATATCCGAGCATCTTTAAAAAGGTTTTACGATCCATGTGAAATTCTAGTTTACAAAGACATAACAATATAACAACACTACTAGTTGTTGCAACAAACGAATTCATCAATTTGCTGACAGAATTCTATACTAAAAAATCCGCTATATCCTTTTAAATATCCGGTAATATTTTCAATTAAGAATAGTTAAACTAATGTGAGTTCAACGAAAATCAAAGGTCAAGTATAAGCTCTAGCGGATTATAGTTTGAGTGCGTTTTATACTGAATCTCAGTTTAGGTTTATTGACGATGAGGCAATATGCTGCAACTACACTTAAAAAGTGATTTTAAAAATTGATAAGGCTTCTGCGTTTTGTATGTTTTAATGAACAGCAAATAACAACCTGAAAAAAAGCTTTTGAAGGACCTAACAGCAGCATGATGAAAACATATTTGTAACGTAATCTCTTCGCTAAGATAAAGGCAAAATTTGGAATAATCGACCTTTTTAAAGTTAAAGCATTCTTCATAATATGAATGATTTTCAAAAAAATGATCAAATTGAATGCAAGAATCAACACCTAAAAAGAAAATCTCCTTAATTTATGCAGGTGTGAGCATGGTGTTTATGTTTTTGTTTGAATAGTAAATACACAAAATTAGCTCACATATTATTAGGATACAGCTAAATATAAATATAATATTAATTTACTGTCTTAAAAATACGTTGAACTCACGTTAATTTAATTCATCATTAGATTATTTTTATAAATATAATACACAACAAAAAAGGGGAAACTTGTAAGCTTCCCCTTCTTAAATATAAAATATCAGTTATTAATTCTTATCCCAGAATAATCTTGTTGATGACTCGTCTCCACCGATGGCAGAAGCTGCATCTTTTGTTGCCTGAGCATTGAGCGATCCGTTAACAATCGGATATATCAATCGCTTAGGTATATCTGGAACAGTAGGTGCATCTGGTTTAACTAGTGCAGGATAATCCAGTCTTCTCCAATCTGTCCATGCATCAAAAGGTCTGTTGTACAAAGCAATCCATTTCTGGATTCCTATTCTTTCCTGCCATGAAGCGCCTGAATATTTAACACCATCTTGTGCAAGATAAGCATCCGCACCTTCTACACCCCAATATTCAATTGAAGCTCTAATTGCAGCATTATAATAATCTTCGGCATTACCTGTAATGAAACCTCTTTCTACTGCTTCAGCAAGTAAGAAGTTCACTTCAGCAGCATCTAAAAGATTACCTGGAAAAGTAGTAGCACCTACCTTAGGACTAAATGTAGAGAAGTTAGCATAAATATTATTAAATCCATACTTTCCTCCTATAAATTCACCACCTACAGTAGTGAAATAAGCTGGTCTTCGAGGATCATTCAAGTTATTCAATACATCTACAAATGTACTTGCAGCTACGAAATCTTGACGACTACTTCTAGGTGGAATGTCATCTGAAAGTGGGTTATTGTTTGGAGATGCTCCATAAGCAAATAGTGCATTGTCATCATTGCTAGTAATAAGGCTTCCAGCAAAAGAAGCTTTTATTGCGTTAGATGCAGTTGCAGAATCATCATCAGCAATAACCATCGCCAGTTTCAGTCTAAGAGAATTAGCAAACTTAACCCATTTCTCAGTATCACCCTTGTATAAAACATCAAAAGAACCAAAGCCTCCTGCGCCCGTATTAAATGCAGCAATATCTGCGTCTAATCTTTTCAGAAGATCCAGTGTTACAGTCTTTGCATCATCATACTTAGGTTGAGGATTATTCACATCCAGTGCCTCAGTATATGGGATATTACCAAAGGTATTTACCAAAATAGAATAGGCATAAACCTGCATTACATCTATCGCTGCAAGCCGATTAGCCTTAACATCAGCTGCTACTACCTGGTCATCAGTCACTATCTTTTTAGCTTCTTCTAAATTGGAAAGTGCTCGAATATACATCCTGTCCCATGAAGCCTGAGGAATGGTTCTTGTCACCATATCGTATCTAGGCTCATCAAGATAAGTCGTTGAAGTAATATGTTGTACATAGAATCTATATACATTAATGTTAACGTTGTTACTACAAAGTAGATCATTTACTGCTTTTACTGAATAGGTAAATAATGGTCCAGCTTCTACTTTTGATGGTCGCTTTGAATCAACGTTATAGTCATCCAGGCTATTAACACAACTCGTAATAACCAGAATAGGCAAACAAATATAAATTAAAAATTTCTTCATCTTTTAAATTTTTTAGAATGTTAATTTAACATTAAATCCTGCTGTTCTCAATGATGGATAAGCTCCACCTTGGTGTCCTGAAAGGTTACCTGCGCTATAATTAGCTTCAGGATCTGCATCTGGAAGATTCTTGTAAAGTATCCACAAGTTACGCCCCATTAAAGAAACATCTATACCTTTGATAAACTTAGAATTAGCAAAAAGTCCTTTGTCAAAAGTGTATGTAAGATTAGCCTCTCTAAGCTTAACATAACTTGCATCATAAACCACATTTTCGTTTGGTGAATTGATAGATCCCCAAGGGGCCTCGTCAGCGTTAGTGGCATTGATAATGATATCATTTTTACTACCATCTTCCTTTACACCATCAAGGATAACACCACCACCTTGATCTAATGGATCTCTCACTGACTTACCATTGTGATTAGTACCGACAGTATTTAACGTCAAACCTGAATATTGTCCGTATCCTTGATCAAGCGAAAATATATCTCCACCAATCTTTCCATCAACTAAAAGATTAAATCTCCAGTTTTTGTACCTCAACCCAGTACCAACACCCGCCTGCCAGTCAGGCTGAACATTACCAATCTCAGAATCACGTTTTTGGTTGTAATAACCATCATCTCCAACCACTCTGTTACCATTATCATCATATTCAAAACCACGGCCGATCAGCGTACCAAATGGCTGACCTGGTCTTGCAACAAGAGAGACACCGTTCTGGAATGTACCGATTACAATCTGCTTAGTATTTTCATCATATAATGAAATAACTTCGTTCTTATTCTTAGCAAAGTTAACATTGAAAGTCCAGCTGAAATCCTTGGTCCTAACAGGAACAAAGTTAGCAATTAATTCAATCCCCTTATTGTTGACTTCTCCTGAGTTAATATATCTAGAAGAGTATCCTGTAGCTCCTGTGATCTGGATAGGAATAATCTGGTCAAAAGTAGAAGCATTGTAATAGGTCAATTCAAATCCGAGTCTGCTTTTAAAGAAGGTCATATCTAGACCTACTTCATATGATTTAGTTCTTTCAGGTCTCAAATCTGAATTATTTTTCCTAGTTGGCAAAGCAAATAAAGGAATGGAACCCAGTGCTACTGGTTTGTCATAAACATCAAAGATACTTAAAGCAGGAGCATCATTACCTACTTCTGAGTAAGAAGCTCTTAGTTTACCATAGTCAATCCAATCCTGATTCAACAGATCACCAAAGTTATAACCCAGTGATACGGACGGGTAAATATAAGTATTATTGCCATCAGGTAATGTAGTGGACTGGTCTCTTCTGATTGTAGCATCTAGAGTCAATCGCTTCCATGCATTCAATGTTGCAGTAGCAAAAAGACCATCTACACCTACTGGTATATATGATTCAGAAGGTGGATTAGGAGTATCCTTTGAGTTGGCTATAGTGAATAACCCATCAACAACAAGATCAGAGTTAGTTTCACTGAAGATGGAGCTGATATAACTTCTTCTGATGTTTGTTCCTGCTACAACATTAAGATTGAGGATATCACTCAAGTCTTTATTAAAGTTAGCAAACAAATCATAATTGTACTCCTGGTATGAACGATTATAGATACTGTAATAACCTAAGTCAACTGAAGTTTTACCTCTTCTTTCTTCTTGCTTATCAAATGACATATCTGCTCCTACTCTACCTACAATAGATAGCTCAGGAATGATATTATACTGTGCTTGAATATTTCCAAAAATTCTATTTCTAGAATCATTCTCATAATTAATATACCTTACAAAATAAGGATTATCCCAGAAAATAGGACTAGCATCTACTTCTGTTCCTGATAAGTTCCAAGTAGCATTTTGTCTAAATCGTTCGAATGCTTCTTTTTGATCCAGGACATCCACATTTGTTTGCCACCACTGCCTAAACATGGTCATAGCATTAGTGTTACCATAACCTGAACCGTATCTCCCTGTTGCTCCCTGATTAGTAAAGTTAAGTGCTGTACTAAACTTAAACTTATCATTTGGCTCTATCGCCCCTGCAATACTTACCATATTTTTGGCAAGTTTACTATTAGGCATCATTCCTTTTTCATCATTTCGAGTAAATCCTATTTTAAAGGTTGTAGTCTTACCACCACCTTGAATAGATATACTCTGATTACTTGAAACCGAAGTTTCAAAAAATGCAGAAGCATCATGCGCGGCTGCAACCCAAGGACTTGGTTTACCAAAAAGTGGAGACTTAGAGTCCATTGCTCTCCAGTCATAAACTAGTAAATTAGGATCAAATTTAGCACCAAAAGATGCATCTTCTGTAAATGGAACATAAGGTGCCTCTGTGCCTGGAGTAAATAAGTCCGAACCATTAAAACCAGGATTACCTGAATAGTCATAATAATCCTGACCATAGCCAGCTCCATACTCCTTTTGATGTTGAATGAAAGTAGATTTATCAATCTTACCGAAAGTAAGGCCCGTATTTAAAGATACTTCAAAGTTATCTCTTCTACCTTTTTTGGTCGTTATCAGAATAACACCGTTAGCACCACGGCTTCCATACAATGCAGCCGCAGCCCCTTTTAATACAGTAATGTTATCAATATCGTCAGGATTGATATCAGCAGCTCCTGAACCGTAGTCATAACCTTCAAAACCTCTGGTGACATTTGATGAATTTAATGTAGAATTAGAAACAGGAACACCATCTACAATAAAGAGCGCCTGGTTATTTCCTGTGATAGATTTAGTACCTCTGAGTACCACGTTAGTAGAACCACCCATATTATTACTAGAGCGGATACTCAAACCTGCCACTTTACCTGAAAGTGCACTTACAAAGTCATTGTTTCTAACTTGGTTGACCTCATCACCTGTCACTTTTTGTGCTGATATAGAAAGATCATTTCTTTTTCTTTCTATACCATAAGCTGTGACCACAACTTCATCCAGAACTTGTCCCTCACGGAGAACCAAATCGAATTTAGTCTGGCCGCCAATTTCGATTTCCTGAGCTTCATAGCCAATATAACTAACTACGAGCGTTTTACCCTCTGCAGGAACCATTAACTGAAACATACCATTGATATCGGTAATAGTACCAATACCAGGTGCTTCCTTAACAACAACATTTGCACCAATCACTGCATCTCCGGCTCCATCTAAGACTGTTCCGGAAACCAATTTTTGGCCAAAAGTCATACTTATACCCCCAAATAGTATAAGTACTACAAATAAGACTTGTTTCATACTAAAAATTGTTTTGTTAGAAAATAATATTAATAAATTAAATACTCTAAATTTTAAAAAACCATTGCAAATTTAACTTTTGGTTTGTTTTTAGCAACATTTTCTTATAAAATATTTAACGAAAACTTAAACTTTTTTGCTGCCTTAAGATTGTACAAAATAACACATATAACAAATATCATATATATATAATATTGTAATACAAATAAAAAGAGCCAACAACTAATGCTATTGGCTCTCATTTTTTACTTACTAACTTTTTTATCTGGCTGCCACCTGAGCTTTATCATTAATTTTCTTGAGCTGCCTTTTCATTGATTCCAGGCCATCATCAAATGCGGCTTCAAAGGTCTTGTCCGTACTTGAGGCCATCAGTGTACTGCCAGGAACATTTAGTTTCATTTCCACTACCTTGTCCTTAATCTGCCCTGCATTTTCCAATTTCAAATACACTGCGGTTTCAATAATTTTAGAATGGAATTTATCCAGTTTTTGAAGTTTATCACTAATATAATCCTTCAACTTTTGATCGGCTGTAAATCGAACATCCTGAATTGTAATCTTCATACTTCAAAAAAATTTATATGGTGAATAAATATGTTGTAAACATTTCATTAACAATTGAACAATTATTCCTGAAAATTAGTTGCGCGTCATTCTTATTTTAATGATGCTTTGTAACAAAAATTTCATTTTGATGTGCGTGGATGCGTTTTTGCATATATATCCTTGAGTTTTGCAATGCTGCTGTGCGTGTAAATCTGTGTAGCAGCAAGATTAGCATGACCTAGTATTTCTTTGATGCCGTTGAGATCAGCTCCCCTGTCCAGCATGTGAGTAGCGAAAGAATGCCGCAATACATGCGGGCTCTTTTTTGTTAGTGTTGTGATAGCCCCTAGCTGTCGATTAACAATATTGTACACCATACGCGCATAAATTGGCTTACCTGAGTCAGAAAACAACAAGGTATCATCGCCCGGCTCAGCAATACTTTTTCTAACTTCAATATAGTCTTTAAAAACATCTAACAAGGCATCGGTCAGCGGGATACTTCTTACTTTATTACCTTTACCAGTAACTCGTATTTCCTTCCTGCTCACATCAAAATCTTTTAATCTTAAGCTAACCAGCTCTGCACGACGGATACCTGTGCTGTACAAAAGTATGATGATAAAGTGGTCACGAGCATTACGATATCGTGCATTTTCATTATCGTTAATATCAATGCTACTTTCCATAAGTTTTGAAATATTTACATCTCTGACCACAACCGGAAGTCTCTTTGGCATTTTAGGCGTTATTATTTTGACCATAGGGTTTACTTCTACCCTATTTTTTTTTATCAGCCATTTATAAAAAGACCTAAGGGCTGAGATTTTCCTATTGACAGATGATGCTTGCACGTCTTGAGACATCATGCTTACTATCCACGTTCTGATGTGTGTATGCTTGATAGAACCAATAGAGTGCACCTCATATTCCTTCTGACAAAATGAAGCGAAGGCTTGCAAATCGTTATTGTAAGAAGTTATGGTATGTCCACTATACTTCTTCTCAACCTGGAGATAGCCCAGAAACCCATTTATCTGATCTATTATATTCAAAGCGGATAATTAAAATACAAATTAAATATTTTTATAATATGTTTCAAAATTATTAAACAATTTTCTTCAAAATTTTATTGATTACGATAATAAATGCTTTCTAAACATGCTTTCATCATCCATTAAACAATTCAAATATTACAAACAATTAGCTGAAAAGGCAATGGCTCAAATAACTCCTAATCAACTTTTTGACAGGCTACATGAAGATGATAACAGTATAGCGATTATTGTCCACCATCTGTATGGAAATATGATGTCCAGATGGACCAATATTTTTACTGAAGATGGTGAAAAACCGTGGCGCAATCGTGATGGTGAATTTGAAGACATGCTTAGTACGCCCGAAGAAGTATATGTCACATGGGACAAAGGTTGGTCACTATTATTTGAAACATTGCAATCATTAGATGCTGCCGATCTACAAAAAATTATTTATATCAGAAATGAAGGACACACCGTTGAAGATGCCATCATTAGGCAACTTTGTCATTATAGTTACCATTGTGGGCAGATTGTTTATAAATGCAAACAATTAAAAGCTGACAACTGGCAAACCCTTTCCATCGCCAAAGGAAAATCTGATCAATATAATTCAGGGAAATTTGCTCAAGAAAAGTCTAAAAAGCACTTTACTGACAACCTGAACAACACATCATCCTGAGTGGTCTCTAAATTTTTCTTTTGAAAATAAGCTTAAAATCTTCTCTGCTCAGTATAAAGCCCTCATCATTAACTTCGGAAACTGTAAACTCAATAGGTTTTTCGTTATCAAGATTGCGTTGGACGATAAATTTATTATCCTTCAGTTCCCATTTTGAATTATTAAATCCGAAAGAAAAGAGATTATCTTTTATCTTTATATCTCCATCAGCCTGAAGTTCAACTTCCACTGTCATCTCATCAGTTATGCCTTTTAATAAATCAAGGCTTTCACCTCCGAGGGCAGTCATCATATTCTTCAAGCCATCTCCCATTTGAGTCAGATTATTGCCAAAATCACTCAAAGACTTACCTAAGCTCATAGCCATATACTCCATCTTACCTTCGAAAGTAGTGGTATCGATCTTCTCGATATCTGCAAACTTATGATCCATTTCTGACTTAGTACGGGCAAATTCGTCTTTGGCCTTATTCATGGCACTATCGACCTGTATCTGAATGGCTTCTTTGTTGTACTTTTTCTCATTCAATTGTAAATTGACTATATAAGAGCCTACCATATCGTTTTTTGTTATATAATTAGAACATGAAATCAGTGCAATGTAAAATACTGCTACCGTCAATACAAAATTGAATTTTTTCATCCGTTAATTATTTTCAACGATAACGGAAAAGGCTTAAAAAAAGTTTCATTATCAATGATCAAGGAAATATATCTTATAAAATTATACAAAAAAAAACTGCTGCACCCTTGAAGGTCTGCAGCAGTTTAAAAATATTTCAATTGAACAAAAAACCTATTATTCTATCCTTATCATCTTTCTGGTCACAGAATTTGACCCATTATCTACTCTATACAGTATAACTCCTTTTGTATCAAAATCAGCTGATGTGACACTTATTTGATTATTACCAGCAGGATAGTTGCCTGAAATCACCTTCAGCACTTTGCCGGTTACATCTGTAAATGTAACAGTAACATCGCCAGCTTCAGGTATTGTAAATGATATCACTGTCTGATCGCGGAATGGGTTAGGGATATTTTGCTTCACTTCAAAAGCAGATGGCATATCTTCAGATCTATTGACAAGCACCACATCTCTAGCTTTGTCATCTGCGTCATAGGCTACGGCTTTTGTCACTTTTGACGATACAGTAAGTACATCAACTATACTTCCATCCTTACTTCTAAACTTAAGTGTAAACAAAGGTTGTCCGCTAGTGATATTGACTGGTTCGTTTCCATTCCAGCTAGTGGTGAGGATACCAGATCCTAGTCTATTCATACCAAAATTAGACTCATTCACACTTAATAACCCTGCTTTTATATCCATGAGTTCAAATCTACCGGCATCAAACTCCATAGTAAACTGATAGCCTAGTATATTATCAAAGTTTTCAGCATACACTGGAACAGAAACAATACCGGTTTCAGTTTTAATAGCCTGAGTAAATAATTTAAGCGGTGTGTGACTTCTGGATTCAACCTGATTACTCTTATAATTAATTACAGCAGATGCGTTTACATCTCCGATTTTAATAGCCTGGAAGTTCTGCCCAATCTTATTCTCTGAGAGGTTACTGTAAGTATAACTCTCAATAAATGGGAATGGCGCTTGTGGATTTGTAAAGGTCTGATTGCTGGTGATAAACCTCCATGATTGCTGACCGTTAGGAAATCCTTCTGTGATACCAAGAATGACTTTACGGATAGCAGCAAGGTCAGCTGCCGTAATCCTACCCGAATTATCAGCATCAGAAGCAATGATCAATCTAGGGTCCGTAAAGGTACCAAGTCCTAGGATATGTCGCTGGATATACACCAAGTCCAGTGTAGTGACTCCATTGAGGACATTTCTGTTATCAGACATTGAAACAGTGTAACTAATATTTTCAGGCAAACCTGTAAATGAATACTGACCTAAATCATTAGTATTGATAATCGTATTGAGTTCAGGTTTACTACTTTCAAGATGGACACTTGAATTTTGCAGCCCAATACCGCCTGCCTCTACTCTACCATTGATAGAAACAAATCTAGTTCCTGAATCAGGACAGGCTCCTGAATTATCTTGCAATACAATGATAACAGTACAATAGTCCTGATTGCCTGCTTTATCTGTAACAGTCATGTCTAGAGATACCTCCTGTGAAACACCATTTGGAATATCTTTACAGCTAAACCATAATCCTGATGACTTAGAGTTCGGAATCCACTTTTGAGCAATTCCTGCCTCATACTCAGCTCGTGTTGCTAGAATGCCATTACCTTTAAAGTAATGCTCTTGGTTGAGCTTGTTTCTGACCGGAGTTGCATTAAAGAAGGTAAACCATAAGTCTTCTTGTGAGGTACAATTATCAAATGAGCCATGGTCAAAGTCTTTTGCCCAAATCTCAATAGTACCATTGTTGTTCATCACTGCTGTGGTCAGTGAGGTGATACAATAAGGTGTTGGCTTTTTAGCTTCTATTACATTCAGATTTTGAGTACAGAATGATCTGTTCCCACACCTATCTTCTACTGTCCATTTAATAACATATTTACCTATTTTCAGTACTCTGGAAAATCTATTAGTATTTCCTGAAGTGATCAATGTCAGCCCGTCACTTTCATATAATCTGAATGACCAAGCCAGGTTTTTATTATCAGCCGGACAATCATCAATGGCATCCATAGTAAATGTCACATCGCCTTCACAATTACCATATGTCGGAAATGTCCGATCGATACACCCATCCAGCACAGTACCGCTTGGTCCTACAATTTGCGGAGCTACGTCATTTTGGATCTTAATAATCTGGGTGTATTCGTACCACCCTTGGCCTAAAACCGGATATTTCTCATTGTAGGTACACCAATCTAGAACGGTCCAAGTTCTCAATATTTTTTCACATGCACCTTCTACCAGTTTAAATACCTGGTCTTTATAATGATATGCTACAAGGCTACAATGATCATCAGGGAATCGAGGTTTGCTGTATCTCACAGGCAAACTATCCGGCTCCAGTGTTGAATGACAAACATTGGTCGTATAATTTTCAGGCCATATAATATCCTCTCCGTTGAATGGATTTCTGTCAACAAGGGTGATTACTTGCACGCAAGAATTACGATATCCTTGTCTATCTTCAACCGTCCATGTTCTTGTGACTGTACCTACTCCACACATATTGATGTCAACTTCATCCTTGTGCCATACTTTGACAACTTCACAATTATCTACATATTCCGGTTCACCAGTTATCTTCAGGTCAGTGTAATCAGTAAAGCAATCTAGAGTAATATCTTCAGGACACTTAGTGATATACGGTGGTAGCTTATCCTGAACCTCTACTTCAACCATACATGTATTGCGATTGCCGTGAATATCCACTACAAGCAGTTCTACCATAATAGTCGTACCTACTTCCTCGCAACAGAATTCAACTGTTGGTGTATATTTTGTTGTACCAAATTTACATTTATCAGTCATCTTCCTGGCTAGGAACTCAGCAATACCACAATTATCTGTACTCCCATCATCGAAAGTTATTGCCTCAACTATTGCCTTTCCATTGCCGGTGATTGATGCTATTGTGTGCTGATCACATACCGCTACAGGTCTAACCTCATCTTTAACTGTAACTTCATAAGTACATTCTGAACTATTGCCACAAGCGTCAGTTACAGTCCACTTAATTACACTCGTTCCTAGAGGCAAACCATTAATCGTACCGGTAACCTGATCTACTCCTTCATTAGAAAACTCAAGCGTCCCATTAAGCGAATTACCATATTCTAAATAATATGTAAATGTACTTGAACAGTCAAAAAGAATCTCAGGCCGAACAGCCTTATAAGTAGCCACACATGAATAATCATCTGTGGAGATCGTCGTATCTTCTGGACATTTCATTTCAGGCCCTTCATGATCAGCCACCTTAATAATCTGATTATGAATCAGTACATTACCACTACACCACTCGACAACCTTGTGTGTACGTAGAATTTTATATGAATTTTCGCATATATCAATGCGTGTGTCCACCGGGTCAATAATCAGAATATTATCACAGAAATTTCCTTCCGGAGCGCCTGTTACCGAAACAGGAGGTACAGAATTACCGTAATCCACACATGATAAAGGTGCAGGATTATTGCCTAATCCATCAAAATTAGGAGGAAATACAAGCGTAGAAAGACTGTTTCTGTATATATAAATATTTTGACAACACGGTTCTGCAACATTTCCATTAGCATCAAAACCTGACCAACATCTTCTGATAACTTTATAGTAGATAGATTGACAATCTTCTTCTATGACCTCATCCTTATAGACTAGTGTTGCATCAACACAATTATCTATTCCTTTTACTCTATATGTATTCTCATCAATCAATTGAGCAGTTACTTGATTAGAAGTAGGGAAAGACACGACAGCTCCGTTTTGCTTAAAGATAAGGTGAACTTCCTTTATCTCACCTTCACCACCAGGTACAAGGTCAAAAATCGAAACCACCCAGCTGCCTTGTAGTGGAGTTCCATTAAACACTGATAAAGGATCTAATGGTTCGTATCTACCTGCAACTGCAGGCGTTACAGACGCTTCACAAGCAATAGGGTCTCCATCATCATCAAAACTCGCATTTATATTTTTTCCACTACATGAAAGACTTGAAAACAAAGGTACTGTAATCCCATCGGGTGAAGTAACTTGGGCTGCAAGTTGTGAAACATCTGGGTGTTCAATATCCAAATAAACATCAAGATCGGTGATGACTGTCCCTGGTTTAAATGCTCCAACAGGTATCACAAAATCGACTCTACCTGTAGATGATGAGCCAAGTGTGCCTTGACCTGGCAAAATTCTCGCAGCTATAGGAATTAACTCTTCAATTACAGATCCAGGACTCAAATCAGAATCACAATTTGTATAAATGTCTGTGCACTCGAGGATCGGCCCTAACTTATCTTGAATCAGTAATTCACCCCAGCAGCTATTACCATCTGGGCCGGTTACTTTAACCTGAAGCTTTTGATTGATATTTGCTCTAGTTACTACATTGCCGAGGCTGATTCCACTTTGGGTTGTAACTTCAACAGTATAGTTATCAAAACATCCATAATGATCACCTTCTAGTACCATAGCCGGAGTAATGATGGTTTGGCAGTTATCTTCAAGCGATACTTGCACGAGGTCATTACATGCCATAACATTACCGAGGGTATTTACAAATTCATTGACCACAATAGAAAATGCACAAGATGTTTCCACCCCTGTCGCATCTGTAACTCTAAATGCCATCGGTGTGGTTCCTATCGGAAACTCATCACCTTCCTTATAATTATTAAGTATATTTTCAAATTTATATGGTTTTGGCAATCCAGTTGCATACATAACTATGGCATTAGGAATTGCTCCAGGAGCACCTGACCAAATTTCCTGATTAAAAGCATTTGGGCAGTTATCAGCAATCACAGTACCTGAACTAGTACCGGAAGCGTATCCTGAATTATTATAACCCATTTTGAATACACTGATGAGTGGTGCACTCGCTATCACTTCCATATAATAAGATGAATTGGAAGGAATGACAATCTCTACACCTGTTGGTACAGTAGCAGTATATACTGCACGATTCAAATTAGGCACAGAGGTTGTAAAACCACCAATGAGATCATTGTTCTGATTATAGAAATTAATGGCAACTACCGGATTATTTACAGACTGATATACACCTAACTGAACAGAAGTGATCTCTAAATCGGTTGGTCCTGCATAACTAAATAATCTCCTATACACTGTTTGACCTGAAGCACAGTACACACTACTATTAATGATAGTATTATTAATAAGTGAAGATGCTCCCGATTGAGGTGTAGTCGGAAATGGAGGAAATGCAAACCCGAAATCATCAACAACCGCTCCACACTCGCCGGATTGTAAGTTAAAAACGAGTGGACCAGTTGGGCATGGAGCCATAGCAGCATTGGTTGAAAACCACGGAAATAACATTTCTAAATTCAGATCCGGATTGACGACATAAGTTTTTTGCTGATTGAAAAAGCTAGTGTGCGAAATATACGAAGCCGAATAGAGTTGATTTACACTCAGAAAACTAAGTGTTAAAATCGTTGCAAAAATTGTCAAAAAATTTTTCATCTTTTTTTGTTTTAGGAATGATCCGAATTGAAATATTTGCTTGTTTTTATTTATAAAATCTTTATATGCTAATTTTTTAAATCTGTTATCTATTGATTTATAAATTAATAGCATTTTAATAAATTTTATATTTGTTTAATTTTTAATTCATAGTTTAATAAGGCAAACATTATACCAATTCTTAATGTATGTTATACCCCAAAAGGATTACTATCACATAAAACATATATAACTGATTCTTGTAATACGGATTGATGAGGTTGATACAATCGACCGGTACAGATTTAAAAATTCTATCTATTGGTGAGTAGTATAGTATGTTTTCATATGGATATGTGATCTAGAGGTAGTTGTCCTTACATACAAATTTGACTCAAATCATTTATAGCATGTCAATGCTATTTTCATAACTATTTTGTATCATTTTCCAAAGTAGTAAGATCTTATACAGTAGGTGGGGTTAAATTTCAAAACACAGCTGAAGCTTTTGTCATATGATATAGATAAGGTCCCTTATCAAATAAAAATAGCATCCTTTTTATAACAAAAGGACGCTACTTCATCATGTTTATTCGATAGAACTATTGTCTAATTTTATTTATATATCTCTTTTGCTTTCATTGGTCGTGGCCATAAATTATTAGTTCGATCTACATCAGCCATACGATTAGAAACATCAATTTGTACATGATTAATTTCAGACGGATGTTCATTGATGGGAATTGAAAAACTTTCATGAACCCAGTGCCATGGACTAGAAGCTGTAAAACCATTAAAAGTATTATCCTCTGACTTTATGCCGAGCATTAAGTCTAGTGGGATATAATATCTTTTGACCTCACCAGATTTGAGGATAACCGTCAAATCTATCGGCATAGGCATACCTCCATTTCTGCGAAGGATCACTTCTTTACCTCTCATCTCTACCACTTCATAGTCTATGGTATAAGTAGTATTTACAAAATACCTTAGAAACCAATCCAGCTGAATGCCACTGACCTTTTCCATTATCCTTATAAAATCATTAGGATTAGGATGTTTGAATTTCCAGGTATTATAATACCTCAGCATACCACGATTAAATGCTTCATCACCGATTATATAGCGTAATTGCTCTAAAAAAACTTCACCCTTTACGTATGCTGCCATTCCATAAGCTCTATTGGTATTAAAATGATCAGCATGGGTACTTAATGGTTCTTCAAGACCAGTTTTGGTAAACTCTATGTAATTATTGACAGAAGCAATATGAGGATCCATAACTGCATTGCCATCCAGTAACCCAACATTTTTCAAGTGATTCATAACTTCACTAGAAGCATACTCAGTAAATCCCTCGTCCATCCAGGCATATAATAATTCATTAGAACCTAATACCATTTGATACCATGAGTGCATCAATTCATGCACAGAAACACCTACCAAAGAACCAAATTTTCGCTCTCCGGTTATCAAAGTAGCCATCGGGTATTCCATACCTCCATCACCACCTTGAATGAATGAATACTGACTAAAAGGATATGGTCCGAAATGTTTATTAGCAAAATTAAATACCTCCTCCATTACAGGTGGCAATTTTGTCCAGTTATCTGTTGTCTTTGGTCCAGGCTGATAGAAAAACCTTAAGACCGTGCCATCTTTCATAGTATGTGCGATTTGTTTGTAGTCCGGATCAGCTGCCCATACAAAATCATGCACCTTATCTGCTTTAAAATGCCACGTCAAACGCTTAGGCCTAGATTCAGGTTCGTTATCACTATATCCATATCCAATCTCATCCTTATTCTGCAACAAACCAGTTCCCGCGACGATATAATTAGAAGGTAAAGTAATTTTGACATCAAAGCTACCCCAAATTCCATAAAACTCTCTACCTATATACTGATCTGTATGCCATCCCTGATAATCATAATTACACATCTTCGGATACCATTGTGACACACTATACTCTATACCTTCACTATTAAATCGGCCGGTTCTTCTAATCTGTTGTGGTATTTGAGCTAAAAACTCCATATCAAAAACAACTGTGCTATGAGGTAGTATAGGCTCTTTGAGATCGACAATTAGTATAGTGCCTTCCGTTTTATAAGAATCTACTTTCTTTCCATTCATCTTAATCGACCGTATATTCTGAAATCCTTGTTCGTCTTTCTGCAATTTGACAATACGGTCTCTTACTCTTGGATCCGGATCTATAATAGACCGAGATCTGACATCCATATCGCTCCCTGGTTTAAAAGCATTAAAATAAAGATGATAATAAACCTTATCGAGCGTATCCGGGCTATTATTAGTATATTCTAAAGTTTGTTGGCCGGACAGTTGATGTTTTTTAATATTAAAATCTATGTCCATCTTATAATTTGCAGCTTGTTGCCACCTATCAGGTTGTGCATTCAACCCAATACAATTAATCAGTCCAAGTAATAATGCAATAACAAATCTGTTCATATTTAAATTAAAATTCATTTTTATTTTCAAAATCATCTTCAATAGATAGTTTGATAGGCAAAGCGTTGGTTTGTAAATCACTATCATCAAGTGTAGAGCTTAATGGTTTCCAGCCAAATAATCTTGTACATATAGCTATAAACAATCCTCCACTTACAATCAATCCCGCAATCATCAACCATGGGTTTGTTTCCTTTGCCACAAATAAGGTATCCGTCTGCAATACACTGCCTTCATAAGTAATCATAGTCGCACCGATAAAATTTATAGCCGTATGGATGCCAATGGCCAATTCAAGGCTATCATCTAGCACTGTCACAAGCGCTAGAAATACACCTGCAAGGATATAATACACCTGCATCGTCAAGAAACCGTATTTGCTGATCTCCGGATTCATGCTATGGATGAGTCCAAAAAGGATACTTGACCCTAAAATAGCCACCCATTTTCTATAGCCCATTCCTACAATGCCTTGCATTAAATAGCCACGAAAAAACAATTCCTCAAAAGCAGTTTGAAACGGCAGTAAAAACAAGGAAATCAAAACTAGTACAAAAAAGCTACTTCCGCTCCACCGAAAATGGTAATCTTCAGGTGCAATAAAATAACTCACTAATTCAATCATCCCTCCTAGCAGAAACCAGATACCAAACCCCAATAAAATTCTCTTAAAATCAATCGGGCGATTAGGTGTGATCAGATCAATTATTTTTTTATGATGAAGATACTTAACCGTTAGCCACAAGCCTGCAAGAGCGAATATAAAAATCATGATTAATAATGCAAATCCCAGATTCTTGTCTATCCCCAATAAAGTAAAATCCATGCTTTTATTGAATGTCTCTAATTCATCCACTCCAATATCTTGATTAGATCCAATCGTTGTGAATAACAAAATAGTCAATGGAATTTGTCCAATACCGTATGCCGCAATGACAATCAGAATACCTAATAGATATCTCCACCAATCATTCAACCCTTTAAAAGCCTGATTTAAAATCATAAATTTTCAAATTGAAAGGCCAAAAATAGCAAAATATACTAAAACCCAGATTTAATTCTTTTGCCAAAGATAAACACAGTCTTTAACTATGATCATTGACTTCCTAATCATTATTCCAGTGTCCTGACACCTAGCAATTCACCAGTCACGAACGAAATTACATTTATTATTACAACTTGAATCATTCAAGGTACAGATTTAAGAATTATTTATGAGTTTCAAAACGTGATTTTTAAGGTACTGTTCGTCATAAAAGTGACAATTAAATAGGGCAATTTGCATATATAAAAATTTGACTTTATATTTGCGTCAACAAATAAAAATAATTAAAAATAAAATGAAATCAGTAACAGGAACAATAGTGGTAATCGTATTGATGATTTTAGCAGCATTTAGTAGGCTCATACCTCATGTACCTAATTTTACACCCACAGAAAGTATTGTCATTTTTGGAGGTGCATATCTTGCCAGCAGATATATGTCTGTCATCATACCCATTATAGTTCTGTATTTATCTGATTTTGTGATTAACAATACGATTGCCAGGTCTTTCTTTCCTGATGTAAATGGTATAGTTTGGTGGGATAATTATATGTTTTATACTATCGGTGCGATAGCACTCATAGCCCTTATCAGTAGAGTGATGCTAAAAAAAGTCAATGTCCTCAATGTATTAGGCACTGTTCTGGTTAGTTCAATTATTTTTTTCCTCTTGACTAATTTTGGTGCGTGGGCGAGCGCAAAATCCATATATCCTCAAGATGCTAATGGTCTGATGATGTCTTATGTTGCAGCCATACCTTTCTATAAAACTTCACTATTTGGAAACCTTTTGTTTACAGCTATTATGTTTGGCTCTAAAGAATTGATAGAAAGCATGATGAAGGCAAAGAACAGTAAGGCTGTAGAACTAAAATAATAAGTTTCTTCATTTTCTCTGACGGTGCTAAAATTAAACTAACTCAGCCAAGGTGAATTTTCTCCTTGATATGAATGGTTATACATCTAAGTGCTCACATAACATTTAAGGTTAAAATCAAAGTTATTCAAAAGGAAAGGTAATAATTTTGCCCATAAATAAATTTTTTCTTAATTTTTTATTTATATATAAGAAAAAGTTGTATTTTCGTACTTCGAACATTTTACAACCGTAACCTCAATGCGTACTTTATTGATTTTAACCTGCTTATTTTATGTCACTTATGGTGCAATAAGCCAGTCTCAAAGCAATTTGAGCCCTTCGTCCGACAAAGTATTCTTTATTGGAGAAGATGAAAAGCAATATGAAAAAATGGTTGAAAAATACAATACTCTTTTATTTGCAGTTTGTGGCAACAATATGGAGAAAGCATTTGGACAATGGACGCAACTCTTAAATGACATTGAAGCATACGCTAGTCAAACTGATGTAGATATCAAAGGCACTAAATTGTGGCTCAATGTTTTTTGGGCTAAGGATGGAAAAATAGATTTTATTGTATTTTATCCAAAGCCTAACTCCCGCAATATGAATTATGACATCATAAAGAATATGTTGTCCGGATTTATATCTACCTATCAATCTCCTTTAAAAGCCAATAGTGGCTTCTCACATTATGGAAGTGCTGCTTTCCCTATATTTAGCAAGCAGTATGTAGGTAAGGAGAAATAAAACGCCTTATTTCAGCTATTCATGATGGAATAGGGCAAATCACTTAATCTCTTCTAATCCTACTTTGATGTCGTTTCTCCATATTTTTTCTTATGCCACAAGGAGAACAAGATACCGACGAGGAGAGACACTGCAATCACACCAAGTGATAGCCCAATAGACAATTTATAGTGATGCGCTAGAATGAGTTTAACGCCTACATAAGTTAAAATAACAGTAAGGCTGTATTTGAGGTAGTGGAAAGAATCCAGTAGATTGGCAATGAAAAAATACATGCTTCTTAGACCAAGGATGGCAAATATATTAGAGGTAAATACAATGAATGGATCGGTCGTAATACCTAAAATGGCGGGAATACTATCCAAGGCAAATAAGACATCTGTAAATTCAATAAGGATTAATGACAGTAAAAGCGGAGTTCCTATAAGCATTCCTCTTTTTTTAATTATAAAATGGTCATTATAGATTTCTCCTGTAAGTGGCATCCACCTTCTGATGAGATTATACAATTTACTATCGCGAGGATTAAATTCTTCACTATCATCTGAAAACGCCATTTTTATAGCAGTAAATATGAGGAACACCCCGAAGATATAAGTCGTCCAGGAAAACTTTGTAATCAATACAACACCAAAAAAGATCATGAGACCACGAAATAATAGTGCTCCTAGTATGCCCCAAAATAGCACTCTGTGTTGATACATTTTGGGTATTCTGAAAGATTTAAAAATCATGGCAATCACGAAGATATTATCAACACTCAGTGACAGTTCGATGATATATCCGGTTATATATTCAGTAGCCGAAGTCCATGGTGTTATCCCTTCCATAGGTGGCTGCATGTACCCTTTACTGTATAAAAAGTATATAACCCCTGAAAATAGCAGTCCAAGTGATGTCCAAACGACAGTCCATTGCGTAGCTTCCTTATACGTAATTTCATGCGGATTCTTATTGAAAACACCTAGATCTAGTGCCAAAAACAAATTTATCATTAATAAAAATCCAATCCAAATAATCATCTCTTTATAAATTTTGATTTAGGCTTGACACTGGTTAGCATTCCATTGCCAACCAGTGTCATTGTACCTTAATTTATGACTAACTAATATGATTTTTAAGTTTGTGTACAAAATCTTGCGCATCCAGTAAGTCAGATCCTATCTGCTCATCCTTTTTATTATCAAAGACTACCCATGAATGCTGGGATTTATCCTTCATCTTAAAAACAATACTAACTGCTGTAAGCAATTGAACATCCATAGCATGAGCAACTCCATGTTCATAACCTTTGATCACTTCACATGAAGCAACATCGCTCAGCTGGATCTTCTCAACAGTATGATGCTGGCTCTCAAGCTTATAAGCATAGGTATAATTCCTATCCATGGCTAGTGTCAAATTATTGAGCTCAGTCACCAGGCCTGGCGTCAGTCCATCTGAAGCCATCATTTCTTTGATTTCAGCAGATTTTCCATTTTTTCTTTTCATCATCATATATCCCATTGGCAAAAAAACAGCTAACATGATGACGATAGTAACAATTATATCAGACATTTCTTAAAATTTAAAAATTAATAAAAGACTGCAACCATCTTCATAAGCCATTCATGCTCTTTAGGTTGCAGATATTACGGTTAAAATGATATGAAAATGTCTTCTGTTACCAGAAAAGATGAAAAGGAAAAATAATATAATGCAATCTGACCGTTGTCAGATGGTCTATAGTATTACTAAAACTATGCTCAAGAAAAGAAAGATTTTCAAAAACTGAAGGAATGCCGAGTACAATACCATCAAATCCTATCGAATGATTAAATTCATGGTTTAGTAAATTGTTGGCTGTACTGCTTTTCTTTTTAACTACCCGATCAGATGAAGCTGTAAGGTTATTATAAAGTTGAAAACTACTGTAAATGGTATCTTTCCTCTGATCTCCACGGTGGGTATAATTAGAGGGCAGTACTATAATTGAAGCAGTATATACTACAAAAATAAAAAACCAAACAGTAAGTTTCTGAAACCAATTCATGGTGCAAAAGTAGTTTATTTTAATATATATATTACGTTCTTATTGCTTCCAGTGAAAATATCATGGGAATTTGATGTTCATGCCCAGGAATCATAAATTTACCTTCATCTGTTTCAACACTTACCTCTGGAACCTTGTAAGGGCTGTAATCGTACTCTTCAAATGATCTAATCTGCAAGCCTGATCTGATGAGTGCATTGAGTACTTCAGCTGTACTATGATTCCAACCATAACTAATGCTTTCTAGCTTTGCATTTCTATCAGCATAACTACCCTGGGTTGTTTCGATGATAGGACCGGTATTAAAATAACTGTATTCAATCCGCTGAAAACGGTCATCAAACATCCAAATCACAGGGTGGAATTCTACCATAATGAATCGTCCGCCAGGTTTAAGGCAGGAAGCAACAACATCAGCCCATCGATTCAAATCAGGTAGCCAACCTATAGTCCCATAGCTTGTGAACACCACATCAAATTGTTTGTCGATTACTTCCGACAACTTATAAATATCTGAACAAATAAATTCAGCTTCAAGGTTAGATGCCCTAGAAAGATTTACAGCAGTATCGATGGCTTTGTCTGAAAAATCAACACCTGTAACCATAGCTCCCATCCTAGCCAGAGAAAGTGTATCCATACCAAAATGACACTGAAGATGCAAAACATGTAAACCTAATAGATCTCCAAGCAATCGAATTTCGATATCCTTTAAAGAGGATTTTCCCGATAGGAAATCATCGACACCATAAAATGCAGAATGATAGTGAAGATCTACTCTATCATTCCACATCTTACGATTGATGTCAATATAATCACTCATTATCTGGGGCGAGCCTTAATGTTCGTCACTGCAGAGCCCCTGAATCACATGGAATGTATCATGCAATCCTGACAGGCTCTTCAAAATCTTACTATCTTTTGCACCTTTCTTTACCAACTTATCTAGCATTTCTGATCCTTCTACTAGATCGTTGATAGCTTTAGTTATCTCAGGTGATCTGAATGAAGTAGGTACTGGTGCCTTTGCCAATAATTTAGCCTTTTCAACCATTTCTGCTGATCTTGTACGAATAGGCTGGAAATTACCGTCTTCCATAGGGTGGAACGTTTGTGCCATAACCATATGAAAATCTTTCAATTCCTGCCATGCATCTTTCTCTATCACTTTGAGGAATGGATCATTTAAAGCTGCTTCATATCTCTTACCTACAGCATTCCAGTCTAGCACATTCCATATTGCATTGAGGTAGTCACCTCTTTTATTTTGATACTTTAGATAGTAAGCATGTTCCCATACATCGATCCCTAAAATCGGAATACCTCGGTTTTTACCGGCTACATCCATAATAGGATTATCTTGGTTAGGGGTGGAACACACCGCCAACTTTTTCTCTGGCGTAACATATAACCATACCCATCCTGAACCAAATCGGGTAGCTGCGCCAGAATTCAATAATCTCTTAAGACTATCCAATGATGAAAAGTTCATATTGATAGCATCATCTAGCATGCCGGAAGGAAATTTGGCTGCATTAGGAGAAAGTATCGACCAGAACAATGAGTGGTTGTAATGTCCTCCGCTATTATTTCTTACAGCATCACCTCTTCTACCTGCATATACCATAATCTCTTCAATGCTTAGGTTCTCAGCTCTTGTACCTTTGATAGCTTTATTTAAATTATTAACATACCCTAGATGGTGTTTTGAATAATGAATTTCCATAGTCTGGGCATCAATATATGGTTCCAGGGCATCATACCCATAATTCAACTTGGGCAAATAAAAAGGTTGTGCAATAACAGAAAGCCCAGTGCCGATCAAGATTAAAACCACTAAGGCCGAAAATTTAAAACTCTTCATGATAATGTTCAATTTTTATTTCTATTAACAATCAAAACTTTAATTATGTTTGACTTTACATGGCAGGATTTTCTATAGATTATAAAATTATATAAGTCAATATTTCACTTTCAACAAATTTCAAAATCATTCTATTCTGATTAGCTACGTTCATACTGAGCTAAGAATTCTAAAAATATTCTATCTTTGTCATATAAATAGTTTGAATCACGTATAATCCACTATTTCATATTACTGATACCGAATTTTACTGAATTAAATAAAATAGTCCATGCTGCAAAAGTTACTTTATCTTATCACTTTCGGAATTACATTATTACTTTACCTTTTTCTCAATGGGAATATTCAGTTCACTTCTGATCCCATACCGCCTTTGGGCAAATTTATGAGTCCCTTTTCAGGTGCGTGGACATCTGATACAAGATCAGAGCATGCATCGTTTGACCTTCATATCAACGGGCTCAAAGATAAAGTAGAAATAATGTATGATGAGCACCACATTCCTCATATTTTTGCCCAAAATATGGAAGATGCACTTTTTGCACAAGGTTACACAGATGCCCAAAATCGTTTATTTCAAATGGAATTTCTCTCCAAACTCGCAGCAGGAGAATTGTCTTCTTTCATCGGTCCCAAAACTTTAAATCTGGACCGAGATCGCAGACGTAGAGGAATGAAGTATGCGGCTGAAAATGCAGTAAAAGGATGGGAAAATCAGCCTAATTATGACCGACTACTCAGGTATATTGATGGAATCAATACCTACATCAAAAGCCTGCATCCTAAAGATTATCCTGTGGAATATAAATTATTTAATATCCATCCTGAAGAATGGACTCCACTGAAAACCGCTCTGATCTTCAAGCAAATGTCACTTACTCTGGCCGGACGCAACGAAGACATCTCCTCGACAAATCTTGTTAACATATTAGGAAAGGAAACATTTGAGTTCCTATATCCCATTCATCAAAATATTGAAAATGCAGTCATTCCTACTGAGCGCCCTTATCAGTTTGACACTTTGTATGGTAGCTTTCAGGATACATCCGGTTTCCTGGACAAACCTATTTTAAAAACTTATTATGAAGGTCGTGCGAAAGGAGTAGGTAGCAATTCATGGGGCTTAAGTGGTAGTAAAACTACTACAGGCAAACCTATCTTTTGCAACGATCCACATCTTTCATTAACTCTACCTTCCATCTGGATTGAAGCACATTTACGCACACCAGAATTCAATGCTTATGGAGTATCCTTTCCGGGATTTCCGGGCATCATGATTGGTTTTAATGAGTATATAGCCTGGGGTGAAACCAATGTCAGTCAAGATGTGGAAGACTTATTCAGAATTGATTGGGCAAATAAAGAAAGGACGAAATATATGCTTGACGGAAAAGAGCAGGATGTCACTCTTAGATATGAAGAAATCAAGATTAAAGGTCAAAAATCCTTAATCGATACAATAAAATACACTTATTGGGGACCCATTTACCATACTTCGGACGATGGCAGCATGGATCTGGCTATGAGGTGGATATGTCATGATGTCCCTGATACAGACGAATTTAACACGTTCATAGATGCAATGACTTGCAAAAATTATGATGAATATCTGGCAAGTACTGCTCGTTTTATTAGTCCTGCACAGAACTTTGGTGCAGCCTCAAAAGATGGAGATATTGGTATGAGGGTCAATGGAAGATTTCCGGCTAAACGTAATGAAGACGGTAGGTTTGTAGAAGAAGGAAATAACTCCAAAAACAACTGGCAGGATTGGATACCTAGAGATCAAAATCCACAGATCCGAAATCCTGAAAGAGGTTTTATATCATCCGCCAATCAAGTCAGTGCAGACAAAACCTATCCTTATTATTATAATGGAAAATTTGAACGATATAGAAATGCAAGCATCAACCAAAAACTCAGTGAGATCAGTAAAGCATCACCTGAGGACATGAAAAAGATGCAGTACAATGATGTTTCACTGAAGGCTGCACAATTTGTGTCGATGCTAAAAAACACTATTCAAAGTGATGATATCCACGTTGATTTGCGTGATTTATACAGTAAATTAACTACGTGGGATTTTTCGTACAAAGCTGACAAAGTCGAACCCATCATTTTAGAAAAATTTGTTGATACCCTCCATGCCATCACTTGGGATGAGATAAATCTCCTACGAAAAGAAATGGATGTAAAATATCCTGATGATTGGCGACTGCTAGAATTGATAGAAAATGATCCCACCAATGCTTTCTTCGACATCAAAAGCACACCTAAATCAGAAAATGCGCAAGACATCGTTTTGAGGGCTATCACATATACACTTCAGGATGTAGCGAATCAAATCTCAAAAAGTGATAAAGTTACCTGGGGTCAATACAAACCTCTCAACATATTTCATGTGACGAGATTGCCAGCATTGTCTGAGATGAATATACCTGCTGATGGATGTGCCGATGCGATTAATGCTACTGCCATCGGCTTTGGACCCAGCTGGAGAATGGTCATCAGTCTCGAAGACAAACCCAAAGGTATGGGTGTGTATCCCGGCGGACAGTCAGGAAATCCTGCCAGTAAATATTATAAAAATATGATCGCAGACTGGCTCAATGGCAATTATCACTCCCTCAATATTGATGCTACGGCTACTGATCTACACAAAAGTGCTCATTCTATCATTCAACTTAATCCAGAAAAATGAAACCATTGATTTTAATTTTAATTATAGCTATTCTAACTTATTTATTTTCAATGTTTTTACCCTGGTGGATATCCGGTGTTGTAGCATTCATAGTCTGCTATTTCTTCAAACCAGGACATTTTACCGCTTTTACTGCATCGCTACTAGCAGTATTTGGGGTATGGCTCATCAAATCCTATTTTGCTGACAGTAATTTTGACATACCGATGTCTTCAATTTTGAGTAAAATTTTAGGAGATATGCCTACTTCATCCGTTTTCTTTCTAACAGGATTAATCGGAGGAATTCCTGCCGGAATGGCGGGATTGTTAGGTAACTGGACAAGAATTTTTTCTAATCAAAAATAAATTATATCCTCATGAAAAAAATAGGCTTAACGGGTGGAATCGGTTCCGGCAAAACGACAGTAAGTCGCATTTTCAGTGCTATGGGCATCCCTGTGTATGATGCAGATACCGCTGCAAAAAACATTATGATAAAAGATAAACATGTCAAGAAGCAAATGAAAGAATTGCTAGGTGATGAAGCTTTTTACTCTAATGGCAAGCCCAACAGAGACTATATATCATCAATAATATTTTCAAACAAAGAAAAATTGCAACAACTGAATGGCATAATCCACCCAGCTGTCATCAACGACTCATTAAGATGGACTGAGATGCATCAACATGACCATCAAGTGCCCTATGTCATCAAGGAGGCTGCTTTAATGGTAGAATCCGGCTCATTTAAAATACTGGATGATATCATTGTGGTCACATGTCCTGAAAATATCAGAATATCCAGAGTGATGCAAAGAGACCGGCAAACCTATGATCAGGTGAAAAGAAAAATAGACAACCAAATGCCCGAGGAAGAAAAGGTAAAATATGCAAAATATGTGATTGTCAATGATGGCGAAACCTCGCTCATTCCACAAGTATGGGCTATTCACCAGAAATTGATAAAGCGTTAATCTTTCCTCCATTCATTGCACAGTGGAGACATAAAACACTATTTCTCAGAAACTTTAATTCCTTTTGATTTGTTATTTAACAGATTAGTTGCTAAAAAATAATGCAGTTACCTGAACTCACTAAACTTTACTATGCGATTGGAGAAGTTGCTGAAATGTTTGACGTGGCTCCTTCCGTCATCAGATATTGGGAAACAGAATTTACTCAAATTAAGCCTGCAAAAAATAGTAAAGGTGAGCGTAAGTTTACAGTAAAAGATATTAATACCCTACAGGAAATTTATCACTTAGTCAAAGAAAAAGGATTTACCATAGAAGGAGCTCGGAGGGAATTAACTGAAATGAAAACCGATAGAAAAGAACACGAATATTTACTAAAGCAATTGAAGTCGCTACGAAACAAAATTGTTGATTTACGTGATCAATTGTGAATGATACATTCCAGTATTAACTGAAGTGCTTAATAAAGACAATTTCCTTTTCCGTCAATAGTCTGCCCCATCCTCTTTTAAGATCTTTTTTAGTAATACCACCTAAAAATGTACAATCAACTTTGAGTAAATTGTAGCCGACACTATCAAACAATTTGAAAACATCTCCATACGAGCCACCTAGCATTTCCATTCCTACTTTGACTTTATCTTCTTTATTAATATGAGAGATTCCCATGATACGGACACCAGGTCGCACTGTCTGATTCAAAAGTCGCAGGAGATCCTCTTGTGTCAAAGGCTGTGACAACGTCACTTCAAATACCATTTTAATCTGATGTCCCGCTTTTGCAATCTTCTCTACTAGTTTTTCATCACTCGTCATTATAACTAAACCAGAGGTTACATCATCAGGATTGCCCAAAGGCCTCAGTGTGTCATTACACCATCTTTTGGCCAGAAATTGAAGCGAAGGCCGCTTTGAACCTTCAGTTTCAAATACAGGAGATTTAGAAGATTTATTGATGACCACATACGCCTCCTTTTTTATTGTTGTCACAGGTTTTCCGTTATAGGTGACCCGATCTTTCGGACTTACTTCATGATAAGGAAGCAACACCTTCTCTCCATTCACCTCAACAGCACCGGATTTAATCATCATAGTTGTTGCATTACGACCACCTAGGCCTGCCAAGGCAAGGTATTTATTTAACCTGATTTTTCCTTCAGGAGTTGACATTTACAATCATTGATTTAATGAATTAGAAAGGGATATCTCCATCACTGTCTCCAAAACCAAATGGATCATTATCTTTGACTTCATCACTACTGCTATTAGCAAAATCATCACCACTATCCATTCTAGAGCGCTTCGTTATCACATGTGCAGGATTAAAATCAAATACTGAATTTTCATTTTCAAAGCCAATGTCACCTGGATCTTCAAATCGTACATATTGGGCAACAAATCTGAGTTTCACTGTATCAAGACTTCCATTTCTATGCTTAGCGATAATAATTTCACTCAAATTTTCGCCAAATCCAGCTTCTTCATTATTAATGCCATAATATTCAGGACGATAGATGAAGGTCACAATGTCAGCATCCTGCTCGATGGCTCCCGATTCACGCAAATCAGAAAGTTGAGGGCGTTTTTCATTGCTTGACCGTGTTTCTACAGCTCTAGACAACTGTGATAAGGCAATCACAGGAACATTCAACTCCTTAGCTAGCCCTTTTAAGGCTCTGGAAATCGCAGAAATCTCTTGTTCTCTATTCCCTCCTTTACCTCCTGGACTTCCTGACATCAATTGCAAATAATCGATCACAATTAAACTAATATTGTGGTTTTGCTTTAACCTACGGCATTTAGCTCTTAGTTCAAATATATTAAGACCCGGTGTATCATCAATATATATAGGTATTTTTGATAATTTATCTACTGCAGCATGGAGCTTAGGCCATTCATTATCCTGGAGCTGACCATTTCTCAGTGTCCTAGAATTGATACCGGCTTCCATAGAAATCAATCTCTGTACCAGCTGAGTATTGGCCATTTCTAGCGAAAAGAAAGCCACTCCTTTGCCTGCCTCAGCTGCATTTTTAGCCAATGATAAGGTGAAGGCTGTCTTACCCATACCGGGACGCGCTGCCATAATAATTAAGTCAGAAGGCTGCCATCCATTGATCAGTTTGTCCAGTTCTTTAAATCCTGTAGTTACACCGGTCATCTCAGTGCCTTTCTGGCTCGTTGCTTCAATTTCCTTTTGGACTTTTACGGCTAATGAAGCTAGAGATTGATAGCCTGTATTGAGGTTCTGATCAGAAATTTCGTAAAGTCCACGTTCTGCCTCATCTAGTAACTCCAGTACATCTTTAGTATCTTCAAAAGATTCATGAATCACTTGTGTACTCACTCTGATGAGCTCCCGCTGGATGTATTTCTGGGCTATTATCCTGGCATGAAATTCTATATTAGCAGCAGACCCCACTTTATTGGTCAGTTCTGTCAAATAAGTTACGCCACCAATAGATTCAAGCGCCCCTGATTTTTTCAACGCTTCATGAACAGTAAGCAAATCAATGGGCTGTGACTTGGCAAACAGTTGAGACATCACTTCAAAAATCACCTGATTCTTTTCCTGATAAAAACTCTGTTTTTTAAGAATCTCAATGATGGATGGAAATGCATCCTTGTCAATCATGATGGCACCAAGTACTGCTTCCTCAAGCGGAATAGCTTGCGGTTGTACTTTACCAAAAACCAAATCGGCTTCACCTCTATTGATAGTAAATTTATTGCTTACAGCTTTGAGTGGAGCATTCTTTTCTGCCATGTAAATACTATTATGAGCGTTGTTATATGATTATTTTTTCTAATGACAAAGGTACAACATCTTTTGATTTTTTAAATATGTCTCCAACATGCCGATGTGAATATCATGTGGATATTTATTTGTCAAATGTGGATAAATCGCCACCAAATTCCCTTTTTCAAAACCCCCTTATTTTTTGATTAAAAATTCACAAAATGGATCATCACTACATTCTACGAGAGATTATATGCAATAATATTAAATATATGCAGTAAACACTATTATATTAACCATAAGTCTCATATATAAGTTTCCAAATCAACTTAAATATTCAAAAAATTATATATTTGTTTGAATTAGCTTTGTATGCATCGAGGTTATTCAAAAATGTGGATATTTTCTTATATATTTTTTATCATAATATATAATTTATTTCTCATCGTAATTAAAACTTTGATATCAGCCAAATATCTTAAGCCAAAAGTGCAAAAATATCTAAGAAAGTCGGGATGACTGGATTCGAACCAGCGACCCCTAGCACCCCATGCTAGTGCGCTACCAGACTGCGCTACATCCCGAAATAGTACCTACAATTGATAGCACTTCTTTATACGCCTTTAAGTTCAACAATTCTGGGTCGGTTAGCAAAAAAATAATACATTGTCACTATCAACGAAAGCAGGAGATAACCCTCTACAATCCAAGTGCCATAAGGTATTAGATTGTCGATTTCAAACCACGTACCACCATTAATGTAAATCAATAAAAACCCAAAAACAAACTTTACAATTTCGGCAATCAGTCCCATGATATTTCCATCCATCAGACTAGTATATGCAAAAACGGTGATAAACAAAAACAATCCGTACGAAAGTGTTAAGTCAAAGAGAATCCATCCTATATTATTGAACAAATAAATCATCAGAGATAGCGTACAAATCAGTTGCGCAACAGACCACAATTTAAAACTCATGGGCGCTTCGGTCTCGTATTTCGGACGGTACTGAATATTTGAACTATCGTAGGCCTCACTAGGATATTTTTCTTTTACATCATCAGGACGCCAACCTGTCGGCATAAACCATATCCGGAGCTTGTCTCGCCAGGATGAAGTACGCCACGCATCCTTAATAATACCCCATATATGCTGATAGTTGATGATCCACGGATTCCATGTTTTAACAGCTTTAGTTACGCCATAAACAGGTTTTTCATTTTCAAGCTCGGGCTGAAAAGTTCCAAACAACTTATCCCAAATTATAAATATTTGAGCATAATTTTTATCTAAGTAGATAGGATTTATCGCATGATGTACCCTGTGATGAGACGGGGTTACTATAATATATTCGAGCCATCCCATTTTATCAATCAATCTGGTATGATACCAAAACTGAGCAAATAGTTGAATCGGTGCTACAATGGCCACGACTTTGACCGGAATGCCCAGTATAGCCATCGGAATGTAAGTAAATGTAAATATTGCAAAAATCTCAGATGCCGATTGTCTTAGTGCACAAGCCAGATTAAACTCCTCACTGCTATGGTGAATGATATGCCTATTCCAGAAAACATTGACCTCATGACACCATCTGTGCACCCAGTAACCGGAGAAATCAATACCAATAAATGCTAGTACGTAGAGCAACCAAGTAGCCTCTATATGAAAGACAGCCAGTTTGGATACCAACCACCCATAGCTTATAATAACTATAGATAATCCGAGTACATCTTTGATGACATTAGTTATACCAGAGCTCAAACTGGATATCGTATCAAAAATGCGATTGACTTTAAAATGCATAATTCTACCTGCAAACTCTTCAATTAGTATCAGCAGTACAAAAAATGGAATCGCATAATTTAAAATTTGAGCATATTCTTCCATGAATCATCCACTTTTAAAAGATAACTGGTAAAACCTGCCCAAATATACTACAATTCATATTTATATAGGTAAAATCGGATAAAGGAATTATTTGTTCCGAAACGTATTATTGCTCAACTTATGAAAATGCGTCAAAATTATCTTCAAGTCTCTGTACCAGCTGTAATGTCTGGCATATTCAGTATTGAGATGTTTAAAATAATTGTCATTGTAATTAATGACCCTTCCGGTCAATGGATACTTGATGATGGCAGCAGGGATTTCAGGTAGAAAGTCGAAATCATTGTTATCACCACCATAGCCAACCCAGGTAGCATTGCCCATGAAAACCTTACCAATATTTGAAAACAGCCGTAGTTTCAGTCCTGCGAGGATAAAGAGTGCCGGTGATAATGGAATGAATAGTGCACTCATGCATAAATCCAGAAGCCTTTTAAATCTCCGATTAGCAGGCTCACTCAGTTTATAACTGACATCAAGAGATACTAGTTCGCCCTGATGATGTTTACTAGCAGATCCAATCATGCTCAAGGAATCATCACCGCCAATTCTATACTTAACAGAAGGCCCAATAGCGGTCATGGCTCTGATAATTTCTTTCATCTGAACATCTTCACTGCTGAAAATCACCTCTCCTATCTTTAACTTTTTGACTACCTCAGGAAGATGATTCAGAGAATTGGTAAACCATACATCTCCTGTTGATGACCCGGGAGCAATATTATAAATTTCACTTTCAGGTTTTAACTTATGAACAATTAGAGCCAATTTTTCAGCATTCTGTCGTGATCCTACCACTGCTATTGATTGATTTCCGGAAGAATTATTGTGATCGTTTCTAAGCCAAGCTCTCAATAAGGATGTCAAACTGACAACCACCATACCTGCTATTGCACCCAGCAAAATGATCGCTCTACTCGATCGCATCGACTCAGGTAATAGAGCATATCCCATCAAAATAAATACCGTGCCTACTAAAAATGAAGTAAAGCTATGCCTCCAGCTACTGGTTTTGTCGTAATGACCGCCTATCCACAAACTCAAAACCCAGATTCCTGCATAGATCGGTAAAATAGAATGAATGTTACCTTCATCATAGTAAGAGGTATCTTTAAAATACCACTCAGCCCAAAATGACTTCATGGCCAGTAAGCTAAACCAGATCAATACAGCGTCAATCATAGGAAAAATCAAAAAAGCAAGCACTCTGCCGGCAGCACTTACCATTGCTCTCATCGTAATCGCAGCGTTGATAATCCAAGCAAAAATTCTTCCTTTGCCTTTACCGTAATGTTTATTAACATAGATATGCATGGCACCATAAAAAGTCTTCACATAGCTCAGACTGCTCTTCTTAGTACTTTCTCCTTTATAGTGAATGATGCTGGATTGAGGATAATACCATATCTCGTATCCAGCTTTCAAAATGCGGTAGGATAAATCAATATCTTCGCCATACATAAAAAACTGCTCATCTAGTAAACCGGTCATCTTCAGTGCTTCAGCCCTGATAAACATAAATGCACCGCACAGCACTTCTACCTGAGCGGTCTGGTCTTCAGGTAGATAGCCTAGATTATAACCACTAAACACTTTAGATGAAGGGAATAAGTCAGATAAATAGGATAGCTTACAAAATGAATTCCATATATCAGGAATCTTTCTTTTAGACTCAGGCAAAAACTTGCCAGATCCGTCAATCATCCTCACACCTACTGCACCAGTTTGTGGTTTAGCTTCCATAAAATCGTAGCAAAGTTGAAGAGTGGTTTCTTCAAGAACAGTATCAGGATTGAGCAGCAACACATATTTAGACTGCATCCGGTTGATGGCCTGATTATTTGCTCTGGAAAACCCTACATTTTCAGTATTGCTAATGATATTAACATCAGGAAAGCGGTCAGCAATGTATTGTACCGTCCCATCAACAGAAGCATTGTCCACTACCCACACTTCGATATTCAATCCTGATGTGGAGGACTTACCTATTGAATGCAAACATTGTTCTAAAAAATGTCTGACATTATAGCTGACTATGACGATGCCTATGTCAAAACCGGCCATGCATTACGATTGTAGTTCGTAGGGAACTCTTGTAGCGATCGACCTTCCGAGGGTCAGCTCATCAGCATATTCCAACTCTCCGCCAAATGCCACTCCACGCGCTATAATACTCACCTTGACATTCATGTCTCTGACCAACTTAGATATGTAATAAATCGTAGTTTCACCTTCAATAGTTGGACTGACTGCCATTATCAATTCATCAATCCCTCCGGTTTTAATGCGATTTACTAGTGCATCTATTGCAAGATCTTGTGGGCCGATTCCTTCCATAGGTGAAATCACACCTCCCAGCACATGATAAAAGCCTCTAAACTGATTTGTATCCTCAATAGCCATAACATCTCTGGCTGTTTCTACTACGCAAAGTATGTTTTTCAATCTTGATTCAGACTTACATATCTCACATACATCTTCATCAGATATGTTATAGCAGATTTTACATTTTTTAATATCGGTGGATAATTTTGCTAGAGCTACCGCAATTTTGTCTGACTTGTGTGTATTGTCTTGAACTAAATGCAGTGCAAGCCGCAAGGCTGACTTTTTACCTATGCCCGGTAGAGAAGACAAGGCATGTACAGCCTCTTCCAGTATTTTGGATGAAAAATTCATAATGCAAAAATAAGATATTAAAAAACATTTACATACTATTATAAATTAATTTTTAAAGACAAACCTTACAAATTGATTATCTTTGCGCCTCAAGTTATCGAGACACCATGTCGGGAATAATAAAAAAAATAATACACGGCCCTGATGAGCAGAAAAGTGATGGTAAGGAAATGGGCTTCCTGGATCACCTCGAAGAATTAAGATGGCACATAATCAGAGCAGCTATTGTTGTGTCTGTTTTTGCGATAGTAGCACTTGTCTTCCAGGAAGAAGTTTTTGAATATATAGTTTACGCCCCAAAAAAAGAAGGATTTATCACCTATCGTCTTTTTTGTGCGCTTTCAGAGGCTACATGTTTCCATCCGCCGGAACTACCGCTTATCACGCGTGAAATGGGTGAACAGTTTTTTATGGGGATAACCGTTTCTATTTACATCGGAATTATTTTTGCATTCCCATATATTTTCTATGAATTCTGGAGATTTATCAAGCCGGGATTATACGAAACTGAGATAAAAATAGCCAATAGGTTGATAGGTGCCACTTCTATGCTTTTCGTGATTGGCGTCTGTTTTGGGTATTTTGTAATTGCACCCTTTGCTATCACATATCTGGGAAATTATACAGTAGGAACTGAAGCGATCAATAGCCCTACCCTTGCATCATACGTCAACTATCTCACCATGTTTACACTGCCTATGGGACTTGTGTTTGAGTTACCAATAGTAGTATATTTTCTAGCAAAGATTGGTATAGTTACTCCAGATTTAATGAAAAAATACAGAAAAGAAGCATTTCTAGTAATTTTTATCATCGCTGCAATTATAACTCCTCCTGATGCACTGACACAGACGCTTGTAGGTATTCCGATGTACATTTTATACGAAGCATCTATCAATGTCGCCAAAAAAGTACAAGCTAGCAAAAACAAACAATTAAAGGCCGAATCATAATGCAAAGAGTCTCAACCAATCTTACTACTTTTCTAAAACTGGCAGTGCCGACCGTTTGGATTGTGTTTTTCTCCACCCTACTCATTGCTATATTTGTAGTGGATAAACAGACGCTACCGTTTCTTACTACTACTTCCTTTCGGCTCGGATATATAATCGTTTATCTGATATTTTTTGCATTTTTGTATATGACAGTTATGCAGCTCAAGCGACTAGAATTAGATGAAGAAAACTATCTAGTTTCAAATTATTTCAAGACCTACAAGATGATTTATTCTGATATTGAATCCATCCGCATCCTACCGTTGTGGAGATTTAAAATCATGACAATACGGCTTAAGGCTAAGAGTAGTTTCGGCAAAAAACTGCATGTGCTTTTAAGTAGCCATCTTTATGAATTATTTTTAGAAAGCCATCCTAAAACTGCAGAAATACTGAATAAACTCACTGTAAAAGAATAATCAGTACAAAATCAAAAGCAATGGCACTCAGGAATAAAAAAAGCGACCAACCTATAAAGGTTAAAAAAGAATCGCTTAAAAAGTCTATTCAGATATTCAGATATATACGGCCGTATATGGGGTATTTCGTACTAGGTATGTTTTTCTTAGTGTTAGGTAGTCTTATTTTTATGGCATTGATGGGACTACCGGGCGAGATGGCCAACATTGCCATAGGTAGTCCAAAGTTTAATTTGGGGCTGAAAGTTTATGACTTCTGGTGGATATTTTTGACCATTCTTTTATTGCAGGGCTTATTTAGTTATGCTAGGACTTATCTCTTTGCAGTGGTCTCTGAAAAAGGTATGGCAGACCTAAGAAAAGATTTATATCAGAAGATTATCACACAGCCGGTAGCCTTTTTTGAAGAGAAAAGAGTAGGCGAGTTAACTAGTAGAATTACCACCGATGTCGAACAGCTTCAAGCAGCTTTTTCTGTCACACTAGCCGAATTCATCCGTCAAATTGTGATTTTGATAGCCGGCATTTTTATTATCTTTATCTGGACGCCTAGGCTATCGACCATCATGTTGTTAACCTTTCCTGCTATAGTCATCAGTGCCATGGTGTTCGGTCGATTTATCAAAAAATTATCCAGACAAAGGCAGGATGAACTAGCAAGGACTAATACTATTGTCGAAGAAACATTTCAATCGTTTACCATCGTCAAGTCATTTGCCAATGAGCTCTATGAAACCATTAGGTATGGCAAGTCAGTGGACCGGATCGTAAAGGTTTCACTTGATTTTGCTAAAATGCGTGGTATTTTCTTTACATTTATTATCACCATTCTCTTTGGAGGTATATTTTTTATCTTATGGCAAGGTGCATTAATGCTTGAAAAAGGACAGATGGAAGCCGGAGACCTATTTTCATTCATCATGTACACGGGTATCCTTGGAGGAGCCATAGCAAGTCTGGGAACACTGGCAACACAGCTACTGACAGCAGTAGGTGCTACTGAGAAGATACTCGAAATTCTAAATACTCCTTCAGAATTTGATATAAATCAAAGTGGGCATGCTGAAGATTTAAAAATCAAAGGCGATATTGACTATAAAAATATTCGATTTGCCTACCCTACTCGAAAGGATACCAACGTGCTCAATGATATTTCCATTCATCTAGATGCAGGCAAAAAGGTAGCTCTAGTAGGACAAAGCGGTGCAGGTAAATCTACTATCGTACAGTTGCTTATGAAGTTCTACACGCCAGATAGCGGAGAGATTACTATTGATGGCACTAATATCAACGACTTTAACATCACTGCTTATAGAAAAAATATAGGAATTGTACCACAGGAAATCATTTTGTTTGGCGGCACGATTAGAGAAAATATTTCCTATGGAAAGCCGGGCGCCAGTGATGAAGAAATCATTGAAGCAGCAAAGCAATCAAATAGTTGGGAGTTTATATCCTCTTTTCCGGAGGGTCTGGACACCATCGTAGGAGATCGCGGCATGAAACTATCCGGTGGTCAGCGTCAGCGTATAGCCATTGCCAGAGCTATACTTAAAGACCCGAAAATATTGATACTCGACGAAGCAACCTCATCACTGGATGCTGAATCAGAAAAACTTGTTCAGGATGCCCTGGATAAATTAATGGCCAATAGAACTTCTATTATCATAGCGCACCGACTAGCTACCATCCGCGACGTTGACTGGATATACGTACTTGAAAATGGACAAATCGTAGAACAAGGCTCTCATCATGAGTTGACAGAAGATGAAAATGGAGTCTATGCCTCTCTAGCTAGATTGCAGTTTGACTCAGCAAATCATATTTAAAAAAGGATTAAACTCCGCATTTATGAACCTTTTAATAGGCTTTTTTCGTTTAGTGGATAGTCGTTTTTTTTCATTCGTTAATCAATAATATTCGCAACTAAATACACATATAAATAATTTATAATATAATGAAAAATATTTTTCTCTTAGCCGCACTCCTGATGACCATGAATGTTCAAGCACAGTTTGGATATGGTTTTACACTTTCAAATGACCTCTACAATCGATATGTGAATCCAAAAAACGATAACTGGTCTGCATCTTCCGGAAGTGCCATGCTCAATTTAGGCGCAGGACCTAAAATATGGATCGGGGGCAAGAAGTTTTCATTCTCTGCTGAAGGTCAGGCTGTGTTAGGTATCCTCAGCCTTTCTACTAAACAATACAAAGGACTAGGTAGTGTTGCTTTTCCTATCATGGGAAAATTGAATTTCAACGGGCTGAGTACTTTTGAGAGAGAAGGAAAACTCGGATTCAGTATAGGAGGTGGTATCCAGTACAACAAGACAGAACTCTGGGGTGTGACTGATGAATTTCAAGCTAAAGGCCTCCAACGAGACTTTTTTGTGACCTATGTTGCTCAAGCAGGAATAGGTTTTGGTGTAAGTGGCTTTACGCTGCATGGTTTTGTGCGATACGGTATTAATCCTGATGATAAAAGTAGCAATAGTCTGAATGTCGGGATTCAATACGATTTCAACCGACCTATGATGAAGAAAATCAAGAGTCCAGAAAGTGCCTTGTAATACAAAATAATGGAAACCTCACTATATCGGTATAACACTTTTGGATTTGATGCTGAATGCATGGGTATCCACCCTATCGAGACAGTCGATGATCTTATGGCTGTCATAAAGCAAGGCATTCACCCTATAAAAATCATAGGAGGTGGATCCAATGTTTTGTTGACTGGCGATGTACCATCATTTGTATTGCACAATGCAATAAAAGGCATCCAAGTGATCGGTGAAAACGATCAACAAGTTTTTGTCAGCGTAGGCTCTGGAGAGCTCTGGCATGATCTGGTGATCTGGTCACTGGACCACCATCTGGGAGGGCTTGAGAATCTTTCTCTGATTCCCGGCACGGTAGGAGCCGCACCTATGCAAAACATCGGTGCTTATGGTGTAGAGCAAAATCATATATTTCATAGTCTGAAGGCCATCCATTTGAGTACTGGTGAGCGCAAAGTATTCACAGGTGAAGAGTGTGCATTTGGATATAGAGAGAGTATTTTTAAGCACAAATTAAAAGACCAATATTTTATCACTCAGGTAGTCTATGCTCTGTCAAAGCCTCCTCATTCACTTCATATAAATTATGGTGCAATTCAGGAAGTGCTAAATAAACAAAACATTACACAGCCAACAATAAAGGATGTATCCAATGCTGTGATTGAGATAAGGCGATCAAAATTGCCAGATCCTACCATCATTGGCAATGCAGGAAGTTTTTTCAAAAATCCGGTGATATCACGAGTTCAATTTGAACAAATCTTGTCTAATTATCCCGGACTTCCCCATTATCCGGCACAAGATGAGCAGGTTAAAATACCGGCAGGATGGCTCATTGAGCAATGTGGATTCAAAGGCTTCACTATAGGGCATGTCGGCGTGCATAAAAATCAGGCATTGGTTCTAGTACACTATGGTAATGGAAGCGGCAGTGAGATTGTAGAGCTGGCTAGAGAAATTCAAAAGGCAGTTTTACAACGGTTTGGGATTGAAATACAACCTGAGGTTAACTTCTGGTAACCAAAATAAAATTAACGTGAGTACGACGAAAATTAAAGGTCAAGTGTAAGCAGTAGCGGATTATAGTTTGAGTGTCTTGTCTTAAAATAGGTTGACACTAAAATGTATAAATATGCACAAAAAAAGTAAAGTCATTTCAGAGCTAAAAAAATATGGTAAACCAATATCAGGATTTACTCTTTAACCTATAAACTTTTTTAGGACGAGTCATGTCTGTCGTAAAGAATAAATAATCAAATCGATAACTCCATAATAAGGAATGCCAGTACCGGTCGAAGGCCTGCCCTGAGCGAAGCCGAATGAGTCCAACAAAGGTTTCATTTCTAGCCTTTTAAGCTAGTGGTGGTTATAATCGATGCTAACGGTTAGTATAAGCGAAGTGCGGGATTGGAAGCACTTCACTTTCGGTTTATCCATATGTTTATTAATATTCAATTCGTTCAAATTTAGCACTTTAGCCCGCATTACTCTTATACAATGTAATGCACTGTCACCACTTGTCTGTAATTACTAAACTTGATGCTATTAATTCACAAAGCATTTCATATTTCTTTTTTTCTTCAGGTAAATTTTCATCATAGCTATTAATCATAAATCCTAAATTAATCAAGTAATTTTCATAAACTACTAGATAATTTATAGTGAAAACTCTCATATCAACTATGCCACGCTTTAGGTTTCCAGAAGCTTTGACTAGCATTGCTGGTTGACCATCAATTTTGGTCTTATCATAGGAATATTCAGAAACAGCTTCTAAACCCATGCCATCAACATATTCTCTACCGTAATCATACGTAAAAACATCGTTAAACATTTCATTTGCAAACGCATCAGAAAATATATATTCTCTATCTTCTTTAGATAGAGTTGACTTATCCATACCCATTTCTGTAAGAATATCTTTGATTAGTATTGTAAGAATACAAGAGGCATCATAACTTTTAATTAATTGTAAAACGTTAGGTCTCTTTCCTTCTTGCTTTATCCAACTAGTTGGATACTCTATGGACAAATTTAACCCTTTGGACTTTGGATGATTATTTGATGTGAATTTCTCTCTATAATTATTTAAAAATTCTTTCGCTGGTATTTTGTTGTATATAGGATTATGCCTGAGCAATATTTGAACAAAGTTGTTATACAAATCATGTTTACCAAAGATGCGTTCTTCTTTGAAATTATTTAGATATTGTTCTGCTTCATAGTGTGTGAATGCACTAAGATCATATTGATTTGAGAATTGGTATAGCAATTGTTCTTTGAACTCTGTTTTATCAATTTGCGTTTTTAATGAAATTTCCTCTTCCATAGCAATAATTGCTTTTTCATGAGCTAACTGGAATTCTATTTGAGCCATCATTGCTTTCTTAGATAAGTCAGTAAATTTTTCCTGAATTAGATTATTTGTCAATTCAATACCATATGAATAACCAAGAGCCTTAGAAATATCAAGATAATACTCTCTATCTTTTGTTTGTGCATTTACTGATGACCAAAACACAATAAAAATAATAATCCACTTTATTCGATCCATATCAATATTTTTTGTTTTTGATAGCACACAACGTTTTGACTTCGTGACGTGCTGTCCCGGTAGGGCAGCATGTACATCAAGGCTTGTGTTATGGCTTCGTGATTCTTTAAATATTTGTAAAATTGTTATTTGATACAAATTGCTCTAACACTCTCATATTTTTTTGTTATTGTATTGAATTTTGAGCTGGATTCAAGTCACAAATGCAACTTCTGTATTAAATAATAATTTATTCATTACAAATATAGGGGTTTCAAACTGAAAACGTTTCCTTGGTTGGTTATTTATTTTTTTTCGATCTCTTTGACTTGCTCCATTGTAGTGGTTGTAAAGTCAGTCCATTTCATATCAATAAAACGTAAAACCGGTCCTTTATGAATATCACAATAATTTGAAGTGACAATTAACCCATTTTGATTAAAATTTTTCATTTCAATAAACATTTTTGCGTTTCAAATTTTGCATTATCTTCTGTTTCAATTTTTTTTCCAATTGGTATCTGGCACACTCCCAAAATAAATCTAGGAGTTAGACCATAATTATAATCAGGAAATGCTCCATTTCTAAAGCCTTCAAGAACTTTAATCTAACAATTCATATTAATGAATCTAATATCTTCTGTATATTCCATCACCATCTTCTTCACAATCTTGAAAATCTTCATAAAAGTCACAAATATTAACAAGTACTGTATCATTATATTCTTTGACTACTATGCCACTAGCTCGTTCTTTCTTCACCACATGGTAGACTTCAAATTCATAATCTTGAATTTGAAATTCTGACAACATGGTTCTTGTTCTTACATACTTGTCTTTGCAAGATAATATGAAGAAAATAAATGCAATTAGTAAAAAAGCAATTATAATATTTATTTTGTATTTAATTTGCACGATATTGAACTATTTATTATTATAGTAATATTTTTGACCATTTCTACCAAGAACTTCGTCAATTGATACCGAAACAGTATTCTCAACATCTACCGAACCTGATACTTCAACATAACCATCTACTACTTTTACAGGTGATACTAAAAATGTTTGTAGAGCAATAACCCATATTCCTATTGCTATGAATAATAGTAATATGTTAGTTGTTTTTTTTGATTCCATGATTTAATTTTTAATTTTCTTTTTTTCCAAAATGTACCCATCTATTACCCATTTATATATTCTTACAGCTATATGAATTAAAAAATATAACCAGAAAAATGCAAAATAAAAAGATTCATGATCGATATAATAATCTCCTTCGGTATCAAACTTACAATACAACATACTTAAGAGGAACGGAACAAATAATGATATTATAATTAACAACCTTCTATTTCCTTCATTAATTATCTCTTTATGAAAAGCTAATTTAAAACTAACTAATTTACAAATCAACCAAAAAAAAGACTTTATTAGAGGCTTTCTTTCAATTTCAAATTTTGGAATTTCAACTTTTGGCGCAGTTTGATCCGATTGATAGTTGTTTACATTTTTTAAATCAGGTTCAGTAATTACTATTTTTTCTTTTTGCAAAATCATATTTTGCCAAATCCACGAAATTACAGATGAGAAAAGAACTACTATAATGACACCACCACCTACTTTCCAGTTATTTATAACTATAAGTGCCAACCACCCTACTATTATAAGTAAAATTAGTAATAGACCAGATAGAAGTTTTAATTTATTCCTCTTCATTTATTTTTTTTCATCACACATAATTTATATATACGCCAAATTTCGTATATTTTCCGTATAAAAGTAATTCATTTTTTTCATATATCCAAACTATCCAATTGACTTTTTATATTTTTTCTCCACTTATCTGTAATATGCGTATATATATCTGTTGTCTATAGTGCATTATGACCTAAAAAATCTTGTACGATACGGATATCTGTCCCATCTAGTATTTGATGGTTGTCATATATTTTCTATTTTCGATGAGCGTGATACGGGCTTACTCTTCAAAATTCATCCATTTGTAGGCTGTAATCGAATAGCTTAAAGAACACTTTTTGACTATTCTTTTTTTACCGAAAAACGAGAATTTTAATATAAGTAAGAAAATTCTCCGTAGCAATACTTCAGCTTACACTAAGTCTTTGATTTTCATCGAACTCACGTAAGATTAAGATCTTATCTTGTCAATGGTATCTCTGACCATCTTTTTCAGGCTATTGCCAAATTCCTTTAAAACTTTATGCTCGCTCAAAAATTTCACCCAACTATGTTCAATCCAATGATGCAAAGGTGTGATCAGAGCAATAATCGATGCCTTAACTGCTAGCACTTTCATTGGCTCATGATGAGTAATAGAAACCATTTGATCAGCTAATAAATATATTATCAACTCAAACAAAGTAATCAGCGATATATAGCTCATGATTTTAAACCACCATTTCGGCACTTTAAAATTAGAGATAAATATCATTGACATAAATGCTAATATGATCAATAAAACTAAGACCTGAATTTGTAGGTTAGATTTTCTATTATGATCTTCAATCAACCTTTGTTCCTCAAGTTCTTTATTCTTCAAAACATTACTGAGTTCTATATCTCTAATGTACTCATTATTATGGATAGTCAAAATTTCATCTTTGGCTTTGTTTAATTGTAGCAAAAATGGTCGATCCAGATCTTTCATCAAAGGGAGCAAAACAGCCCCAATTTCAGAAGCGGTAAAAAAATTATTATTTTTTACGGCCATATCAAAAGCCCTTCTATAATTGTATAACATCATAGGAAAGTCACCATGCCTATTATAATACTCAGCCAGGCGAATATAAAAATTTACAGTGTATGCTTCATTTTTGGTGTCAAGCAATTTTTCTGCTCGTAAAAAATTAGCTACAGCAGATGGATTATCCTTTACATTTTCAGCTATATAGGCATTAATCCTATAATACAACACTGAGTCCTGATGTCCAATTTCCTGGAGTCTATTAGGAAGTCTATTTGTGTATAAATGGGCAATCCCTTGTATATCATTTTTATTCATCAAAGCGCTCCGAAGTTCTGATTCAGCACTTTCAAATAACTTAGGATATTGCTTTGAATGAGCAAAATTAAGTACCAAATTACTTTTAACTGAAGATTCATCCCAGTTGTCAGATTTATTCTCAAATATGGCTATCACCATCATATTTGAATAGTATGCCAAAGAATCTACAGGCTGCTCTGAAATAATCAGGTTTTTGCATTCCTCTAAAAACGATAGTGCAGTAATATATTTTTTCTGTTTGAAGTAATAAAAGGCCAATTCTTCAAGTGCTCTCTTTAATAACAAATTATCTTTAGATAAAAAACTTTGATTCCTTGCCTCCAATAAAAATTTCAATTCTTCAGCCGGTTGATTCAAAAGTTCATAGTATTTTGCCCTCAGCGACAACAATTTGATTTTGTTTTCTGTGCTCAAATTACCTATTCTGCCTAAATCATCAATCAAAGTGCGCGCTTGGTTTGCATTGCCTATCTTCAAATAATATTCTGAGGCCACCTGTAATAGCGCTATCTGTGTCGGTACAGTCAGATTATTGATAGAGACCAGTGTATTTTTTATAAAATTATCCATTTGACTGGAATCACTTGAGCTCTTAGGCTTTGCATACCTAATTAATGCTGTTCTAACTTTATACTCCCACTCGTTGCTTGATATTTGAATAGCTAACTTGTTGGCTTCATTCAGAGCAGCTAATCCCTTATTTTCTTCATCTACTGTAGAATCTATGTAAAATTGTGCTGCTTTGAGCAATGCTGGTATTCTTTTTTCAGGAATTGTATGATCATCACTCAATTCCTTCCGCCAATTTGTTTTGACATCTGAATCTGTGTTACATGCTGCAAAAAGCAACAAAAAACCAATTGAGATAAATATTATGTAATAATTTTTCATGATACAAAATAAAAATAACACAAATATTCTTCATTTCCATCTATTTTCATAATTTTAACGCTGAATAAATATTTTTTAATAAAATTTTCAACCACCTATTATGAGAAACTTAAGAATATCTTTGTTATGCCTGATTATTTTAGGCTTCGCATTGGCTTGCAGTAAACATATAAAAGATACTTCAGAGCCACCTTCGCAATCATTCATACCTGTGAACAAAGAAGTCGCAAAGGCACTCTTCAATAACTTCAGGAAAAAGATGGGCTACATTACAGCAAATGGAATGGTAAAAGATACAACACATGGCTATATCGATTTAAGCACAAAAGATCTAAAAACTTTAATGGCACTTGCTAATAGTATTGAGCAAAAAAATATTTCAGGTTATAGATTGTATTATGGTTATTCTAACGAAGAAAATGTTGTATATTACATGATGAGCACTATCGACAATAATGGAAATGAAGGTACAGATTATGTAGCTACACCTCAATCCAACAAAAAAGACTCGCCACCTTGTCCATACCAGTGTGACGTTAGAAAAACAGGCCTTGGTGATCAGTAATCCTTTTAATCTCTTTCGATATTACGCTAAAGCGTCTTAATCAGATTTTAACATCAACACTACATTATACCAATCTATCCAAAAAAATGGGGCAGAAGAAAATAATTCCACTGCCCCATTTTTATTTTAATGAATAACTATAGGTGACTACTTAATTGCCCCCCATAGATTCAAGTTTTAATTTGTACTGATTAGACTTTTCAAAATCACCCTCTCTAGCATAGATTTCCTTTAATGCTATTTTTACGTTCACATCATTAGGATCCAGCTTCTCTGCTTTTTCAAAATAGGGTTTAGCTTGTAGGAAGTAACCATCCATTTCCTTTTTGATGTCATTGTACTTCTTAGTACCGGCAGGCGTGATATCATCACTCAGAGCATTGAGTTTACTGGTAAGGCTGGCAGCTTTATTATAATATAATGCTCCTTGACTATACACTGCATCAAAAGACTTTGGATCGAGTTCCACCGCTTGGTTAAAATAAGACATTGCTTTATCAAAATACTCATCAGCTTTAGCTATATTATCTTGTGCTCTTTCATTTTGATTCAGCTGATCATATACATTACCCATAGTGGTATAAACCGACACATTGTCTGGTTCCTTTTTGATGGCGGCTTCGAGCTTTCCTATCAGTGCATCCAGTTTCTGAACTCTAAGGTAGTAATTGATTTCCGCGAACAACAAGCTACTGTCATCCGGGTTAAGTGTTTTGCCTTGTTCAAGATACTGCATTGCTTTTGCTTCATCTTTATCCACCGTCAGGGTAAAAAGTGCTTCATACACTAAAGGTTGAGGATATTTCTCTTCATATAGTTTGAGAAAATACGGATAGGATTCTTGCTTATACTTGCCCAGGTATCCAGCTGCAGCTGTATAAAAATAGTGATCACCTCTAGCAACAGCGTCATCCAAACGGCTCTTTTCTTGCCTTTCCTTTAGAATTTCATAGTCTTGTATGGCTGCTTTAAAGTTTTTAAATGCATTGTCGTAATCATTGACTTGAAAGAATGTAATACCGATATTATTAACATGATCTTCATTCTCTTTCAATCCTACCAGAGCGTCTTTCTTCTGCGATTTTTTAACTGCAACTGACAATGCTTTTTCAAATGCTTGTTGAGCTATCAATCCTGCTTCTGGTGTTGTCAGTGGGTATGAAGGATCAAGTACCTTTCTATTCATTTCTGCTCTCGCTATCTCATTATAAATCTGGCCTTTCGCATTCCAAGCATCAGGGTCAGCTTGAGCTTCTTTTGATGTAAAAATTTCATCAATTGATTTCAGTGCATTTGTAAGATCATCTTTGTTAGCAACTGGATCCATGTAGTAATTACCCAGTGCTCTATTTGCCTTTTTCAATTGTTTTAAATAATCCTGGGCATTAGCAGCAGAAATAGCAACCAAAAAGACAAGAGCCCCTAAAAAAATTTGTTTCATCGTAAATTCTGTTTTGTTAAAAATATAAGTACGTATGTAGAAAATAATTTATTGTCATATCCTACAATATCACATTAAAGACGTAAGACAAAGATAAACTTTCTACATATCAAGTTAAAATTTTATCAATCTTTTGTTAAAACATTCTAAATCTTTTGTCTAAATAAGCACACAAATGCTGCTTATTCCTCTTCTTCTTCCTTTTCATCCCGCCTGATTACCGTCACGTCTGCTATAGATTCATTGTCTCCGATTCTGATAACTTTCACACCTTGAGTGGCACGTCCCATCAAACGAATGTCAGATACCGGAGTACGAATCACAATGCCATCCACTGTGGTAATCATCAGATCATCAAATTCACTCACCCACTTAATAGCTATTAACTTCCCAGTCTTTGGCGTGACATTGATTGTCTTAACACCTTTTCCACCTCGGTTGGTGATTCGATAATCTTCAAGTGGAGAGCGTTTTCCATTACCTTTCTCTGAAACAACAAACACAGAGAAATCTGCACGGGTAGGATCAGCAGCAATCATACCGATTACCTCATCATGTTCATCATCGAGGGTGATGGCCTTTACGCCGGCGGCTGTTCTACCCATCGGCCTTACCTTTGACTCATTGAAGCGGATGGCTCGACCACCTTTATTGGCTATAATAATCTCATTGTCACCACTGGTCAATTTAGCCTCTAGCAACTGATCTCCTTCATTGATAGTTATAGCATTGATTCCATTGACTCTTGGCCGAGAGAAGGCTTCTACAATGGTTTTTTTAACCAATCCTTTCTTAGTACAGAAGATGATATAGTTATTATTAATAAAGTCTTCATCACCCAGGTTTTCAATCTTTATGTAGGCCCTGACCTTATCATCTTGTGGTATGGCCATGATATTTTGAATGACTCTTCCCTGAGCACTCTTGTTGGCTTCCGGGATTTCAAAAGCCCTTAACCAGAAACATCTGCCCTGCTCTGTGAACAGCAACAAGTAATCATGACTATTTGCAATAAACATCTGCTCTACAAAGTCGGTATCTCTAGTCTTTGCGCCACGAGATCCACGACCACCTCTGCTCTGCTGTCTAAACTCATCCGTCTTAGTACGCTTGATATAGCCAAGATGAGATATTGTGATGACCATCTCTTCATTTGGTATCAGATCCTCTATACTGATTTCGTCATCGGCATAAGAAATTTCTGTTCTTCGTTTGTCACCATATTTTTCGTTGACTTCGTCCAACTCTTCCTTGATAATACCACGCTGCAGGGCTTCACTGGCTAGGATATTTCTATAATGCTCTATTTTGGCAAGTAATTCTTGATATTCTTCTTTGACTTTTTCTATCTCGAGACTAACTAATCGTTGTAATCTCATTTCGAGTATAGCTTTGGCCTGAATCTCACTCAACTGGAATGCAGACATGAGGCCATCCTTAGCGTCATCTACAGTTTTAGACTGTCGGATGATGCGTATGACTTCGTCTATATTGTCCAGCGCAATTAATAATCCTTCAAGGATATGAGCTCGCTCTAGTGCCTTTTCCAGATCGTATTGCGTTCTACGCACTATCACCTCTAATCTAAATTTAATAAACTCTGACACCAGATCCTTCAAGTTGAGCAACATAGGACGGCCATTGACCAGGGCAATATTATTCACTCCAAATGATGATTGAAGCGGTGTAAATTTATATAATTTGCTGAGTACTACGCTCGCCATTGCATCACGCTTAACTTCGATCACTATTCTCAGTCCGTTTCTATCTGATTCGTCGCGAATAGCCGATATGCCCTCTATCTTACCTTCATTGACCAATTCAGCAATTTTGCTTACCAGCATAGCTTTGTTGACCTGATAAGGTATTTCACTAATGATGATGACTTCTTTACCATTGTGTCCAGACTCAACTTCGGCGCGGCCTCTGACCACCACTCTACCTCGACCAGTTTCAAAAGCTTCTTTGACTCCTGAATAGCCATATATAACACCACCAGTCGGGAAGTCCGGTGCTTTGATGTGCTCCATCAATTCTTCAACCGAAATATCCGGATTATCTACTGCTGCCTTTATTCCTGCAACAACTTCCGACAAATTGTGAGGTAGCATATTGGTAGCCATACCTACTGCAATACCTGAAGCTCCATTGATCAGAAGATTAGGAATCTTAGTCGGTAGCACTGTAGGTTCTTCCAATGAATCATCAAAATTCAATCGAAAATCAACCGTATTTTTATTAATGTCCGCCAAAATATCATCAGAGATACGCGCCATCCTAGCTTCTGTATAACGCATAGCCGCAGGACCATCTCCATCCATCGATCCAAAGTTGCCCTGACCATGTACTAATGGATATCGAAGTGACCATTCCTGAGCCATTCTCACCATCGCATCATATACTGAAGCATCTCCATGTGGATGGTACTTTCCAAGGACTTCACCTACGATTCTTGCGGATTTCTTATGTGCCTTGCCATAAGACAAACCTAATTCTGACATGCCGTACAACACCCTTCTATGCACGGGCTTTAATCCATCCCTGACATCCGGCAATGCTCTTGCCACAATCACTGACATCGAATAGTCAATGTATGAAGACTTCATTTCGTCCTCAATACTTATCGGGATAACTCTTTGATGATTAGCCATTTATATATTTATATATTAGTTATCAAAAACAATTCGCAAAGATACGAAAAAAATATAATATTACACACTAAATATGTAAAAAAATAACTGGTTTATTTTTTGATAATATCAATATATAAAACATTGAATATTAATGTATAATAATTCAAAACCTGATTCTTTAGCGTGTTCATTTCGTCCTATTCATACTGGTTGATGATTCTACATCAAAACGAGGTGATCATAGGTGATTTTCCAGCCAAGCAAGCAAGCGCTCAAATACTTCTTGTTTTATATCTTCATTGAGAATTTCATGGCGCATCTCAGGGTATAAGTGCAGTGTAATGTCATTAAATCCATCCTTTTGAAGATGCGCAACGGTAGTTTTCACTCCTTTGCCAAAATCGCCAATTGGATCCTGGGCTCCACTAATAAATAGAAATGGAAAATCATGCGAGATGCTTTTGGCCCAATCTCTTCGCGTAGCCCGATCTACAAATGACATCAACCCATAAAATCCATTATAGGTAAAAGGAACACCATTCATGGGATCGCTGGTAAAATCTTCTCGGTTGGTCTTGCTCAAGCTTAGCCAGCTTGTACTGTCACCGCCGGGTTCAGATGAAAACCGCATATTATTCATCTTACTAAAGACATTATTGAGCACCCAGCTGCGTTGAGCAGGACGTAAGCTATTGAGCATTTTAAGATAGTTTTTTGCAATGGTCGCGCCATGCATTTTGCCTCCTGTACCTACAATCACTGCAGCACGAAAACGATGGCTTTCTTCTTGCAACAAACAACGAGTAATGAATGACCCCATCGAATGTCCAAGTATAAAGTGTGGAACATCCGGAAAGTGTTGCTCAAGTTTCGTCGCCATAGCCTTAGCTACATTCAATACAAAACCCGTCGGATTGTGCTTTTGAAAAAAGCCCATGTTGTCATTGTTGCCGGCTGTCCTTCCATGTCCCGGATGATCATACGTCAGTACAGCATATCCATGCTCCGTAAGGAATCTTGCTAAAGCATCATATCGGCCACTGTGTTCTTGCATACCATGCAAAATCAATACCGTTCCCTTAACAGATACAGCTTCAGGAGTATAAATGGTGTGATATATTTTGCTATTAACATCAACTGTCGTTTCGACATGATGAAAATCGCTTTTCATATTCATTTTAAAATAAGTTTATAGTTAAACAATCAATATTTTATATCTTAAAATGTTTAAAAATTGACCACTTAACTTCCAATTACTGTAAGTAGCATTCGGATGTTGCGACTTCTCGTCCGTGTCCATTCTCAATACAATTTAGATCGAAAAAAATTGTTGATTTATTTCTTAATTAGAATTGAACTAAATAAAGACCCTTATGTTTAAAAGTCAAACAACAAAAAGGAAGACAACCATATGGCAACAGTAAAGTTTAGATTTGAAGATACCTCTATACCAGAAAAAGTAGTGGAAAATGTAGAGACAGATATGTCAATACTTGAGGTCGCTGAAGAAAATGATGTGCATCTCAATCACAACTGTGGTGGAGTGTGTGCTTGCTCGACATGTCATGTATATATGATAGAAGGCGAAGATGCCGTAGAGGAAATCTCTGATAAAGAGGAAGATTTTATAGATCGTGCCATCAATCCAAGAGTAGAGTCAAGACTCGGGTGTCAGTGTGTGATACTGGATGAAGACGCATACATAGAGGTCATCATTCCGGATCAACGCAATATCATCGGGCACGAGCATTGATAGATTATGTAAATTGAAATTGACAAAAAGAAACCAATAAGATCGATCATGATTTTGTTGGTTTTTTTATTTAATACTATACCTCCTAGACCAATAGCAAAACAAGTTATATTTGCCATTTTAATCTATGCCACATAAAAAAATTCAAAATCATATACTTCATCCTACAGTAACAATTAAAGAAGTAGGTAGCGGTTCGGGATTAATCCTTGATGGAGACCAATGCTATATCGTCTCTGATAGCTCAAATGTATTGTATCAATGCAATCTGGAGAAAGGAATAGTAGATAAGAAAATAAGTTTGCACATGGATGGCAAGCTAGAAGAAAACCTGAGCAAACCCCAAAAGCCTGATTTTGAAGCTTGTTGCTCATATGATGGTCACCATTACATTATCGGGTCAGGATCAACTGAAAACCGAATGGAAATGGCCATTCTAAACCAAGATTTTGTACTCCTCGAACGCAAGTCTTTAGCACCCTTGTATCATAAAATGATGCTGGCTACTGGCATTGGCATTGAAGATTTCAATATAGAAGCAGCTGTAGTGTACTCTGAAAGTAAGGCTTTATTTTTCAATCGCGGCAATGGACCCAACCGTAAAAATGGCATCATCACAACTGCACATTGGTACAAAGATCACAGTAAGGTCACCGGATACTTACCCATGCAACTACCCACCATCAATGGCTTTGACAGTACGTTTTCTGATGCCGTACTGACAGACGATGCTATCTTTTTTCTAGCCACAGCGGAAGATACCCGCTCAGTATATGAGGATGGTGCTGTAGCGGGCAGCGCTATAGGTAGAATCGATGCTAAAACCTTACAAATGACCGACTTTGTCGTGATAAGCAATGATTACAAATTAGAAGGAATCGCACTGCAGGCATCTACCAGTGACACTGTCATTTTTCTTGTGTGCGAAGATGGCGATGATACACCAGCAGGCACAAAACTATTCAATCTAGAAATGCAGCTTGCAGAATAGATCATGTGACTTATAGCAACATAGGAAAAGGTATGCAACCATGATCATATACTTCAGCATGTTTGATTTCGCAATGAGTGATTGTTCATAACCGAAGGTCGCAAAAGTATCGGCTTGCAAGGTATCCTTACCATCGTATTTTAAGCTAAATTAAGGATTATAAATTTTCTGTTTGAAAACGCTAGTTCATATCTACTATAATACTCGGTTTTCTGTCCTCGACATAGTAAAAAACTATATCTACGGAAAAAACATTTGAGCGTTCTTGCTAAATTGTATCATTTCGATTCGCAACAAAATCTAAAGGGTAATATGAGATAAAAATATCTTTGTATCGTCAATCTAGTTATTGAAATTAAGATAAAAAATACTTGTTGCCAGCAATATTGTAAGCCACCTTTGTACAATAATGGTCAAATTTTACAAAAAAAAATATAAATAATCCAATTTTACTATTCAATTGTAATTCAGCGCATTATAAAATTTCTATTAATTTGTATTCATATAGATACGTTTACAAACGTATTTACACGTATAAAAAACGCATCATTAATCTGAACGCCTCCATCTTTGCCTCATCAATCGATCGCAAGATCCAAATTTGTTTCACCCGTCGGTGATAATTACAATAAAACATATGCACGATTATCACGGACACAAATTTTAATTATCATGTTACACAATGTAAAAAATTCAGTTCAGATTGTTGGCCACGTAGGCAGCGACGTTTCACTCATGTCTTTTGACAATGGCAACAAAAAGGCTACCACTATTGTAGCGACCAATGAATACTTCAGCAACAGTAAAGGTGAGAAAAACAAGCAAACCAATTGGCACAAAATCATCGCATGGGGCAAGACCGCAGAAGACCTCGCAGCCTATCTAAAAAAGGGAGCAGAAGTGGCAATTTACGGTCGTCTATCCAACCGAACTTATACAGATGCCTCCGGCACCACAAAATACGTCACGGAGATCATCGTCAATGAGTTTTACAAAATAGCAAAGGTCACTACCAATACTTCGGAAGCTGTTCCTTTTTAATATCATTAATTTTATTACTTATTCATTCATTTATAAAAAATAATATCATGGCAAATATAATTAAAAATTCAGTTCAACTTATAGGCAATCTGGGTAAAGATGTAGCGCTTACCACATTTGATAAAGGCAGAGTCAAAGCAGTAATCACCATCGCTACCAATGACTATTACACCAACAATAAAGGTGAAAAAGTGCAGCAAACGGAGTGGCACAACCTTGTAGCTTGGGGCAAAACCGCTGAAATGATGGCGCAAACACTATCCAAAGGAAATGAAGTGGCCATACAGGGCAGACTCACTAACCGATCATATGAAGACAAGGACGGCATCACCAGGTATATTACAGAGATTCTAGTCAATGAATTTTACAAGCTCAGTAGAAACGACAATTAAGGTTATACTTCTTTAAGCCGGATGGAAGAAATGCTGTCCGGCTAATTGCCTATGTAGAAACCGGTTACTTTTATATCTTTACACCAATATTTCAAAGTACTCATCGATGGAGAGAAAAGAGCAATTATCAGAAATAAAGGATGAACTACTGGCGCTCATCAACAATGAAAGTTTGAACAGCTACCAGAAAAACAAGGCTTATTTCTCACTATTGAGTACAATACTGGAACTCGCCACTGAAGAGGACAAGCTCAATTTTACGACCTTATTTTCAAGGCTGGCCTATGCCGGAACCAAGTACAAACTCAAGCAGGAAACACTGTATCTGTGTCATACATTCCGCAAAGCGCATGAACGCGGCATTATCAGGTCTGACACTGAAGTAATGTATTCTGATCTTGGCAGATATGTATGTTGTCAGTTGATGAAAGCCTTTTTTCAAGTGATCATAGATGAGCGTTACATAGAGCCATCAGAAGAGTTGATTGCAATATTCTATCAAGAGAAGGAGCAGTATCGAGATTTTAAATCTGTGATAGAAGCAGTTATCTTTGAAATTGATCCATCAACCAAGCAATTATTCTTTTTTGATGAGGATGAACCGGACAAAGAAAAGATAGCAGTCTATGATATTCAGGATAGAAATGAGCTATTTACGCAAAATGTAGAATCACTCGTCAAAACATTCAAACTACCCGTCCATGTCAACTTCATAGATACTAATATCACCTTAGACAACTTGTATCTGCCTACTGCACTCATAGTTAAGCCCGATCATATGCTAGATGTCACTAGCATCTCAGAGTGCTTCAAAACGCGGACAGCTGAGCCCTTTCATTACCTAATCAGCAAGTTTAAACCCATGGAGTTTACCAGACCACTGCTTATCGGTAATCTAGTCAACTTCATTCTGGATGAGCTCTCATCCAATCCTGGCATCACCTTTAAACAGATTTCATCTAAACTATTCAGATCCAATCCTTTAGGCTTTGCAATCTTAGATGACGAAAATGTAAGGAGTGTCTTAGCTAAGCTTCAAGCACAATTCAATAACCTCAAGAAAGTTATCTTAGTCGATTTTCCGACGCTGAGTATTTCAACAGACCGAATATTTTTGGAGTCGGCGTTTTATTCGAGAGATTATGGCATCCAGGGAAGACTCGACGTGCTGCACCAGAAGCCAGGGAATATCCCGGGATATGATATTATCGAGCTGAAAAGTGGAAAAATTTTTAAACCCAATGCCTACGGCATCAACGCTAACCACTATATTCAGACCTTACTGTATGATCTGATGATTAAATCGACTTTTCATCCTAAGACCAAGTCATTCAATTATATACTGTATTCTGCAGAATCAGATAAACCACTGCGATATGCAGCTCCGGTACGACAGCAACAATACGAAGCTATGAAACTTAGGAATGATTTGATAGCGATAGAAGAAAAACTAAAAACTGCTGACCAAGATGATGCTATCTTTCGATATATCAAGCCGGAAAACTTTACTCAACAAAGTGGCTTTGCGCTTACAGATATTATAAATTTTAATAATTTATATTCTACGTTAGATATCGTTGAAAAGGCTTACTTTACCAATATGTCAGCCTTTATCGCTAGAGAACAAAGTCTTTCAAAAACAGGAGAGCACGGCACTGATAAATCGATCGGTCACAGTGCGCTATGGCTCGAAAGCGACGAAGAAAAACGTGATCGGTTTGCATTACTATCAGGTCTTGTGATCACACACAACCAATCCAATCAAGATGATGCATTCATAACATTCACTAGGACGGACACAGATCAATATCTTGTCAACTTCAGAGTAGGTGATATCGGTGTACTCTACCCTAATGTCAAGGATCAGTATCGCTCTGTTTTAAAAAATCAAATTTTCAAGTGCTCAATCACGGACTTGTCAGCTGAAACCATTACAATCAAGCTCAGAAGTAAGCAAAATAATCAAGAAATTTTTAAAACAGATATTACATGGCGTATTGAGCAGGACAGTTTGGATTCTGGATTTAGCTCGATGTACAAAAATCTTTTTACTTGGGCTGCAGCATCAGCCGAATATCGTCAGCTTTTCTTAGGCTTACGACCACCACAATTTACACCAAATGATGTAAAAATCGAAACCGATGATCAATTGACAAACATTCAAAAAGAAATGCTCGCCAGAGTACTCACTACTAAAAATTACTTCTTACTTTGGGGGCCACCAGGGTCTGGTAAAACCAGCGTTATGCTCAAAAATATCGTCCGACACCTTCATCAACATACTGAAGAAACCCTCCTCCTACTGGCATACACGAATAGAGCTGTAGATGAGATTTGTGAAGCCGTAATGAGCATCTCCACGGATTACAAAAACGCATTTGTCCGCTTAGGTAGTCGTATAGCCGCCGGTGAGGCTTATCGTAGCAATCTCCTCGATCAAGTTATCCAGCAATTCAATACTAGGCAAGAAATCTTGGATTTTCTTCAGGCAAAGCGAATATTTATATCGACTGTAAGCAGCATCGTCAATAAACCGGAGTTATTTCAGTTAAAATCATTTGATACTGTCATCATTGATGAAGCTTCACAGATCCTTGAGCCCATGCTCTGCGGATTACTTTCCTCGTTCAGTCGATTTATATTGATAGGTGATCATAAACAATTACCGGCAGTAGTTGCTCAGCCGACGGATGAAAGTCGCATTAAAAGTGAGGCATTGATCGAAGTAGGCATCACCAACGCCAGGGTATCACTTTTTGAAAGGTTGTACCTCCAATGTGTCAAAAATGGGTGGGATCAAGCCTATGGCATCCTCCACGAGCAAGGTAGAATGCATGAAGCACTGATGGAGTTTGTCAATACGCACTTTTATGAACATCAGCTCCTACTATTGCCGAACCTTAACCGGTTAAGTGCATCTCGGTATTATAAGCAATATACACCGTCAACTCAATGGCTGGAGCACAGAAAAACCTGGTTCAAAACCCCGATTGAAAGCAATGTCAACTGGAAAACCAATCAGCCAGAAGCCGACCGGTGCGTTGCTATCGTCCGTGATATCATCACTCAATATAGACTCAATCAAATGGAATTTACGTCACAATCTGTCGGTATTATTACACCATATCGCGCACAGATTGCCCTGATACGGCAGTCACTAGATCGCTTGTCACTTGAAGAAACTAAGCTCATCACTATTGATACTGTGGAGAGATACCAGGGCAGTGCCAGAGACATCATAATTATTTCATTCTGTATCAACAGACCTAGTCAACTTGCCACAGTGATCTCACCCTCACAAGAAGGCATCGATCGTAAACTCAATGTGGCCCTCACACGTGCTAAGGAACAACTCATCCTCGTCGGAAACGAAGAAGTACTCAGGAAAGATGCTACCTATAATTTGTTGTTAGATAGTTGTGTTGCAATTGGCTAGAAATTTATTATTTTACATATTATAATTTTGTTACATTTGTGCTTTCATTACAATGATGGATGAGTACAAAAAAAATACACATTATTGCCATAGGTGGTGCTGCTATGCACAACATAGCACTAGATCTACACGCACAAGGACATCAGATTACAGGATCGGATGATGAGATTTATGAACCATCTTTAGGGCGACTGCAAAGAGCAGGTATCGCTCCCGAATCATTCGGATGGTATCCGGAAAAGATCACTTCTGACCTAGATTTTGTTATATTGGGTATGCACGCTAGAATAGATAATCCTGAAGTACTCAAAGCAGAAGAATTGGGCATCAAAGTGTACTCTTATCCGGAGTTTGTCTATGAACAGTCGCAGGACAAAAAACGAGTAGTCATTGCTGGTAGTCATGGCAAAACCACCACAACAGCTATCATCATGCATGTACTCAAAAAATGTGGTATCCGATTTGACTACCTGGTAGGTGCACAACTGGACGGATTCGATAGGATGGTTCAGCTGACGGATGCACCACTCATTATCATTGAAGGAGACGAATACCTAAGCAGCGCGCTAGACCGCATCCCAAAAATTCATCATTACTATCCTCATATAGCAGTAATCACCGGAATCGCTTGGGATCACATCAATGTATTTCCTACATTTGAAAATTATATAGAGCAATTTAATATCTTCTGCCACACCATCAAACCAGGAGGTACCCTTATTCACTATCAACATGATGACAACTTGACAACAATCGTCCAGCAACTAAAAGATATTCTATGTGTACCATATGGAGCTCTAACCACGGACCATTCTAGGCATGTTATCTTCGGTCATCATCAATACCCGGTCAGTATCATCGGGCAGCACAACCTACAAAACCTAAATGCAGCCAGACTTGTCTGTAGTGAACTGGGTGTCGGTACCGAACAGTTTTTTGAGGCGGTAAGAGATTTTCATGGAGCCAACAAGAGGTTGCAAAAGATCTCTGATAAAGATGGTAGAATGGTATATTTAGATTTTGCACATGCGCCTAGCAAAGTACAGGCTACTACCAGATCTTTCAAAGCATGGTTTATTGACCGGCCGCTTTTAGCTGTACTAGAGTTGCATACATTTTCCAGCTTAAATCATGAATTCATTACTCAATATAGAGACACACTACAAGCAGCCGATCACGCCATTGTATTTTATAATAAGCACACTTTAAAAATGAAAAATATGCCCGATCTAGATCCTGAATTTATCCAGGAGTGCTTTCACCATCCTGATTTAAAAGTTGTAACTGATGCAGAGGTATTGCACACCATAATTGAGCATGATAAAGAAAGTCATATATTGCTAATGACATCCGGAAACTTCAATAAAATGCCGCTTGATTTTTAATTATTCTTTGCGAAGCCAGCCTAATACGTTGTCATCAGCGATCGTCCAGTATTTATAGTAATGTATAAGTGGAATGGATCTACGAGATTTTTTACCCATATTCTGATGTACAATTTCTATACTTCCATCATTCACCTTTGAAATGATGGCCACATGGCCAAACTGATTGCCTGCATAGGAATCAAAAACAAGCAAGTCATTCACTTCCGGCTTATATTCTCTCACGTTTCGATACTGCATCAGACCACGGCGCTTATTATAGGCTCTATCTGCCAAATTCTTATCAAAGAAGTCCTTGGCATGGCCATAAGAATCGGGCATTTTATGGTTGAAATACTGATAATAAAATCGCTTTACAAACTCAACACATTGATATTTCAGGCCGAGATTGTAGCCATCGAGCGTGACATTTCTACCTGATACATTGGTAAATTTATTACCATTATAATAAACAGATACACCATTATACACATCCATCACCTGACCAACCTCCAGTGCATTACGATTTGATATTAATGAACTCAAGGCAAGAATCAAAAATAATGTTCCAGTTACTTTCATAATATCCTTCATTTCATCTAATCACAAAGATACAAACTCCTTTGCATTTATATAAAAATTATATATATAATTCTGCATGTTATTAAATAATTATACTCAAATCTCCATCCTGGCTAAAGGAGCAACCCGTTGGCTACTCAATTTTCCCTTCAGATAAAGATAATATCCGGCAATGCCAATCATCCCAGCATTGTCAGTGCAAAATTGAAAAGCCGGAATATAAGTGGTCCATCCCAGTTTTTGCCCGGTTGCTTCGAGTGTTTTTCTGAGAGAACTATTTGCTGACACACCTCCTGCAATACCAATATGTTGAATACCTGTCAACTCACTTGCTTTTTTGAGTTTACCTATCAGGATATTTACGATTGTAGTCTGCACCGAACAGCAAATATCAGCAAGGTTTTTTTCTATAAAATGAGGATCTTCAGCCATGTTTTTTTGCAGGAAGTACAGAACAGATGTTTTCAAGCCACTAAAACTAAAATCTAGTGTGCCCACTTGAGGCTCAGGAAAGCTGTACACCGGTTGACCTTGTTGTGCCAATCGGTCAATGATAGGGCCTGATGGATATTCCAGACCTAGCATTTTGCCAGTCTTATCAAACGCCTCTCCAGCGGCATCATCTATAGTACTCCCCAATACCTCCATATCATCAAAGTCATTGACCTTGAGTATTTGTGTATGACCACCAGATACCGTTAGACAAAGAAATGGAAACGGTGGTCTGGGCGCTTCAGCAAAATGTGCCAACACATGAGCGCGCATGTGATGCACCTCTACAAGCGGAATATCCATACTCAATGCCAATGCTTTGGCCGTTGATACACCTACTATTAGGCTGCCTAGCAGTCCGGGCCCACGAGTAAAAGCCACTGCGTTGAGGTCGTCAAGAGACTTACCAGCTTTTTTAATGGCTACATCCACCACAGGAATGATATGTATCAAGTGTTGCCTACTTGCGAGTTCCGGCACTACTCCACCGTATTCGCGGTGCACATCCTGGGTGGCTGTGATGTTAGAAAGCACAACACCATCCTCGACGATAGCAGCGCTAGTATCATCGCATGAAGACTCAATGGCTAGTATAGTTACACTCTTTTTTGACAAGATTTACTGATTATCCGCCACAAAGTTAAAAAATTAAATAATTTTGCAATAGAAAAGCCGGATTGTGAGCAGCAATGATGGACCTTTCCTATGATCATTGTTCCACTTACAGACAGCAAAATCTAAGATATGTTACAAAAAGACTTTGACTTATCAGGCCAAAATAATGTACATCGGCTAACGGTATTCATCACTGCTGATGGTTTGTTTTACAGTTGCTTCACCGCTGACGGCACCCTTGTCAGACACCATTCTTATACAAATTTGCTTTTCTCATCTAGAGATACTGTTCAGAGCATTGTTGTAGATCCAGTACTCCGAGCTCAATATGAAAGGATTGTAGTCGTTGTCTTAACATCTAACGATCAGCAGCTGGCAGTACCTGACGATGAGTTGATAAAAATGATTCCGGGTCTAGAATACAAACATATCCATATGGAGAAATTGCCCGGTCAATTGGCTTATAATTATTATGGTCTTACACCACACCAAGAAAGCTTGTTGGATGAGTTGTTCGGCCATGACAACTACATTGTGCATAATTTTTTATTTGCACTCACCTCCTACTATCTGGGTATTAATAAACCAATGATGCACCTTCATTTTGAAGACACAACCATCACACTCTATGTGCAAAAGAATGGCATTCTCCAATTTTACAATACTTTCAGATATCTAGGACCTAAAGATGTCTTGTACTTTACGCTAGCTGCCTGTCAACTCACCGGTATTGATACGAGCCAAGACAGTGTAGTGGTAAGTGGATGGATGGAAGGAGATACCTCTATATACAAAAAATTAAATGGTTATATCAAGCATCTTAGTATTATGGATGATGCTGATTTTAGAATAGCTACTACTCAAGGCCACAAACCATTTTATTACTTCACTCATTATGCTGGACAGCTATGCGTATTATAGGCGGCTTTCTTGGTGGAAGGCGATTCAATCCTCCTGCCAAAAACTGGCCAACCAGACCTACAACTGACATTGCAAAGGAAGGTTTATTCAACATACTGAACAACAGAATTGACTTTGAAAAGACCGTCATGTTAGATCTTTTCGGTGGCACTGGAAGCCATAGTTACGAGTTTATATCTCGTGGATGTCAAGATGTAACCTATGTAGATAAGTTTCCGGGGTGTGTCTCCTTTGTAAGCAAAACAGCAAAGGAACTTGGTATATCGGATCACATCAAAATTGTAAAAGCAGATGTTTTTAAGTTTTTACAATCTAATAGCAGACAGTACGACTATATCTTTGCAGGGCCTCCCTACCCGCTTCCCAACCTCAATACGATTCCGGATGAAGTTTTCAAATATAATACACTGACCGAAGATGGTTTTTTTGTATTAGAGCACAACCCCAGTCACGATTTTAAAAACCACCCAAAGTACAGAGAAGAACGTCATTATGGCACGACTATTTTTGCATTTTTTGGCTATTAATTTTTTTCAATGATCAAAAATCAGTGTCATTCGACTCCATTTGCAATCTTCATAATTTTAGAATTAGCAAAATCCTCTTCAATCAAACCATCGCGCAGTCTGACGATTCGATGAGCATACTCCGCAATATCCGGCTCGTGGGTTACTAATATTACTGTATTTCCGGCTTCATGGATTTTTTCAAAAATGCCCATAATTTCAATTGACGTTTTGGTATCTAAATTACCGGTAGGTTCGTCAGCAAGGATGATGGCAGGATCGTTTACCAGTGCGCGAGCTATCGCTACCCTTTGCCGTTGACCACCTGACATTTCATTAGGTCTGTGGTGCATACGATCTCCTAGACCTACTTTTCGGAGTGCCTCTTCTGCTTTTTCATTTCTAATTTTCTTAGCATCACCTGCATATACAAGTGGAAGCGCTACATTGTCTAATGCTGTCAGTCTAGGTAGGAGATTGAAGGTCTGAAACACGAATCCAATTTGCTTATTGCGCACCTCAGCAAGCTCTCCATCGGTCATCTTAGATACATCGATTCCATTCAGCACATAAGTACCGCCAGATGGGCTGTCAAGGCAACCGAGAATGTTCATCAGCGTAGATTTTCCTGAACCGGATGGTCCCATAAGAGCGACGTATTCGTTGAGACTAATTTCAAGAGAAATAGATTTCAATGCATGGATAATCTCTGTACCCATGTGGTACTTTCGAGAAATGTCTCTTATCGCGATGATAACTTTATTGTCTTTCATGAAATATCATTAAGTGATCTAGTCACGGAAATACAAAGGTACAATTTAGCACAAAACCCTTGTTTTTATTTGACGCTAAGATAAGAGGGCAGCAAGAAAAAAAGTAAATTTTATAGACAATATAGACTTTTCAATCGCTTAAACTACCATATTTTTGAGTTAAGTATTATTTTTGGCACTCATTAAGTATTAAAAATCTCGACAACCGATTCAAAAAACGAATACTCAATCTTAACCACCAACTAAATGAAATCACTTAAGCACGTAGCTATAGCTGGCAATATCGGTGCCGGTAAAACCACACTCACCGAAATGCTTGCAAAACACTACAACTGGGATGTTCAATTTGAAGATACTACCACCAATCCATACCTTTCAGATTTTTACGAAGATATGCAAAGATGGTCTTTTAACCTCCAGATATACTTTCTAAATAGCCGATATGAACAGATTTTGAATATCCGCAGAGGCGAGAATACCGTCATTCAAGATAGGACCATCTATGAAGATGCCCATATCTTTGCCCCTAACCTTCATGACATGAACCTTATGTCCACCAGGGATTTTAACAATTATACATCGCTGTTTAAGCTCATGCTATCACAGGTGCAACCACCGGATTTACTTATCTACTTAAGGTGCGGTATTCCTAAGCTTGTCGATCACATCCAGACCAGAGGTCGTGATTATGAAGGTAACATGAGTCTCGAATATCTTAAAAAGTTGAATGAAAGATATGAAGATTGGATAGCTGGGTATGACCATGGTAATCTACTGATTATACAAAATGACAATCTGGACTTTAAGAATAATCCTGAAGACTTCGGCACGGTCATTGAAAAGATAGATGCCGAAATCCACGGACTCTTTTGATGGACTTACTATAATGGACCATGTATCAGAACATTAGAGCATACGCAGACCACCATCATGTGGCACTTGTTGCTGTATCCAAGACAAAGCCTGCTGACTTGATTCGTGAACTGTACGATCAAGGACAGCGCATCTTTGGTGAAAATCGGGTACAAGAAATGGTCGAAAAATATGAGCTGCTGCCTACCGATATTGAATGGCATCTCATAGGTCACCTACAAAAAAATAAAGTAAAGTACATAGCGCCATTTGTGTCGCTGGTTCACTCTGTTGACAGTAATGACCTACTTAAAGTCATTCATAAAGAAGCTTTAAAAAATAAAAGGGTCATTCCTGTTTTACTTCAATTTCACATCGCCGATGAAGAGACTAAGTTTGGACTGTCCATCGAAGAGGCTGAAAGTCCTGACTTGTCCGCCCCTTATTTTCGAAAAATTAATCAACTGATTATTAGTGTGTTGTAATTGATAATTTTGTATTTTGCTGACCTAATGGGTCAAAATGTACAAAATCAGGTTAATTTCATATAG